>Ga0326727_10008768_pt1 | contig 25394 bp, 20 predicted proteins | sample MB2enrmetagenome_FD_207643 | JGI IMG/M metagenome (GOLD analysis project Ga0326727, IMG submission 207643) | Lab enriched peat soil microbial communities from McLean, Ithaca, NY, United States - MB29MY | ecosystem: Environmental > Terrestrial > Soil > Wetlands > Peat | place: USA: New York... | reverse complement strand
CAGCCTACGAGACGAACTCGCTCGACAGGAGACTGTCGAGTGCGCCTCAAAACGGCACGCAACCGAACGGGCGGAAAACCGCATTTGATTCACAGCCTCTCAGGGATTCGAGAACGAAGTTTAGCGGGCGGGCAGGCTGGTCCCGAATCCGCCTCCGCAAGTGTGCCACCACCATAAATGGCCACTGAACTTGCCACATTCGTGGGGGTACAGCGCGGCGACATTCACGTCCTCGATTTCCCCCCGGGTGCATTCCCGTTTCTGCGCGCCTCGCGCGCCCCTCGCGGCCCGCAAAATACCGGGCGAAACGAGCCTCGGGCCCGGGCTCCACGTCGTCCCAGCAGGCCGCCGCGGCCGGTTTGTGGCAAAAGGGCCGAAATACCCGCGCGCAGAAACGGGAATGCACCCTTTCCCCCCACGGTCCTTTCGCGGGACTTCCGCGGATGGTAAGATGGCCGGCACTGCTGGGCAAGCCGGGTACCATCGGGCACCGTGCGCAGCATGGTCGGCATGGTCGTGGCACCCACGTCCCACCCCACCCCTCATTCCCTCAAGGAGAACCGTTATGTTTCGTCCTCTCGCCATGTTGTGCCTGTTCTGCCTGGCGGCCCTGGCGCTGGTGGCCACCGCCTCCGCCGCGGGCCACGGCAATGAAGCCGCGCTGGACCCGATCATGGGTGAGTTCGCCGGCGACTTGAGCCTAGCCGCTGGCCAGACCGTCAAGGCCGAGGGCAAAGTCATCGCCGATGAGAACAACAACTACCGCATCGTCATCCTCTATCCGGCCGGCGATCCCAAGGCCACCCGCATCGAGCTGGCCGGCACGGGCAAGGACGGCAAGGTGACCATCAAGGGCGAGGCCAGCGGCTCGGTCACTAAAGAGGACTTGGCAATCACCCTGAAACAGGGCACGGCCAAGATGACCCGCGTCGAGCGGAAGAGTCCCACGCTGGGCAAGCATCCGCCCGCGGGCGCCGTGGTACTCTTGCCGTTCGAGGAAGGTAAGCCGACCAACCTGGATCAGTGGGTCAAAAATCAGTGGACTTGCCAGCCGGACGGCAGCGTCCTGGCCCGCGGAGGCGACATCGGGACCAAGCAGCAGTTCGGCGACTGCAAGCTGCACGTCGAGTTATGCGTGCCGTTCATGCCGGCCGCCCGCGGCCAGGGCCGCGGCAACAGCGGCGTCTACATGCACGGCCGCTATGAGATCCAGGTGCTGGATTCCTTCGGGCTGACCGAGAACCCCGGCGAGTGTGCCGCGATCTACGGCCAGAAAGCCGCCTGCGTCAACGCCAGCTTGCCCCCCGGCCAGTGGCAGACCTACGATGTCGATTTCAAGGCCCCCAAGTTCGACGATGCCGGCAAACAGATCAAGGGCGCGGTAATCACGGTCGTACACAACGGCGTGAAAGTGATCGACGCCTTCGAGACGAAGAATGTCACGGGCGGGGCGTGGGGAGCGCCCGCCAAGACCGGCCCGGTCCGCCTGCAATTCCACGGCAACCCCGTGCGCTTCCGCAACACCTGGCTGGTGGAAGGGTGATTACTCCCCCACCGGCTCGATCTCGAAAATCGCGGCGGCGCCGGAGTGCGGAAAAGCGAGGGTAACTCCCTGCTCGACTAACTCCTTGCCCGCCACCCAACGGGCTGCGGCGCTGCCCGGCAACTCCAGGCGGACGCCGCCCAGCGGCATCTCGATGCGGTAGCGCCGGCCGGGCTCCAGACCGCGGAGGCGGATGGTGTGCCGCAGCTTCGGGTCGCCGCCGTGGAAGGCGAACAAGAGCGCGCGGCCGGTCGCAGCGTCCGCATACAGCGCCGCCTGCATCGCCCCGAGACGCTGCGGCGTTAGATGGAACACGTCCGCGCCCCGCAATACCGGGCGGATCCGCTTGTACTGGGCGATCCGCTCCCGGGCGGCGGCCAGCGTGTGGGCATCCCAAGCGGCGATCCGCCCGGAAAGACCCAGGTGGCCCAGCATGTTGACGGCGAACTGGGCGTCCAGGTCGATCATCGGGTCGCCGGCCTGCGGCCTGGTCGTCCAGTGGCTGCATATCGCGGGGGGCATGAGATACGTGGCCCCGAAGGCCATCATGAGGTTCGGCCGGTTGTCGATATTGTCCGAAACCCAATGCGTATCCGTGTGGGCGGCCGAGGTCAGCTCCTGGCGGAGCGATCCGCTGGAGCAGTTCTCGATGATTAGTGCCGGGTACTTCGTCCGCAGATAGGTCCATAGCTCGGCCAGGCCGCGGTAGTGGCGATAGAGGGGATCGGCGGCCTGGGTGAGCTTCTCGTTGTCCACCGCCGGGTCGGTGTTGAAATCCATCTTGATGTAGTCCAGGCGGTACTTGGCCAGAAAATCGTCGAAAACCGCCTTGGCGTGCGCGAGCACCTCCGGGTTGCCGAAGTCCAGCACGTCGCGCGGGCCGATCCGACGCCCGCGGCCATCGACCAGGAACCAGCCGGGATGTCTTTGGGCCAGCCGCGACTTCGGGCTGGCACACTCGATCTCGAACCACAGGCCGAACTTCATCCTCAGCCGCCGCACCTGGCCGGCCACGGCTTCCAGGCCGCCGGGCAAGCGGGCGCGGTTGACCTGCCAGTCGCCCAGCGATCCGCTCCAGTCGGCGGTCAGGCCCTCGCCGTACCAGCCCGCATCGAGCGTGAACAGTTCGCAGCCCACCCCGGCGGCCGCCCGGGCCGCGGCCGCCAATTGCTCCTCGGTCAGCTTGCCCTCGCCGTCGTACCAGTTGTTGTATTGCACCAGCGGCCAGTTTGGGCCCAGGTCGCGGAGCAGTTTCTCGCGGATGAAACGCACGATGGGCTGCGCCCCGCAATCCCAGTGCCCGCTGAACTCCGCCACCAGCGCCCCGGGGATGGGCAGCCCGGCGATGGTCTCAAACGGCGCCAGGTCGGGCGGCGCGGTGGCCAGGCGGACGGCGATCTGATCACTTTTCGGAATTACCTCGAAGGTCCAGTTGCCCATGTAGGCCAGCATCATTGCCAGGCCCTGGCCGGTCCGCCGGTTGGAGAGCAGCCACCAGGCCTTGACGCCTCCAACCGAGGAGTTGCAGGCCCGCCCGTTGCGGGCCGCCAACCGCAGCCCCTCGCCGCCCAACGGCTGGACCCGCAGGTTGTACTCCTTTCCCCAAGTGCCCTCGGCGGTCATGAGCGACCAGTCCGTGATCGGGCCCGGCAGAATCCGCTCCAGCGGCAGGCGGACCGGCGTCGCCAGGCGGCTGCCGGAGCTACCGGTTTGCGCCGGCTCGGCGGCCGGTGGGGCTTTCGCCTGTTCGGGCTCCTTGCCGATCAACGCCCCCGGAGCGGGCGAGCCAAGCAGCACGGCGATCCAGCCAATGGTCAACGCTTGGAATGAAATGAGCGATTTCATGGGAATGAGCTCCGGGGGGTAGCGGGTGTCCGTGCGGCCTTATCGCACGGAGCATGAGGCACATACTACACGTATTTATCTCGCACCGCCATCAAGTATTTCGGAAAGGGGAGCACTGCAAAGTTAATGTTCAAAGTCTGACCCCGATCCTCCGCGAAGTCTGACCCCGATCCTCCGCGATCCTCCGCCGAATCGCCGTGGAACCAAGCAAGAAAACCGACTCGAATAATCTCCATAAGTCGCTACTATATGTATGTTTATGGACGAGCTTTGCGTGGTTTTTTACACCACCCCATATATTTTAGTATAATACCCTCCCATCAATCACGGCCTACATTCGCACTTGACCCGGCCCGGCGGTTTGCACCGGGAGCGACAGGAGGTAGAAACCGGTATGAATCGCCTAAACGCGTTCGCGCAATTTGAAAGCCAGAAGGAAACTTACGAGAACCCCCTTACCCGCGCGTTTCTCGTTGTGCTTCGTTTGGTTCCGCAGGCCCACGCACGTTTCCTCTCACTTATCGCCGCCAACAGGACATCGGCTTCAGAGTTACCGAACCTCTCGATCATTGGCTGCAACAGCATAGTCTTCCGGACACAGACCGGCAGTTTTCCTCCGGCTGCCCGGCTGCTTTCAATCCTGCTTACCGACAGCCATCCCGGAGAGACAATACCCGTCGCTGCCTATTCCAGAACGGCGGTTTACGATGGCGTTATTTCCTACGCCAAAGACTGGGTTTTCATCATTGAGAACAAACCTCACCACGGGAGCGTCTGGAAAGAACAATTGAGTCCAGGCGAAAAGGATGTTCAAGACACCGAAGTCGAAGTCGAAGGCGCCGCCGTCATCGTGGAATGGAAGGACGTCGTGCGCGAACTCGCAACGTTGATTGAGAGCCGTGCGCTTGAGCACGCGGCGAACGGCCTCGTCGCGGATTTCCTCGAGTTCGTTTACGAAAACCTCCCTTTCCTAAATCCGTACGAAAAATTGGCGTTGTGCAATCAAAACAAGGAACTGCTCGACAACCGGTGCAGGCTCGCGATGAAAGAGATCACACCGGGCCCCGTCGATTACCGACCAGGCTGGGGGTACTATATGAGGTTCCATGGCGGTCCGTCTCAGGACGTTAAGTTGGGCGCGGAAGGGGCGGGTGCTGAGTTGAAGCTTCGTTTGTCCCTTCATCCCGGCGAAACACAGAATCAAGCGAAACAGCTTTACAACGCGCTCAGTGTCGAGCGGCTTTCTCAACTTCAGACGAAAGGTTGGCAAGTAGTGCCTCACTTTCACCTCGCGTTCCGCTCAGACGATCTTGTCCACTGCAAGGGCACGATCCCCCTTATGGACTACATCCCGTTTTGGCAGAAGAACCGCGATCTGATCCACCAGATGCCCTGCGGGCCGGAAAGTGAAGTCCGTGAAGTCTTCAAGAAGTACGTCGATCTGCTCGCCCGAGTAGGAATTATTTCTGAAGATGAAAAACCAGCTATCTTCAAGGTAACAGTCGATAGCAAGCACCCGAAAATCAACGTCTGTCCGGGGCTTTCCCTTTTTTACAGGTGGGAGCTAAGCAACGCGGTTGACCTCGATAGGCGTGATTTGTTCGTGGACGACGTGCGAGCGCGCCTGCAAGAAGCGTTCGACGCGTGGGGGCAAAAGATATAGATGGTTGCTCCGGTCGGTGCTGGGCGCCACGGGAACCGGCGGAGATGGTCGGACGCTTAACGGGGACGCTTAACGGGATAAGTCCGATTATCGGCAGTGCAAGCAATTGGACGCATCTCTTCCGGAGGGGGGTGCCCTGGAGGACGTTTGATCGTGAATTAGGGCGAATCATACCGGTGACGATCTATTGGAGCACATGACGAAAGGGAATGGCAATGGAAATGGAAAGCAACGGAAACGGTCGCGGTCAACTGCGGGTGAATATTGAATTGTCCTTGCGAGATCGGATATTCACGGTCCTGGCCGCGAGCCAGACTTCGCGTCAAGAAAACCTCAAGGCTTTGTCTCAATGTGCTTCGCACATCCGGGACAAAATGCTCCTCGAAAAGGCCGCGCGAGGATGCAAGCTGAAGCTCTCGGGGTTCCAGTTCGGCGAGGTCCTTGAGATCTATTACGACATCCAGCGCGGAAGCGAGGAAATGGGATACGTTTCCAGAGGATGGGAGGATCCCGGCTTCAGGATTGGCGACCTCCTGGCGATCCCAAAATCCAAAGCCGCGCGAATCAAGGCATGCATCGGCCAGATCCGCAAGTTCTGTGCCGTGAACGGCATCGGCATGACGGTTGCGAAGACAAAGGAGTCGATCGACATCTCCATGGACGGCGTGATCTACGGCGAAGGATTCAACAAGAAGACCTTCGTGAGCACCCTCGACACGCTCCGTGAATGCGTCGAGAAGGCCAAAGAATTGATCGGGTGAAAGCAGGAGGGGGCAGACGGGGACATTCTGCGCCCTGTTGTGGCACGGCCTCCCGACCGTGCCACGCCTTCGACCGAAGGTCGCCTCTTCCCGGCCGCCGGTCGCGAAAGCTCCAAATTCACAAAACGATCGGACTGATCGGCACGTCGCATGACTCCTGCCCGTCGGACAGGTAGAAAGAGGCGGAGGAGAACCGCCAGTGATCTCCCCGGACTACCAGTCCCCTGCGGCGAGGACTGTCATGCAGATAGCCCGGCTTGTGGTGCCAAAACCTCTCGGGTTCGATAGCTCCGGGATGCCGGCTCGGCTGCCAAAATCGCCGCTCGCGGTCAGCGGTCGCAGCCGGGTTTCGGGAAGGACTTTCGCCTCCGCGAAGTCCCGCAGCCGGTTGTCCTGCGGTCCATAGCCGATCTTCAAGGCGATGTTGCGCGGGTTGGGCATGAGCGGCAGGCTCCGTTTCAGCACGATGGGCGGTTGACGCGGATTAGCTGACCTCGAAGATCACCGGCTGCTTCGACCGCGGCATGGATCCGCGCGGCTTGGCCGGCAAAGTCGGCATCCACGGTGCAGACGATGATGCCGTCGTGCTCCGGCCTCTCCCCATGCAGGCGTATGAAGTGCTTACGGTTCAGCGTGAGCAGTGCCCGGTCGTCGGCGACGGCGTACTCCAGAACCACTTCATCTTTGATAGCCTGACCGGCCTTGCCGGTCTCCTGGATCGTTAGCACGTCATGGCCCAGGCGGCGGAGTTCCTCGACCACGGGCAGGGGGAAATTCTCGTTGGAGTACAGCTTGGCCATAGGCTATGCCTCCTCGTTCTCGCGGATCTGCCGGTCGATCTCCTCGCGGTGGGCGCGGACGTAAGCCCAGACGTTTGCCAGGTCCTCGGCGCGCAACGTCGGGTAGCTCCGCAGAAGCTCGGCCTCGGAAATCCCCTGCCGCCGGGCCTGCTCCAGGACCCACGCCGGAATCCGCGTGCGTACGATGCACGGCTCCCCGCCGCAGACCCCCGGCGTGGTCTCGATCCCCGGGAAGGAGTCGCCGATGTCACGTGCCACCCACTGGAGAAGTTGCGCTTTTTCCCCGCGGGTGAGCGACTCCAACTGCTTTTCCAGGTCGTGAAGCGAACTCATATTTGCGCTCTCCGGTTTCACTGTTCGTCACAAATTGAGACCTACTCGGCGGAGTAACCGGCATCCAGGCAAGAGGAACGGTACCGCGCTCGGCGGGGGCACAGCGAACCGCCACGCGTTTCCGGCCCTCCCGGATTCACGCAAGTCCATTTTACCGCGCCGTCCCGGGCCGCCATAGGATGGCGATGCCGTCTTTGGCTTCCAAAACCAGTTCGCCGTCGGGGCCGGTCGCCAGGTCCGCGCCGGACCAGAAGTCATGGTAGGCGGCGCGGGCGGCCTGGAGCCGCAATGGGCGGTTCTGGCGGCCGGATAGACCCTCGGCGAGCACCACGGTCAACTCGCCGCGCTCCACGTCGACCGGGATCGCGTAGACGCAATCGCCCATGGGCAGGGGGCGGACCGTGCCGGCGAGCCCCTCGCCTGCCCTTTGCAGGATGTAGCGGACGGCCGGCAGCGTGTCGGGATCGTAGAGATACGAAGCGCCCAGGTAGCCGCGGACCAGGATGATGCAGCCCTTGCCGTAAGAGCGTTGCCAGACCAGCGGCGCGCCGTCGTCCTGGAATCGCGGCTGGTCCCAGGCGGACCAGGTATTCGCGTCGTCGAAGACGGCTTGCAATCGGGCCAGCAGGAACTTGCCCGCCGGACGGCCGGCAAGCTCGATCTTGTGCCCGTCCGAGTTGCTCTCCAACTCGCGGGCGCGGAGGCCGATCTGGGGGGCGAGCCCACCGGGCCAGGGATAGTGCATCCGCGCCGCGGAATCCCTGCGGCCGGAAGCGGCGTCCAGGAGCAGCCGCCCGCCCTGCTCGGCGAATCGCAAAAGCCGCCGGCCGTCCGCCTCGTCCCAGGCGACCACGTGCGAGGCCACCACCAGCCCGTCGGGCGTCACCGCCCGGTCGAGCCGGTCGAGGTAGGCGGGGGCGGCGGGGATGCCGCACTGCACGAGGACCGTGGTCAACAGGGCTTGGCTGCGGGCACCGTCGGCGGCCAGGCGGCCGTTGACGTTTCCGCCGAAGCGGGCCTCGATCGCCTCCAGGGCCTGGGATTTCGGGTGCCCGACCACCACCGCCCGGTTTGCAGCAGGCCGCCAGCGGCCGGTCTTGGCGAAGGCCGCGTCCAGGGTGTCGTGCAGGCGGTGGATCATGCGGCTCCGCGGGCTGGGCTCGTCGAGGTTGTCCAGCAGGGCCCAATCCCCGGCCTCGTTCTGCTCCCGCCGCTGGTTGAAACACCAGCCGGTCACCGACTTGGCCCCGCACGCCAGGGCCGCAAGATGGAAGCGGGCCAGCTCGTCCGGCTGCACGGCGTTGGGGCGGGTGCTGGAATTCACGGTGTTGCCGGTCTGCACCTCCGTCACCTCGACCGGCTTGCCGTCGCCGGCGCTGGCCAGGTACTTCACGCCCGCGGCGATCAGGCCCGGGAACTGCGGCCGCGAGGCGAAGGTGAAATGCCAGGCCGGATGATAACTGGCCCCCAGCACGTCCACCACCTCGGCCATGCGGGTGAAATCGTAGCCGACGGCGGCATGGTTCGCGAAGACGGAGGAGGGATTCACGCAGGTTTCGGTCTTGCCGTCGATGCGGCGGACCTCGGCCCGCACCCATTTCAATTCGTCCAGCAGCCAATCGCGGCGGGCCTGGTGGTCGGCCAGCCACGGCCCGTACTGGTTCCAGGCGTGCCCGCGCTGTAACAAATTGGGGACTTCGTTGGGAAATGGGATCTCGCGGAACTCGCGGTAGCCGGTCAGCCAGTCGCGGTTGAGGGTCTGGATGTTGCCGGCGAACTTCTGCTGCAGCCAGGCCCGCCAGAATTCGAGCCGCTCGGCGGTGGGATCGGCCGAATCGCCAGGCTCGTTCCAGAGGATCCACTGCCCGAGGGCCGGATGCCGATAATATCGCTCGACGCATCGCCGGATGTAGCGTCGCATGGGCTCCCGCTGCTCGGGCGAGAGGAAGCCGGTGTGGGAATGGAGCATGGACGGGGTGCCGACGTGCCACGGACCGGAATTGCAGGTCAGCGTGGCCTTGATCCTCAGGCCGTGCCTGGCGGCGGCGTCAAAGGCCCAGTCGAATCGCTGAAAGTCCCACTGGCCCGGGGTGGTTTCGATCCACGGCCACATGAGGAAGATTCGCACCCAGCCGTGGCCGGCTGCCGCGGCGGAGGCAAACAGCCGGTCGATCCGCTCCCGGGTGTCGTCGCGCTCGATCCAGATCTGGGTGCCGAGGCAGTCGCGCGCCCTGACGGGGCCTTCGGCCGCAAAGCGCGCGGGCGGTTGCCCCGCCACCGGCCTCGCTCCCACCTGGCCGAAAGCGGCGGCCGGCACGAGCGCGGCCATCCCCAGGACCGACGCGCGGAGCAGATCAGTCTTCATCGCAGCACGTGCCCATGGAGAGGAAGGGGGCCCGGGGTACCGATTCATCCTGATGGGGATTCATCGTGTGCCACTGCTTCGCAGAAGCAGTGAATCGGCGTGTTTCTCAGCACTGCTTCTGCGAAGCTGTGGCACACCGCCATAGGTTGCCCCAATTCCGGATCACTACACTACCGCTTGGGCTTGGCTTCCTTCAGTTTCCGCTCGGCCTGGTCGAGCGCCTCCTGGGCTTCGCGGCGGAAGCCCTCGTTCTTGGAGACCTCCAGCACCTTTTGCATGGCCGCCCTGACGGCTTCGGGGTAGTTGGGCCAGATGTCGTGGCCGATGCGGGCGGCGGCGCAGGCGGCCTCCTCGGTCAGGGCGGGGTCGCTTAGGCATGGCACGACCGCCTGCAGGGCCACGATGTCGCGGACTTCGTTGAACGCGCTGAGGGCCAGCTTCTTCTCGTCGGGCCGCCGGGCGACTGCCAGGCCCGCGGCCAGCAGCTTCGCCGTTTCCGCCGCCGGGCGCTGAGTGCGGATTGCGCACACGCGGAGGTAGGCCCGCAGGGCCTGCACCTGGCGATCCTCGCCGGCGGCCGACTTGGCGAGCTGGAGCAGGTCGGCTGCCGCAGCGGCGTCGGGCCACTCGCCCAGCGCTCGGCACGCCGCATCGCGGACCTTTTCATCCTGGTCTTTCAGCGCGGCGCGGACCGCTTCCAGCGACTTCTGCCCGCCGATCCGCCCCAGCACACCCAGCAGGGCGAACTTTGCAGGCCCGCCGGATGCCCCCAGCGCCTTCAGCACGGCCTCGGAGCGGCCCTCGATATCGGGGTCGCGATTGGCGACGCTCACCAGGGCGGTGGCAGCCTCGCTGCGGAATGCGGCATCCTCGGCCTTCAGCAACAGGGCGGCCAGGCCCGGCAGGGCGGTGGTCGGTCCCACCAGGCCCAATGCCTTGAGCGATTCGTTGCGGACGCCCGCGTCGGCGTCCTCGGCCGAGTGGAGCAGGGCTTGCGTGGCGGCGACCGCGTGGCGGGCCGCCAAGGAGCGGACGGCCTCGGTACGAATCTTCGCGATCTTATCGGCCAATGCAACTAGCAGGGCACGGTCGATCTGGGGACCGGAAAGCGACTGGAGGCTTTGCCGGGCGGCCTCCTGCGTTGGCCCGCTGCCCGCGGCGGCGGCGAGCAACATTGGCACGCCCCCGTCACCGCCCAGGATGCCCAGGCCGGCAAGGGCGGCCACTTGGACCGCCTCGTCGGCGTCGCCGGCCGCCGCCATGAAAACCGTGGCCGTGCCCTTGTCCCCGCGTCCCATCAAGGCCCGCAGCAGCGACACTTTCATCTCCGGCTGGGCCGCCGCCACCTTGGCGGCGATGGCGGCCGTTACGCCACTGCCCTCCAGCAGGCGGAGGGCCTCGACGGCGGCGCCGCGGACTCGTGCGTCCGGGTCGGCGGCGGTGGCCAGCAGCGTGTCGAGATCGCTTGGACTGCCGGCCCGGCCAATGCCGATCACCGCGGCACATTTCAGGTAGCCTTGGGCGGCGAGCATTTTCCGGTACACGCCCAGGGCGGCGGCCTTGTCGCCTTTAGCGGCCAGCCCGTCGGCCAGGCGGAGGCAGCAGCCGGTGGCGATGGCCTTGGCCCGCGGCGTGCCCCTCGTCATGGCGGCGGCGATGGGCGCCAGGCCGGCCGCATCGCCCAGCTTCGCCAGGCCGATGACCGCAGCGGTGCGGACGTCGTCGTTCTCCGCTGCGGCCTCGTTCGAGAGAAGGGCGAGATTGGCCGGCTCGCGGCGCTCGGCCAGGGCGTTGATCAGGGCCACCCGCCAGGCGGGGGCAGCAGCCGAGGCGATCGCCTGCCGCAGGGCCGCGCCGGCCTCCGGGGCGGGGTTCTTCTGCAGGGCCCGGCGGGCCGACTCGCGCACCAAGGCGTCAGGGTCGGCCAGCAGTTTGGCCAGTTGCGGCACGGCCTCGCTGCGGCCGATCCGCTCCAGTTGCCGCAGCAGCCAGGCGCGGCCCAGCGGCCCGGCCGCCGGTCCCAAGCGGGCGGCGATGGCCTTCGCGCACGCGGCCCGTTGGGCCTCGGCCTCCGGACGGCTGGCCTGGAATGCGATCCTTTCAATGCGGTTTTGCGCGTTGTCGCGCTTGCCCGCATCGTTGCTGCCCAAGTCCGGCATTAGGGCGTCGAGCACCAGCAGGTAGACCGCTTCGAGTTGTTCGGGTGTCCGCTGGACCGCCGGTCTCTCACCGGCCAACTCCTGCGCGAGCTCGCCGACATTGGGTTTCTCCGCCGCCCGCAGCACGGCGCTCACAAAAACAACGCCGATGGCCACGATTGCAATCTGATAGAGCCTCATAGGTTCAAACCTTTCTGGTGGAGCAGGTCAAATGTAAGGGCAGGGCTCGTTCGATCCTTGTTCATGCGCAAAGGCGCAAAGCCGCAAAGGCGCGAAGGGAACAACGGGAAGGGAATCCGGCAAGAGTCGTTGCGGCATGGTTGCCAAGCACCTTTCTCCTCTCTCTGCGCCTTGGCGGCTTCGCGCCTTTGCGAGAAAATCCCTTCAGTACACGTCTTCCAACACAATAAACCCATCTGCGAAACCGGCTGCCTCCCTGGTTTCCTCTTCGTCTCAGAGCGTCCAGGGGGCCCGCCGCGGGCGGTCGATCCAACGGTTGGCCGCCTCGTCGCCGACGAATTCCTCGTTGACCGGATCGAACTTCAGTGCCCGGCCCAGCCAGAAGGCGATGTTGGCCAGATGACAGGTTGCCACGGTGCGGTGGGCGATTTCGATGTCGCGGAACGGCCGCTGGCGGGTCTTCACGCAGTGCAGGAAGTCGCCGAAGATGCCGCCGCGGCCTTTGTAGTTGGGGATGTTGATCGCCGGCGGGGCGGTCTTGGGCCCGCGGCGGTCGGGAACTTCGCCCAAGCTGCCCTTGAACGACAGCGGACCGTCGCCCCAGGTGCCGCCCAAGTGCATGCGGACGCCGCTGGCATAGACGTAGGTCAGATTAGGATTATCCTTGCCGGGCGGGATGATCTCGACCGGCAGCGGCTTATCGTACAACTGCGCGGCGAACAGCGCCCCGCCGATGTGGTGTGCGCCCCAATCGGTCATGCCGCCGCCGGAGAAGTCGCGGCAGCCGCGCCAATTGAACGGGTGATAGGCGTGGTTGTACGGCCGCCACGGGGCCGGGCCAAGCCACATGTCCCAGTCCATGCCGGCGGGCACGGGCTCGGCCGGGCAGACCATCTCGCCCGACGGCCCGCCGATGCCCACGAACACCTCCTGCAGCTCGCCCACCGTGCCGGCCCACATCATGCGGTGATACCAATTGTAATCCTCCCACACCCGCTGGCTGCCGCCGGAGAAGACGCGGCCGTAGCGGCGGGCCGTCTCGACCATCACCCGCCCCTCGCGAATCGTCAGCGTTTCCGGCTTCTCGCAGTACACGTCCTTGCCGTTGCGCATCGCCTCGCAGGTGACCAGGGCGTGCCAGTGGTCGGGCGTGGCGCAGAACACGGCGTCGATGTCCGGCCGGGCGCAGAGGTCGCGGAAGTCGTTGTAGTCGGCGCAGCCTTTGTAGGTGCCGGCGGCCTTCTGCTGGGCATAACGCTGTTCGACATTCACTTTGGCGTGTAGACGGAAACGGGAGTCGACGTCGCAGACGGCCAGCCCCTGGACTTCCGGGAACCCCAGGAAGCCGCCCATGTCGCCGGAGCCCTGGCCGCCCACGCCCACGAAGCCCATGGTAATGCGGTTGCTGGGCGCCGGCCGGCCGGCGCCGCCCAGGGCCGAAGACGGAATGAGGTACGGGGCCGCCGTCGCCGCCGCCACCCCTTTCAGGAATGCACGCCGAGTTGCCCGCCAGTGCTTGCTTATCATGAGAACTACTCCCTTGAGGACGCTGCGATCAGTATGGGGTTCAGGGTAAACAGCCGTTGCGGCCGTGTCAACCATGCCGGGCCAAAATCCGGGCGGGGCTTGACTTTCCGCTCGTTTCCGGCAAAGATGACGGTTCCTGCCGCGACCTCACCCGTAAGGGCACGCCAAGCGCCGTCGCCCAACCTTCTACTCGACCCTGGAGGTGTTGCCATGCTGTCGTCCATGCCAGTGCGAAACGGTCTCTTGTTCCGCGGTGTCGGCGCCGGGCTGGCGCTGCTGGCGGGCCTGTTCTTTCCGGGGGCCGCGACCGCGGCCGATCCGGCCGGCGAGGCCCCCGGCTTGATGAAGCAGATCAAGGTCTTGCCCGACAAGGCGCCCGACTGCTCCAGCCTCAAGTCGATCGCCGAGACGGTCACGCGGGGCTGCAAGACGAACGACGAAAAGGCGATCGCCATCTACAACTTCATGCAACTCTCGCACTACCATCGCGCCTATCCCGGCGAGCCGGGCGGCCTGCCCGTGTTGAAGGAAATCAACGTCTACGGCTGGAGCCTCTGCGGCGGCCTGCACTCCGAGGAGTCGGCGCTGTGGCGCGCGCTGGGCTGGGACTGGCGCTTCGTGGGCTGGAACGGCCACACCACGGTCGAGGCGGGCTACGACGGCAAGTGGCACTACCTGGACGTCTTCCTGAAATTCTATGCCTGGATGCCCGACCCCTCGGCCCCCGGCGGAAGGACCATCGCCGGCGAAGACGAGCTGACCCGCAATTCCAACGCGCTCATCAAGCAGGTCTTTTTCGTGGACCCCGAGCGGAAATGCGTTTATGCCAGGGACAACCAATTCGCCATGTACGGCGACAAAGTGAATTGGCGGGCCCCCTCGTTCCTCTCCTGCGGCGACGGGATCGACGACGTCATCGGCGGCCTGAAGACGCACAACCGCGCCGGGTCGCCCGAAGGCTGGGCGGGCATCGACCACGCCTCCCACGGCTACTCGGCCGACGTCAACCTGGCCCCCGGCTTCGCCTTGACCAACACCTGGGACCCCGTCGAGGGCGCCTGGTACTGGGCCGGCAACAAGACGGCCCCCGCCCACACCTGCGGCGGCCATAAGGACACGCGGAACGATCCGGGCATCGGTATGGTGCTGGAGCCGTACGTCCGCAGCAAGCCCGCCCGCAGCTATGCCAACGGCACGCTCACTTTCACCCCCGATTTCTCCACGGCGGCGGTGTTGGACGGCTTCCTGGCCAGCGAGAACGCGAAGCAGGCGGGCAAGGCGCTGATGCCCGCCGAGAGCGGCAAGCCGGGCGTGGTCGTCGTGCGGCTGGCCAGCCCGTACATCATGACCAAGGCCAGCGGCGAGGCCGCCGGCGCCGACGTCGTCGAGGTCTCGGTTGACGGCGGCAAGTCGTTCAAGGCCGTCGAGCTGGCGGACTTCTCCGCGGCGGTCAACGGCCAGGTTGCGGCCCTGGTCAAGATCACCTTCAAGCAGGCCCTGCAATCCCTGAAGCTGGCAGCCACCGTGCAGAACAACTCCGGATCGCTGCCCTACCTGTCGCCGGGCAAGAACACGGTGACGGTTTCCGCGGCGGATCCGCAGGCCCTGGGCCAGAACAAGCTGGCCGTCACCTACGCCTATCGCCTGGGCAGCCGCAATCGCTCCTTCGAGCAACTGTGCGAGGAAAGCAAGGAGCTTGCCAAAGCGCACAACGCCACCTGGGACGACCAGGTGCTCTGCGTCGAGAAGGTGTTTGCCGCCAAGGACCTGCCGGCCCGATTCGAGATCGACTGCCCGACGCCCAAAGGGAAGTACCCGGTGTACCCGCGGATGATCTTCGTGCGCCGCGAGGTGCTCGGGCCGGGGCAGAAGCCGCTGCCGCTGCCGGAGGGCGCCCGCGCGCCCGAGCCGGCCGCCGCCGGCGAGCTGGCAAGCCTGCCGAATCCGTTTCTCACCGGCTGCGAGCCGCCGCCTCGGAAAGTCGAGCGGAAGGTCAAGACGCTGAAGATCAGTCTCCAGCCCGGACACTTTGTGACCCGCTCCGGATCGGTGCCCACCTCCGATTTCATCAAGTGGCCCAAGAACGGCCAGGAGAAGGTCGATCCCATGGCCTTCCTGATCGGCGGCGAGTTGAAGGAGCTGCCCCCGGCCAAGGCGCTGGACGGGGCGCGGCTGGTATTCCCCGCGATCCGCGGGCACCAGTCGGCTTCGACCAAGGTGGGCGCGGTGCTGCTGGCGGCCCCCATCGAGCCGGGACAGCCCTACGATTTCGCCAATCTGGGCGACGTGTTGGGCACCGCGGTAGTACCCGGGCTGGCCCAGGACGCCGCGGACTGGTCGCCGCCCAAGGAGTTCAAGCTCGACGTGCTCAAGGCCGTCCGCGCGGTGGCCCGCGGGGAGAGCAAGTTCAACGGCTTCGCGCTGCGCGTCGTGCCCGACCGCGGCGTGGACGACGGCTGGACTGGTCGCGTGCACATTCCCAAGCAGCCCAAGATCTACCTGGAAGTGGACGTGGCCGCGGAGTAGCCTATGCACCCCTCGCCGCTGCACTACTTTCCCGTAACGCCGCTGTTCATGCTCCTGCTGCTGGTCGCCTTTGTGGCGGTGGTGGCACTGGTGGAGCTGGGAGTGGTGACCTATGCCTACGAGAAGATCGGCATCGGGCGGCGCTATATCCTCACGGTGCTGCTGCTCTCCCTGTTCGGCAGTGCGATCAACATTCCCATTGCCGAATTGCCCGCGAAGGAGATCGTCGTCCAGCGTCCGGTCTACTATTTCGGCGTGTGGTATGTCATGCCGGAGATCGAACACCGGGGACGAACCGTGCTGGCGGTGAACCTGGGCGGCGCGTTGATTCCGCTGGCGCTGTCGCTGTACTTGCTCGTGAAGCGCGGGATCTACGTCGAGGCGGCCATCGGCGTGGCGGTGTTGACGGCGGCCTGCCATCTGATGGCCAGGCCGGTGCCCGGCGTGGGCATCGCCATGCCCTGGCTCATACCGCCGGTGCTGGCGGCGATCGTGGCCATGATCATCTCGCGGCGGCAGGCCGCTCCTTTGGCCTATATCTCCGGCAGCATGGGCTGCCTGCTGGGGGCCGACATCCTGAACCTCCATCGCATCGCCGAGCTGGGGAGCCCGCTGGCCTCGATCGGCGGCGCGGGGGTTTCCGACGGCATCTTCCTGACGGGCATCATCGCCGTGCTGCTGGCGTGAGACCTTTATTCAATCGGCAACCGGTTACCCAGGCCGTCGCGGGAGTTGCGGCCGGCGAGCACCTCGGCGGCCAGGCGGAGAGCCATTTCCAGGGCGTCGGGACCGTCGTCGTGATCGGCCACGGGGAATTGGCGTAGTTGCTCGACCAAGAGCGCCGTGCCCGGACTGCCGGCCTTGAACCGCAGCCGGTGTGTGGCCAGATAGGGTCCGAGGCGGCGGATGCGGACTTGCTTGTTGGTGCGGTTTTCCAGGGGCCAGGGCTGCGGGCCCAGCAGGCCCTGGCGGCGGAACTCGCTCTCGAACTGGCCGGCCAGCAGGTCCTGGAACTGGTTCGCCTCCACGCCGAACACGTCCGGCTGGAAGCGGCGGTAGAGTTCCACGCCGTCGGCCACGATCTGGGGTGTGGGCCGCCGGGCCAGATCGGCCTCAACGTAGATCACCCCCTGCCGGTCCACACCCAGCAGCACCAGGGCCGAGTAGTCGCCGCGGTGCGCGTCGGCCCCCTTGCTCGGGTCCAGGGCCATGGTCTTGACCAGCAGCCCGGCCGGCCAGGCCTCGAACTGGCCGCCCTCGTCGAAGTAGGCTTCGGGCCATTCGCACAGCTCGGGGTTGAGGGGCGAGTTCTGCTTTTCGCGCTCGAAGGCCGCCCGCCCGCCTTCTGCCCGCATGCACATCAGCGAGTAAAGGTCCTCTTCCTCCGGCCAGAGCAGCAGGCTGCCGGCGTCCATGGCTGGGCGGTGCTCGTCATAGAACGCGCGGGCGGCGTCGCGGTAATCGGAATTGGACAAGTCCGTGTAAATGGCCTCCCACTCCTGCCAGAGGGTCATGTTCTCCGGCCAGTGTTGGATGGCCTGGAAGATGCGCGAGGTCCAGCCCGGCCGCCGGTGGAGCTCCATGGCCAGGGCCTCGCGATGCAGGGCGGTGGCCAGGTTCAAGACGTGGGTGCGGCGGGTGCCGGCCTTCATCAACGTGCCGTGGAACCACGAGCGGGAGTGCTCGCGCTGCAGGGCCGAGCGGATGTGGCCGTCGTTCTGCAGGTCGTCGCAGACGATCAGCGTCGGGCGGTGCTGGCGGCGGCGGCGGCCGCGGAGGCGTTGACCGGAGCCGAAGGCCTCGATGCAAGCGCCGTTGGGCAGCACGACGGCGCCGGCCCGCCATACGCGTCCGCGGCCCGCCGCCGCGGGATAATCTTCGGCCAGCCGCGGGTTGTCCACGAGCTCGGCCTTGAGGTTCTCCAGGTGGGCGCATGCCTGGTGGCGGGTGTCGGAAACGATCCAGATGTAAGGCTCCCAGCCTTCCAAAGCGGCACGGAGCGGGAAGGCCAGGGTGCCCAGGGTCGATTTGGCGCTGCCGCGGGGCGCCAGCACGTTGAGCTTCACCCCGCGGCGCAGGCGCATCATGTCCAGCCGCCGGGCCAGCCAGGCGTGCATGCGGGAGGGCGGCCGCTGGAAGTGCCGCGGCAGGTATTTTCGGCCCCAGGCCAAGAGGTCCAACGGCGCGCGGCCGGCGGCCTGCCGCCGCGCCCGGCCGTGGCATTGGGCATACTCGCTATACAGCATATCGACGACGCGGCCCACTTGCGCATGCGACAGGCCGCTGTCGGCCACCAGAGTGTCCACGCTAACCATCGGCCGTGCTCCCCTCGGCGGCGGGCGCTTGCGGGGCACGCCGCTCGAACAGCGGCCTGCCGCCCAGCCGTCGCGTCAGCCCTTCCAATCGCTTGAGAATCTTCTTACGGTCGCGGGCGGCAGGCAGCTCCTCCACGACGATCTGGCTGAAGTGGGCCAAGAGCGCGGCGATCTGATCCACCGTGATCACGTCGGGACCGCGGCGGGCGTAGCGCTCAGGGTAGCCCCGCTCCAGCATCCACGCCGCCGCCCGCCAATGCTGCTCCTTCTTCGCGGCATTGCGGATGTTACGCAGCAGTCCCACCTCGGCATTGCACTTGGCGTCGCGGACGCGGGCGGCAAAGCGCTCGTCGCGGGCGATCGTCTGGCGAATGGTCTCGCGGGCGCAGCCGACGTAGCGGGCGATGACCCGCTGGCTGCACCCGACGGCCAAGAGCGCGACGATCACGTGCTGCTTCGTGTCGTTCAGGACGGGACGTCTGCCGCGGGTGGCCATGCAGGGAGTCCTATGGGCGGTTGCCAGTCGTCAGTTGTTAGTTGTCAGTTATCAGTTGTCAGTTAGACCGGGACTGAAAACTGAAAACTGAGATCTGATGACTGGCAGTGCTACTCGAGAAACTCGAACGACACGACCGCCCGGCCGGCCGAGCCGCGATAGCGCTCGAATCCTTTCGATCCCGTCTTGCGGACGCCGACGGCCCGCCACCGCGGCGAGCGGCGGCAGTGGGCCAGCACCGCCGGGTGGCTGGCCGTGAGGTTCACCCGGTGTCCTTCCTCCCGCTGGATGGCGGCGACCGTCTCGCACAGCCGCATGCCGACGCCGATGCCCTGGTAATCCGGCAGGGTGACGATGCGGCTGATCCGCCGGCGGCCCTTCTTGCCGAACAAGGGCACTACCGCGCAGAAGGCCACCGGGCTTCCTTGCCAGAGGGCCAGGAAGCACCAGGCCACGCTGCTCAGGCTCCCGCTCAAATAGTGATGACGCGCAAACAAGGGCCACGCACCACGCGCGCAACGAAAGACCTCAAGCTCGATCGGCGGTCGTGGAAGACGCCTCCATTGAAAGCTGGACGTGGCCATGTCGATCACCCAGTCGGGCTGGAGCCACTCGGTCACGTCGTAGTGGCAGGTGACCGCCACGAACCGCCCGCCGAGCTGGCCTTTCTGGAACCCGTGCGCGATGGCCGCGGAGGCCGCCCGCGCCACGTTCCGATCGACCACGCTGGTGAACTCGTCGAAGGCCACCAGGCGGCCGGTCCCCGCGCCGGCCTGCGCCAGTGCCCGGGCCAGGTCGCAGCGGAACTGCTCGCCGCCGGAGAGCACCTGGTAGGGCTTGATCCAACTCGGCGGCGAGCTGAAGCCCACGGCCGTGAACAAACCGGTGATTTCCTTGATCGGGCGGTCCCCCAGGCCGTCGATCACCGCCCGGTCGCGCGGCCACTCGCGGCACTGGTAGAGTTGCGCGCCGAACAGGGCGCGGGCGATCGTGGTCTTGCCGCTGCCGGAGGGACCGACCACGAGCCCGATCCGCCACTGGGCTTCGTGGAAGTCGTCGGGCACTTGCAGGCAGAAGCGCTGCGCGGCCCGCGCCGCCAGTGGCACGTCGAACATCCCCGCCACCTGCTCGACGCGGAAGGACCTGAAGACCGGGCACTCGACGGCTGCGGCGATGGTGGGCATGAGAGTGGAGCTCTATTTCAGTTTTCAGTCCTCAGTTTTCAGCTTTCAGTCTTCGATTTGACTGACAACTGATAACTGACAACTTCTCACAGCGTCAGCAGCCGGCACTTGAAGCCTTCGGCCGCCATGCGCTCGTAGAGCGCCCGCTGCTGCGCCTCGTCCTGGCACTCGACGACGACCTGGAACGACTCGGGCACGTCGACTTCCCTGGGCCGGCCCGGCTCGGGCTCGTCCGGCGGCGGGACATCCGCCGCGTCCGGCTCCCGCAGCAGCTCGTCCAAGAGCGCGCGGATCGCCTCATTGTCCGTGTCCACGCCCGCGAGCAGCTCGGCCAAGGCCGCGCCGTCGGCCTGGGCCATGCCGGCCAGCGGGTCCAGCAGGGCCAGCAGCTTGTCCGCCTCGGCCTCGTCCAGGTCGAGCACCAGCACGGGGACTTCGGCGTCCGGCGTGGTTTCCGCGCGGAGGTGACCGTCGATCAACTGCAGCGAGCCATCGGGCAGCTCGCGGGCCAACAGGGCGTCGGCGTAGCCGATCTCCGCCAGCGTGCCGCAGAGGGCGTCGCGCTGGGCCTGCGGGTGCGTCCGCCAGTTTTTCGGGTGCGGCCGCAGCTCGCCCGCCCGCACCCGCCGCAGCTCCTTGATCCGATCGCGAATTTTCATGGTGCGGCACCCGAGGGACCCCGTGGTGCGGTTTCCCCGTCGTTGCCGCGCTCCACCGTAACGCGCGGCAGTGACCGACGGAGCTGCCCGATACCCTCCTCCGTAACGCGTGTGTCGTCTACGTGCAGCGATTCAAGGCTGGTTAGGGCCCCGAGCTGAAGCAGACCCTTGTCGGTAATCCCGGTGCGTTCGAGCCCGAGCAGTTCGAGCTGCGTCAACCGCCCAAGGTGCAGCAGCCCGCGATCAGTGATCCTGCAGCCGGCGAGGCCCAGTACCCTCAGCCGCGGCAACGCTTCAAGTTCCGCCAACCCAGCGTCCGTGACGTCAGTACGGTCGAGGTGAAGTACCTCCAGTCCCGTCAAACCCCCGAGGTGCTGTAGCCCAGCATCCGTGACACGGTAATCCGACAGATCGAGTTGCCAGAGGTCCGTCAGCCCTTCGAGCCGCTTAAGTCCCCGGTCGCTGACGCGGGTGTGCCCGAACCGCAAACTCCGGAGCCCTGGGAGGTCGGCGAAGTGCCCCTGTAGCCTGTCAAGTTCCGCGTCGGAGAACGTATCGCCGAAAAATGAAACATACTGAACGCTTACAAAGAAGCGGAAAAACGCGGCGGGCGGCTGTACGCCCTCGCGGTCGTCGCAGTCCACCCATCCCCCCAGTCGATGAACGGCGTCGACTGCAGCCCGCTGTCTCAGGGCCTGGCGCGTCCGCGCGACAAACCAATAGCCGACGGCGCTCGCCAGAAGGGCCATGAGCAGCAGTCGCGGAAGGGCGCGTCGGAACCCTCGGCGCCCGCGTCCGGCGGGCTGGGAATCGGTGGACATTGCTCGCTCCTGCTCAATACGGGAAGCCGCTTGCTCCCACAAGTGGCTTGGGGAAGGACACTCTCAGATCGTCGCTTTTGTAGCTGAAGTCCGCCGGCGTAGGCTCAAGTTTAGCCCGACAGAGCTTGGACTTGAACGTCCTTACCTGAGCGTCCAGGGCGTTCTTGAAAGTTCTCGTTCCGACGATCTTCTTCGCGTTAGGAGGGCGCAGCCTGTATTGACGGAGGCTCGGGAGTTCCAGACGGAGTTCCGGAGGCCGCGCGGTTTCCCGGGGTTCCGGCAGCCCCGCCAACCCCGTCCTGAGTTGCATCGTCCGAGCCGCCCACGGTCCAGCGGCCCCTCTCATCTCTGGGCTGGTCAGGGTCGAAAGTCCACTCGCGGAGAGCCCCCGCGGCAGACTCGACGGCATCTGTGGAGTTGTGTTCGTCGAGTATCGCGGCAGCGAAGGCGGCAGCACCTGCGGAGTCCGGCTGGCGGAGAATCTCCGCCGGAAACGCGGCGGCGCTTGTGGGGTCGGGCCTGCCGAGAACGGCTGCGACAAAGGCATCGTGGCTTCGGATCGGGTCGAACGCCGAACGGTCCATCACGGATTCCCTTGGCCTGAGTGGAAGGCAGCGTCCTTTTCGTCCGGCAGCAGGCGGGCTGCCCCGCGGCGAGAGGTCAAAGGTGTTCTTATGTATACAACTTCCCGCACGGCGTGGCAATGGCTGTTTTCGGCTGTCCCGGGTTGGAAAGGGCGCGGCGCTGGAACCGCTTTAGTGTGTCGCGGTCGGCGCCGGGGTTGCGGTCGGCGCCGGGGCCGCGGCCGGTGCGGGGCTGGCAACCGGGGCGGCTGCGGCCGCGGGGGCCGGCGACGGCTGTTGGCTCTGGAGTCCGCTGAGTTGCTTCAGGATCAGGTTGCCCACCGAGTCCAGCCCGGTAGCCACGGGCGCGAGCAGCGGATTCTTGGCGGCCACGGCGTCCACGGCCGCTTTCGCCTGAGTGACGACCCCGGCCAGCGAGCTGGCTGCCTGGTGGCTGCGGATGATCAGGAAGAGGATTGCCCCGGCGGCGCCGACGACGGCCAGCGTGATCAGGATCAGGCGGAGTTTCGAGTCTCCGCTTTCCGGCGTGCCGCTGGCGAGGTCCTCGATGTGCTGGGCCAGCTTGCCGCGCAGCCCGCCGCCCGCAATGTCCGCGTCGAGCCGCTCCTTGATCCGTTCCAGGGGCTTGACCGCCGCGTCGACGGCCGTGAGTTTCTCGCCCAGCGGTTTGACGACCTGGTCGATGGCCGAGACCTTCTCGCCCAGCGGCTTGATCGCCTGGTCGATGGCTTTCGGCAGGATCTCGTCGCGGAGTTGCTGGAGATCGCCGGCGTTGCGCTGGACGGCGCGTCCGAGATCGCCGAGGGCCTGGACAGTCGCCGGATCGGGACCCTGCGGGGATACCGCAGGCGCCGGCGGCGGAGCGGCGGGCGGCGGCGACGGCAGAGTGGGCCAGGGACCGCCCGAACTCTTCAGCCCGTCGATCTGCCGCTCCAGGTTCTGGCGGAAGGGGAGGAGATGGTATTCGCCGGGAGCCGGAGCAGGCGTGGCGCCGCCGGCCGGGCAGCCATAGGGCCCACATTGGACCGGTTGCGGCGGCGCGCCGCGATCGGGAATCTTCTCGGGCCCGGCTGCGGTGCGGGCGGGGCTATCAAACGCCCGGTAGATCGTGCTGAGCGGCGTGGCAATCCCCGCCGAGTCGTCGCCGGTCCGCGCCCGCACCAGTCCGACGATCTGCTGCCCGTCGCCGTCGAACAGTGCCGAGCCGCTCCGCCCATTAGCCGGCACGGGAACGAATCGTAACTCGTCGTCCCGGCAGTCCAAGAGGTGGCCTTTCCAGGCGGTTGACCAGCCGCCGTTGGCGCAGCCGACCGAAGTCAGCGGCTGGCCCGGGTGCAGCGTCGAGTTCCGCGGGGCCAGCGGGATCGCGGCCGGCAGCCGGCCGGCGAAGGCGGCCTCCGGCAGGGCGATGATCGCGGCGTCGGCCGCCGCCGAGCGGGCGGTCACGCGGCCCCCCAGCGGCTGCGACTGGTGCCCCCGGCACCAGAACTCGCACTCGACGGCGGACGACTGGCCGACCACGTGCGCCGCCGTAAGGACATACACCACGCCCCGCTGGATCTCGAAGACGCAGCCGGTGCCCCGGCTGCCGTCGGGCGCGGTAATCCGGCAGGTGGCATCCACGCAATCGGAAATCGCGCCCCGCGAAATACCGGCCGTCCAGAGAGCCAAGCCGGCGGCAACGGCCGTCGCCGCCATCCGGCACACCCGCAACACGCTCAGCTTGAAACCCGTCATGACTGCGTCTCCTGCAAAAGGGGAATGGGAGAAATGTTGTCCGCCCGCGCGGCGGCCTCGCGTTGCGCGCGGACCCGCTCGTAGCGCAAGCGGTGAGCTTCTTTCAGTTCGAGCGACAGCGGCTCTGCGCCGGTCGCGTTTTCCGGCAACCGCTGCGGGTGCAGCCGCCGCCGCTGGGCCGCGCACCGCGCCTCGCACAGGCGGCAGGGCAGATAAACCATGCCGCCGCACCCCGGGCAGCGCACCGGGGGAGCGGCCGGCTCGATGTCCTCTGCGGACTCCGCCGGCAAGTCGTATCCCGGCCGCTTCCGCAGGGCGATGTCCTGGACGGCCCCGCGGCTGACGCCCACGCTGCGGGCGATCCGCCGCCGGCTGAGTTTTCCCTCGGCCAGCAGGCGGCGGACTTCGGCAATGAGGTACGGCGCGAGCATGGCGATCTCCCGCAGCGGCCGCCGACAAGGGAACTGTCCGCCAACAAAAAAGCCCGCCGCCGGAAATCTCCGGCGGCGGGCTCTTAGGATACCTGGGTCGCCCCAGGCCCTGCGGATACCCGCGGCACGAGCGTCACCTTAGCAGATCGCCTGGCCCGATTTCAAGAGCGTGTTCGCAGGAAACAACAAACTGGCCCTGGCCGCGGCGGACTGCAGCCTGAGGGGCAATCCCCGACGCAACCCGCACGTTGGCGAGAATCGCGGGCTAATGGACCAGCGAGTCGTTGATGGGCAGCGTCTTAACGCGCCGCCCGAGCTGCTGAAAGGTTGTCAGATCGATCGAGTAGCTCAGGGGCCGGACCGAGCCGTCGCAAAAAGCGAAATTGCAATGGCTGAGGTGGGCACTGCCAAATAGGGTGCCGGAGTCAGTCGTCGAGCGGTCGGACAGGGGTGCGGCGTTGGTGGAGCGAAAGACGTCGTTGTCGTAGCCCACGTACATGTTCTCGTTCTCCGCCCCGATGTCTCCGCTGTAGTATCCCGTGGCGCAAGTGTACTTGTCACCAATCAGGATGGTGTTGTTGCTGCCGCCCTTGATCTGCGCGAGCCCGATCTGGCTGCAGCGGAAACTGACGCCCGTGCACGACTGGTAGCAGCCGGCGATGTCGCTGCCGCTATAAGGCACCGTGACCTTGCCGAAGCCGGGGTCGCTGGCGCCGCCGTCGATTTGCGTGTTGCCGTTGTCGCTGGAGCAGATGGCGTAGTCGGTGCGGGCGGCAACATTGTGATCGCTCGGGTTATTCACGCCGCCGTAATTGCTGGCCACGTAGGTGCCGTTCCAGGTCATGGCATAGAGTCCCGGCCGCCGCCGCGTCGGGCACATGGCGATCTGTAGCGGCGTCTGGACCAACTGGATAGCGTAGTTGGTCCGCGTCTGGGTCTGGGCGCCCGTAGCGCTGCCGTAAGGGATGTTGACCCCCAGGTCGTGCAAGGCCTGCTGTTCGATGAAGGGCAGAAGATTGTAGAACCAGCCGCCCGGCTGCGTCTGGCCGTAGCCGCGGTCGGGGTCCCCGATGGTGTACCATCCCCAACCGCCGGAGGGCAAGTAGCCCTGCTCCGATTCGTGCTGCAACGCCCCGCTGGCCAACTCCCGCAGGTTGTTCATGCACGAGCCGTTGCGGGCGGCCTCGCGGGCGGATTGCACGGCCGACAGCGTCAGCGCTACGAGGATCCCGATGATCGTGATCACCACCAGGAGTTCTACGAGCGTGAACCCCCGGCCCATGTTGAAAAGACATCGCCGCATCACGGCCTTCTCCTTCGCCGTCCCGTCGGGCGGCGCAAGAACCCGTGGACTGCCCTTACCTAACGGCTATCCTACTGCTTCCGGCGAGCTGTGTCAACCAGTCGCAGAGTGGGGGGTGCATTCCCGTTTCTGCGCGCGGGTATTTCGGCCCTTTTGCCACAA
>Ga0326727_10008767_pt1 | contig 25397 bp, 26 predicted proteins | sample MB2enrmetagenome_FD_207643 | JGI IMG/M metagenome (GOLD analysis project Ga0326727, IMG submission 207643) | Lab enriched peat soil microbial communities from McLean, Ithaca, NY, United States - MB29MY | ecosystem: Environmental > Terrestrial > Soil > Wetlands > Peat | place: USA: New York... | reverse complement strand
GCACGAAGCAGAACCTGGATCTCGTGGCGTTTGAGCAGCGGCAGCATCTCCGCCGCATGCACCGGTTTGCGAGCCATTTCCGCCGATCCCATCATGTGTCGCCTCCCTTTCGGGAGACCGCAGATTTCCCGGAACCGGGGGCCGCAGATTTTCCGGAACCATCAAACGAGGTCCTCCGGCAGCAGCAGCTCGGCCGCGAACGCGTTCGCTTCGGGCTCCCGCCCGTCGCTGCCGTAGGTCGTCCGCAGATCTTCTCCTGTGCAAAGGCCCAGGTAGCTCACGTTCGTGTGCGTCTCGAAGTGGCCCAGCTCGTGCGCGATCGCCCATCGGCGCTCACCATCCGAGAGCCCGCCGGCGACGCCGATGACACCGCGATCCCCGATGCGCAGCAGGGTCGCTCGAGATCCTGTTGTTGGCGTCGCTCGAACCAGGGCCCCGCGCAGGTGCGCGATGACTTCGATCTCGAGCTCGGTCGGCCGCGCGTAGCCGACCTCCTTGCGCACGGCGCGGGCGTGTTGAATGCCAAGCGCGAGGATCGGCTCCCGCCTGGCTGGCCTGTTCCAGCTACTCATCCTCGTTCAGGAGGTGGCGCAGAGCCTTGATCATCTCGGCGAGCTCCTCCTCGGTGGCTTCCTCAAACTTGTGGAAGTGCACCGCGGCCGTCGCCGACTCGCGGGGTATGCGAGCCATGAGGGTCCGCATCGTGGCGCGCTGCTCCTCGACGGATCGCTTGGGCTCGGACTTCTTGGCGTCGTAGCGCGCGGCGTCGTCGGCGTACGCACGTCGCGCCTCCGTGAAGCGCGCCGCACGGTCCGACTCGTCCGCCGCTGCGACTCGCTGCCGGATCGCCCCGGCCCATTTCTTCACGTCGACTCCGAGCCGCTTGACCGCGTCACCAGCATCCGCCTCGTCGAGGGGCGCATCGTCGAGCGCCTCGACGAGCGCCTCGATGTCCTTTCTTGCCTTGGGGTCACTCATGACCTCACCCTCGTCTTCTTGTACGCCGCAAACTTCCCTGGAAACTCCGCCACGAGCCGGCGCTGGAGCTTGTTTCGTGCCGCGGTCACCTCGTCGACCGACCAGCCCAGCGCTTCCGCGATGGCCTCGCGCTTCACGTTGCCGTCGAGGATGGCAAGGTACAGGAGCTCGAGCTTCTCGTCGCCCTTCAGGCATGCCTCGACCGTCGCGCAGATCGCGCGCGTGCCCTCCTCCTCTTCCAACGCATCCAGGACCGAGGGCGCGGGGCCGGGTGCACCGACGCCCACCTCTTCCACGTGGTCGACCTTGCTTCGGACCTCCTTCTTCTTCTCCGTGAACGTGATGCTCTTGATGACGCCGCAGAGGAAGGCGCCGAGCTCGGGCGGGTCGTCGGCGTTCCAGGTTCGGACCCCGGTCAGGCACCTGTCGATCGCCTCGTTGATCATCTCCTGCACCGACACAGCACTCGGCTCCTCATCCCGGCCTACGACCCATCGCAGGCGACGGAGTCGCCGCTCGGTGTAGTCCACGAGGCGCGGCAGCAGCGCATCCCAGTTGGCCTCCCGCAGGGCGGCCCTCAGATCGCGAGTCTTCTGGTCCGCCACGTCCCTCTCCCCTACCTGCTCCGCCGACGGCAATTCTGATCATCGTCGACGCGACACGGTTCGCGAACGGTTCGAGCGTAACCCGTGATCAGCTTTCGGGGGGGTGGAGCAGATCCTTGTAGGGCAGCGTTTTGGCTGCTCCGAAAGCAAGGAAAAATGGCCGAACATTCAGTAGTTACCGTTTCCGACCCCGCCAACGACTCCGAGCAGGATACGCGCAGCAGCCAGACGCGGATCACGACCGGAGCCCGCAAGTCCCGCTTCCTCCTCGGCTTCTTTCAGCCGGGGGAGATCCGCGGGTACCTCGAGGCGTGCGGGGTCGCGGTCGCGAGCCAGGACCAGGCGGCCCTCGACCGTGACCACGCTGCCGCGCAGGCTCATGCTTCCCAGCTCGGGGGCCGCGCCGAGACCAGTATCACCCCAATCGGCAGCCACGGGCACATCGACGCGCTGCGCGCGGAGCCCACGTTCGCCGAGCACGGCGCGAACGCGCTCTCCGTCGACCTCGTGTGGGTCGACATCGGCCACCTGGTCGCGTGCCAGCCGCGCGTCGACCTGGACCACGTCGAGCAGCTCCGCCGCGCGGCGCCCGCGGTCGGTGACACGGACGGGCTCCTCCGATTCTGCCTGCCGCTCCAGGGAAGCCTGCCGCCCCCCTCGACGACCCCGACGTTCAACCCGGCGACGAATACGTACACGTGGCTCTCCGAGAACCCGGATTTCCGTCTGTGCGGTCCGGCGCACGGCGCGCAGCCCGACACCGGTCGCTCGCTCATGGGCTTCTCGATCGGCCCGGGTCTGCACCAGATGAACGTGGTCGCGTTCGGCGGCAAGTACATGCTGAACAATGGCTACCACCGTGCCGTGGCCTTGCTGCAGGCCGGTCATACGCGCATGCCGGTGATCATGGTGACCGTGCCTTCGCCCGTGGCGACGCCGGTCACGCGCGTCGGCATGTTCAGCCCGCAGGCGGTGTTCGGACCGAACCCCCCGCGCATCGCGGACTTCATCGCGTCGGCAGCGATGGACCTGCCCTGCAAGCGCATGAAGCTCCTCTTCACGGTCCACGCCGAGGTGTACCCGGTGCCCGCGTGAGGGGTTGCCCTCGGACGCCAGTCCCCACGTACGCAGATACGCAGGTACGTGGGGACTACCTTACGCCGTCCTGCGCCAGCAGCTCGAGGATGTAGTCCCGCACTAGGACCCCCCGCTCGAGGCACTTCATGCGCACCTGCCGGTGGATGCGCTCAGGCACGTCCGCGACGATGCGCTTCTCGCCCGTTCCGAGCTTGTCCGCGGCGGCCTTTGCTCGCTTCTCGCTTCGCTCCCGGCTTGGTTTCTTGAGGCTCAGACCCATGCTTCCCGCCTTTCAAGCGGCGCCACAGGCGCCGGATGTCGTCGGCCGCCAGCGACGTCGCCGGCGACGTGAGCACCGATTCGCCGCGCGAGGCGGCGTCGGGGAATGCGATCCGCTGATGCACGACGCCGGCGAGCTCGCCGCCGGCCTTCCGGAGCTCGGCCTCGGCCTCGCGCGCGAGGCGCGTGTTTGTGCTCGCCCGGTTCAGGACGAAGACGCGGCGAATGGGCGGCCGGCCGAGCTGCTCGCGCACCTGGTCGGCCTGGTCGAGCGATTCGAGCGTCTCGGCGACCGCCCAGAAGTCGAAGGGGCCAGGTTGAATCGGCATCACGGCGACGTCGGCGGCGACGGCAGCGCTCTGCGTGACGTCGCCGAGCCGCGGAGGGCCGTCGAGGAACACGTAGTCGTAGCCTCGCGCGATCTCCTTGAACCGCGGCAGCGCGATCGCCCTGTCTGCTTTCACGACGGCGAGCCCGTCGAGCGGCGAGCCGTCCTGGCGCGCGGCGCTCCAGTCGAACGCGCTCGCCTGGCGGTCCATGTCGACGACGAGCGCGCGATCGCCGTCGAGGTGGGCGGCAGCGGCGAGGTTGATCGCGAGCGTCGTCTTCCCGCTTCCGCCTTTCTGCTGGAGAACGGCGACCGTCAGCATCGGTTGACTCCTATCCGTGGGTACGCGGGTACGCAAGTTGCGGGGTACGGCGCGCCTCATCGGAGGTTCCCAAGTAGGCGTGCGATGTCCTCGCGCATCCGCGCGGGATCGACGCGCGCCTCGACCGGGACGGCAGGCCGCGTCGGCGGTGTGCCTGCCAGTCGGGCGGCCTCACGCTCGGCGCGCGCTTGTTCGCGAAGGCGGGCGACCCGGCCACGCTCCGAGTGCTCGAAGAAATGCGCGAGCGTCCCCCAGACGAAGCGTGCCGTCGGCGGCCCCTCCTTCGACGCCGAGAAGGCCCCGTCGAGCGCATCGCGGTGCGCCTGGAGCTTCGCCTCCCGGTCGCCGTCGACGGCGGCGGTGCACGTCGCCACGAGTTCGACGTCGGCGCGATCGAACCAGCGCGGCGGCGGGCGCTTCGGGTGCTTCCGCTTCATGCGCTCGACGAGGACGGCACGGGCGATCTCCCGATCCTCGTTCGTGACCCTCGGTTGTTCTTCTTCGGTGGGCGGTGGTGTCGCTGGCGCCGAACTCGCGCAAGAAGAAAATGTTCTGTGATCTTGATCTCTTGGTTCCATGGAACTGGCTTCCGGTGGGGCACCGGAAACCGCTTCCGGTGGGTGGGATGGACCGCCGGAACTGGCTTCCGGTGGGTGCGAGGGCCGAGCCTTCGCCGGCGTCTTCGGGAAACGCTCGACGAACGACGCGAGCTCCCCGAGCGTCACCGGCCCGGGCGCGTAGTAGATGCGATCGGCGCCGTTCGGCCTCCGCTCGCGGCGCAGGCGGACGAGCCCGCGCTTCTCGAGCTCGTCGACGTAGTCGCGAACGGCGCGCGAGGTGTAGCCCGTGAAGCCCGCGATCGCGTCTTGGCTCGGCCACGCCTCCGCGTTGGCTTGCCAATGGCAGGCGACCGCGATGAACACCTGCCAGGGCCCGCGCGCCAGCGTGCCGAACGCAGGACGCCGGCGGATGTCGCGGAGGCCAAGGCCGAGGTTGTCTCGGAAGCGAAGCCGTTCGCGGAGCGGGAAGAGGTCGTCTTCTTCTCGCTCTCCCGGTCCAGCCGGAAGAGCGGTTGTTGCATCGTCTGACATCGTGCACGCCCCCTCCGCGCTTCGAGAGCGCGGCGGAAGGGCCCGAGTGGACGCACGATCGCTGATCGCGTCCCGCGCGGTGAGTGCGCGCGTCCTCTCGGGGCGTTCGTCGTTGGAGCGCGAAGCGCGCTCCGTGCGCGCGACGTCGTCGACGTCGCGTCGCCTTCGGAGTCCCGCGCAAAGAGTCTTGCGCATGGACAAACGAACTCCTATGCTCGTTCTCGAAGCGGTTGTCCGACTGCTACGAAAACAAGCTCTCGAATCGGCCTTGCTCGAAGTGGGTGGCTCCACGGAGAAGCAAGGCCGTTCTGCTTTGTGGGCCTCGGCTAGCTCATGGTCCCCTCGTTCGCGTTGAGCGACGCAGCGCACGCGCGGGGGCGCGCGCGGTGCCGTCGTTGACGAAGAGCCTCACGGACGCGCGTAGGCGGTCCATGGACGCGCCGGGTAGGCGTCAGACGAGGTCGGGCTACCCCCGCAACGCGCGAGCGTTGAGAGCGGCGCCGAGGGGCCGCAATGGGCGGGCGTGATCGGGTGCCACAAACGGCAGAAGCCCCCCGCCGGTCCGTGCACCACTGCACGCCCGCGAGGGGTCGATCACACCGTCCGTCACACCGATCGGCCGGCTCCGGAGGGGGGTCGCAGGCGCGACCTGGCGGGCAGCCAGAGCGACGATCGCCCGGCTTTTCCCCGCTTCCGCTCTGACGCCCACCCTCTTGCCAAGGTGGACGTCGAGGGTTCAAATCCCTTCTCCCGCTCCACGTTTTCGGTCGTCACACACGCGAGGCAACTGGTGGGACTCGCAAGGTGGACGTCGTTTCCGTGCGTCCGTGCCAAAGCCGAGGGACCAGGCAGCCAGGGGCCGCGGACGGCGGCGTTCTCACACCCGCGCGAACGTGTCGCTCTGTCGGTCGTAGAGCAGCAGCTCGCCTCGCTCCAGGTCGAGGTAGAGCGCGTCCACTTGTAGGCTTCCGTCCTCGACGCGGGCCCTCAGCCACGGAAACTCCAGCAAGTTTGCCAACGACGACTTCAGGGCCAGTAGCTCGCAGTACCGCTGTCGTTCGTCTGTCGACAGGTCCCGATTCAGGAGGGCGGTTTCACGAGCAGAGGCCGCGGTCTCTAGCCAGAGCTTGATGAAGTCGGTGGGCTGCGCGGGCGGGTCCAGCAGGGCCCGGATCCCCCCGCACCCCGCATGACCGAGGACGACGAACTGGCCGACCTTGAGGATGCGAACCGCGTACTCGATCGCCGCCGACGTGGAGTGGTGGTGCAGATCCGGCTCGTAAGGAGGAACGAGGTTGGCGATGTTGCGGATGAGGAACACCTCGCCCGGGATCGCATCGAAGACCCGTGTGGTATCGATGCGGCTGTCGCAGCAGGTCACGATGGCGTAGCGCGGGTGTTGCGGTCGGCCCGCCAGACGCTCGAACCGCGCCCGGTTCGCCTCGAAATAGTCGGCGCGAAAGCGTCTGAAGCCCTCGATGAGTCGTTCCATGGCGCCCGTGCCTACCGGCCTCCTGGTGTGGGCAGGCCACCGTTCGACCTCGACATGAGCGCCTGGCGAAAGCGGTCGGCGCGCGTGAGGGCGTCGTCGGGAAGGTCGGCCATCACCACGGTGTGGCCCATCTTCCGGCGCCTCTCGGGGCGTGTCTTGCCGTAGAGATTCAGCTCGAGCACCTCGGGGAAGTCTCGCCACGCGCCGAGGTCGAGCCGCTCGCCGTGCCCCTGAGCGAGCCAGACGTCACCCAGCAGGTTACCCATGCAGAAGGTCCCGGGCAGCAGCGAAGGCCGTCCCAGGGGCGCGCCGACGAGGACGCGGGCGAGCGCGTCGAACTGACCGAAGGTGCAGGCGCGCGCCATGACGTGGCCGGAGTTGTGCGGCCTCGGCGCCAGCTCGTTGACCAGCACGCGCAGGGCGTCGACGTCGCCGGCATCCGCCCCCTCCCTCCGGGCGACGAAGAACTCGACCGCCAGGAGTCCGCGCACGTCGAGCTTGCGGGCGGCCTTCAACGCGAGGGCTCGCATGCGCTCGGTAACGACCGCCGGAAGGCGGCTAGGCACGAGAGATCGATCCAGGATGTGGTCGCGATGCAGGTTCTCGACGACGGGGAAGGCTGCTTCCTCCGTCTCGGAGCGTGCGACGATGCAGCTCGCCTCGGCGACGATGTCGACGGGCTCTTCGAGTACCCAGGCCGCGCCGGGCGTCTCGGCTTGTACGGCGCGGGCGTCGCGCGGGTGCCGCAGCAGGAACTGCCCCTTGCCGTCGTATCCGCCGCGTGTCGTCTTGGCGATGGCCGGCCAGCCGAACCTCTCGCCCCCGTCTTCGAGCATTGATCCCCGCGGGACGACGAGGTGACGCACGCAGTCGAGCTCGTTGCGCGCCAGGAAGCCCTTCTCGAGCGCGCGGTCCTGGGCCACCTCCAGGACGCGCAGCTCGGGAACGAAGCGCGCGTTCCTCCCCGCCTCGCGCAGCGCGTCGACGGGCAGGTCCTCGCGTTCGTAGGTCACGACGTCGCAGCGGGAAAAGAACGCCGCAAGCGCGTCTCGATCCTCGAAAGATGCGCCGACGACCTCCGGTACCCTGCGTCGCGCCGGTGCGTCGGGATCGGGATCGAGCACGACGGGCGTCGCACCGAGGCGCAGGACGGCCTCCGCCAGCATCGTGCCGAGCTGGCCGCCGCCGAGGATGCCGACCTTCACGGGCCCTCCGTGGACCTGGAAGCGGTCAGCGAATCGTTCGAGGCGAGGGCAGCCTCCGCGCGTTCGTTTCGGTCCTGGTCGATCCTCGTGGCCAGCGCCGGATCGTCGAGCGCCAGCATGCGCGCCGCGAAGAGAGCCGCGTTGACGGCGCCGGCTTCTCCGATGGCGAACGTCGCCGTCGGAACCCCGGCGGGCATCTGCACGATCGACAGCAAGCTGTCCACGCCGCCGAGTGCGCGCGATGGGATGGGCACTCCCAGCACCGGCACGGGGGTCAGCGCCGAGACCATCCCCGGCAGATGCGCGGCGCCGCCCGCGCCAGCGATGATGACGCGCAGCCCGCGCTGACGAGCGCCGCGGGCGTACTCGAACATCAGCTCCGGCGTGCGGTGCGCGCTGACGACCCGAACCTCCGCATGGACGCCGAGGCGGCGTAGGGTTTCCTCGGCCTTCTGCAGGGTCGGGTAGTCCGACGCGCTTCCCATGATGATAGAGACTCGGGGTGCTGCCTTCAGGTCGTCGGATGTCATCTTTCTTCTCGGTCGGTCGATGTCACGGATTGCAGACGGGGCAGTCGAACGCGGTCGCATTCGACACGCCCTCGAGCCGCCGCTCCTCACGCCGCCCGCAGCCGGCGCAATCGAAGACTTCGGCGCGGGCCTTGCCCGTCGGCTCGCCGCAGTCGGCGCAGGGAAGGCCTCCGATGCGCTGGACGGGGACATAGCCAGGTCGCCCACAGCCGGGGCAGAGACTGCGCGCCGCACGAGCGAGCGCCTGGGCGGCGCGCTCGATGCTCCGCATCCGTGTCGGGTTGAGATGCGCCCGCATGTCCGTCTCGATCCACGCCCGACCGTGCCGCTGGAGCGCCTGAGCCACGACTTGCTCGAGGCACGTCGGGTCGACGATGCCCTTGGTCATTCCGAGGGTCGGCTCGGGCTGCTCGTGGGGCGCAGCGATGACGATGAGTCCGTGCGACGGAAACGAGCTTCGGGCCGCGAACGAGACCGCGTCGTCGACCGTCGCGACGCAGGTGGCAGCGTAATTCGTGTCCGCGGTGACGTCGCAGCCGACGAGCTCCACTCCGGTCTCGCGGTCGAGGAGCAGCACGAGCTCGACACCTCCAGGCACGAGGAGGATCGAAGGGTGCGGTCCGAAGCTCCCCTCGCTCGCGACGCCGAGGCGCGCGCGGCCGTGCACCTCCAGAGCCATGCGCGCCTTCGAGCGTGCAGTCTCTCGCGCGGTCCCCACCCTCGGGACTTCCCGGGTAAAGGTCCCGAAGCGGTCGGTGTCGACGCCGACGACCTCGACCCGGACGCCGAGCTCGGCGTCGAGCGTGGCCCCGATGACCCTCTCCTTGCCGTGCAGAGTGCCCAACGCGGCGACGGCCCCCGCGAACGGGCTCACGCGGACACCTCGTCGAGGGCGCTGAACATCGCCGCGAGGTCGGCGGCCTCCATGCGCCTCGGCGGGAGTCCCTCGAAGGAGCACGTGTAGATCTCGTGCGAGGCCTCGTCGATCCAGAGCGCCCGCATCGTCACGCCCGCGCGACGCAGCATGCGCCCCATGCGCTCGTCGGCTTGCAGCGCGCGGCATCGGTCCACCGCCCAGCGCTGGCTTGCGCCGGACGCCCGGGCTCCACCGGCCACCCGGCAGCCGTCGTGACCGCAGACCACGAGGTGACGGACGCCCTCGCCGAGCACGCCGTGCTCGAGGGTCGCACGCGTGTCCGCATCGAGGTCGTGCGGGGGGCCCACGAGGGTCTGCAGCACGTACGCCGTCGGGAACGCTGCGACGAAGGCAGCGCTCGCGATGCTCTCCGAGCAGGCCACGAACATGACGCGAGCGTGACTCCGGTCGAAGCGACCGGGACGAGCCTCGCGGTGCGCACGGAGCGCGAGCTGCCACCGAGCCTCCATCACGCCGCCAGCTCCGCGTCCACGGGGGCGACGGGCTCCCATGCGAGCCCGCCCATGTACCGGTGGGTCACGTGCCCCGCGTCCCCGAGCGCGTAGAGATGAAGCCAGCCGTTGTCGACGAGCGCCCGCACAGAGGGGTGCTTCTGGAGGATGACGTTCATGGCCTCCAGGGGCGCTTCGATGACCACCGTCAGGCGCATGGGCTCGTGGACGAAGCGTTCCCCGTCGTGCACCGATTGCCAGGGCAGGCCCACGCGGAGATCCCCCCCGTTGCCTTCGAGCACCCCGACGGTGCCGACGACGTTGTGGAGCACCTTGTTGCCGCATCCGTAGACGCGGTTGTCGACCGTGGAGGCGTAGTACTGCAGGCTGATCCAGCTGCCGACGACCATGGGCGCGGTCATGACCAGCTCGAGGACGGCGAATCCCGCGCCCTCGTCCTGCCGCCAGTCGTACGAGTGGAGGAACGACCGCCCGCCGAGGTCCGCGCCCGCGGTCCGCTGGCGGGGCGCCACGATGAAGGCCGCGCATCCGGCGAGGCCCCACTCCGGACGGACCTGCGCCCAGTCGCGGCTGCGCGCGAGGATTCGCGCGTCCACCCGCGCGTCCCCGGGCGTCTCGCCGAGCAGGGGCGCCCGCAGCCTCCGCGCGGCCGCACCTGCGGAGGCCAGGACCGCCTCGAGTCGCTCCAGATCCAGCGCGTGCGAGGGGGGGACGAGGTGATGGTCGAAAATCGCGACACCGTCCGTCGTGGTGTCGTGGAGGCAGCCCAGAAAGACGGTGTCGGCGGGGATGGCGATGCCCCTGCGCGCCAGCCCCTCTCGAACGGCAGGCTCGTTCAGGACCATCGCCGCGATCCTCGCGCTGGCCTCGCCGGTGTGTCCTCCGCAGGCGCCGCAATCGAGGCCCGCGGCGTGAGGGTTGTTCACCGTGCTCGAGCCGTGTCCGGCGAGCAGGACGAGCCGCGCGAAGCCCGAGATCAGCGACATGCCGCGAAGCAGGCCCTCGGCCATCGCCAAGCGCTCGTCGAGCGTCAGGCCGATGCCGCGCCCGTCGCGGGTGTGCGACGAGAGGTCGGGGCCGAGGGCGATCCCGGCGTCCACGCCGTCGCGCGAGGGGTGCGGCACCGTCCGCGAGAGGCCGAGCGCGTCGGTCAGGAGCTTGGGCAGATATGCGAGGCCCACCGGACCGACGAAGCCGAAGCACGCGACCGCGCTCGTCTTGAACGACTTCCACGCGTTGCGTGCGCGACGATCGAGGATCCGTGAGGCGGCCACGCGCGCCGACTCGTCCGGGGTGGCGCCGACGACCGACTCGACGACAACCCCCTTCGGAGCGAGCAGAACGGGGCAGTGCGCGCCGCCTCCGTCCTGTCCGAGTGGCACGTACTCCACGGGGAAGCCGAAGAACCCTGCGAACCCGATCGTCTCGCAATGCGGGTCGGAGGCCTCGAGCGCACGTCGGAAGACCTCCGAGCGCACGTCGATGCAGAAGGCTGCCTGCAGACGTGGCCGCTCCGCGTGCCGTCGCTCGGTCGTTCGCCGGCCCAGCTTCGAGAGCAGCTGCTGCTGCCAGGCCTTTTCGTAGGCGCTCTGGAGAACCAGGTCGAGCGCGAGATCGGCGTCGGCCGCGCCCGGCGCACCCGGCATGTCTGCCAGCGCCGCCGCCCAGGACTCCTCGGCCCCCTGCGCGACGAACGCCTCGAGCAGCGCCACCTCCCACGCCAGTCGGACCGCGAGCACCTGCGTGACCGTGGAGTCCGGAGTGCCACGGAGCTCGCTCTCCCAGACGCGGCGGCGCGCGTAGGACGCCCAGCCTCCGACGCTCGCGAGGAGCCGGCGCAGGTAGATCTCGACCGCCGTCTCCGGCACGGCGAGGCGGGCCAGCGCGTGCCGGATCGCGTTCATCGGATCGGACGGGAGCGCGCGGATGGTCGCGCGGAACCCGACGGCACCGAGGATCTCCGGTGTGGCGTCGAGCGCCGCCTCGGCGCGAAACGCGTCGTACGGAGGAAGGCTCCGCCAGGGCGATCGCCAGGACGCCTGGCCCTCGTCGAAGTACGACGCGGCCCACGCGCCGAAGCGCTCCACGACGGTTCGTCCCCAGTCGCGTCCAGTGAGGGAGCCCACGACGTCCGCCACCGTCGGCACGAGCGCATGCGGGTTGGGCGCCGGCTCGCGCCGGAGCCGGTCAAGGAGGGCGTCGGCGTCCTGGGGGAGCCCAGCGCCGCCGCCGGCCCGGGCCTCGTCGAGCGCCTCGACGAGATGCTCGCCGGCGATGCGCCCCGTCGCGATCGCCTCGGCGTAGAACGACCGGGGCATGGTCATCCGCGCGCCGGCCGTGCGCGCGACCGTCCGCGCGGCGTCGGCGACGGGCCGGTCTGCGAGCCCGCGGAAGGGGTTGACCGCCACGAACGTGTTCAGCGGCCAGACCGGCGCGAGGCCGTGCGTCACCCGGTCGACCGCTCGCTCGAGGCTCTCTGCCGGGATCGGGCGCGTCATGGCGCCGCGCGACACGCCCTCCGAGACCCGCGTCTCGCGCGAGGTTTGCAGCAGACCCGCCCCGACGAGCCGGTCGAAGTACACGTTCGCGTAGAGGCCGTTGCGCACCAGCACGTAGGCGCGGGCCCAGCCCTCACGGGCGTACAGCCCCGGCAGCAGAAGCTGCAGGACCGTCACGACGCCGAACGCGCCGATCACCGTCGTGATGACGCCGGCCAACGCGCGGTCAGGCGCTCCCGCCTCCGCGACAGCGGGCTCGAGCACCGCGCCTCCCAGCCGGTCGAGCCCGTAGAAGGCCAGCGCCGTGAGAGTCACCGAGAGCGCTGTCCTGGCCACGAGCTTCGCGCTCGTCTTGCCGCCGAGGGCCCGCGCCATGAGGTGCGTGAGCGGGAGCACCATGATCGCGGCGAGCGCCGTGTGGGTGAACGATCCCAGCACCCCGAAGCGCGTGATCGTGGCGACGCCGGCCACGATCAGGGTCGCGGTGACGGCGGCCAAGGCAATCCGGACCAGGGCCACCTCGGCTCCCTTCCTCGGGACCCGAGCGGCGCTCGCTTGGTCAACGGCGCTGCCGGACGAGAGAAAGGCGTGCGCCTTGTAGAACGAGTGGGCGACGAGATGCGCGATGGCGACCGAGTAAGCGCCCATCGCGCAGAGCAGCAGCATGAACCCCATGTGCGCCGCGCTGGAGTAGGCCAGCGTCGCCTTCACGCGGCTGTCGGTGACCATGACGACGGACGCGAAGAGGGCAGTGAAGCCACCGACGAGCGCGAGCCCGGCGAGCACCGGCCAGGACAGCTGCTCGACCGCTGCGAGCCGCACCACGAGGAACGTGCCTCCGTTGAGGATCCCAGCGTGTAGCAGCGCAGACACGGGCGTGGGAGTCTCCTGCATCTCGACGAGCCATCCATGCGTCGGGAACTGAGCGGCCTTGAGAACCGCCGTGACAGCGATGAGAGCGGCTGCGACGTGGACGGCGATGGACACGTGGCCGGCAGCAGCGACGCGGATTGCGCCTGCCGAGACCACACCGATGTCTCCCGAGCCGAACTCGCGCGCGAGCAGCGCCGCGGCAAGGACGAGGCACGCGTCGCCCACGCGGGCCACGATGAACTTCTTGCGGGCCGCCACGACGGCACCAGGTCGCTCGCGGTAGAAGAGAAGCAAGCGGTGGAGAGCGATGCTCGTCGCGCTCCAGAGGAGCGCGAGCTGGACGAGGTTCCCTGCGAGCACCAGGGCCATGACACACGCGAGGGTCAGCGCGAGGTCCCCCAGGAAGACCCCTTGGCGTCGGTCGCCGTCGAGGTAGTTGCGGCTGAACTGGAGAACGGCCGCACCGAGGAGGGTCACCAGCGCGAGCATCACCACGCTGAGGCTGTCCAGCCGCACCGAGAACCCAAGCCCATCGGCACCGAGCAGCGGGCTCACGAGCGGTGCGCGCAGTGCGGTGAGCGCTACCGTGAGGGTCGCGATCAGCAAGGTGAGCAGTGCAGCTGAGCGCGTGGCCCGGAGAGCCCGGCGGGGTCTCGGGGCCCGGTCGCTCCAGGCGAGGAGCGCCGCCACGACGAGGGCGAGCGGGGAGAGGAGCGGGAGCAGTGCCAGGGGGCTCTCCATGCCCCAAGGTCTATGGGGATTGGCGGTGTGGTTCCAATAGATTGAATTGAATGCGTCGTTCTGTAGTAGTGAACGATCGCCGTGTTCAACTTCCATCACCTCCACTACTTCTGGGCGGTCGCGCACGAGGAGAACCTGACCCGCGCGGCCGAGCGGCTCCACGTCTCGCAGTCGGCGGTGTCCATGCAGATCCAGAAGCTCGAGGCCGAGCTGGGGCATCCCCTCTTCGAGCGCCGCGGCAAGCAGCTGGTGCTCACCGAGGCGGGACGCATCGCGCTCGACCACGCCGACGCGATCTTCGCGAGGGGTGAAGAGCTCGAGAGCGCGCTGCAAGGGCGCGGGAAGGAGAGGCGCGCGCTGCGCGTCGGCTCCCTCGCCACGCTCTCGAGGAATTTCCAGCTCGGCTTCCTCCGTCCCCTCTTCCGTCGAGACGACGTCGAGATCGTCATCCGCTCGGGCGCGTTCGGCGACATGCTCCGCGGGCTCGAGGCCCACCTGATCGACGTGCTTCTCGCCAACGTCGCGCCGCCGCGCGATGCGGCAACGCCGTGGGTGGCGCACGCGATCGCCGAGCAGCCCGTCAGCCTGGTCGGGACCCCGAGGAAGGCGCGGGGGAAGCGACGCCTGAAGGAGCTCCTCGACGGAGAGCCACTCGTCCTGCCGACCGCCGAGAGCAGCGTCCGCGCCGGCTTCGACGCGCTCGTGAACCGCCTCGGCGTCCACCCCCGCATCGCGGCCGAGGTCGACGACATGGCCATGTTGCGACTGCTCGCCCGCGAGCGCATCGGCCTGGCGGTGGTGCCCACCATCGTCGTTCACGACGAGCTTCGGACGCGCACGCTGGTCGAGATCTCTCCCCTGCCGCAGCTCAAGGAGACCTTCTTTGCGATCACGCTGGCACGCCGGTTTCCGAATCCGTTGCTGAAGCTCCTGATCCCGTCCGGCGATCGCGAGAAGCGAGGCGCGCGCGGGTCGTGAACGCGAATCGCGGGCGGGGGCTCGTGGTCGAGCCTCTACACGGTCGTTTCCCCCTTACGTCCTGAACAAACTGGTGGGATAAAGGGTGGGTCTCCGGAGGACGAGTGACGAAACGCCCGCACGCCCGTAGGGTGCCGGGACTTTGCCAAGGTGGACGTCGAGGGTTCAAATCCCTTCTCCCGCTCAAGATTTCGTTCGTCGGGTGGCGCCGTTCCCACCAGCTTCGTACGGCAGCGCATACGTAGTGCCGCTGAACGCCAGGGTGGACGCCAGTGCTGACCAGGCGCAGGTCGTCCCGATGAACTGGCCGAGCCTCCGCAGCCCCGCGCGGCACCGTGAGGACGTGAAATCCCAGCGATAGTCGCGCGATCGCAGGCGCACTCCGCCACGGTGGATCGGAGACTACTGGGTGCAAGCGGCGGTTCCTCGCGGCACGCCGTTCGATCGATACTCGCGCGCCACGACCGGCCCGGAGATCTCGATGCGCCTTGCCCTAGCTGCCCTCATCTGTACCTTGGCTTCGTGCGCTCCGCCGAAGGCGCCGCCGTCGCCCGCTAGCGGGACGCCTGCCCTGAAGGCCCCATCCGCGACGGCCACTGCCACCGCCTCCGCGGCGCCCACGGAGATCACCTGGGACCAGCTCTCCGCCGGTAAGTCCATCGGCAAGATGGTGGTCAAGCGCACAGAGGCGGCGGTCGACATCACGTACGAGTACAACGACCGCGGCCGCGGAGAGAAAACCGCCACGCACGCCGAGCTCGACGATCAGGGCCTCGTTCGCGTGCTCGACGTGACCGGCAACGACTACTGGAAGGCGGCCGTCGACGAGCATCTGCACTCGGGCGGCACGGGCCTTTCGTGGTCGAACGGCGTCGAGCAGGGCTCGTCGACCGAGCGCGCCTTCTACGTAGCCTTCTTCGGGCCCCCCGAGCTCCACGCTGTGCTGGCCCGTGCGCTGCTTCGCGCGCCCGATCACAAGCTCGCCATCCTCCCGACCGGCGAGGCGCGGATCGAGAAAGGGAACGAGCGCACGGTCGAAGCGGGCGGACAGAGGATGCACGTCACGCGCTGGGACGTCATCGGCCTGTCGTTCACCCCCGCGCCTCTCTGGCTGGACGACAACGGGGAGCTGTTCGCCGAGGGCGCCGAGCGCTGGTCGATCGTGCGCGAGGGCTTCAAGGACGTGATGCCTCAGCTCCTTGCCGATCAGAACGACGCGCTGGACACGCGCTTCACGGCCGTGGCGGAGGCGACCGCGCAACCGGAACCCGCCGCCGGTTACGCGCTCACGCACGCGCGCATCTTCGACGTCGTGAGACGGACCGCGTCGATGGGGACAATCGTCGTGCAGGGGGAGCGCATCGTCGCATCGGGCCCAGCAGTGCAGGTGCCGCCGGGGGCTCGGGAGATCGACCTCGCAGGCAAGACCGTGCTGCCCGGCCTCTGGGACATGCACACGCATACGCGTCCGCGGGACGGCTTGCTCAACGTCGCCGCCGGCGTGACCTCGGTGCGCGACCTCGGCAACGAGATGGACCTGCTGCTGCGCGTGAAGCGGAGCTGGGACTCGGGCGAAACGGTGGGTCCACGATTGCTATGCGCCGGCATGATCGATGGCCGTGGACCGTACCAGGGGCGCACCAAGGTTCTCGCCGACAACGAGGCCGAGGCGAAGGCTGGCGTCGAGGCTTACGCGAAGCAGGGGTGTGTCCAGATCAAGATCTACAGCTCCCTCAACCCCGCGCTCGTCCCAGGCATCGTTGCCGACGCCCACGCCCGCGGCATGCGGGTGAGCGGCCACGTGCCGTTCGGGATGCTCGCCTCCGACTTCGTCCAGGCCGGCGCCGACGAGATCCAGCACGTCAACTTCCTCTTTCTGAACTTCCTTGCCACCCGCGAAGACGACACGCGCACGCCACTGCGAATCTCGCGCGTCACGGAGAAGGGAGCGACGCTCGACCTTGCGGCGCCGCCCGTGCGCAACTTCATCCGCGATCTGGCGCGTCGGCGGACGGTCGTCGATCCCACAGTGGCCGTTTTCGTCGCGAACATGACCGACCGACGCGGCGAAATCTCGTCCAAGTACGCGCACGTCGCCGACCGCCTGCCGGTGCAGGTGCGCCGCGAGGCCCTCGCCGGCGGCCTGCCCGTCCCCGAGGGGATGGACGCGACCTTCCGCGCCTCGAGCCGCAAGCTGCTCGAGATGGTCAAGGCGCTCTACGACGCCGGCGTCACGATCGTCGCCGGCACCGACGACAGCGTGCCCGGCTTCGCATTGGACCGCGAGCTCGAACTTTATGTCGAGGCGGGCATCCCCGCGCCGATGGTCTTGCAGATCGCCACGCTGGGCGCGGCGCGCGTGATGAAGCGCGACCGCGACCTCGGCTCGATCCAGCCAGGAAAACTTGCCGATCTCGTTGTCGTCGACGGAAAGCCGGACCAGAACATCGCCGACATCGAGCGCGTGTCGCTGGTCATCAAGGGCGGCGTCGCCCGCGACCCGAAGGCGCTCTGGGAGGCGCTGGGGATCGCGCCATGGAAGTGACCCGAGGTATACGCCGCTACGGCCGTGTCGAGCGACTGGGGCAGCATCGGCGAGGCCCTGCTTTTCCCGGCGAAGCGTCGGGAACCTGTAGCGCTCCCCCGAAACAGCACTGGGGATCACTGAACAGCACTGGGCGAGTGGTGTGAAAGTGGTGTGAAGCCGGAGGCGGTCGCGGCGGTGGGGCGAGCCTTCACACCACTTCCGTCACGCTGGCGAGCGTCTCGTTGCTCGACGCCGCGCCCCTCGGTACGGTCTCCGCCGTCCCCGGACGTGTCGAGGCAGAGCGCATGAGCGACCCCATCGAGACCTTCCTCACCGCCGACCACGCCCGCCTCGACAACTTGCTCGCTCGGGCCGTGCGCGATGACGGGACGATCGACGCGGACGTCTACGCCGAGTTCCGGCAGGGCCTCCTGCGGCACATCGCCATGGAGGAGAAGACCCTTCTCCCCTACGCCAAGGCCAAGCGACACGGGGAGGCTTTGCCCATCGCGAACGCGCTCCGCAGGGACCATGGAGAGATCGCCGCTCTCTTGGTTCCCTCTCCGACGCCCGCGCTTTGCGCGCAACTCCGAGCCGTCCTTGCCCGGCACAACCCGCTCGAGGAAGGAGCCGACGGGCTCTACGCGATCTGCGACCACTTGGCCGGCGCCGAAGCCGCCGAGGTCGTCGAGCGCCTCGAGGCGCAGCCGAAGGTCCCGATGGCCCCCCACTACGATGGGCCGCTCGTGAGCAACCGCCTGCCCCCGAAGCGGTGACGTAGAGGTCGGCAGGGCGGGCATGATTGCGACGCCCCGCTCGAAGCCGTAGAGCAACGCCTGGCTCTCGCCCAGACCAGCATGCACGTCCGACGCAAGACCCTCCTCTGGCTCATCGCGCCTTTCGTCGTGGCCTTGGTCGCCGCCTGGGTTCAATGGCTCGTAGCGGGCCTCCCTTCGGTTTCGGTCGGCGAGCTGATGTCCGACGCATCCGGTCCGCCAGGTTTCCCTGCGTGGCTTCGCGTGACGCACTACCTCAACCTCCTCTTCATCGTCGTCCTCGTCCGCAGCGGGTTGCAGATCCTCATGGACCACCCGCGCCTGTACTGGAACGTCCACTGCACGCCAGGAACCGAGTGGGTGCGCTTCACCCCGGTCATCGTCCCGAAGGACCGCGTGTGGACCGCAAAGGACGACAACCGCTACCTCACGCCGTGGATCGGTTTGCCGGGTGGGAGGCACACGCTCGGTCTCGCCCGGCACTGGCACTTCGCCGTTGTCGCGTTCTGGGTCCTCAACGGCGCCGCCTTCTACGCCCTGCTCTTCGCGACGGGCCAGTGGCGTCGCATCGTTCCGACCTCGTGGCACGTTGTCCCCGACGCATGGGCCATCTTCGTCCACTACGCCACCTTGCACCTGCCGCCAGAGCCGGACGGCTTCTACGGCTACAACGCCCTCCAGAAGCTCGCCTACTTCGGGGCCGTCTTCGTGCTCGCGCCCTTGTCAATCCTCACAGGCCCATCGATGTCCCCGGCGCTCGTGAACAGGTTCAGGTGGTACCGGCGGCTCCCCGGCAACCGCCAGGTCGGTCGCTCGATCCACTTCCTCATCATGTGCGGGTGGCTCCTCTTTGTAGGGGCGCACGTCACGATGGTGGCCGTGACGGGCTTCGCCCGAAACATGAACCACATCGTGCTCGGCAGGGACGATTGGGGCATGTTCGGCCTGGTTCTGGGTGCCATCGGCGTCGCCGTCGTCGCCATCGTCAACGGGCTCGCGAACTGGATCTCCCACCACAAGCCTCGGACGCTTCAGCACGTCGCGAGCGGCTTCATCAACCCGATCCAGTCGCTTCTGCTCGACCACCATGCGCCGCAGACGGAGTACACGAAGGACGACATCTCGCCCTACCTGTGGCCGAACGGCAAGATGCCGGTGAGTCAGGAGTGGAAGGATCTCACCAAGGACGGCTTCGAGGGCTACCGGCTCAGGGTCCACGGATTGGTCGAGAACCCCGTCACGCTCTCGCTCGACGAGCTACGCGCTCTCGGTCACAAGACGCAGATTACCTTGCACCATTGCATCCAGGGCTGGTCGGGCATCGCGGCGTGGGGCGGATTGCCGATGGCCGACCTCATCAAGCTTGTACGGCCGAAGCCGGAAGCACGCGCCGTCATCTTCTATTCGTTCGGCGAAGGTGGCGAGGGCGGGCAGTATTACGACAGCCACAGCATCGAGAACGTCACGCACCCGCAAGCCATGCTCGCCTACGAGATGAACTTCGCGCCCCTCACCGAATTGCACGGTGCGCCGCTCCGGTTGCGCGTCGAGAATCAGCTCGGGTTCAAGATGGTCAAGTGGATCAGCGCGATCGAGTTCGTCGAGGACGTCAAACGCATCTACATGGGCGAGGGCGGTTACAACGAGGACAACGAGTTCTTCAACAGCATGGCCGACATCTGAATCGCACGGCGGCCGTGGCGCCCGCCACGACGAGCTGGGCACGCGGATGGCCGTCGGCGACCAGCTCGTCCGCTTCGCTCGGCCTCGAAGACTCGGCCGGCTGCGCGGACGGCAGACGGGCTCACCACACGTGCGGCACGAAGCGATACCGGACGCGCGCGCGGTACCCCGCGTAGCCCGGCAGGTGCGCGTCGAGATAGCGCTCCTCCGCGACCGCGCGCGCCACGATCGCGAGCTTCATCGGCACGAGCGCGACGAGGCCCAGGACCGAGCCCAGCGCGAGCGGCACGCCCGCGAGCATCACGAGCGCGCCCACGTACATCGGGTGCCGCACGATCGCGTACGGGCCGGTGGAGATGACCTGCTGTCCGGGTGCGGTCTCGATCGTCGCGGAGGTGAACGTGTTCTCCGCGAACACGCGGAACACGAGGTAGAGGCCGAGCGCCACCAGCAGATCACCGAGCACGACGAGCGGCACGGGCACGTGCGTCCAGCCGTGGCGGCGATCGAACCCCGACACCACGAAGAGCGCCACGAACGCGAGCGACGCGATCGACTGGATGAGCTTCTGCCACGCGTCGGCCTCGGCCACCGGCCCCACCTTCGTGCGTCGCTCGAGCAGCGCCGGATCGTGCTTCATCAGCCAGAGCGTGATGGCGAGCGTGCACGCGGTGAACACGGCCAGGAACGCCCACGCCTGCCAGTACGCGAAGGTGCCCGCGGGCCACAGCGTGAAGAGCGCGAGCCAGGCGTCGAGGTGGACGAGGCCGAGGATCGCCTTCACGCGCAGGCGCATGCGCTGATCATCGGTCGCGCCGATCTCGCACGCAAGGCTCCGGCTGCGCGCGTCGGCGTCGCACGATCACGTGCGCGCGACGATCGGCGCCTTCGACCGCCGGCCCCAGGCGACGAAGACGGAGAGCGCCACGAGCACGAAGTTCGCGGCCTCTCCACGCCAGAGGTCAGCCCTGCCAGGCCTTGGGCTGCAGGATGCGGATCTGGTTGCCGAACGGATCGCGCAGGCCGCAGTCGATCCCGTAGCCGTGATCGGTCGCCTCCTGCGTGAACTCCACGCCCTTGGCCCGGAGCCGCTCGTACGTGGCGAAGCAGTCGTCGGTGCGGAGCACCATGACGACCCCGGTCGCGCCCTTGGTGACGAGCTCCCGGATCTGCTCGGCGGTCTTCTCGTCCATCACCGGCGGGCCCGGGACGTCGAGAACGATCTCGGGGACCGGCTCGCCGGCGACGCCGACGGTCAGCCAGCGGAAGCCGCCGCGGGAGAAGTCGGACTTGACCTCCAGTCCGAGCTTGCCGACGTAGAAGTCGAGCGCCTGCTGGTGATCGAGGACCCAGATGTGAGCGGTGGTGATCGCGTTGAAGTTCTTCATCGCGACGACCTTACCAGCCCGGTCCGCCGCCCAGCTTCTCCGAAACTGCTCGGTCGCGCCCAGGCCATCGTGAAGCAGGCGGGGACCGCGCCCGACACCGGGGCGTTGCTGCGGCGGTAGGCGAGCGGCGACTGGCCGACGATCTCGCGGAAGGTGCGGCTGAAGGTACCGAGGCTGGTGAAGCCGACGTCGAGACAGATGTCGGTGACGCTGCGGTCGCTCTCGCGCAGCAGGAACATCGAGCGCTCGACCCGGCGGCGCTGGAGGTAGCGGTGCGGCGTCTCGCCGAACGTCGCGCGGAACGTCCGGATGAAGTGCGCCCCGGAGACGCAGGCGATCCGGGCCAGCGCGGCGACGTCGAGCGGCTCGGCGTAGCAGCGGTCCATCGCGTCGCGCGCGCGGAGCAGCCGGCGGTTGCGCTCCTCGATGACGCGGCTCACGGGCCGAGTCTAGGTGTTGCGCGCTCGTCCCGCGAGCACCTCACCGCACGTGACGGACATCGCTCGCCGCCGCCTCGTCGCCCAGCGAATCTCTGCGCCCGAGTTCACGGGATGCACTCGCTCCTCGTCGTCGCCGTCGGCGCGGTGGCGCTGTTCACGCGCCCGACTGTGCGGGATACCATCGCGAGCCCGATGGGGAGGTTCGTCGTCGACGCCAGCGCAGTCCTCCACCTGGTCGGCGCGGGGGCGGAGCTCGCGACCGGGCACGAGCTCCTCGCCCCCACGCTCCTTCGCTCCCAGACGCTGTCGGCCCTGCACGAGGCCGTCCAGCGGGGCGCGCTCCCGGCCGACGTCGCCCGCGAGCACCTCGTCCGCATCGGGCGGATGCCCATCCGGCTCCTGGGCGACGCCGTGCTCCGGCGCCGCGCCTGGGACCTCGCCGATCGCCTGGGCTGGGCCTCGACCTACGACGCCGAGTACCTGGCGCTCACCCAGCTGCAGGCGGACGCGTTCGTCACGATGGATGCCGGGCTGGCGCGCAAGGCAAAGCGGGTGGTCACGGTGGCGTCGATCGACGGGCTGGTGGCGCGGCGGCGGAGAGCTCAGCGGCGTGATCGATAGACGCCCCGGTCGGCGCCCTTGTGCCCGCTGGCCGCCTGGTTCGTCAGGTGTCCGTCGAACGGGCCGACCTTGGTGATCCGGAGTCCGTTCCGGAAGACAAGACGTGGCGCCCGGCGGCCGTCAGGACGGCGCGGTCACGCGAGAGGAGGTTCGCGATCGCCGCGTGGAAGTCCTCCGGGTGCGGGTCGTTCTCGTACTCCTCGAGGGCCACGCGGCACCGGCGGCCGAGGGCCGGGACGGGCACGGCCTTGCTGAGATGACCGGCGTCGCCGGACCGGGTCACGACGCCGAGGCCGGGGACCTCGAGGGTCTTCTTGCGCCGCCGGGTCTCCTCGCGAACGACCTTCTTCATCTCTGGATCGTCCTCGGCTCGCCGGACCGGGAGTCGCCGGCCCCGCGCCGGTGAGCACGCCTTCGATGCGTCGGGCCATGGGGCGCATGGTAGCCCGCGGGCTGCGCGGTGCGTCGGCTGCGGCGAGGGCCTATGCTCGCGCGTCGAAGAGGTGCGCCATGGCGGCCAAGAAGAAGGCGAAGAAGGCGAAGACAGCCCCGGAGCCGAAGAAGAAGCACGCTCCGCGGGCCGCTGCGGTGCCGGCGAGCAAGAGCAAGAAGGCCCCGCCGCAGAAGAAGGCCGCGCCCGCGCCTCCGAAGCGACGGCCGGCGGCACCGGCAAGGGAGAGCCTCCCGGCCATCGGTGCGAGCGAGCACCCTCTCGTCGTCCGGACGGACTTCTCCGATCCCGAGACCTGGGCGGCGATCCGCGAGATCATCGCCCAGCCGGTCGACGATGGCTTCCTCGCCAACGTGGAGTACCTCGAGGACCGCGCGTACGGCGGCGTGACGGCGGAGCGCCTCCTCGAGGCGCTGGACGAGGGGTACACGCACTCGTTCATCATCGTCGCCGACCGGGAGGCCATGGAGCACCCGGACCAGGCGCTCCTGGTCATCGACCTCGACGCGGACCGCGGTCGCGAGCTGCGCGCCGTCCCCGGGCAGATCCAGAGCATCGAGAACAACCTGTCGCTCTCGAACATGGAGTTCGAGGAGTTCGCGGAGGCCGTCGAGGACGATGGTGTCTTCCGGGGGTTCTAGCCCCGGAGCGCGCGAAGGTCCTCGAGGGACCCTCGCGACCACGGCCTTCGCCGTCGCGCTCGCCGGCCTCGGCGTCGTCGGCCTCGTGTCGGGCGACTTCGCCTACGTCTGCCAGCCCGTACCGCCGTGGGTCCCCGCCCGCCCGGTGCTCGCGTACGCGTCGAGCGCGCTCCTGCTCGGCTGCGGCGCGGGGCTGCTCCCGGCGCGGGTCCGGCCCCGTGCGTCGCGGGTGCTGGCCCTCTACGGCGTCGCGTCGATGCTCCTCCTGCACGTCCCGGACATCGCCAGGCGACCGCAGGAGGAAGCCCGGTGGTTCGGGCTCAGCGAGATCGCGATCCTCGTCGCCGGCGCATGGCTCCTCTTCGCGGGCGAGCGGGGAGCCCGGCCCGCCCGGTGGCTCTTCGGCCTCGCCCTCCTCCCGGTCGGACTCTCGCACTTCGTCTACGCGCAGGTGACGGCCGGACTGGTGCCCTCCTGGCTGCCAGGACACCTCGGCTGGGCCTACCTGACGGGCGCGGGGCACCTCGCGGCGGCGCTCGCCATCCTCCTCGGCGTCCTCCCCCGCCTGGCCGTCACGCTGGAGGCGCTCATGGTGAGCACCTTCGTGCTGACCATCCACGTGCCGACTGTTCTCCGTACGCCGCGCGACCGCTACCAGTGGACGGAGCTCTTCGTGGCCTGCGCCATCGCCGGCGCCGCCTCTCTGCTCGCCCGCTCGTACCGCGGGGTTCGCTGGCTCGCCGTGCGCTCGTCGGGGCGGTCCGGCGTGCGACGAGCCGACCCGTGAGCCTCCAGCGACCGGCCTGGAGGGACGCCCTCGCCGGGCGTCCCCCCGGTCAACGTCACGACTTCGGCGCGGAGGTCTCGCTCTTGACCGCGATCTTCTTGGGCTGCATCTCGGGTGTCTTCGGCACCGTGATCGTCAGCACGCCCTGCTCGAGCGACGCGCGCAGCTTGTCGACGTCGGCCCCCTCGGGCAGCGTGAAGCTCCGGCTGAAGGAGCCGTAGTGCCGCTCGTACGTGTAGTACCGATCGGTCTTCTCCTCCTTCTCCTCCTCGCGCTTGCCGCTCACGTTCAGGCGGTTGCCCGTCATGGTCACCTCGAGATCCTTCTCCTTGATCCCGGGGAGGTCGGCCTTGAACAGATAGGCGTCCTTCGTCTCCTTGACGTCGAAGGCCGCGTTGAACGCGATTCCCGGCTCGGGGAACGCGGGAAGCGTCGCCATCTCGCGGAACGGGTCGAAGGACATCAGCGCGCGCATCGTGCGCCACGGGTCCCAGGTCACGGAGGGCTCGATCGTGGCGGGCTGATTGCCGTTGTGTCGACGAACGGTGATGTCGGTCATGGGAGTGTCTCCTTGGTGTTCTCGCCGCGCTCTGCGAGCGCCGCGCCAACCGGGTTTTCTGCGTGACGCCGTTTGATCCGCGCAGCGGCGTCCGCACTTCCTGCACCGACCAGCACTGGCTGCGGCCAGCTGCGCTAGGCTTCGCGCCCATGCAGAGCCAGGAGACTGCGACGTTCGAAGGCGGGTGCCACTGCGGCCGCGTCCGGTTCCGCGTGCGTGACGACCTGTCGCGCGTCAGCGAGTGCAACTGCTCGATGTGCGCCAAGAAGGGCTTCCTCCACCTCATCGTCCCGCGCGAGCGCTTCGAGCTCCTCTCGGGAGAGGGCGAGCTGACCACGTACCGGTTCAACACCGGCGTCGCCCAGCACCACTTCTGCAAGCACTGCGGGATCCACAGCTTCTACGTGCCACGCTCCGATCCCGACAAGATCGACGTCAACGCGCGATGCCTCGACGGGGTCGACGCCGCGTCCCTCGTGGTCTCGCGGTTCGACGGGCGCAACTGGGAGAAGGCGATGGAGGAGCGGGGGTAGCTCATCCCTCGGTGGACGCAGTGAGGCGCGCGAGGATCGTGCGCTGCGGCGCTCGAAGCCCGGACGGGATGACCTTTCGCGTCGCCTCCATGCGCCTCTCCCCGCTCGCCCGGCTGGCGCCGCTGCTCCTGCTGGCCCTCGCCGGCTGCCGCGGCAGCCCGGAGCTCCTGCCCACGTCGGGCATCCCGTGCGAGAAGGACTCCGACTGCTCGCCGCCCGCGTGCGGACCGTGCACGCCGGGCGCCGAGCTGACGCAGAGCGCGGTGAGCTGCGCCGTCAACCCGTGCCCGGGCGTGGTGGTCGGCTGCTCGGCGCGGAGGGTGTGCGCCGTCCGGTAGGCCCCTGCGACGAGAAGGGTGCCCGGGCCGCCCACTGCGGCGGCCACGGGCACCCCGGAGCCCGCGCCGGCTACGAGTGGTTCGTCGGCGCCGGCGCTGTCGGCGCCGGAGCCGTCGGCGCCGGAGCTCCGTTCCCCGACGCCGCGGGAGCCGCCGCCGGCGCTGCCGACGTGGCGCCCTGCAGCATCTGCGGCGCGTTCTTCTTCAGCGTCTTCACCGCCTTCGCCGTCGCCTTCTTCTGCGGCTTCGTCGGCGTCCCGAGCGCCT
>Ga0326727_10008766_pt1 | contig 25402 bp, 22 predicted proteins | sample MB2enrmetagenome_FD_207643 | JGI IMG/M metagenome (GOLD analysis project Ga0326727, IMG submission 207643) | Lab enriched peat soil microbial communities from McLean, Ithaca, NY, United States - MB29MY | ecosystem: Environmental > Terrestrial > Soil > Wetlands > Peat | place: USA: New York... | reverse complement strand
TCTACGAACGCAACGACACCGATTTCCGGCGGGGCACGTTCCGTGTGCGCGGCGACGTGATCGAGGTCTTCCCCACGTATGACGACAACGCGTACCGCATCGAGCTGTGGGGCGATGAGATCGAGAGCCTGAGTCAGATCGACCCGCTGCTCGGCCAGGTAAAGCAAACCTATCTGCGGCTGCCCATCTATCCCAAGACGCACTACGTCATGACTCCGGAAAGCCGCGAGCAGGCGCTCCACAGCATCGAGGAAGAGCTCACCTGGTGGCACGGCGAGCTGACCAAAGCCGGCAAGATGATCGAGGCGCAGCGCCTGTATCAGCGCACCATGTTCGATCTGGAGATGATCCGCGAGATCGGCTACTGTCACGGGATCGAGAACTACTCGCGCCACTTCTCGGGAAGGCTGCCCGGCGAAGCGCCGCCCACCCTGCTCGACTACCTTCCGCACGATTCGCTGATGTTCATCGACGAGAGCCATCAGACCGTCCCCCAGATCCGCGGCATGTATCATGGCGACCGCTCGCGAAAGGACGTTCTGGTGGAGTACGGCTTTCGCATGCCCAGCGCGCGCGACAACCGGCCGCTCACCTTCGAGGAATTCGAGAATCGCGTCAATCAGGTGGTCTACGTTTCGGCCACGCCGGGCCCTTATGAGCTGACCAAGACGTCGGGCGTGGTGGTGGAGCAGATCATCCGGCCCACCGGCCTCGTGGATCCGCAGGTGGAGATCCGGCCCATCCGCGGCCAGGTGGATCATCTGCTCAACGAGATTCGCATTCGCGCCGAGAAGAACGAGCGCGTGCTGGTGACCACGCTCACCAAGCGCATGGCCGAGGACCTGGCCGAATACTACACGGGCGTCGGCGTGAAGTGCGCTTATCTGCACTCGGAAGTCAGCACGCTTGATCGCATCAAGATCCTGCGCGACCTGCGCCGCGGCGATTACGACGCGCTCATCGGCGTCAATCTGCTGCGCGAAGGGCTGGACCTGCCCGAGGTGTCGCTGGTGGCCATCCTCGACGCCGATAAAGAGGGTTTCCTGCGTTCGTCCGGCTCACTGATTCAAACCATGGGCCGGGCCGCGCGCAACGTGAACGGCATCGCCATCCTCTACGCCGACGTGATGACCGACAGCATGCGCCGCGCGATCGATGAAACGAACCGGCGCCGCGCCGTCCAGACGGCCTGGAACGAGGAGAACGGCATCACTCCGCAGTCCATCGTCAAGCCCATCGACATGAGCCTGGTGGCCATCGCCGAGGGCGATTACGTCACCGTGCCGCTCGAAACCGAGCCCGACGAACAGCTCACGCCCGAGCAGCGCGAGAAGCTCATCCGCGATCTCGAAGAGAACATGCGCGAGGCCGCAAAGAAGTTCGAGTTCGAGAAAGCGGCGCGTTTCCGCGATCGCCTCAAGGAGCTGCGTACGAGGGAGGTCTATGAGGAAGCCGCGGCGGGCGGCGCTGCTGGCGTCGGGTAATGCCCCGGAGTGTCCGGTCCTTCGCGTCCTGGCTCAGGCCGAGGCCATCGGGCCGGTAGCCTCCACGTCCTTCCGGGTGGCCAGCCGGATCGTGAACACAATCCGCGCGGGGAGAGCCGTGCCTTCGTTCGAAGAGTTCGAAAACTGCCCGCTGATCCTGATTTGCGTTCCCACTCAATCGGTAAGCCCGGCGGTGGCGCAACTCGCCGCCGCGCCGCTGGAGTGGAAGCGCCACACGGTGATCCTTATCGGAAGCGATGCGCGTCCGCTGGCGCCGCTGGCTCAGCTCGGAGCAGTTACCGGTCTGGTTGCCGCGGTCCCGGGGTTCGAGGAGCGTCTCTTCGTTCTGGAGGCCGAGCGCGCCGCGCTGCGCGAACTGCGTCCCCTGCTGGCCGGCCGCGGCGTGCAAATCGTCCTTCTTGCACCCGGCACGCGCGCCCGCTTCGATGCGGGCGTTTCACTCGCGGGACACGTCCTGTTTCCCATGCTGGCGGCTGCCGGCGCCGCCTTCGACTCCACGCGTCTGCCGCGCCATCTGACCGATTCCGTGTTGGAGAAGACCGTCCAGCGCGCCGTTCGCACCTGGTTGAGAAGCCGGCGCAGGGGATGGAGCGCCCTCAATGGCAACGATATTCCCGCTCAGATTGCCGCGCTGAAGGAAGCGGACCCCCTGGCCGGCGCGTACCTGCAAAGCACGGTCGCCGCGGGCGGCCACTTCATGCGCTCAGACGGCGAAGGTCTTCCAGACCAACGGTGACCAGCGTCTTCTCCAGATCCTCGGCGGTCTCGATCATGTGCCGGAGGTGCAGCGCGCCCAGCTTCAGGCACCACGCATCGGTGAGCGGGTGATTTTTTTCCTTGCTCAAACGCAACAGATCGGGATGCCGCAGCGCAACCACCTTCTCGTATTTCGGCTCGCCCTCGACGCCAGCCGCGAATTTCACGTCCACCGTGTCGGCGTGGCGAATGGAGGTGCCCGTCTGCAGCCAGCGGAACTCGACATCCCACATGCGCCCGAAAGGGTCGGGCCCGGTCTGAAACCTGCGGTAAGTCTCGGGCATCTCTGAACATCTTAGCAACGAACATCCTGAAGGCACGCCGCTACGGTTTCCGTGTCGAACTGCCGATGGGTTCTCCAGGAGTGCACACGGTGGCACAGGCTTCAGCCTGTGACGGCCGTTTTCAGCAACCTGCCGGAGAGTTCGAGTGTCCTTCGCACGCGTCAGAAACGTCACCCGAGACATCCGCCTGGCGGACCGCGCCGAGGTGGCCGATACCAGCGCCCGCCGCCGTACCGGGCTGCTGAAACACCATGGCCTGGCGGCAGGCAGCGGCCTGTGGATCGTACCCACCGAGGGCGTGCATACGTTTGGAATGAAGTTCGCTATCGATGTGCTGTTCCTGAATCGACAGCGCAAAGTGGTGAAGATCCGCCCGAACATGGGCAAGTGGAAACTGGCCCTTTCGCTGCGAGCGCACTCCGTGCTGGAGCTTCCGGCGGGTACCGTGGCCAATACGGGCACGGCGGTGGGGGATCAGCTTTCCATCGAGCGGATTCCGGCTGAGTAACGGATCATTGCGGGAGCAGATCGGGCCGGAGGGGCTTGCCGATGGTCACCGTAATTGCCGAGGGATGCCCGGTGGGGTCCTCACTGGCCTCGACGGTCACTGCGTCGCCAGGGTGAACGGCCGAGCGGTCCACTCTCTTCCCGTCCTTCACAAAGCGCGTCTTGTGCAGAATCGAGAAGGACATCACATTCCCGCCATCGTCGGAGCGAATAGCCAGGTCGCTTTTGGTCACGGTGGCGACGACACCGGTGAAGACGGGCGAGGGCGTGTTGTCGGCAAGGGCGCCGGCAGTGGTCGTCAGCGTCAGGAGAATTCCCAGGGCGAGCCGGCGCGGCGTCATCTTTCCTCAGAATAGCGAGTCGCGGAAATGCCCGGCGCGTGCCGACGCCTACTTCTTTCCTTTTTTCGGCTCGTCGAGCAGCTTCTGCGCCTGCGCGCGGATGTTGTCCGCTTCCTTGTCGTTGAAGAACGAAGCGTCGTCGCCGCTGGTCTGAAAACGGACCATACCGTGCCGATCGATGAACACAAGTATCGGCGCGACGATTCGCTTTGTCGCGTCGAACGAAGCGAAAGCCGCTGCGTCCATGTAATCGGCATAGCTCACCGGGAAGGTGGGTTTGTACGTCTTCTTGAATTCGTCGAGCTTCTGCTGGGCGTCCTGATTGATGGCCACCCCAACCACCTGAAGTCCCTGCTTCGCGAAATCCGTCTCAATGGGGTTCAGCAACTCCGCGGTGTGTTGGCAATGCGGGCACCCGGTGAGGAAGAACATCACGAGAACGAGCTTGCCGCGGTAATCGCTGATCAAGCCGGTTCTGGTGCCGCCGTAGTGAATGGTGAGGTCAGGCGCCTTGCGAGGGATCTGCTGCGCGAAGCTCGGCGCGAGTGCCACCAGCGCCAGCGTGGTTAGAAGGATCGCTCTTTTCATGTAAAGACCGAGTATACATGAACCAGCCTGCGCCGCTTCGGAGCCGGCGCCGGCTGGTTCCCCCCGACGGCGTCATCGGCCAGTCCTTTGTGATCCTCCCGACAATTTATGCACCAGGGAGAACCTGATGGCGCGATTAAATGAAGAAACCTCTCTGAAATTGCCAGAATTGGTGTACACTATCTGCCGGCCGGCGTGAGAATTCGGCTTCGGCCCGCGTTGACCACTCCACTGGAGGCTCATCCATGCCAGGATTCGCTCTCGCTCCGTTGAAAATCGCTCTCGCCGGCGTTTTGTTGTACGCGCCGGCATGCTTTGGCGCGGCTCCGGCCTGCGTGCCGTGCTCACCTCGGGAGTCGGACGACCCGAAAACCCTGCTCGATCGGGGAAACGCGCGGTTCAGAGGCGACCGCAGCCAGCACCCCCGCGCCAACGTCACGTGCCTGCGAAGGCTGGAGGTTCAGGGCAAGGATTGCCAGCCACCCTTTGCCGTGGTGCTGAGTTGCTCGGATTCGCGCTTCTCCCCGGAGATTCTCTACGACCAGGGCGTCGGCGATCTCTTCGTCGTTCGGGTGGCCGGCAACGTCGCCACGCCCGAGATCATGGGCAGCATCGAATACGCCGTCAACAATCTCGGCGTGCGCTATGTCGTGGTGCTCGGGCACGAGAGGTGCGGGGCCGTGAAAGCGGCCTTCACAAACCCGCCGCCCAACATCCCCGAACATCTGAACAGCCTTTGGAAGCTGATTCGGCCGAATATCCAGCAGCCGTTCGACGACGCCAACTGGGACCTTTCCGCCCGGCGGAACGTGAAGGCTACCGTGGAGTATCTGAAGCAGAACCTCCGGCTGGTTCCCACCGCCGATACAACGATTGTCGGCGCCTACACGAAGCTGAAGGATGGCGAAATTGGCGAACCATAAGGCGCCCGCCTGAGAATCGCTCCTGCGCTATACTCGGCGCCAGATACCGTGTCGCGGAGCTTCGCTTGTTCGCCTCTCCCATCCGCGCTACACTGACCAATCGTGCGCACACTGCGTCAGGTAGCGGTTCTGGGGGCGGGCACCATGGGAGCGCGGATCGCCGCCCATTTCGCGAATGCCGGCGTTCCGGCTCTGCTGCTGGATATTGTCCTGCCCGCTGAGCGCGACCGCAACGCCGCGGCTCGAAAAGGCGTCGAAAGCGCGGCCAAACAGAAGCCCGGCGGCTTTTTCACCGAGGCGGGCCGGGCGCTGGTGACGCCGGGCAACTTCGAGGACGACCTGGCGAAGATCGCCGGCTGTGACTGGGTGATCGAAGCGGTCACCGAAAACCTCGCCATCAAGCGCGATCTGTGGAAGCGCGTGGATGCGGTGCGCAAGCCCGACGCTCTTCTCTCCACCAACACCAGTGGCATTCCGCTGGCCCTCATCAGCGAGGGCTTCCCCGCCGATTTCCGCCGGCGTTTCCTGGGCACGCACTTCTTCAATCCCCCGCGCTACCTGCACCTGCTGGAGCTGATTCCGGGCGCCGACACGGATTCCGAAATCCTCGCCTTCGTGCGCGATTTCGCCGACCGGCGTCTCGGCAAGGGCGTGGTTCGCTGCAAGGACACTCCGAACTTCATCGCCAACCGCATCGGCAGTTTCCTGGGCGGCACCATCGCGAAGTACACCGTCGAGGACGGCTTCACCATCGAGGAAGTGGACGCGCTTACCGGCTCGTTGATCGGCCTGCCCAAGAGCGCCAGCTATCGCCTGCTGGACATTGTCGGGTTGGATGTCTGGGGGTTCGTGGGATCGAATCTCTACGAGGCCGTCCCCGATGACCCGTGGCGCGAGCGCTTCATTCCGGTCGATTTTCAGAAACAGATGCTCGAGCGGAAGTGGCTGGGCGAGAAAACCGGCCAGGGCTTCTACAAACGCGTGGGCTTGAACCGCGACATCCATGTGCTCGACTGGCGCACGTTCGAATACGCCCCGCTGACGAAGCCGAAGTTCGCGTCCGTGGAGCAGGCGCGGCAAATGGAAGATCTGCCCACGCGCCTCCGATACCTCGTGAACTCCGACGACCGCGCCGGCCGGTTCCTCTGGAAAGTCTTCAGCGATCTGTTCGTGTATTCGGCCGAGCGCATTCCCGAAATCGCCGACCGGATCGTGGAAATCGATCGGGCCATGCGCTGGGGTTACGCGCACAAGTACGGGCCATTCGAGCTGTGGGATGTGCTCGGATTTGAGGACGTGGTGTGCCGGCTGGAAAAACAGGGCCGCGAGGTTCCGCCTGCCGTGCGCGGCGCGAAGTCGCTCTACAAAGACGATTCGTATTTCGATTTCGGAACGCAACAGTATCGCGCGCTCGAGCCACGCCCGGGCATCGTCGTTCTGAAGGAACGCAAGCGCTCCAACTCCGGCGCATCGCTGGCGGATTTCGGCGATGGCGTGCTGTGCGTCGAATTTCACACCAGGATGAACGCCGTGGGCGAGGACATCATCGCCATGGTTTTCACGGGACTCGAGGAGCTGGAGCGCAATTATGACGCGCTGGTGATCGGCAATCAGGGCGAGCATTTCAGCGCCGGCGCGAATCTCATGATGATTCTGCTGGCTGCCCAGGAAGGCGACTGGGATGAACTGGACGCCATGATCCGGCGCTTCCAGCAGATGAACATGGCGCTGAAATACGCGCCAAAGCCGGTGGTGGCCGCGCCGTTCGGGTACACGCTCGGGGGCGGCTGCGAGGTCGCGCTGCATGCGTCGCGCCTGCAGGCTTCGGCTGAGCTGTACATGGGACTGGTGGAAACAGGCGTGGGTGTGATCCCGGCGGCCGGCGGCTGCAAGGAACTGCTGGCCCGGCTGAAGAACCCGCGCCGGGTGTTCGAACTGATCGGCTACGCGAAGGTCTCAACCAGCGCAGAGGACGCGCGTGCGCTGGGCCTGCTGCACAAAGCCGACGCCGTGTCGATGAATCCCGAGCGATTGCTGGGCGATGCGAAAGCCCTGGCGCTTTCCATGGTGAACGGATACGCGCCGCCGGCGCGCGCGCCGATCCAGGTTGGCGGCGAGGCGATGTTTGCCGCGCTGAAGATTGGCGTCTGGACCGCTCTGCAGGGCCACTATATCAGCGAGTACGACGCAGTCATCGGCGAGAAGCTCGCGCACGTAATCAGCGGCGGGCGGCTGAGCGGCGAGCAAATGGTGTCGGAAGAATATCTTCTGGATCTGGAGCGGGAGGCGTTCCTGAGTCTCTGCGGGAACGCGAAAACGCAGGAGCGCATTGCGCACATGCTGAAAACCGGCAAACCCCTGCGAAACTGAATCGCCCGGACTGAGCCGCGACCAGAGGGAGCGGTCTGGCAATGGAGAGTGCATGACCGAAGCTGTCATCGTCGATTGTTTGCGAACGCCGGTGGGCAAAGCACCGCGCGGCGCGCTGCGAAACACCCGTCCCGACGACCTCGCCGCAACCGTGATCCGCGCTTTGGTGGAGCGTTATCGCGAAATCCCCAAAGAGGAAATCGACGACGTCATCATGGGCTGCTCCACGCCGGAGGCGGAGTCGGGCACCAATGTCGCGCGAATCGCCTCGCTGCGCGCCGGCCTGCCCGATGGCGTCCCCGGCGTCACCATCAACCGCTTCTGTTCGTCGGGCCTGCAGTCCATCGCCATGGCCGCGGACCGCATTCGCTCGGGCGGGGCCGGCATCATCATCGCTGGCGGATGCGAATCCATGAGCATGTTGCCGTTCGAGCGCATGCGCTTTGCGCCGAACCCCTGGCTGGTGGATCATCATCCGGAAATCTACATGGCCATGGGCCTCACCGCCGAGCAACTCCAGCGTAAGTACGCCATCAGCCGCGCCCATCAGGACGAGTTCGCGCTGGGCAGCCATCAAAAAGCCGTCGCCGCGCAGGCCGCCGGCCGTTTCGACGACGAGATTGTACCGGTGGAAGTGGAAACCACCGCGCTGGACGGCGCAAAGCCCGCGACCACCCGCACTACTTTCACCCGCGACGAAGGCCCGCGCGCGGACACATCCCTGGAAGCCCTGGCGAAGCTGAAGCCGGCCTTCATGGCCGATGGCACGGTCACCGCCGGCAACTCCTCGCAGACCAGCGATGGCGCGGCCGCCGCACTGGTCATGTCCGAAAAGAAAGCGCGCGAGCACGGCCTCAAACCGAAAGCTCGCTTCGTCAGCTTTGCGGTGGCCGGAGTTCCGCCGGAGATCATGGGCATCGGCCCGGTCCGCGCCATCCCCAAAGCTCTGGACCTGGCCGGCCTGAACCTCGATCAAATCGGCCTCATCGAACTGAACGAAGCCTTCGCCGTGCAGGCGCTGGCGGTGATTCGCCACGCGGAGCTGCCGCTCCACCGTCTCAACGTTAACGGCGGGGCCGTCGCGCTGGGCCATCCGCTGGGCTGCACTGGCGCCAAACTCACCGCCACCATCCTGCGCGAAATGGAACGCCGCGGCGTCCAATATGGCATGGTCACCATGTGCATCGGCGGCGGCCAGGGCGCGGCCGGAATCTTTGAACGGATGAATTGAGATGTCTGCTACAACCGTAACGTCCTTCCACAACGCCGGCGGCGGTTTCCTGCTCGAGCCCGCGCGCGCCGAAGACGTCTTCACGCCCGAGGAATTCACCGAAGAACATCGCGCCATCGCTCGCACCACGGAAGATTTCTGGAACAAGGAGGTGACGCCGAAGCTCGAAGCGATCCAGCATCAGGAGGCGGGCGTCGCCGCGGCCGTGCTGCGCAAATCGGCCGAACTGGGCCTGACCGCGGTGCTCATCCCCGAACAGTACGGCGGCATGGAGATGGATCTCACCTCGGCGATGATCGTGGCCGAAGGAATGGCCCGCGACGGATCCTACGCAGCCTGTCACGGCACGCAGGCCGGCATCGGCACGCTGCCGCTCTTGTTGTTCGGCACCGAAGAGCAGAAGAAGAAATATCTGCCGCGCCTCGCCAGCGGGGAAATGATCGCCGCCTATTGTCTGACCGAGCCGCACGCCGGCTCCGACGCCCTTGCCGCGAAAACGCGCGCCGATCTCTCGCCGGACGGCGCCCACTACGTTATCAACGGCCAGAAGATGTGGATCACCAACGGCGGCCTCGCGGACTTCTACACCGTCTTCGCGAAGATCGGCGGCGAGAAGTTCACGGCGTTTCTGGTGGAGCGCGCATGGCCCGGCGTCTCGCCCGGCGCGGAAGAAAAGAAGATGGGCATCAAGGGCAGCTCCACCACCGCCGTCTTCTTCGACAACGTCCGCGTGCCCGTGGAGAACGTGCTGGGCGAAATCGGCCGCGGCCACATCATCGCCTTCAGCATTTTGAACATCGGCCGGCTGAAGCTGGGGCCGTTCGCCATCGGCGGCGCCAAGGAAGTGCTGCGGGACTCCATTCTCTACGCGAAACAGCGGCGGGCGTTCGGACACGCCATCGCCGATTTCGGCATGATCCGGCACAAGCTGGCCGAGATGGCCGTGCGCGTCTATGCGGCGGAATCGGCCACGTGGCGTACGGTTGGTCTGGTGGAGCGCTCGCCGGCCGGTTTCCTGAAAGCCGCCGAGGAGTTCGCCACCGAATGCTCCTACGTGAAGATCTTCTCCTCGGAGATGCTCGACTACGTCGTGGATGAAGGCGTGCAGATTCACGGCGGCTATGGCTACCATCAGGACTACACCGTCGAGCGCGCCTACCGCGATTCGCGCATCAACCGCATCTTCGAAGGCACCAACGAGATCAACCGCCTGCTGGCCACGGGGATGCTTCTGAAGCGCGCGCAGCGCGGCCAGTTGCCGCTGGTGGAGGCGGTGAAGCGTCTGCAGAACGAGCTGCTGGGCGGTCCCACTTTCAACACCGGCGACGCCGAGGACATTCGCCTCGCCGCCAATGCCAAGAAAGTCGCGCTGTTCCTGCTCGGCGTGGCCTATCAGAAACACTTCAACGATCTCGAGAACCAACAGGAGGTGCTGGCCGCGATCACCGACGTTGCCATGTCCGCCTACGCGATGGAATCGTGCGCGTTGCGCGCGCGAAAAACCGGCTCGCCGATGGCCGCGGATCTGACCTCGGTCTACGTTCACGAGGCCATGGAGACGGTGGAGAGCGCGGGCCGCGCGGTGCTTGCGGCGTGCTCGGAGGGCGACCCGCTGCGCATGAATCTGTCCATTCTCAAGCGCTTCACGAAATGCGATCCGGCGAACACCATCGCGTTGCGTCGCCGAATTGCCGAGCGGCTGGTCGAAGCCGAGCGTTACGTGGTGCGATGATGTGGGGCAGGTTTGCAACCTGTTCCGATGGGCCTGTGGCCCACGAAAGATCATGAAAACCGGTGTGGGGCAGCCTCTCAGGCTGCGGCGGTCTCTCAGACCGCCCCGTCGAGCACGCAGGAACAGGCGGGCTGGGAGCCCGCCGCAGGCCGAGGGCCCCACCAAGCCTGGGTTTCGACTGTGCGGCCGATTTGCAATCGGCCTCCGGGCGAGTTGAAGAGGCCATGAGACTCGTCGTGCTGGTCGGACTGCCCGGCTCGGGCAAGACGACGTGGGCAGCGCGGCAGCCTTATTCGGTCCTCTCCTCCGACGCGGTTCGGCTGCTCATCGCCGACGACGCCACCATTCAGACCATCCACCGCCGGGTATTCGCCACGCTGCGGAGTCTGGCGCGCCAGCGGATGGACCTGCACCGCCCGGTCACCTGCATCGATTCCACTGCCCTCACCCGCTGGGAGCGCCGCCCGTGGATTCGCCTGGCCGACAACGCCGATTGCGAAGCCGAAGCGATCTTCTTCGATACGCCGCTGGAGATTTGTCTGGCGCGCAACGCGCATCGCGATCGCGTGGTGCCGGCGGACGTGGTCCGCGAGATGGCCCGCCGGCTGGAGCCGCCTTCCATTCGCGAAGGCTTCGCGCGCGTGATTACCCTTACGCCAGCCTCTCCTGCTCCAGAAGGCCCGGCAGCCACCGCTCCGCCACCGCCGGCGGAATCGCCAGCCTGAGCGGGGCGCGCACGCCGTCGGCCACCAGCAGCCCGCATTCCCGCAGAGCGCTGCTGATCTGACGGGCCTTGCGCTCCCGGAACGGTACCACGGTTTCGACATGGGCCCTGGGGAGTTCTCCGCGCAGCATCACTTCCCGCAGCACTGCAAAGGAGCCATCGGGAAGGCGGCCGGCGTCGCGCTCCTCGGCGCAGTACGATTCCACGCGGCCCAGCAAAGCCGCCGGCTCCAGCAGAGCCCGCATGGCGCGCACTTCAGCGCTCGCCACCGCGAGAAAGAACCTGCAGAACTCCATCAGCGCCCGGTCCCCGGAGATGCCGGTGTCGTCCGGCTCGCCCGGCGCCGCGATCAGCTCGCGGTATCTCGGCAGATCCCGCGCCAGCGCCCGCGAGACCGACCACAGACTCGCAATCTCCAGGCGCATCAGAGCGGCGTGCGCCATCAGGCGAGCCACCATGGCATTGCCCAGCTCGAACGGCCTGAGCTGCATCAGCCGGTGCCAGGAGGCCGGCACAGCCACCACCTGGCGGAATTGCCCGGGTACCGCGGTGTAGACGCTTTCGAACCGCGCCAGATCCCCGGTCAGCCCCTCGAAATAAAAGAGCTCGCGAAACACCCAGCGAAGGAACTCCGCCGATGCGGGATGCGCGGGAAAGCCCTGGTCGATGCGCCGCTCGACGTGCAGATGGACTTCCTCGCTCACGCCATCGTCGTCGATCCGGATCGAATGCCGGGCATTGGCAAGCCGTACGACCGGCGCGACGGTCTCGGCCAACCGGGCAGGCAGCATACCGCCCAGCGCGCCCGCTTCACGAACCAGATCGAAGGCCAGGTCCTGTAGCCGTCCGTAGACCGGCTCTGCCGCTTCCGTTGCCACTACGGCGATTGTAAGCGATTCAGCCTCAGGTTCCTCGCCAGGCGGTCGAAGAGCTACTGGGAAGACGCAATGAACCTCGGAACCCGCATCATCGTCGCCGGCGCCACGGCGGTTGTAGTGGCCACAACGGCGGCCATCGCGACAAACTACGTGATTTCCAGTCGAAGCCGCCGTGCCGCCCTGAAAGACACCATGAGCGCCACCATCGCTCAGGCCGAGGTAGTGATGCGCGACATGGAGGCGCTCCACGCCGGCAACGCCTTCGATGAGGAGCGCCTGGAGAGTGGCGCCCGGGTGAGCGGTTCCGATTTTCGCTCGTCCGTTTTTTATCGCGCTATCCCCGTGGTTGCCGCATGGGCACCCGTCCGGCAGGTGGCGAAACAGCGCGGGTTCGAATTCCTCACGCCCAGCCGTCCGGATCTGCCGGCGCGCAATCCCGCCAACAACGGCGCGGAGTTCGCCGCGGCCTTTCGTGAGTTCGCGGCCGGAAAGAACGAGTATTTCGCCGAAGAAGGCGGAAACCTGGTACTGGCGCGTCCCATGCGCATGACCGCGGGTTGTTTGAAATGCCACGGAGACGCCGCCGCGAGTCCCACGCACGACGGCCGCGATGTTCTTGGGTTCCCCATGGAGAACCTGCACGAGGGGGACATCAAAGGCGCTTTCGTGCTGCGCACTCCCATGTCCGCGGACAAAGTCGTGCTGGCCAGCACGCGGACCGTGAGTCTGGTCGGCCTGGCAGTGCTGCTGGCGGTAGCCGGTCTGTTCGCGTGGTGGAGCCGGCGGCGGATCATCCGGCCGCTGGAGCGATGCTCGCTGGAGCTTGCCGGGGGAGCCGGCACCATCCGTCAGGCCGTGGAGAAGGTGGCCACCGCCGGCCGCCAGCTCGCCGCCGACGCCTCCGATCAGGCGGCGGCGCTCGAGGAATCCGCCGCCTCCACCGAGCAGGTGAATGCCATGACCGGAACCATCGCCGAGCGCTCCCGTTCGGCCGCGACGCTGATGGCAAGCGCCAGCGAGCACGTGACCGGGACCAACCGCACGTTGAGTGAAATGAGCGTGTCCATGGACGGCATCGGCGAATCGAGCCGGAAGATTTCCAACATCAACCGGGTCATCGAAGAGATCGCCTTCCAGACGAATATCCTTGCCCTGAACGCGGCCGTGGAAGCGGCGCGCGCCGGAGAAGCGGGGCTCGGTTTCGCGGTGGTCGCCCAGGAGGTCCGCAGTCTGGCGCAGCGCAGCGCGGAAGCCGCGAAGAACACCGCCGCGCTCATCGACGAATCCATGGGACGGTCCCAGAGCGGCGTCGCCAAGGTGAAGGAAGTGGTCCGGGAACTCAGCGGCCTTACCGCCATCGCCACGGATGCCCGCGCCCAAATGGACGGCGTGCGCGCCGGCAACGAAGAGCAGGCCCAGGCGGTCGCGCAAATCGCCCAGGCTGTGAATCACATGCAGCAGCTCACCATGCGCGTCGCCGCGGCCGCCGAAGGCAACGCCGACGCCGGACACTCCCTGAGCCAGGAATCCGAGCGCATGGAGACGGTGGTCACGCGCCTGCGCGATCTGATAGCCGGGCGCTCCTGAGCGTGCCTTACCCGGCCATCGAGCGGAACGCCCAGAACAGCAGCCCGGCGAGCATGATCGACGCGGGCAGCGTCAGCACCCAGGCCATCGCCATGTTGCGGATCGTCTCCCACTGCAATCCGGAGCCGTTGGCCGCCATGGTGCCGCCGACGCCCGATGAGAGGATGTGCGTCGTGCTCACCGGGACGTGAAGCGAATCGGCGGTCAGAATCGTGGCCATGGCCGTTATTTCCGCCGCGGCGCCCTGCGCATAGGTCAGGTGCTGTTTGCCGATCTTCTCGCCGACGGTGACCACGATGCGCTTCCAGCCCACCATGGTTCCCAGACCCAGCGCGAGGGCCACCGCGACCTTCACCCACGTCGGAATGAAGCGCGTCGCCTGGTCGATGTGCTTCTTGTAGTTGTTCAGCGCCACCCAATCGGCGGCGGTGATGGCCGGTTGTTTCGATTTAGCCATCAGGCGCAGCGATTCGCTCACCACGTACATGTCGTTGCGGAAGTTGCGCGTCATCTCCGGCGGGACGTTCTTCAGAACCTTGAACTGCGCCATTTCCGTGCTGATGTCGTTGATCAGCGTCTGCAGCGCCAGCATGGTGTTGCTGTTGAACTGCCGCGTGCGGATGTAGGTGGAGAGCTCGTCGCGCGTATCGCCGGTCACCGCGGCGGGATCGCGATAGTGATTCAGCACCTGCACCGTCTGCTGCGATACCGCGACGAAATCCTGCGACTCCCGCGCCGTCACCGCGTGGTTTAGCGCATAGGCAGTCGGCACGGTGCCGATAAGAATCAACATGATGAGGCCCATGCCCTTCTGGCCGTCGTTGGAGCCGTGCGCGTAGCTGACGCCGGTACACGTTAGCAGCAGCAGGGCGCGAATCCAGAACGGAGGCGGCGCTTCGCCGACAGGGGCCTCGTACAGGCGCTTGTCGCGGATCACCACCTTCATAAACAGCAGCAACAGAGCGGCCCCGGCGAAGCCGATCAGGGGCGAGAACAACAGCGCCTTGCCGACGGTGGCCGCCTGATCCCAGTCCACGCCGCTGGTACCGGTTTTCACGGCCATAAGCTGATTGGCGATACCCACGCCGATCACCGACCCGATCAACGTGTGGGAGCTGGAGTTGGGCAACCCAAAGTACCAGGTTCCCAGATTCCAGATGATCGCCGCCACCAGCAGCGCGAATACCATGGCAAATCCCGCGCCGCTGCCAACCTGCAAAATCAGTTCCACCGGCAGCAGAGAAATGATGCTGAACGCCACTGCGCCGCTGGATACCATGACGCCGACAAAATTCCACGCTCCGGACCACACCACCGCAACGTGCGGCTCCAGCGAATGGGTGTAGATGACCGTGGCCACCGCATTGGCGGTGTCGTGGAATCCGTTAACGAATTCGAAGCCGAGGGCGATCAGCAGGGCCACGCCCAGCAGCAGGAACGGCATAACGGAGGCGTTGTGAACGCTGGAAAGATCCTTCAGCAGTTGGATCGCCGCGTATCCAATGCCGACGACCAGAATCACCAGAAAAACGAGCACGCCTAGCCGGCCGGGGCTTCGGCGCATCTTGGTTTCAAGCGCGGTTGCTGCAGTAGCCATATAGGGATGTTTGAGGAGAATACACCAGCAGCGGTTACAGCAGCATGACGAACGCGTTACGAGACAGGGCCGCGCAAAAAACCGGAGGTGACGTCCCGCTCGCCGGAAGAACGGACGCCACGGCGCGGCGTGATGCGGCGGCGCCGGAACTGCTCCGGTCGGGGAATACGTTCAGAAATACATTCAGGGCTTGTATCCTGGATTGTCTTGCGCTAACATCTACGCCACAATATGAAAAAGCTATCCTGTTTTGCGATTGTCGGGGTGTTTCTGCTGGCGTGCGCCTGTAATACACCCGACACTGTCGCCAAATTCTGTTCTTCCGCAGTGGTCACCCTGAAAAGTGGTGACGCGCTTTTCGACGACATCAGCGCTTCTTGTGTCCGGGAGGCACAAACCCGCGAACCCTTCGCCACCTTCGAGGTAACGGATACGACCCCTCCCGCTTGCGATGAAATCGGCAAACAGGCTTCAGGACTCAAGGCCGCGGGCCAGCTTCTTGCCGAGTATTTCAAGGCGCTGAATGATCTGGCTTCATTCGGCACCACTACGGCAGGCAGCAACGCGAGCAGCCTCGCCAAGACAGCGGCCGCCCAGGCGAAGCTCAGCTCCAATGCGCAGACAGCGATCGGCTCTATCGCCGGGTTACTTACCCAGATCGCCACCGGCGGGTACCAGCAGAAGGCATTGGCTACCAACATCGTGAAACATAAGGCTGACGTGGATGCGGTGCTCGGCGGCCTTGGCGAGGCGGTGGGCGTAGTTTATCTGCAGATGCTCAAGGAGGAGGAGAACAAGACGATCACCCGGTACAGGGAGTATCTCCTTCAGCACCCGGATGCTACCCTTGCCCTGGATTCCCGATGGCAGAACGACCGGACCAGTTTTGCGTCAAAGATTAAAGCCGCCCAGGCATACCAGGATGCCCTCAACACCCTGATCAAAGGCAATGACGACCTGGCCGCTCATGCCAACAACCTCAGCGCGAAGAATCTGCCCGGCCTGCTCAGCCCGTACGTTTCGCAACTGGAGAGCATGGTACCGGCAATACAGAAAGCTTTCTTTTAGGAGGAAACCATTATGAACGGATCCGCTCAGGACGCGACCGATCTGGCGCAGCTCTTCTTCGCTTTGTCTGATGCGATAGACCAATTCCGCCTGAACAACTTCAATGACCTCTCGGCCGCCGAGCAACAGGACCTTAAGGACAAAGCACAGGCAAGCGCCAATCTGGCCCAGCAATTCAATGCGCAGGCGCTGGGCGCTATCCTGCAGAGCATCCAGCCCAACCTCGGCAACATTAAGCAGGGTGTTCAGTCCGCAAACGGCGCTTTGACGCATCTGAAAGATGTCGCGAAGGGGCTCGCCATCATCAGCGCCGGTATCGCACTGGCGGGGTCCATCGCGTCCGGCAATCTGACCGCGATCGGCACGAACGTGCAGTCTCTTATCACGGCAATACAGGGCACGGCCCCTGCTGGCGCGGCCAGCACCGGCACTTCGTCCTAGCTCCAATGCTGTTCACTTTGCGTGCGACGGACACGCGGCGCCAGCCGCCTCCCTTCGGTACCGGCCAACGACGCGGCTGACGCCGCGTGTCCCACTGGCGGACGAGGTTGGCCCTGGCTCGTGATCCTCAGGCGCCGGGTTCTGGCCGCCCTGCGCCTCGGTCTCAGAAATCGATGGACGCCAGCACTTCCGAGGGCTTCTTGTCGAACGCCTTGCAGATGGCCAGCAGGCTTTCCACGCTGGGCATGTTGGCGCCTCGCTCGATGGAGCTGATTTGCGAGACGCTCAGCCGCGTGGTCGCCGCGAGGTCCTTCAGGGACCAGTCCCGCTCCACCCGCAGCAGCTTGATGCGATGGCCCAGGCGCTCCCGCAGCCGGTCCGGCAGTGTCCGGCCGAGCCCGAACTGCTCGGTCGCGTTGTTCAATGCCTGGCGAAGCTGCGCGAGAGAAAACGGCTTGGAGAGGTAGTCGAACACGCGCAGCTTGAAGGTGGCCCGCATGTCTTCGAGCGACGGATAGCCCGTGGCCACGATCACGCAGAGGCTCGGATGGGAGGCCAGCACCTGCTCCAGGACCTTCTCCCCCGCCATGTCGCCCAGCTTCATGTCCAGCAGCAGGATGTCGGGAACTCTCTGCTCGAGGTCGGCAAAGAACTCCTCGGGCCGGGCGAAGGTCCGGACGTTATACTGCCCCTCGTCGCGAAGCGTGTCTTCCAGATACGTGCGGAAGTCCGGATCGTCGTCCAGAACCGCAATGTCCACCAGCGCGCTGTTTGTGATTACGTCGGTCATATGGCCGCGTCAAGGCAGTTCGACGCGAATGGCTGTGATTATGGCACAAATCGCACGCGGCTGCACGATCCCCGGCACGGTCCCCCGGCGGGATCTGCCGACGTCAGGGCCCGTCAGGAAATAACCATGCCAGTTCCCGTGGTGCGATTAAAGTCTGTGCCGCACGTGGTGGCACGGGCTTCAGCCTGTGTCGCCTGGCATGGTTGTTCCCTGATGAGCTCTTATCCCGCCCGCGGCAGGGACACCTCCAGGCACGCCCCGCCCTCGGGACGATTGGAGGCCGCGATGGCGCCTCCATGCTGGTGCACGATCCCCTGCGCAACGGTCAGCCCCAGGCCGGTTCCACGGGCGTCCAGACGCGTCGAGACAAATGCCTCGAAAATATCCGGCAGGACCTCGGGCGGGATGCCCGGGCCGTTATCTTCCACGGCGACGGTGACGCGCTGGCGATCCGCCCGGGCCCTCACTCGAATGGCCCCCCCCGAGGCGGGCACTGCGTTCAGCGCGTTGCGCAGGAGATTGACGAATACCTGCACAAGGCGATCGGCATTTCCCATCACGGCGAGGTCCTCTTCAACCGCCAAAGCAAATCTCGTGGCCGCAGCCTTGTCGTCGATGGCCACCAGATTCCACGCTTCCTGCACCAGCGGCCGAATCTGCACGGGCTCATTACGCTGCGTGCGCACGCGCGAGAAGCCGACCAGGCTCTCGCTGATGGTGCGCAGCCGCTGGGTCACCCGCAGCATGCGCGCCAGCCGGTCGCGGGTGTGCTCGTCCTCGGTAACCTCCAGCATCTTCTCCACCGAACCCTGCAGCACCGCCAGCGGCGTGTTCAGCTCGTGAGCTACGCTGGCGCTGAGAATGCCGAGGCTGACCAGCCGATCCTGCGCCTCCAGTTGCTCGTTCTTGAGGCGCAGCGCCTCGGCGGTCTCGGTGAGTTGCTGCAGAGCGCGTTCGAGCTGATCCTCCTGACGGCGGAGTTCCACCACCGTGGCGTTGCGCGAGCGCATGATCTGGCCAATCTCGTCGCCGGGAATCGAGGCCGAAGCGATGAGCTCGTTGCCGCGATCGTCGCGCTGACTGGCCTCGTCGGCGCGCAGCATGGCGCTGATCGGACGATAGACGTAGAGCGGCATGATGGCCAGCTCGAGCAGAAGGACAGCGGCGACGTATACCGTGGCCAGCACTGCAAACAGGTTCATACGAGCGCGCTGGATGAGCTCCTCATAACCGGCCTCCGACGGCCGCGCCGCGGCGGCGCTTTTTTGCACGCTTCTTTGCACGCGCACTTCCACCTGACGCACATCCTGTTCGAAAACGGGGATCAGCGCGAAGTAGACGGCGATTGTGAGGACCAGGAAGAAGAGGTTGTGGAGCACCATCAGCTTCGGCCGGATCTTCAGGTCGCCGAACAGGCGCGCGACGCCCGATGGACTGCCCCTGGTTCCGCGGGAAGGCGCCTTTGGTTCCATCGATGGCCGTGCGACCAGGTATATTCTACCGTTGCCGCCGGGGATTTGCCTTAGCTGGCTGGCACCTACTTAGTACTCGGACCTCGCGATACTCATTCTTCGCGCGTGACGCGGCTGGATCTAACCATTTTTTGTAGTCCCGTCGATAGATGTGGGAGATGCGTCTGCGGGATGCATACGACCGAGGTGTGGCTCGATTCGGGGTCGTCGCCATAGGCCTGGCGATCGCCGGCGGCCTGTATGTGTCGAACTGGTACGCGCACCGCGTGCCCGATCGTGTCTATCGCGTCGGCGCGGACAATGCGCCGCCGTATTACATGATCGCCGGCGATGGCACGGTCCGCGGGTTCGCCGTGGATGTTCTGAACGAAGCGGCGCGGCTGCGCGGCATCCGCCTGCGGTGGGTCCCGTCCGCGAATCCCCGTACGCTGTTCAGCGGCGAGGTGGATATGTGGCCGCTGCTGGCCTCCACTCCGCAACGCCGAAAACGTCTGTACTTCACCGAGCCGTGGCTGAACAACTATTACGCGCTTATGTCGCTGGAGTCGCATGAAGCGATCACGCCCGCGCAGACGGATCATCGGCGCGTTGCCGTAATGAAGCTTCCGACCATTGAAGACCTTGCTCACCAGTTCCTTCCTCAGGCGCGCCTGATGTTCTTCGACGACAGCCTGGCCATGGTGCAGGCGGTCTGCGCAGGCGATGCGGACGTGGCCTTTGCGGAATCCCGGTACCTGCAGGAAACGTTGTTGCGCCGTCCCGCGGGTTGCGAATCCGCCCGCTTTGCCTTTCACGCGGTGCCCAGCGCCGTGGTCAAAGCGAGCATTGCCGCCGCGCCCGATGCCGCCCCGGCGGCCGATTCTCTCCGCGAAGGGATCTCCGAACTGGCGCGCACGGGATGGCTGGGCGACCGGCTGGATCAGTGGTCCCCCATTTCCAGCTCGGAACTGAAGTCCCTGATGATCCTGCGGTATGGCGAAGAGAAACAGCGCTGGTTCGGCTGGAGCATATTCGCGCTGTCGATGATCACCGGATTGCTGGGATTGCAGACCATGGCCGCCCGGCGCGCGCGCGTGCGGGCCGATCACGCCAATTGCGCCAAATCCGAGTTTCTGGCCAATATGAGCCACGAGATCCGCACGCCGATGAACGGCATCATCGGCATGACCGAGCTGGCGCTGGACACCGAACTGACGCGCGAGCAGCGCGAGTATCTCAACGACGTCCGAAGCTCGGCGAACTCGCTGCTCCGCGTGATCAACGACATTCTCGATTTTTCAAGGATCGAGGCGCGGAAGCTGGCCATCGAAACGGAGGCTTTCGATCTCCGTGAGGCGGTCTTCGACATTGTGCGCACCCTCTCGGTGCGCGCCGCCAAGAAGAATCTGGAGCTGCTTTGCCGTATCGCCCCCAACGTGCCCGAAGTGGTGGTCGGCGACGCCGGCCGGCTCAGGCAGGTGCTGATCAATCTTATCGGCAACGCCATCAAGTTCACCGAGAAAGGGGAGGTGGAGGCGGAGGTTTCGCTCACCTCGCTCGAGCGCGGTGGCTGCCGCCTGTTGTTTTCCGTTCGCGACACCGGCATTGGCATCGCCCGGGAGAAATCAGCCGGCATCTTCGAAGCCTTCGCCCAGGCGGAGAACGCCACGTCGCGCAAATACGGCGGCACCGGCCTCGGGCTCACCATCTCCCACCGGCTGGTGGACCTGATGGGCGGCAGGCTGGAGCTGAGGAGCGAGCTCGGAAAAGGGAGCCGTTTCTTTTTCGAGCTGCCATTCGGCGTTTCGCATCAGGAACTGTCCGGCAACGAGGGACTGGATCTGGCGCAGTACCGCGGCTCGCGCGTTCTGGTGGTGGACGACAACCGCACCAACCGCCAGATCCTCGAAGAAACGCTGATGAGCTGGAAGCTGGAGGCGTCCAGCGCCGGTTCCGGAGAATCGGCCATGGATGCCTGGCAGCAAGCCCAGTCGGCCGGGCAACCCTTCCGTTTGATCCTCATGGATGCGCAGATGCCCGGCATCGACGGGCTGGAGACCGCGGAGCGAATCCGGCTGATGCCCGGCGGCGCGGACGTGGCCATCATCATGCTGAGTTCGGCCGATCTGGCGTCCGACCGGCAGCGTTTCGACGACGCGCGGATTTCCGAGAGGCTGCTGAAGCCGGTGAGTCAGGCGACCCTGCGGCGGGCCATCCGGGCCGCACTGAACCACGCGCCCGACGCGGCCGCCGTCGCCGTTCCCGCGGCTGCACAGGTTCCGCTGGAATCGCCGCGCGTTCTGCTGGTGGAAGACAACGCGGTGAACCAGAAGCTCGCCCGGCGCTTGCTGGAGAAAGCCGGGGTTATGGTGGAGACCGCCGTCAACGGACGCGAGGCGGTGGAGCGCGCGAACGCCGGCGGCTATCAGGTCATTTTCATGGACTGCCAGATGCCGGAGATGGACGGTTTCGAAGCCACTGCCCAGATCCGCCGTCAGGAAGGCGCATCCCACCACACGCCGATCATCGCCATGACCGCCTATGCGCTTCCGCAGGACCGGGAGCGATGCCTCAGGGCGGGCATGGACGGATACGTCAGCAAGCCCATCAGCGACACCGAATTGCGCAGGACATTGGAGGCGTGGCTGCCTGGGCGGCCGGACCCCAATCTCACCCACGCCGCCCGCTCATAAGCGCGCCCCGGATTTTCCCGATTCAAACAGCGCCGCCAATGGGGCGAGAATAAGGCAGTGGAGATCCTTCGGGCTTACACCCGCCATCTTTCCCTGGTCGTCGGTTTGTTCGACGAGTACCGCCGGTACTTTTCGCGGCCGCCAGACCTGGAAGCATGTCGCGTGTTTCTGGCGGACCGGCTGGAAAAACGCGATTCCGCTATTTTCTTCGCCAGCGAAGGCTCGGGCAGCTTTCAAAGAGCTCTGGGATTTATGCAGCTCTATCCGATGTTTTCCTCGTTGCCTCTGCAGCGAATCTGGATACTCAGCGATCTCTACGTGATCCCCGGCTGCCGGCGGCACGGCATCGCCCGGGCGCTCCACGAGCGTGCCCGGCAACTCGCCGCCGAGACACGCGCCAGCGGGATCGCTCTGGCGGCGGGCCGCGAGAATTCCGCGGCACTGCGTCTGTTCGAAGCTCTGGGTTACCAGCGCCAGGGAACGGAACACCACTACTACCTGTCGCTGGACGCCGAGTAGCCGTTCATTTCGCCACTGCGCAGACGACGCGGCCGTCGAAGACGGGCATCGCGACATGGGGTCCGCCGCGATGCCCGCGGCTCAACCGGCCATCCAGCGAGCGGGGACAACCGTTATTGACAGCGCGTGGACGCAACGCTACTGGCGCCTTCAGCGCGTAATCAGCGTGGGGTTCTTTCTGGCCGGCTGGGCCGCGTCCAGCCGGATGGCGACGGCGAGGAATTTGAGATCGTTGTCCTCGGAGGCATCGATGGACACAACGTCGTTCACGAACACATCGCCGGCTTTGATTTCCTTGTCGCCGTTGAAGTATTTCGTTTTGGACGACCGCCGCATGGTCACCAGCTTATTGTCGTCGGCCGCCAGCATGAGGGATTTCTTCGAAAGCTCCTGAAGGGTCCCGTGGAAAGATATGACCACGCCCTTCAGCGGCGCGGGCTCGGCGGACGCCCCACTTCCCGCTGCCGAGCGGCGATGCTGAGCCGAAACGGCAACAGGGCACACCAGTGCCAGAAGCATAAGGAAACTGGTGGCGTGCGCGGCGGAGATGGACAATGTTCCAGAGACGTTGGGTGCGAATCGGCGGTTACCGCCGAGGCCTCACCTGGCGTTCTCGTAGACGACGCGGCCGTCGAAGACGGTCATCACCACATGGGTCCGGGCGATCTCTTCCGGCGGGATGCTGAAAATGTCCGTCGAGATCGCCACCATGTCGGCCAGCTTGCCAGGTTCGATGGAGCCTTTGATCTTCTCGTCGAAACTGGCGTATGCGGAACCCATGGTGAACGCCCGCACGGCCTCCTCGACCCGGATCTTCTGCTCGGGTATCCAGCCGCTCGGGTGTTTGCCGTCGGCGGTCTGCCGTGTGACCGCGGCGGCGATCCCCGGCAACGGAATCATCGGCGCCACCGGCCAGTCCGATCCAAAGGCCAGCGTGGCCCCGGAGTCGAGCAGCGAGCGGAAGGCGTAGGTTCCTTTGATCACCTCCGGTCCCACGCGCTTCTCTGCCCAGCGTCCGTCATCCACCAGATGGATTGGCTGCATCGACGCAATCACGCCGAGCGCAGCGAAGCGCGGGATGTCCTCCCGCCGAAGATGCTGCGCGTGCTCGATGCGGAAGCGGCGGTCGCGCGGGCCGTTGCGGCGCTCGGCTTCTTCGTAGAGGTCGAGAACCGTCTTGTTCGCCCTGTCGCCAATGGCGTGGATGGCTATCTGCAGTCCGGCCGCGTCGGCGCCGTTAATGCGCTCCTGCGCGCGGCTGAGCGGGATCATGTCCTCGGCGAAAAGCCCCGAGGTCCGCGGCGCATCGAGGTAGGGATGGAAGAGCAGCGCCGTGCTCGAGCCCAGCGACCCATCGGCGTATCCCTTCAGTCCGCCAATCCGCAGCTTCTCGTCGCCGAACGGAGCGGTAATGCCCAGCGTGGCCAGTTGCTCCCACAAGGCCAGCGGGCGGTGCACGGAGACGCGGACGGTCAGCTCGCCGTTGCGCAGCAGGTCTTCGTACACCGCGAAAACGTCGCGGCGCAGCTTCTGCCCCGCGGACGACGCGTCGGATGAATTCGCCATCTCCTGCACGCTGGTGACGCCGTTCTCAGCGGCGTAGCGCATGGCCGCGCGCACGGCGTCGGCGATCTCGCCGGGGCTGGGCTCCGGGATCACCCGCGCGATCAGATCGATTGCGGCGTCTTTCAGGATTCCCGTCGGCTCGCCGTGTTCATCGCGAACAATCAGGCCGCCCGGCGGATCGGGAGTGCCGCGATCGATGCCCGCCAGCTTCAGCGCCAGCGTATTCGCCAGCCCCATGTGGCCGTCGAGGCGCGATACGAACACGGGACGATCGCCGGTGACGCCGTCGATGAGCTGGCGAGTGGGCAGGCGCGCAGGCGACCAGTTCTCGTGATCCCATTCGCCATTGAGAATCCAGCGGCCCGCCGGTAGCTTCGCGGCAAACGCGGCGATCCGTTCGCGGAACTCCTCGGGACTGCGCGCCGAACGCAACTGCACGCTGGCCAGGGATCGGCCGCCCTGATAGAAATGCACATGCGCGTCGTTGAAGCCGGGCAACAGCAGCCGGCCGTCGAGATCCACAACGCGGGTTCCCGCGCCGGCCCATTTGCGGACTTCATCGTCCCCGCCGACGTCCACAATCCGCGAGCCAATCACGGCCACCGCTTCCGCGCGGGGCATCGCGGGATCCATGGTATGAATGTTCCCGTTGAGCAAAACAAGCGAAGCACGCGGTTGGGCGACGAGCAGTGCGGAAGCAAGCATAACGAAAAGAGCTCGCATCGCGATGCTACGAGCATACCAACCGGCCGCCTTGCAATCCGTTGATAACCTCGCGCCTTGCTCGCGCGTCTTCACCTTCTGATTCCGTGCGGAGATATCTGCTTGCGATTGCATTGGCGGGCGCACGTCTGGTGGCGGCCGACGCCGCGGCCGACGCCGCATCCGGCGCGCCGGACCCGGTGACGGTCTGCGAGCTGCTCAGTCACGCCGACACGCTGGCCGGCAAGCCGGTACTAGTGGTTGGACGGTATTCGTTTCGCGAATACGGCCGCTTCCTGAGCGAGAAGGACTGTGTTCTGCGCGTCGTCCTCGATGCGAAAAACGGTCCGCTTCCGCCGAACAGCCTCAGCGTCGATGCCGCGGCGGCAACCCGCAAGCTGGCCATTGTGCGCCAATCGACTGCGCTCGGCAGCTTTCGCTTCGGAAGCAGCGATTACGACCGCTGGGCCCTCATCTACGGGCGGGTGGAATCCGGCCCGTCACCGCGGAAACACTCCACCGCCCGCGAGTTCGACGAGGACGCCCGGCCCGTTCTGTGCCGCAGCCAGACTCTGGTGATTTTCCTCCACGAGCAGTGAGGACCGCTCCCTCTGGTTGCGGCTCCATTTCGGTCCTGACGTTTAACCGAGCCGCGACCGAAGGAAGCGGTGTTCTTACCGCTCCTGCATCTGAGGAGCTTTCTTATCCGTAAGTTGCCCCAGCAGACACTCGTCCGCTTTCGCGCACGCCGTGCACTGCTGCCTGCCGTTCGTTTCAACGTGCACATCGATCAGATCCTTCATGTTCTCGAAGATGTACTGGGGCGAGCGGTCCCCGGAGATCAGGTGATAGTTGCGGTCCTGATACCAGGCGAGCACGGGCCGGGTCACCTCGTCGTAGGTATCGAGGCGCTCCCGGAACGTCTCTTCCGTGTCGTCTTTACGCTGGATCAGCGCCGTGCCGCAATCGTCGCAGATGCCCGGCACCTTCGACGGCTGGTGCAGGATGTTGTAGATGCGCCCGCACTTCGGACAGGTCCGGCGCGACGTGGTCCGCGCGATCAGCGCCGCGTAGGGCACGTCGAGATGGAAAATGATGGGGCACGGAAGGTTGCGCTCCTTGAGCAGACAGTCGAGGAACTCCGCCTGC
>Ga0326727_10008763_pt1 | contig 25404 bp, 30 predicted proteins | sample MB2enrmetagenome_FD_207643 | JGI IMG/M metagenome (GOLD analysis project Ga0326727, IMG submission 207643) | Lab enriched peat soil microbial communities from McLean, Ithaca, NY, United States - MB29MY | ecosystem: Environmental > Terrestrial > Soil > Wetlands > Peat | place: USA: New York... | reverse complement strand
CACCCGATCAAGTGCTCCATGAATGGCCTTCGAGACGGTAGAGTAGTGGACTTCATGGGATGCGGCTATCTTCTTTATCAGTCCGCAATAACGGCCACCACGCAAAAAATGCCGAAGTTCTTCATCGGTGAGCCGATCAGCCGCTGGGCCTTTTTTTAGTCGAGCGGGATGATCTGCCCCACTTTCCAAGGCGGCAAGCTCTTTCAGCTCCTGGAAAAGACGATCCCTCCTCATGGTCCAGAACTCGGCTTCAAAAACCGCATTCCCATATAAGGCAGAGACCTTATGGCTCATGCCGCCCTTTCCATTGATCGTTCGATTTGCTTCTCGATGCGGCTAAACTCTCGCTCCAAGGCCAACGCAACCCGTTTCGATCGCTTTTCCCCCGACATAACCCGGCAGACAAACGAGCGATCCACCCCCAGCTTCCGGGCAATCCGTGCCTGCAATCCCGCATAAAGCGAGTGACGCAAAGCCCCAAGCGTGGTATTTTGACTGAATCGGTCAACGGGGGTGACTGGCATGAAAGGAAGCCTATGACAAATGTACTTAGGCTGTCAAGAAGATTATGACAAATATCCGAAATATCCCGTCGTCATCGAAACTGGGTGCGCGGCTAAGGGTTCTTCGGGGGGACCGAAGCCAGGCTGAATGCGCAAAAGCCCTCGGAGTTAGCCAATCACTCCTCGCCAAATGGGAAGCCGGAAGCCGTGCAATTACGCAATCCGCGATGCTCAAAATATCCGAGATATCTTCCGAAAATGAGCGCGATTATTGGCTGCGCCTTGCGGGGGTTGATCCGCCGGCCCTGGAACAAAGCCTCAAGGGATATAAACAGACTTCTTCCTATGTTGAAGGCGATATGTTGATTGTCCCGATACGCTCAGGGGCGATTGCGGCTGGGCAGCCGCTCTCTATGGACATTGAGGAATATGAAGGACGAATCGGGATACCCCTGGCCGAGGCAGCAGAAACGGGTTGTTTTATAGCGGCGCGTGTCAAAGGGAATTCGATGGCCCCGCGGATTATGGAGGGCTATCTCGTTGTGATCGATTCGCGGCGACGTCCTCCGAAAGACAATGTCGGTCAAATTGTTGCAGCGGCGGACGAGCAGGGTGATATGACCATCAAGATACTTGGCCAGAACAGAGGGGGGTTCTTCCTTGTCGCGGGGAATCCTGATTTTGAGCCGCATATACAGAACATCGATGTTTCAAACAAATGGGCGATCTTCGGTCGAGTGGTAAAGTGGATCGGGCAACTCGATCGAAAGAGAAAATGAGATTCGTCTGTTGGATCGGCCTGCCGCCACAACCGCATCATGTCAAGTGAGGGGCCATATGCCTGAAAAAAATGAAGAGGCGCCCGGATGGTTGGGCGTCGAGCGGAAATGTTTCCTGATGCAGATTGAGCCTATTTTCCAACGCGCCGTCTTCCGCGGCGTGCTACTGGCCGGGCTTGTCTTCCTGGCAATCGGCCTGGTGCTAGGCTTCTTCTACGGCCTAATCGCGTCGCACTGAATGCAACTAAGGGCGTCTAAAGCCGGCTTGCATCTCCGAATCGCTGGATGAGAGATTCCAGCCTCTGAATGCTGGCATCGCCGATGAAAATCTTGATCAGACGCGCCCTCTTCCTTTTCTCCCGAAGACTTCCCGGTTTGATCTTTCGCTTCGGATTTTTGACCCAGTGATGACCGGCGCGCCAAAACCGGTCCCGGCATCCATCACCGCAGTAAATTTTGTTTTTACGCCCCGAGATGGGTTTGAGGCAGGCTGGACATTTCCTTTTAGCGGCCGGAGCCGTGGCGCAAACCGAGGTAGAATCCGTTGCCGACGGATTTACGGTAGAGAGAGGCATCCCCGGACTATAGCACGCCTCCTGGGGCCTCCTAGCGCGTTCCGGCAATCCCTGGAATCTACCCGGTAACGACCCCCCGGAAACCCCCGGGAAACCCCTCCCCGGTTGCATCTTCGCGCCCAGTTGCATCCCGCGATGAACTTTTCCTGCCCGCGCACTACGCTCTGAGCCAGACCTGAACGGTCGAGGGAACCCAATCCACACCCTGAGAGGGGTTGTGGTTGCGGCCAATCCCAGAGCGCGGTTTGCGGCCTGACGCCTGCCGGGCCGCATCCGCAACAGGAGCTGCATGGAGCATGGCCACAACCGAACAACTTGCAGCCCTGAAGTCCGCCGTTCCCGCCGCCCAGGCCGCACAGCGCAAATACGGCATTCCCGCCAGCGTGACCCTGGCGCAGTGGATCTTCGAAAGCAGCTGGGGCACCAGCAAGCTTGCGCTGAGCGCCAATAACTTCTTCGGCATCAAGGCGCGCCAGGCCTCCGCGCCCTCCTCCTACTGCGAGTTTCCCACGGCGGAATATGAGAATGGCGAGCGCGAGATGGTGGATGCGCTCTTCGTCAAATACCCGGACCAGGCCGCCAGCTTCGAGGCCCATGCCCGGCTGCTGGCCACCGGCGGCCGCTACCGCTTCGCCATGCCGCACACGGCCAATCCCATCGATTTTGCGGCGTGTTTGCAGACCGCCGGCTATAGTACCAATCCGGACTATGCGCGGATGCTCGCGGAAGCCATCCACGAATACAACCTGACGCAATACGATGTTCCGCCGGATGGCGATGCCAAGGTCCAGGAGGTGGCCGCATGATCCAGAGCACTTCGTGCCGTTCTCGACGCCTTCGGCGTGAAAGACAGGAGAATGTACGGTGATTCAGATTTCATTGACGCCGGAGCAGTTTGCCAAGGCACGCGCCGCCATCCTTACCAGCAGCAAAGTGCTGCAGCACACCGAGGCAACCGAGACGGATGGCAGCTTCGCCACTTCGCAGATCGCCCTGGATTACAGCTATGCCGCCGGAGTGCTGACCCTGGATGTGACGGCCAAGCATGGCATGGCTGCGCGGATGGCCAGCGAAGAGCAGATCAAGGAGCATGTGATGGACATGCTCGGCAAGGTGTAATTCCCCGCGTTCGGCTCAACCGAGCGCGGCAAAAAGGAGAAGAACGATGTCAATGAAAGGTTTCATCAAAGCGCTGGAGGCGATTGGCAAGTGCTTTGCGAAGGGACTTGCCTGGGCAGTTCAATACATGGTTCCTGTGGAGAAGCTGGTGGGGCTTTTGTTTCCCGCGGCTGCTCCTGAGATGACCGAGCTCGCCGATGCAACGACCCTGATCCAGAATGCGGTGGTCGAGGTCGAACAGAAATATGCCGCTGCAGGAAAGCAGTCGGGAACCGGTGCTCAGAAGTCGGCCGAGGTACTGACCCTTGTCGGTCAGGCTGTGAGCGACCTTCTGACCAAGGCAGGCGTCACCAATGCCAGCAACGACTACATTCAGAGCCTGATCTCCGCCGTAGTTGGCATCCTGAACGTACAGATGCTTCCGGCTTTGGTGGTGACGGCTACAACAACCGCCGCGCCGGCGCCGGCAACGGCTGCCTGACAAGATTCCACCGCGAACGCAATACGGCGGGCAGCGCATGGATGGGAGGGGGAAGAGTTCCCCCTCCTCCCCGCCGGAAGGGGTCGATGGAGGCAGATTTGGCATGGCCCACAACTACGGTCCAAAGGGCAAGGTAGAGGGCAATGCCATGGAACGGAGTTGCTCAGGCAAGACGGCTTACCCAACGGAGGCGGCAGCGATCGCGGGGATGAAGTTTTTACAGAAAGAGCGGGCGCTGAGGACGGGGGACGGGATGGTGGTTTATCAATGCCAATTTTGCCGGGAATGGCATTTTGGCCATTGAGGCGGTTTGGAGGAAGTGATGAAGGCTTGGCTGGACAAGGTCCGTGAGTGGCTGATGGGCAAGAAGACGATGATCGGCGGCTGCCTGATTATCGTCGCCGGAGTGTCCGGCGTGGCCTGGGGAAAACTGACCACGGTGGATGCCATGTATGTGCTTGGGCTGGGGATCTCGATCTGCGGCTGGAGCGCCAAGGCCAACCGGCACCAGGTTGCCATCCTGGGAGCGCTGGAAGCTGTTGCGGCCGCCGGGGCAAGCTACCGTTCCGGCGATAAGGCAGGAGCTGCCAAAACCCTGGCGCAGGCCGCAGTGCAGGATGCCGTCAAAGTTGCAAAGACAGAATCAGCGGGGGCCCCCTGATGGCATCCGTTCCCATGCCCAATCCGCCTACCCTCCCGAGCCGCAAGGATGGACTCTCCAAAATCCTTCTAATGGGCAGCTCCATCTTCGGCGGCGGCGCAGGCCTCTATCTTGCTTATCAGCTTGTCCGCGCGGAACCGGCCAGGGCCTATGGCCTTCTGAATGCCTGGGGCCCCGGCTATGTGCTTGCCCTGGTGATTGCCTGGGCGCTGAATAAGCTTCTGACGCGCGCCCTGGAGATGGCAGCGCGGTCGAGCGAGCTGAATACGGCGGCCATGGACCGCGTGGCGGAGCAGATGAAGTCGATTGCGGAGGCAGGCAAAGCGCAGGCCGCGGCCCTGCAATCCACGGCCGATCGCGACGATCGAGACAAGCAGGAGATGCAGATCCTAATTGGCGTGGTGAACAGCAAGGTGGAACAGACGCTGGATGAGCTGAAACAACACCGCAGGATATTTGACCGCATCGAGGATGCGCTGAGAATCAACCGGCCCGAGGAGAGCGGTAAGCAATGATGAACGAATGGCATATCGACCAGAAGCGTAAGTTCCGCGGAGAGATTCTGCGCATTCTTTCGGTCCGCCACGGGCAGCAGCGTTCGCGCCTGGACGACGTGCTTTTGACCAAGACCCTGCGCGACCTGGCCTGGGAGGTCGACATCAACGATGTGGTCACCATCCTGCAGGAGATGGAGCAGCGCGGCTGGGTCGCCTTCCGCCAGATCAAGAGCATCTATGCGCGCAAGATGCAGCTTCTGCAGATCGAGATCCTGCCCGCCGGCCAGGACATCTTCGATGGCATCCTATCCAATCCCGCTGTGGAGGTCTGAACCATGGCCAAAGGCGGACCTCGAACAGGACAAAAACGGAAGATCAACCAGCCCTTCCATATCGACCGGCTGCCCGCATTAGCGCAGGACGCCATCCTTTGGCTGAAGAACATGCGTGGCAAGACGCTGGATGAGATCGTTGCGCAGTCAGCTGAGAAATATAACGGTGCATGGAAAGTAAAGGGTGGCGGCTTCATCGATTGGGAGACACTCGAACCCTCGGTGCTGAAGCTCTTTCCCAAAAAGACGCTCAATCGTTCTGGGCTTCAGCGGTGGATCGATGTGCGCTATCGCCAGGTCTATGCCGATGTGCTCAGGAAATCGGAGCAGGCCCGCACCATTGCGGAATCGTTTGCCAAGTCGATGCTGGTGAATAGCGATGAAGCCGTTGTGAATGCGGCGCGCGACATCATCATGAATATGGTGGCGGAGAACAGCAGCGAAAATGGGCGCCTGGCTGCGTCGGCAGGATTGATTTCCCTGGCCGAAGTGATGCAGCGTGCCCGCACCAATGATATCCGGGAGCGCAAGGTGGCGACCGAGGAGCGCAAGATCCATCTGCTGGAGGAGCGCGAGAAGCAGCAGCGGCAGAAGCTGGAGGCCGCGGCCCGCGACCTGGAGCGCAAGCGTAGCAAGGGCGGCCTGAAGCGCGAGGATGTGGAGCGCCTGGTGGAGACTGTCTTCGGGCTGCCGGCAAAGGCGGCCTGACATCGCCAAGCGACTCCAATCCGTCCGATCGACCGTGGCCATCTTTCCGCTGCGCAACTATCAGACGCGCTGGGTGCGCGACAATCACCGCTTCAAGATCGCCGTCAAATCCGCGCGCATCGGCTTCAGCTTCGCCACTGGACTGGAGGCAGTGGAAGATTGCCTGGAAAAATCGAACGATATGTGGTCGGTGCTTTCGGCATCGAAGGCGCAGTCAGTCGAATTCATCGAGACCTGCGAGAAGTTTGTGAAGCTGCTTGGCGGTGTTGCCGAGCTCACGATGGACGAGGACTTCTTCGATGAGTTCGGCAAGATCGAAGCCATCCAGCAGCGCATCACCTTTCCCAACGGCTCGCGCATTATCGCGCTGCCTGCCAATCCGCGCACCGCGCGCGGCTATCCCGGCAATGCCATCCTGGATGAGTTTGCCCACCACGAAGACAGCTATGCCATCTGGGCAGCCATCACGCGCCAGGTCGCGCTCGGCCATAAGGTCCGCGTGCTTTCCACGCCGAACGGCGATCAGGGCAAATTCTATGAACTATGCAAGGAGCTCGACCTGGTCGACGGCGAGCCGGAAGACAACTTCCAGGTGCGCGCAGGCTGGAGCCGCCACTGGATCGACTGCGAGATGGCGATCGCCGACGGCTGCCCCATCGACATGCGCGAGATGCGCGATCTCATCAAGGATGAGGACATCGTCAACCAGGAGTTCTATTGCGTTTTCCTGCGCGGAGCAGGCGCATGGCTCACTCGCGACCTCATCCTCCAGGCCGAAGATCCCAATGCAACCATCGACTGGCCTCCGAACTATGTGGCGCGCGGACCACTCTTTGCCGGACTGGATGTGGGCCGCAGCGGGGACCAAACCATCTTCTGGATGAAGGAGCGCATCGTCGATGTCTTCTGGACGCGCATGGTGCTGAAGCTCTTCAATATGACGCTGACCGAGCAGGCGCGACAGCTTGCGCCGCTGGTGGCCAAGACACGCATTACCGCGATGGACAGCACCGGAATGGGCATCGGCCTCTTCGATATGCTCAATGAGAGCTGCTCCGGCCATATTATGGGCGTCAATTTCGCCGGATCGAGCCGCCTGCGCGAGGAAGAGAAGCAGCGGCGCACCCAGAGCATTGGGCGTGGGCCTGCATCGGCCGTGGTGAATCTGAAGACCGATCTGGCCATCAAGATCAAGAAATCGCTGGAAGACCGCCGCGAGCGCATTCCTGAAGATCCGGATATCCGCACAGAGCTGCAGGCCATCAAGCGAGTGCAGACGGCCAGCGGCGTCACCTTCGATGCGCCGCGCATCTCCATCGAGACCGGCGTGGCTGGCGGCAAGAAGCAGAAGGGCTATGCCCACGCCGACCGCTTCTGGGCCTTTGCCCTGGCCACCTATGCCGGCGCCGGCGGCTTCGAGCTGGGCATGACCAAGACGAGCGTGAAATCAACCTTCATAGAATCTCAGGGGTATATGTGATGGCAGACAAGACGACCGAGATCAACGCCGTTCCACCGACGCCGCCCAAGGGCGAGATTGTCAACTACACCGCGCTTCTCAATACCCAGTTCGCACTCTATCGCAATACGCTTGCCTTTGGCGGCACGCATGATCCCTCAACCATCTGGAGCTCGATGCTTCGCGACGATGGCTCGGCCATGCTCTATTACCGCGAGCTGGAGGAAAAGGACGTCGACATCGCCAATGCGTTGCACACTTTGAAGGGATCAGTGCTGGAGCGCAACTGGACCGTTGAGCCGGCGGACAAGAACAATACCCAGGCCGTGGAGATCGCAACCTGGACGCAGGCGCAGCTCGACCGCATTCCCAACCTCGATCAGGTGCTGGATAACATGCTGGATGCCACAGCCTATGGCTTCAGCGTGCAGGAGATGATCTTCGATGTGAGCGAGGGCCAGGCCCAACTGGAAGACATTCGCGATTGCCCGCAGGAACTCTTTCTCTTCGGCAATCGATACACCCCGCAGATCGGCCCCATGCAGTTCCTCGATAGCCCCTATGCCGGCAGCGGCGTGCCGGTCCCGGAAGAGAAGTTCCTCATCTATACCTACCGCGGCCGCTCGCGCATTCGCATGGGACGTCCAATGCTTCGCGAGGTCTTCTGGCCAAGCTGGTTCAAACGCAACATGCTTCGCATGTGGGCGCAGTATGCGGAGAAGGGGCCCGGCACCGTAGTGGTGCGTTATGACTCCGCCGACAATAAAGAGGAGGCTATAAAGGCCGCAGAGATTGCGCGCGCCTTGCGCGAAGAGGTTGCCGTTGCGGTGCCCAGAAACTTTGAATATGACAAGGAGCTGCTCACCATTGCGCGCGCCCTGAATCCCGATGTCTTTGAGCACTTCTTCAAAGCGCAACAGCTCGATATTGTGCGCCTGATTCTGGGCGAGACGCTCACCAGCTTCGGAGGCGAGGATGGAAAGGGAACGCAGGCACTGGGCGCAGTCCATGCCGACACGCTGGAGACGCGCTCGCTCTCACTCTGCCGCGGGATGCAATCAGTCCTTACGCGTCAACTGCTGCGTCCTCTTGTGCTATGGAACTATGGCCCCAATGCGCCAATGCCGGAGTGGCACTATGACATCGAGGAGAAGGAAGACCTCACCGAGCGGCTTGGCATCGACTCCGGCCTTTATGAGATGGGTCTGCCGATCAGCGATGCCTATTTCCGCCAGCGTTATGGGGTCCCAGTCCCTGAGGCAGGCGAGACCGTGCTCAGCAATACCAGCGGCGCGGCTCCGGCCGTCACCATCCGCGATGTCAACTCGGCCGCATTCGCGGAAACGACGCTGGGCCGGTTCATTGCCAGGCAGCGGGCGCGGAGGACTGCTGCCTTCGCGGAGAGCGCAACCCAGGCAAACGCCGAGCGCGAGATGGCGCAGTTCGATGCACTGGTTGGACAACTGCAGGATGAATCGCTGGGGCTGATGAAGGAGCGCGTCGGCGGGGTGACTCATGCGCTCCGCAAAACCGGAGTGCAGTGATCCATGGCCCTGCTTCGCGACAATGCGGTGCAGCATCGCATGGGTTTGCTGCTGGCGCATTATATGGCCGCGGTGAACCTGCTGGGCCGTGTCCAGGTTGCCAGGGAGGTCTATCGCAAGACGGGCAAGAAGGTGGGCATCGCCGCGAGCTCACGCTTTCGTTCGCGTCCTGCGCATTACGCCGAAGATGACGAACAGGCCGATGACCTGGCCGCGCCGACGGCGGCCGAGATGGCCATGGGCTTCAGCGTGCATCTGCCCGCCGCCAATGCAACCGACTATCTGCGCAACCTGACGCCCGTCACCAAGGACACCTTCGACGGACTCAGCGAGCAATATAAGCGCTACGCCTTCACAGTGGCCGGAATCAGCGATCAGAGGCTGATCGCGAAGATCCGCGACGAGCTCGCCAACGTGATGCAAAGCGGCGGCACGCAGGATGACTTCGATGCGGCCGTGAAGAAGCTGAACAGCGATGCCGGCGTGGAAGATCTCAATGCCTTCACGCTCGATACCGTCTTCCAAACCAACATGCAGAAGGCCTACTCGCTGGGTCGTTATGAGCAGATGAAAGACCCTGCCACCATGCAGGCATTGCCTTTCTGGCAATACTGGACAATGGGCGATGATCATGTGCGCCCGGAACATGCCGTGATCGACGGCTTTGTGGCCCGCGCGATCGATCCGGTATGGAACAAAATCTATCCGCCCAACGGCTTCAACTGCCGCTGCATCGTGATTACCTTGACTGAGAAAGAGGCGCTCGCCATCGATAAAAACGCCGGTGACGGTGGTCTTTTGCGTCTGCCTTTGCTGGCCCAGTTGAAGGTACCCCAACCCGGCTTCGGTAAGGTCTTTTAGTTGCATCTTCGCGTCAAGTTGCATCCTGCGACTGCCTTTTTCGGGAACCCTCCTACCATCCACGATGTGAGCAAACTGACGGACCAATGGATCGAGCTCTTCCGCGCGGGTAAATATCCGCAGGGAGATATTTCGACCGAGGATCTCGACCAGGTAGTTGCGAACTATAAGCCGGCGAATGCGGAATATGAAGAAGCTCCGGCCACCATCGGCCATCCCGAAGACGATGCCAAAGCGCCGGCCTGGGGATGGTGGGGCGATTTGAAGCGCGCGGGAAATGTGCTCCTGGGCAAGATGAAGCAGGTGCAGCCCGAGTTTGAGGAGATGGTGCAAAAGGGCCTCTTCAAGAAGCGCTCGGTGGGTCTGGTGAAACGCAACTCCGGCTGGAACCTGCATCACGTCGCATTTCTGGGCGCGCAGGCACCGCAGGTCAAAGGTCTCGCTGATATCAAGTTTGCAAGTGACGGCAGTTTGATGAAGGTCGAATTCGAGGAGAGTGCAATGGCAGCTGAGACAGTGGCAACCGAAGCGACGTTTTGGGAGAAGCTCACAGCAAAGATTGGCGAGCTTATCGATGGCAAGAAGGCCGGTACAGCCTCCGCTACCTTCAGCGAAGCCGACGTGAAGCGCATCGCCGGCGAAGCAGCCGCAACGGCAGCGGCCGAGGCCGTCAAGCCGGTGCAGGCTAAGCTGGAAAAGGCCGAAGCGAAGTTTGCCGAGCGCGAGGCCTCGCTTGCCACCGGAGAGACCCGGGCACGCGCCGATGCGGCCATTGCCAAAGTGAAGGCATCGGGCAAATGGGTTCCTGCATTCGCCAAGGCCGGTCTCGAAGCAGTCTTCACCGAGCTTGCGAAGACCACTACGCAGATCGAGTTCGGCGAGGGCGATGCGAAGAAGAAGCAGACCCCTTTGGAGATCCTCGTCAACTTCATGGAACAGCTTCCCAAGATTGTGCCCTCTGGCACCATCTATCAGGGGCAACCCTCCATGTCCGCGGCAAAGCCGGCCGGAGTCAATCCCGGTGGCGTGCCCGTCGACCAAGGGTCCATCCGCTTCCACGAGGCCATCGTCGCCTATCGCAAGGACCACGACAAGGTGACCTATGCTGAGGCCGCAATGCTCCTGCAGGCCGAGCATCCCGAGCTGTTGCAGCCAGTGGCCGCAGCGGGCGCAGTCTAAGCTTTGCATCTGGACCTGCACCGCAGGACAACGCAGTGCAGCCGAGTTTTGCAGTCGAGAGTAAAAGCCCGAACGGGCAGAAGGTGAGTGGAACATGGCAGCTATTGCGACACGCACAACGGCAAAATCCTTCAAGGACAGCTATCAGGCGCAGAACGCCAGTCAGGGCCGCGGCCTGGCGCTGGTACAGGGATCGAGCGGCGATGATTACCTGGCAACTGCGTCGGTGGCCAACTCCATCGTCATTGGCGTGCAGGAAGAGGCATCCGGCGACGCCGGCGATCCCATCTCCTGCATCCAGCTTGGCGATGCCGTTGCCATTGCAGGAGCTGCCATCAACGCCGGGCAATTTGTCAAATGCACGGCAAACGGCCAATTCGTGCCCGTCACATCCGAGGCCGACAATATCGCCGGCCGCGCCAAGAGTAGTGCCTCGACCCAGGGGGATGAGTTCATTCTCTTCGTTAGCCCAAGTGTCTTCTCCGTTGCGCCGGCAGTTCCCTTCATGGGGGCATACAGCGCTGGGACTGCGTACGTCCCTGGCAATATCGTGAGCTACTCGGGCAGCTCCTACATCTGCATCCAGGCTGGAACCGGCAAGGAGCCCGATACACAGACGGCATATTGGAGCGTTCTCGCTCTTGTTGGCGCGACCGGCGCAACGGGGGCAACTGGAGCAATCGGAGCTCAAGGGCCTACAGGCCCCGCCGGAATCAACTGGCGAGGGGCATGGAGCAGCTCCAATACCTATGCGATTGGTGATGCAGTGAGCTATAGCGGCAGCTCCTATATCGCCGTTCAGGCAGGCTCAAACAAGGAACCCGACACGCAGACGACCTATTGGAATGTGCTGGCAGCCGGGGCCTAAGCGGACCCTTTTATCCGGCGGGCATTCCCCGCCGGCGCAGTAAAAATCTGATTCAGACGGAGTAGATTATGGGCGGATTCGCAGCAACACCAATGGCGGGCGTACTGAATGTGGCGGCCACCAATATCGCCAAGGACTATGCCAATAACGAACTGGTCGGCGACCAGATCGCTCCGCGCGTACCCATGGACCGGCAGGCTTTCCAATATGTCGTTCACGACTATCTGTCGCTGCGTTTGGATGGGTCGACTCTTCGCGCGCCTGGCGCGGCCCCGCGCACCATCCGTTCCAGCTTCAGCACTGATACCTACTTCTGCGACTCGCATGCCGAGATGGCAGAGATCCCGGTGGAGACCGAGGCATGGGGCACCGGCTTCGGCTTCAGCCAGATCTCGCGCGCCGGCGTCGGCATCATGAACCGCCTGCTTCTGGACCGCGAGGTCGCGGTTGCCAAAGCGGTGCAGGGCGCCGGCACTACGCTTGCGTTGAGCTCCGGCGCATGCTGGGACCAGACCACTTCCACGCCGATCGAGAACATTTACGCAGCGCGCGAGATCGCGCGGCAGAGTGGCGTGGAGGCCAACATCCTGGTCCTGGGCAGCCCGGTGGTGACGGCGCTGATGAGCAACCTGGAGATCGTCGACCGCTTGAAATACACCAACACCAGCGGCATGATCGATCTCAACAAGCTCAGCTCCGTCTTCGGCGTCAAATGCGTGCGCGGCGCGGCCATCCTCTACGACAAAAACAATGTCCCAAGCTTCGTCTGGGGGCAGACAGCAACGCTGGCTTACGTCAAGGAGGTCAGCGACCAGGCTGACATCTCCAGCGCGAAGACGTTTGTTTGGACGGGCGCGCCGAACACCATGGGCGGCTATGGCGTCATCACCGAGCCGAAGTATCCGCTGGCTGCCAAGGCAACCCTGGTCTCGGCCGACTGGTACTGGGACGTCAAGGTGACGGCGCCAGAGACGCTGGCCACCTTCACCAACTGCTGCGCAGCGCCGACCTACATCACGCCGACGGCACCTGCAACCGGCTTCTAAAGATTCATCGCAACGCGACGAGTAGCAGCACCCAGGGGAGCGGATCACAACGGTCCGCTCCCCTCAAAACAGAGAGGGCAATATGGCTACAGCAATGACAACCTACACGGTAGTGACCCCTGTACTGGCCGACAAGCGCTATGCGCCAGGATCATCCATCCAGCTCAGCGACAAAGATGCGGCGCCACTGCTGAAGTCAGGTGCAGTCAAACTGCCTGGTCCGCCTCCCGCACCTCCCGCGCCTCCCGCGCCGGCACCCAAGCTTGCTCCGGCGATCAAGGCCGCAACCACCGCAAATCCAGCGCCTGCATCGCAGGCCGTAACCACGGCGATTGCGCTGGAGAAGATGAGCGTTGCCCAGCTCAAGGACTATGCGGCCAAAAACAAGATCGAGATCAACCCGGCCTGGTCGCAGGACGAGATGGTCAAGGCCCTGGCCGCTGCAGCTACGCTGAAATAACACCCTCTGGAATAGATGAGTTCAGAGGTAAACCGGAGCGACGTTGGCTTACATCACCCAAACCGACCTGCTGCAGCGCATGACGCTGGCGGATCTGACGCAGCTTACCGACGATGCGCATAGCGGATCACCGGATGAGGATGTGGTTGCCGGCGTCTGCGATGAGGCCAGCTCCAAAGTGGATGGCTACTGTCGCAAGAAGTATGCCACGCCGCTGCAGCAGAGCTCCGAGGTTGCGGCGATTGCGCGTGACATTGCCGTCTATTTGCTCTTCAGCCGGCGCCCGCAGCAGATCCGCGAATCGGTGCGCCAGCGATATGAAGACGCCATAAAGCTGCTCAACGATATCTCCAGCGGAAAGGCCGTGCTCGATCAGCCGGCCGGCGCAGCTCCGCAGACCATTACCGCAGGTCCGAAGAGCCTTCCGCAGGACCTGCGCTTCAAGGAAAGCAATCTGGAGGGCTTCATCTAATGCCCCCGATCATAGCCATCGTCGACGATAGCCACGCGCGCATCAATCTGGGCACAATCCGCGCGAAGGCCACGGACTATCGCGCTTTGCTGAACATCGCCGGCAACATCATGCGCGCATCCATCTCCCGCACCTTCCGCGAGGAGGGATCGCCCGCGGGAAGCTGGCCGCGCCTGGCTATATCGACTCTGCGCAAGAAGGTCTATACCACCGGTCACAAGCTTCTCATCCTCAGTGGACGCCTCTTCAGCTCCATCGGCTATGTCATCACCGGCAATGTGCTCACCATCGGCACCAACCTTGTCTATGCGGCGGTGCATCAATTCGGCTCGGCCGATCGCGCTGGCGCGGGCATCGGTCCGCAGGCGCGCATTCTGGGCCGAGAGGTCGAGGTCGCGGAGCACGGAGCCATGCGCATCAATCCCTATCGCCAATACGGGACCACCAAGCGCATCGGCAAAGACGGCAAGATGCGAACCGTCCGCGTGCGCCTGCAGGGTCCGGATACAGCGACGCGCTTTGGCGTTCGCGCCCATCATCGCTTCCAGAACATTCCTCCGCGTCCTTACCTGGTCTTCCGTCCGGAAGATCCGCAGACTATCGTGGATGCCTATGCGGCCTACTTCGGTGCAGGCTCGAAGAACATCAATATGGGGGTGGCGTGATGTTGCCCCAGGGTCCATTCCCCCAGGATCAGACATGGAAGGTATTGAACGCGATGCTGGCCGATCAGCTCATCGATGTCGACGTCCAGGCCATTAGCGAGAAGGACTTCAACGCCGACGGAGATATCATCATGACTCCGCCGTCCGTGCGCACCTTCTACGCGGGCACGGGTTATGAAGCGACTAGCGACCTGCAGCGGCTCAGCTACGATGTTGCGGGCCGGTTCATGATTCTATGCGGCGCACAGGACCTGACTTCGGCAATTGCGCAGGCACAGGCATCCGCGCGACTCGCTGACCAGGTCTGCGGCATTCTCGCCGGAGCGCGGCTCAACCTTCCCAATGGCGATCAATCCATCCCGGTGCTTTTGAAGGCGATCGAACCCTTGCCGATCGATGGTCTAGGGATGGGCTATGCAGTCGCAATCGAGGTCCCAGGCCTGGCGCAGATGCCCGGCACGAATGCAGCCGGTTATACGGCCCAAGGAGTGGAATGATGGCAAACGGAACGATTGGCCCCGATTTTGTGATGGCGCAGTTGACGCCCGATGGCTTGGCCTTTGCCAAAGGAGCTCCTCTCACCATCTCCAATGGCCGCAGCTCGTTGACCTTCACGCCTGGCAAACCGCTCAAGGTTGCCCGCTACGAATGGAACATGCTGCTTCGCGATCATTGTGTGCCGACTGGGAAATCGTGTTTTGAGATCGCACCAGAGCTTGTTGCACAGGCAATATCTGCCAAAAAGATTGAAACGCCCACGTCGAACGAGGAGAAGAAATAATGGCCAACACGTATACCATGCAAAAACAAGCCGCCCGCAACCTGGTTCTGAGCACGAAGGTGCAGACCACCTGGGGCGAATATCTCGCCGACGCTTACCTCACATTACGGCAGCGCTTCAATCCCTCCACGGTCTTCACTAAGGAGCCTGCGCGTCGCAGCGATCAGATGGCCGCCGGCAAAGGCACGGAGTTCGCCACCAACACGCAGGTCACGGCGTGGGACACCAAAGGGACCATCACCAGCGAGGCCGATGCCGAGCTGCTGGGCTGGATGCTGGCCATGCTCTTCGGCATCGACACTGCGACCGGATCCGGCGCTCCCTACACCCACAACTTCACCATCCCGCTCATCAATGCCACCATGCCGGCAACCACGATCTATGTGGAGGAGACGGCAGATCAGAAGTTCGAATACTGCGACATGGCCGCCAGCAGCCTCTCGCTCACGGTGCCGGAGCGCGGCGCTATCACGGCCGCGTTGGATATGGTGGGCACGGGCCGATGGAAGCTTTATACGCTCTCGACCATGCCTACTACGCCCGCGCTGGTTGCCGCAAACTATCTTATGGGCAGCGACGTTCAGGTCACCATCAATCTGCCGCCCGTAGGGTTCTCCGGAACCAGCACCTCGGGTAGCACAACCATCGCTTCGGTCTCCAGCATTGCAGGTCTCGCCTATGGCCAGTTTGTCACTGGCTCGGGCGTTCCTTCCAACACAACCATCCTCTCGGCTTCGGGCACCTCGGTTGTGCTCAGCAATGCGGCGATAGCATCAGGCACCACCACCTTCTCGGCGGTCACCTCTACGCCCTTTGTCGGGCGGCAGCACGGCCTCAGCATCAAGATCGATCGACAGGCCAAGCCCTTCCAGTCTTCCGGCGAGGGCCTCTATTCGGCGTCGGTGGCCAGCGGCATCACCAAATTCTCCGTCGACTTCACCATCGCCGCCAACGAGACGGACGATGTCAACCAGTGGTTCGAGACACAGGAACAACTCTCCATCACGATTGCAACCAACCCGCTCAATACCTACCAGATGAGCTTTACCTTCCCTCTCGCCTACGTGAAGGCCAACAAGCTGACCAACACCGAAGACAAGGTGATGTGGGCACTCAGCTTTGACGAGACCAGCTGCGTGCAGAGCGGCTCGACCCCGGCGATCGGCGCGATGGCTATTACCAACACGCCGGCATATCTGGTCGCGGTCTAAGTTTCGCCCCTCCGGGAACTTGATTGGGCCCGGAGGCCTCTTGCAATACCGGCAGCAGACCTGCGCAGCCGGCGGACACCTAGACCTGCGGGAGTCCGAAGAACGACAGGTTCCCTCAACCTGGTTGCACCCAAATCCATAAATCCAACCTGAGAGGGAATCCCATGTCCGAAGTCGAAACCGCAAAACAAGAAGTTCTCCTGGATCTCGCCGTCCCGCGCATCATCGTGCTCAACGAGGGCACCCGGCAATATATTCTGCGTTGCCGCCGCATCATCGAGGCGGACTGGCTCGCCTACTTCCGTGGCATCTTCGTCAGTAGCGAGCAACATGGCCGCGAGCGCATCAACATCGTGGATGCCACCTCGCCACGCGTTGCCCTGGCAGAAGCTGTGTTGGAGTCGGCCGAGGGGTATAAGGTTGCCGGCGGCGCGGAGCTATCGAGTCTGCCCAACTGGCGCAGCAAGGTCCCACTGGCCCACCGACTTTTGCTGGGCGAGACGTTGGCTGATGTGCGGCCATCCACGTCGCTGGATGCGGACCTGGTGCTTGAGCCCGAGGCGGAGTCCATCTATCTCTCCACAACCTGGACCGGCGAACCGGATTGCATGGGGCATTGGGAGATGCAGCGCTTCGCGGGGTTGAAGCATGTACTGAAGACCCCCACGCAGGAGCAGCAGACGCGCTATGCGCGCGAGGGAAGCCGCAGCAGGGTCATTGGCGGCTCGCGCAGCGGCAGGACCATCTACCCCGGCGCCAACGCTTTGCTGGTGCGCCTCTATGACGAGCTGGTGCTGAGCGTGGATGGTTATTCGGTTGCAGGATCTCCGCTCGCTGGACGCGAGGCCATCATCCGTGAGATGGACACCAGCCACAAGGTCATGGCGGCGCAGGAACTCTTCTCGCCGCAGATGACCGCACAACTTGCTGGAGGCGACGCAGAGTGAACTGCGCAACCCAACTCGCTGGGGCACTCTTCGCGGAAGGAACGCTTCTGCCGGTTGCGTCGTTAGCCATCGAGCGCGATGCGGAGGGCCTGCAACTGGCCCTCCGCGAGCTCTTCGAAGAGAGCTTCTTCGATGAGGCCATAAAATCGCTCCTCGCCAAGCTGGAAGACAATCCCGAGGAGCGCGATCGCGTTTTTCGGGACCGGCCGGAGAGGAACCTATCGCCGGGCTACTACGACCGCGCGGCGTATCTGCTGGAGCTGGGATCGGCCATTGAAGCGGGCGCACAGTTCACGGCCGCAACACTTGGCCGCGACGACGTCGCTGGCCTTCAGGCAATGAAGCGCGCGCGCAATAGCTTCGAGCACGATCATCCAAGCTGCCCGGCCTGCGGCACTCGGCAGGATAACCGGTTCATGAAGCAGTGCAAGGGCTGCCGCACGAAATTTGCAGGGAGGGACGACTGATGGCAACGGCAACCGCGGTCTCCATCAATGTAGTGGTCAACGGCACGCAGGCTGTTGAAGGCATCGATGCCATCAACGCCAAGCTGGGCACGCTGGGGCCTGCCGCCACGGCCGGGACTTCGGCTGCCGGCGCCGGATTGGGCAGGATGGATGGTCAGCTTGCCAGCAGCCGCGAGGGTGTGCGCCTGTTGAGCGAGGAGTTTGGATTGAGGATGCCGCGTGCGCTCACCAGCATCATCTCCAAGATCGGCGGTGTGGGGCAGGCCGTGCAGAGCGCAATGGTCGCCATGGCTGGATTTGCCATGTTAGAGGTTCTCGAACGAGCTGGGGAAGCGGTCTATAACCTCTATGAAAAATACCTTTCGGTGACTTCCGTAGCGGAAAAATTCTACGACGAAATGAAGAAAAATAGTGAGGCTGATTTCACCAACACTCGCTCGATCGAAGATACAACGCTACGAATAAATCAAGCGACACAGGCGATGGTCGGATATAACGCGGTTGCCGAAGCGGACCACAAAGGAGGATTGCTCAATATCTTTGGTGGAAATTTTATGAATCCGGCTTCTGGTATCGCCGGTATGATTTTTGCCCATCAGGCAGCCGAAGCCGGTTCGGCCGCTGGAAAACAAATGGAACAGCTTTCGCCCAAAGAACTGGAGGATAGGCATCAGTTGGCTTTGCTCAATATCGAAGCCGATCATGCGACCGATTCACAATTGAAAGGGCAGCAGAAAATCACTGCCGAACTGGATAAACAGAAAGCGCTGCACGCAGAGAACCGTAAATTCAATAAGGATATGGATCTCGCACTCGGCAACCCGGTTGCTTCTGATTCCGGTTCAGCGGAGGAGACTGCGCAAAACCGTCTTGCCCAAGGGAAAGCTAATGCGGATCTCGCTGCACTCCGTATTACCAATTCTAAGGAAGCCATCGAATTGCAGGAGAAGATCATCGCAATGCAAAATGAGGCCGTCAATGCTGGCCTCGAAGGCGATGCACGACTTGCGGCGGAGAAACAGCAATCTCTCGATAAACTGACCCGTGAATTCCATGAAGGCGAGATCAACAGACAAACCTGGCTGGCAGAAACTGCTGCTACAGCACAGAAATATGACAATCAGAGGCTTCTGGCAGACCGAAAATCGCTCACCGAATCTGCTTCGCAGGCGCAGGAAATCTGGGACGAAGCAACTAAAGAAGACGAAGAACGCCAGATAGAACAGCTTCGCAAACAAACAGAGGAGGCACATAAGGCCGCGGAATTGCAATCCCGCATCGCCGATCAGGAAGCCGAGTATGCGGCGCGCGCGTCGGAGGCAGAGCGCCGCGTGCGCAATGTCGGATTGACCGGCTGGATCTCCGATCACCAGGCCGCGATCGCCGCCATCCAGGCGCAGGATGATGCCGAGACCCAGAATCTGCATAAGCTGGCGCAAGATGAGGGAATGTCGGAGCAGCAGGCCGCACAGGCCAAGGTCAACATCGATCGCGCCGCCAATGCGCAGATCGCCCAGGCCAACCAGGAGATGTCGCATCAGATCGCCAATACCCTGCAGTCGGCCTTCGAGGATCCAGTCGACTTCATCAAGCGCAAGATGCAGCAGATGATGTTCGAGATCCTGGCGCAGTGGATCTCGCAGCTCAAGATCTTTCAGGGCGTCTTCGGCTCAACCATGGGTGGCATGCAGGCCGGTGGCCAGCAGGGCGGTCTGCTTGGCATGCTGATGCCCCATGCGCGCGCCGCTGCCGGCGGCGGCAGTGTTGGCCTTCCCGCGGGCAGCGGCGCAGCTGGCGGCCCTGCTAGCGCGGGCAGCGGCAGCTCTGGCGCAGCCATCGAACCCTCCGACGTCGGCATGGCAACCATGGCACAGATCGCCGGGCCTTCGGGCAATGGCGCCGTCTCCGCGCTTGGTGAAGGGTCCTCTTATATCCCAGGCAAAATGAGCTCGACCTCTGCATTAGGTGCCGGATCTCCACGTTCGGCGCAGATCTCTGCGAATGGAGCCGGAGAGTTGATCTCTTCCGGCACGAGCCTTGTGGGCACTGCCTCCAAGGTGCATGCATCGATGGCTGCTCAGAAGGCGAGCGATGGCGTCGGTGGCGCGACTATTGGATCCCTTCCCGCTTCCGACTCGCCAAGCTCACTGAGTTTTGACGAAAATGGCAATGTAACCTCGAACGCTCAGGTGGGGGGCGAACAGCAACAGCAATCAATGCAACTGGCACAGATGAAACCTGGTGGGGGAGTGGGGGAGCAACACGCAGTTACAGGTGCAAACGATGCCATGGGGGCCTATATGGGCTATAACGCCACAAAGGCCGATTTCAAATCCGGAAGCGTTGGCGGCACAATGAAGGGAATGGCAACCGATGCCTCGATCGGATTTATGATTGGGGGGCCTCTGGGGGCCATCATTGGGGCCGCCGTCGGTCTTGTCGCTGGAGTCGTGGGCGGCATGATGGGCGAGGGTGGTCGCCTGGCCGCGCGCGATTATTACAAGAAATCACTTTTCCCTGAGATTGAAAAGGAGCGCCATGGAGACGGATCGACTGACTTCCAAAGTGCCATCTCTGCAGTCAATAAAACGGCAGCGGATGGCCTTGATTATATGCGGTTGCATTGGGGCAGATCTTCCGCTGAGTGGGTGAACGATAACTACCTGCGCAAGGAGCAAATGCTGGCCGTTGGCCAGATTGAGGCGCGGGCCAAGGGTGGCAGCTATGCCGTCGGCATGAGCGCCAAGCAATTTCACGAGGGCGGCGAGATCACTGGCTTTGGAAGCTTCGGAACTGGAGGCGATGAGGGCTTTTTCCATGGCCAGCTTGGCGAAACCGTGATGAGCCGCGCCGCCAGCGATACGCATGGCGCGGTGCTCCATGCCATGAATGCAGGCGCATCCGCAACGGACGTGGCGCGCATGTATCTGGCCGGATCGCCTGCCGGTGGTGGGTCCCATTCGCTCGCAACGGCGGCCGCCACAAACCACCAATGGAATGTGCAGGCGCTCGACGCGAAGAGCTTCGATCAGTTCCTGCGCGGAGGCGCAGCACGCACCGTTGTGAAGCATGTGAACCAATTTGCAAGCCAGTACGCGGGAGACGGCATCAATGGCTGAGACCGATATTCTCAATCCGGTGCGTACCTGGTGGTCTCAGATCAATGACAACCCCAATCCTAGCTATGGCTACACGCGCCGCAGCGCCAACAACAGCGCCCTGGCCCGTGCGCGTCTCGGAGCACCCTATTCGCGCGAGACCATGAACCAGGGCTTCGCCTTCGAGTTCAATTATGTCGACCGGCCGTGGTCCACCATCCTTCGCCTCAAGCATTTCTATGAATCATTCAAAGGAGGCTATTTCACCTACATCGATTGGGATGGTGGGGGACGTCACCATGTTGGCCGCTTCACTTCACCGGTGAATCCGATGGAGACGGCGAACAATAAATACACTGTGCAGGCGCTGGTGTTCGAAGAGATGCCACAATCGCGCATGGTGCAATATCCGGCCGATTTTGCTAATTGGTCGCGCACCATCAATGTCCTGGATGACTTCCTGAATCCCACCGTGGCTACTTATAGCTCCTCGGCGGGCGCATGGATCTCCCAACTGAATCCGGCGCTCAGCTCTCCCTCCGCCACCGATCCCACGGCCTATGAGATCTACAATGCAACGCCCACCATCGGCGATTATGCTCAGGTGCAATATGTGGGGTGGGGCTTCCAGATGAATTTTCGCCGCGATAACTCGCTCGGCCAGGTTGCTATTCTGGTCGATGGAGCTGCCTGCTGCGTCATCGACCTCAGTACGGGCGCCGCTGTCGGCTCCCTACCAACCGGGGTCACCGTCTCCAATGGACTTCTTACGTCGATTGAAATGCCTCTGGATATGCATCGAGTGAAGGTGCAGGCCTACGCGGCCGGTGCAAACGGGGGAAGCGGCGCAATCTACCCGGCCATCACGGTGATCGTCTGATGCCCGGTATACTTAGCCCAATCCCGATCGGAGTGGCTTATTCCGAGACCTTGACCCATGGAGGCGGAGGGATTGCTCCCTTCACCTGGGCAATCACGGCAGGTTCTCTTCCAGCAGGTCTGAGTGTTATCAGTTCCGGGATATTGAATGGAACACCGACTGAGATAGGAACCTTCCTTTTTACTCTCACGGTCACAGATTCAGCGATGAATTCATGGAGTACCGATTGGGAACTCATCGTCTATGGACCTCTTCTGATCGATGATTCCATCCCTGTCGATGCAACGGTCGGGTCCCTTTATAGCCAATCAATCGGTGCCTCGGGTGGCATTTCACCTTATTCTTTCACAGTCACATCCGGTGCTATGCCCGCAGGGTTTTCTCTCGATGCATCCACGGGTGCATTGTCAGGAATCCCAGTATCGGCCGGCGTTTCATCCTTCACAGTTACTGTCACAGATTCAATCTCTTCCACGGCTTCTGGTGCTCTTACCGTAACGGTTGCCGTACCCGGAGTCATTATTTCGCCCATCGGCGCCAGTGGAGTCACGGCTCCGGTTGTTCTGGTTGAGATCGAAACGGCTTCCGGGAACATGTATTTTATCTCGGAGCATCAATGCACCTGGCCCTCGATCCTTACAGGCGCTGCTACCCTATTTCGCAACTGGCTCACGGGCCGGCCGAAATTCACCCAATATGGAAGCACGCAGACGGACACCGCGAACCTAACGATCCAGAACATTTCGGGCAATACGATCGAGCGAGACATTGCTTCCATATGGAGCGAATCTGAATTTACCGGCGCTTTGGTGGTCGCCAGGATCTGGCGTGGCGACTCGGAGACCGCGCTTCTGACCTTCATTGGATTAGTCAGTAATGCGGAGATCGATGAAAACCAGCTGGACCTGACCGTGGAAGGCTTTGGAAATTATAGTGCCATCGTTGCGCCATCCTTCAATATCGATGTCACCTGCCCCCTGACCTTCGGCTCTGTAGCCTGCGGTTCTACTTCTACAACTCCATGCGATCAAAGCTATGGAGGCTGTCTATCGCTGAATCGTTTTGCCGGTGTTGTCACGCAATGGGATCAGGAATGCCCCAATATGCAGTTTGCCCAGCCTCCTCCAGCCGTTTTCTATAACCCTGCGAGGCCCTTCTAATGGCGCTCAATCCTGCCTTCGCCAACCCCACTACGCGCAAGCTACCGCTTGCCTTTGGCTATATTATGGGCTCCGGCGACATGGTTCTGTCGACCGTCGCGCTCGATGGCTCTCAATATGCACTCTTCTTGCTGGGCGAAGGCGAGTGGGACGGCTATGAGATGATGAGCACATTTCCGGTGACTGCCAGCGGCTCTCAGACTGCGATTCCACCGCATATGGTCTGGGCCAAAAAGGTTGTCAACAATGCCCAAACCTATACCAGCGGAATCTATTTCAACACGCATACGCAGGCCACTTGGTATGACTATCCGGGGTTCCAATGGGGTGCGCCGTCGCTCAATTTCCACGCCGGCCGCTATACACCGATCGGTACCGTGATTCCAACGATCGATCCAACAACCGGACTTCCCCCGGTCAATTCTTCGCAGTCCTATGGACCGGACCAGGACTACGATGGCTGGTTCTCTCAGTTCCCCACAGTGACCCCTCCGCAGAGCTTCAGTGGAATTGCCTATGTCATCTTCTGCGTTCCGGGCATGCCATCCTACGCGCGCGGGGTACCTTCGGGACAGACAATCAGTGGAGCGGCGGTCTGGCGCACCACGCGCTGCAGGATATTCGATGGCTATGGCAACGTGGTGAGCTATGGATTTACCTGCAATCCGGCGTGGCATAAAGTCGAAGTCCTGCTTCGAACTAAAATCCGTCCGCAACAGCCCCCGATCTCCGGACTTACATACGCCGAAAAAGCTTGTTTCGATTGGCCTTCCATCTGCGAACTGGCAGCTCGCAATGACTATATTCTTCCCAACGGCAACCCTCGATTCGTGGGCAGCTATATATTCGCCTCCGATGCTTCGCTGACAAATATGATGGAGACCATGTGCCGCGTCGATCGCAGCTACCAGCGGGTGGATGGCGGGAAAATATATCTCATTGGCGACGATGCGCGCGCCTCTGTTTTTATAGCATCCGCTAAGCATCTCATCCCAAACTCATTGAAGCTCGACAAAAAGGACCTGTCGAAAGCACCGAATGTCTTTGTCCCGAGTTATCGCGATTTGGACATGCCCGCCGTCTGCCAGGTGATCTCCATGACCCGCAACGGCATGTGGAGCTTCCGCGATGGCGAAGCCTTTGGCATGAGTGTATTTACGGCCACCACTCCAAGTCCATTCGCGAATTCATCTTTTATGTATTATGGCGGCTGTAGCGACCCATCTTTCGAAGGTGTCTATCCTGTCTGGGTCGTCGACGGTGATCCTTATCCGGAAGGCGCCGATTATCCAAACAATACCTATAGTGCAAATACACTTCCCGAAGGAACGCCAATTGCAACTGTGACGGGTGGATATCTGGGCTCCGACGATGCGCACTTTAGTGTGCGCGCCCCCACTAACGTGCAGCACCGCTCAGCACAGCGCATTGTGCCACGGCAGGCCCCAGGGTTGACTGCCCAGCCTCAAATCAAGCATGTTGTCTACGATTGCGGCAATTCGACCTTCGATCAAACCAACCGGCTGATGAAATTCGAGCGAGATAGAGCTCTTGGCACTGACATCGGCGCAGGATGGGTCGCCCCAATTGGAGGCACCCTCTCCTTATATTATGAATGCATCGATAAAAACGGTGCTCAGCTTCCAAACGTGCGCGCCCACGATGTCATCACACTCGACGAATGGCTGACACCGGAATTTACCGGCGATTATGAAATCGAAGAGATGGCCCTTTCGGCGCCAACTGAAAATACTCTCGGTCAGGTCGATCTGAAAATTCATGCTTATAATCGGAATGCCTATACCGATATCAGCGATGATCCTGGCAATTACTATAAGTCCGTGCCTAACAGCTCATTACAGTTCACCGGGTTCCCCTCGGTGACTTATCCTGCCTGGATCCTTCAGGCAACGCTAAATATCTCCTTGGTGGATGGAGGATTGACCATCGCTATCCCGGATCTTTCGATTCAAGTAATGGGCAAAACTTCGCCCACGGACTATCCCAGCTTTTCTGTATCAGGCATTCCACCTGCGACTCCGCCTTCCGGAGGAGATAGCACTCTCTTCTCTGCACTGCTGGCTGAGTTACGTTCTCAGCCGACTTCGCAGATCGCGCTCTATGTCACCGATCCAAGTGGAATTGGCACGTCGCCTACCTATGGCTGGATCGCCGGAGAGCCCCTTCCGGCCGACTATATTCCGGGCACGGATTACCCTGGCGGATGGGTCTCCGGCCCCTCCTATTTCCCGCGGCCATCTTCAGGCTCAATGCTGGTCGCCGTGGGCTCCTTTACGGCCCCCTGAAACGGGTGATTTTGAGCCTGTGGAAAACTTCTGGAACGGGACCTGCAGTTTGAACGCTATTTGGGAGTACTCTCATATACCTTTCAAAAAACTCTCAAATAGCGTTTTAGCTTACATCCCTTAGAGCACTGATACTCTGGTTTTGCTCTAGAAAACTCGCAATCCGTGATCGAGCTTCCTGAGCGGTTCGTGCCGTGTCTGTTCCATGCAGCACGCCCCTATACATCCCGCCAACGCAGTGCAACGCATTCGGCATCTATGTGTATAGGGGCTATCGCTGGTGCGGGTGTTCTGCTACGCGACTGTACGGGCCGGAGCTGTTGTCGCAATCCAAGCCAACAACAT
>Ga0326727_10008760_pt1 | contig 25416 bp, 21 predicted proteins | sample MB2enrmetagenome_FD_207643 | JGI IMG/M metagenome (GOLD analysis project Ga0326727, IMG submission 207643) | Lab enriched peat soil microbial communities from McLean, Ithaca, NY, United States - MB29MY | ecosystem: Environmental > Terrestrial > Soil > Wetlands > Peat | place: USA: New York... | reverse complement strand
CGTAGCGGAAGGGTCCGGTGAGCCGCGAGAGCAGCGGAATTTGCAGCGGCTCGACGCGGTTGATGCGGAAGGAGTAAATATTTTCCGCGTTGTTGGAGTAGGCCATGCCGCCGCCCAGCCCCGGACCCAGCCACTCGTCCTGCTTGCCGAAGGAGATTGCGTGGTTGAGGAGATGGGCGGAGATGTATGCCTCCATGACCCGCGCATTGGTGGTGCTGGCGATGGGTCCCATGGGAATGGTGGCCTGGGGATAGGGAAGATTAGTGGCAAGGTTGAGGAAGGTCGTGCCGTCTACCGTCGAGAGCTCCTGGGCCAGCGCCTGGGAGTAGCCGGTGGCCGAGGGCGCGGCCTCAAACTCGCCGCGCGCATAGAAGACGAAACGGCCGGCCGCGGCATAACCGCTGGCGCCGGAATAGTTGTTGAACCCGCTCTGGTAAGGACGGCCGTAGTCGTTGATGATGGTCGAGCCGAGATGATAGCTGTCGCGCAAGGGCGTGCCGCTTATGCCGCGTGCCACGCTGTAAACCGACTCCATGTGGGTGTTGCCCTGGTGCGTAAGGCAGGGCCCTTCCATTTCATTACGCAACTCGTGCATCAGCGCGTCATAGATCTCCTGAGCTTCACCGGCAGCGGGTCCTTCATCAAAATCCTCAATGCGCGCGCCGGCCTCTTCGAGCATATGACTCACGCTGGCGCGCGTCCACGGCCTCATGCCGAGAAAAATATTATCCACAAAGCCGAGCGAGTAAAGCCGCAGCACAGCTGGATATACCCAGCTATCAACCGGGATGTACGGCGAACCGAGCGCGGCGGGCTCGCAATCAGGTGCGGCGCCTCCGCTGTCGCGCCCCGATGATCGCCCGGCGCCGGCAGACTCGGCGGCTTTGATTGCGGCGCGATCTTCAGCCGCGACAGGGGCGGAGGCCAGGAGGGAAAGCCCGGCCATCAACATCGCGCAGTGGAACACAACAGTCACGAATCGGCGTTTGCTCACATTCATACCTCACTTTATCATTCGTCTGCCTTGCCTGGATGCGGGAAAAGAGCGGTGCATGGGACAAATCCGCAGGCGCAGGTCCGGCAATTCATCTGCAGGTCCGCCGCTTTGAGGGCTGTATGCATTGTCTCGTTTTAGGTCGGTGCATGATTAAAGTTTTCAAATCTTTGAAGATTCTAATCAAGTCCCGCGGCTTTGAGCCGACAAATTGCTTATACCGTCTGGATGCAAGCGCTCTGTGCGCACAATCCATCAGCCGTCATTGGAGCGATTATCATGGCATCATCTTCCATCACCTTTGCATCCTATGTGCGGCCAGCTTCGAGCGAAGGCCAACTCCGGTTGCAGTCGCAAATGAGGACGTGGCTGCCGGTGCTGGCTTTCGCAATGGTCTTTGCCGTCGAGTCAACATCGTATTTTGGGTCGGACCGCACCAGCGCTCCATTGCAACGCGTAGTCGAGGCGATCTTCGGCTACGACGTATGCGCGCATTGGGATTCGATCCATCATCTCATCCGCAAAACCGGCCACTTCATGGGCTACGGAATATTTTCCCTGATCTGCTTTCGCGGTTTCTGGTTCACCTTCCAAGGCGCGGCGTTGCGCTTGTTGCGGCAACTGCGGGCGCACGGGTTGGCGATTCTGGCCACCTTCCTGGTGGCCAGCGCGGACGAGTTTCACCAGAGCTTCTTGCCCAACAGAAGCGGCCAGTTCAGCGATGTGCTGCTGGATTGCTGCGGCGCGGCGGTGCTGTGTTTGATGTTGTTCCTGACTATGCGGGCGGTCGAGGCGAGAAAACAGGCGCGGTCCAGGGCGAGCTGCCGCATGGAACCGGCCTATGCCGGCGCGGCGGCCTAAAGCGGTTCCACAATTGCAGTTCTACGAAGCCACTGCCGATGAGTGGCTTTTTCCTCAACCGGGGTCCCAAGTGAGCGATCTTTGCTCACTGGGGTGGAAGACAAAGCCACCTTGCTCGATGCCGGAGAAGGCACGTTATTTGTGGAACCGCTTTAAGTCGAATAGTCCGCGTTGATGCTGACGTACTCATGGGTCAGGTCGGTGGTCCAGAAGACGCAGGAGCCTCTGCCCTGGTGGAGCTGGATGGTGATGGAAAACTCCGGCTGAGCGATATAGGCGTGGGCTGCGGCCTCGTCGAACTCCGCTGCGCGGCCGCCGTCGCGGCAAATGGCCAGTTCACCGAAGTTGATGTCGATGCGTTCCGGGTCGATCTCGGCGCCGGAGTAGCCGATAGCCGCCATCAACCGGCCCCAGTTGGGGTCGCTGCCGGCCCAGGCGGTCTTTACCAGCGGCGAGTGGGCGATTGCTCTGGCGATTGTGAGCGCGTCCGCGTCCGTGGCCGCTCCCTCGATGCGCAACTCCACAACATGGGTAATGCCTTCGCCGTCGGCTACTATCTGGCGTGCCAGCGAGGCGCAAACCTGCGTGAGGGCGGCGGCAAAGGCGGCGTTTTCCGGGCCGACGGCGGCCTCGCTCGCGCCCGAGGCCAGCAGCAGCACGGTGTCGTTGGTCGAGGTGTCGCCGTCCACCGAGATGCGGTTGAAGCTGACCTCGACGGCCGAGCGCAGGTATCCGTTCAGCAGCGCAGGTTCGACGACAGCATCGGTAAGAATGTAGACCAGCATAGTGGCGTGGGGAACAAGCTGAGGATGAATCATTCCCGCGCCCTTGCACAGCGCGGCGATGCGGACTTCGCGCGGTGCGCCGTCCGGGCCGGGAAGATTCAACTTTGCAAAGGCGGTCTTTTCCACCGTGTCGGTGGTGAGGATGGCCTGGGCGACTTGCTGGAAGTGATCGAAATCAGCGCCCAAAGATACGGCCAGTCCGGGCAGGGCTGCGATGAGCTTCTCCGCAGGCAATGGCACGCCGATGACGCCGGTGGAAGAGGGAAAGACCTCCTCCGGCCGGCAGCCGAATTGTCGTGCCGCGGCCTCGCAGGTGGCGCGAGCGGCATCCAGTCCGGCCTGGCCGGCGGCGCAGTTGGCGTTGCCGGCGTTGATGGCCACCACGCGCACCTTGCCTCCGGTGGTCCGCAGATGCTCCTTGTCGAGGATGAGCGGAGCGGCGGTGACGCGGTTGGCGGTGAAGACGGCGGCGGCGCTCGCAGGGGCATCGGCAACGATGAGGGCAAAGTCGGCGCGGCCGCTCTTCTTGAGGCCCGCCTTGGCGGCGCTAAAACGGAAGCCGCGAAGAAGAACGAACTGGTTGGCGTCAGACATTCAGGTGATGGGTTTCAATCTATTTTTATCTTACAGGGGGAAAAGCAAGGAATAGGGAATAGCATGCGACTGATGAAGGCCGGGAAAAGAAAATAGGTACAAAAAGAGATGGGACGCGAGGAACGCATCCCATCTCTTTGTGATATGCCTTGCGCCAATAAATCGAATAACTACAGGAGCGAGACCCTGACTTAGCGGACCTTGCTAAACCTGTAGCGAAGCATTCCAGCCAATCCAAGCAGACCGGTTCCGAAGAGGCTCAGCGTGCCGGGCTCGGGAGTATTACTTGGCGGGGGCTGGGTGTTGACGTCGAAAATATAATTGGAGGACGTACCTGAACCACCGTAGGATTGGTTTGAATCTGTGGCGGAAAAGCTTAAGTACGCCGGCGTTGCATCATAACCAGACAATGTCAGTGTGCCTGTACCACTGATATTCAAGAACTCATCATTATCTGTACTGACATCTAACGGACCCGTGATGGTGAATGTGGCGGTATTCGAACCGATAGTCCAAGCAAGTACGTCGGGAGAGGTGAACGTGATGGTAGAGGCGTTTATTACCGCAGAAACAGTACTCGGAGAAACCGCACCCGGGATAACTGTGGCGAAATTGCCTGTAGCATCCCCGGCAGTTGCAGCCAGGGTGTTGAATGTGACACTCGTTCCGCTCCAGGACTGATTATAACCATCGATAGCAATTGAACCGTTGATTGGTGTAGCCATGGCTGCGGGGGCAGCGACGAGCAGCGCCAGGGCGACGACTGCAAAAGTGAGGATCGAAGTGTTGCGCAAGGTCTTCATGTATCTTCCTTTTCCGGGCCAGATCAGGGGAAGTAAATGGCCCATTCTGGTTACGGTACCGGCTGGTTAGGGATACCAGTACGATAACCGAGGTTTATGTAAATCGGCATCGGGCGCTTAGTTCCTCCGCGCAGACGAGCCGACAGGGACTTCTCCTAATCATGCTTATATCCGCACTCAATAGTCCGTGTCAAGGATTATTTTTGAATTTTCTAATGCCTTCCGTAATGTATTGATAAATAAGATGTTGTATTCTGCATGATCCTCGGATACGAGACTTCGGATGGTTTGGCCTATTTTAATACTGTGCAAAGAAATGCACTTGCATGGGGGTGACTTGTCCCAATATTGGACAGTCCGTTCATCGTCATGGCCGCGGTTTTGGATCTCCCAGAGCCATCTGAAAACGTATCACTGCCAGCGGACACGGATCAATTCAGGGGATCGATGTAAGAAAAACTGCGCATTGGGCAAACTTCGCTTGACGAGCCGAGGGTGCAGAGGTAGATTAAGCGCACACGGGAAAGGAGGTTGATCCAGCTGATGCAAAATGAATCTTCGAGATGTTTGTTACGTGAGGTGACTGAGGCCTAAGGCATCGCGCCGCAGGTCCCATGGCCGCCCCGGCGGAGAGAGCCTGACCGCGGGGGACGCAACCGCATCTTCACCGTGAGATTTTTCCTCGACCCGATGCGCGGACGTGGCAGTTCTTCAATGCAGCGACGAAATTCGCCGCCGAAGGAGTCCGGCTTGCCGGGCATGGCCACCAAGTAGTCAGGGCAGGAAAAACCGTGAAGAAGCTGGGGCACTCGCATGAAGCGATGGCCTTAGTCCAATACCAACAGATCACCGCGACGGCCTGGGTAATGCGCCCAGGCCGCCGTTCTGTATGGGGGGAACAAGGCGGCGGGAGCAGGGCACGCTCCAAGGGAACCGCTTCAGTCCGATATGGGGTTGTCTCGAATCGGGACGGGATTATATGCCGCGCCGCGGAATTGGGGCTGTCTACAGAACGATATATGGTATCCGTAGATCTGGACGCAAATAACAGCGAAGAGCATCCGGCGCAATTTGTCTTGAGGCGCGTACGGATCGCCGGCAGGCACCGAGGAGATCAACCGTGGATTTAGACAATGCAATTCAGAAACATGCCCAGTGGAAATTCAAATTTCTCAACGCGCTCCATAACAAAGAAGTTATGGATGAGATCGCAATCTCCAGGGACAGTAACTGCGAGTTCGGCAAGTGGCTTCATGGGGATGCGAAGGCACAGTTTGGAATGGTTGGCAGCTATGCCAAGTGTGTAGCCGACCATGCGGCCTTTCACGTAGAGGCGGGCAAAGTTGCCGTCGCAATCAATGCGAGGAAGCCGGAGGAGGTCGAGCGCATGATGGCGAAGGGGTCCGCCTATGATCAGGCATCCAGAACAGTCGCAGTTTCCATCATCGAACTGAAGAACGCTACCCACAAATAGAAGAGTGCCTCCGGCAATTTAGAGGCTGCTGGGGTTCCCATGGTTCACCCCTCATGCGCAGCGCTGCGGTGCCGGGACGGGTATGGTTGCGGTACACTCAGGCCCATGCGGGTCTTTGGCATCGATTGTGGGACGGAGATCACCGGCTATGGCGTGGTGGAGTCGGACGACACGGGCCGGCAGCCGCGGCTGGTGATGAAGGCCATGGGAGCGATCAGGCTGGCTAAGTCCAGGACGACGGCCGAGCGGCTGGAGCAGGTCTATAGCGAACTGAGCGCCGAGCTGGAGCGATGGAAGCCGGATGCGGTGGCCATCGAGGAGGTTTTCTACTCGGTGAACGCCAAGTCGGCGCTGAAGCTGGGGCAGGTGCGGGGCGTGGCGCTGCTGGCCGCCGCGATGCAGAAGCTTCCCGTGGCCGAGTATGCGCCGTTGACCATTAAATCCAGCGTGGTGGGCTATGGGCTGGCGAAAAAAGAGCAGGTGCAGTTCATGGTGATGCGGCTGCTGGAGCTGGCCGAAACGCCTAAGCCACCCGACGCCGCCGATGCCCTGGCCATCGCCATCTGCCACATTCATACCGCGCAGACGCTGGCGTTGCAAGGGGCGGCACGCAGATAAACTCATTTCAAAGTCTGGTATGTCAGCGCTGCCTGGCCGGCCTTGACCGTTTCGGCTGAGTAGCGGAGTCCTCGGGCGTTTCTGACGTCTGCATGGTGAACTGATCGTGCAGGATGACATTGATCAGCGATTTATGGACGCGGATGCGGCCGTCGTAATCGATTAAGCCGAGCTTGCGAAAGCGATTCATGAAGAAGCTGACGCGGGAGCGTGTGGTGCCGACCATCTCCGCCAGAGTTTCCTGGGTGATGGGAGGAATGAGGGATTCCGGTTCGCCCGGCTCGCCGAATTCGGCCATCAGGAGAAGGATTCTCGCCAGGCGCTTCTCGCTGGAGTTGAAAAGCTGATCGACCAGGTCGGCCTGGGTGCGCATGCTCCGGTCCAGCAGGAATTTAAGGTACATATCGGAGAGGGAACGCTCCTCGTGCATCACGTGGATCATCTCTTCCCGCGCAATTTCGAGGGCCGTACAGGCGACCATGGCCGTGGCCGTGGCCATATGCAGGGCGCCCACGCTGGCCAGCGACTCCTCTCCAATGAACTCACCGGCGGTGATCAGCGCGACCGTGCCCTCCTTGCCTTCGGGCGAAACGACGGTGAGTTTTACGCGACCCGTGCGGAGATAGTAGATGGAGACAGCGGGATCTCCCTGCGAAAAGAAGGTCTGCTTGGGCAGCAGATGGACGACTTTTCGTCCCACGCCCGCTTCTTCCAGGAAAGCGGCGAGATTGAATGTCATGGTTCTCACCTCCGGCTTGTGAATGGCCCGCCCCTGGTCCGGTTTTCACGGTAGAAGTTCTGGCGCGTATACGAGCATTATCGGCTTAGAGGAAGCCAGGGGGGATTCGTCCCGCTTACCCGAACGTGCTCATCATACGCCTAACTATAAGGGATGGAACAAATTTATTTCGAGCAGTACCGGTAGATTGACGTCACTGCGGCGGCTCTGCGAAACTTGCCCGCATGGGATACAGAGGGAAGGTTGAGTACGCCCGTGAACGGAAGTTGCGGACGCGCAATACGCGTATCTATCGTTTGGCACACTGGCCGATCTGGATTTTTGTCTATTTTTTAGCGCCCGGACCGCTGACATTCAAGCTGTTTGCGCATGAGTCCAACTGGTGGAACTGGGCCTGGCTGGGATTGGTGCTGACGGGTACGGGCGTGGCCGCGCTTTGCGGGCAGTTGCCGGGATGCGAACCGGCTCCATACATTCTGCGTTTTGACGAGGACAAGCCGAATCCGCTTTACAGGCGGGTTTGCTACAGCTTTGCTTGGAATGCAGTGGTGAGCTATGCGCTGCTGAACCTGTGCGGCCTGCTGGTCGCCGCTATGACTGGCAAGTGGACCATGGGGCAGATTTACAACTACGCCTATCTGCCGCTGGCGGCGGTGATTCTGCTGCTGGGCGCGGTGGGCAAGCTGCCGCGCGTGGAGACCTCAACCAAAAAAGAAGGCACCCATCGGCGGTATTTCTACGGCTCGGTTTGGGCGGTGACGGCGGCGCAGACGCTGCTGCTGGTGCTGTGGAAGACGCTGCCGATAAACAGCGCGACCAATCTGGTCAAGCTGGGAGCGTATATGGGCGCTCTGGCGCTGATGGGATGGTTTGCGTATCGCGGGATACTACCGCGGACGCGGCCGATTTTGCCGGGAGAGAACATGGTGGCGGACTAGGCCACCTGCGGTGGGCGGGCGCGCTCCGCGCATGAAGTTCTTGATCTTTCACCCTTTCGCTAAGAGCGCGAATGGATGGGCACGGGAAATACTCGCGCTCATCGCGCCGGCTGGTAAGGCTCGACGCGAAGTAAATCGGTGAGGATGCCTCGCTCCTCGGGGGTGAAGACGCCCTGATAGCGCGCGGAGTTGAGCACCATGGGACGCTGCTCCAGCGGGACAGCGCGCAGGTCGCGGAAGGCATTCTTCATCAGCGCTTGCCGGTCTATCGGCAGGGCTGCCCAGCGGCGCGCGGAGTTGTTGATCCGCATCAGCTCCTGGGGCGGCAGGTGCTCTATCATCTCGGCGCGTGCCAGGCGCCGCTGCCGTTGCTCCTCGGATAACTGGTTGACCTGATGCAACTGCTGGATAACTCGCTGCTGCTCGGCAGGGGTAAGGCGGCGGAAGTTGGGGTCGCCGCGCAGCATCCGTTCCTGATCCTGTACGGGAAGATTGCGGTGCTGATTGAGCCAGTCGCCCAGATGCCCCGGCGGGCCTTGAACAGGCGGTGAATAGCCCGGATACGCGGGACGGGAAACGCCAGGACCCATATACGGCGGCCCCGGATACGCGGGACGGGACGCATTGGCAGGCGGCCGGGCCGGCTGAGCTGAGGGAGCGGAATGAGGCGCGGACGCGCCGGTATGTTGGCCGCGGGTCCATGCCGAAGGCACACAAAGAAGGATGGCTGCCACGACTATAGCCGCGCGGCCGCTCCATCCCGCCTTGTGTGATTCAGTCAACATGATTCATCCGTCCCTGGTTCGGCAGCTAGTCCCCGCTTTCTTCGTTGTTGCTTGAGAGCGTCTCCAACTGGTCCAGAAGCTGGGCGTTGCTTTCCATGGTTTGCAGGTCATGCACCACGGCGGTCTGTGGGGGAAGGGCCGGCGGATGATTCCAGTCGGTGATGCCCAGGTAGGCTCCTCCGCCCACCAGCAGCAAAACGGTCAGCGCCATAGCCGCCAGCGGACGAACATGGGCCATCGTTCGAAAAGCGATACGGGCGCGCAGGCTCGCCAACCATCCGGTTGGCGCGGCCTCGCGCTCGTCCCTGAGGCGTGCCTCCAGCCGGGTTAGGAAGTATGGGCTAGGCTCGGGCGTCTTCCAGGCATCCATCAGGTTCATGGTCGCCCGCAGCTCATCCAGCTCCCGGCGGCAGCGGTCACAGCCGGCCAGATGCGCTTGCGCCTTGGCAGGCAAAGCGGCTTCCGGCGCCGCGGCGGAATCCAGCAGCAGGTTCGCCAGATTCGCGTCCATCCCGGCGCAATTTGACTTCATTCGCATTTTTGGCATCCGTTCCATTGGCGCCACCCCATTTCCACGCCGGTCGAGCCCGGCCTGTTTCCGTTAAACAAAATCCTTCAACTTGCCTCTCAGCGTCTGATATGCGCGGAAAAGCAGCGATTTGGTAGCTGATTCGCTCAGCTTGAGCACCTCGCCGATCTCGCGGTAGTCCATTCCCTGATACTTGTGCATCAGCACAGCCATCCGTTGCCGTTCCGGCAGCGCCATGACATGCATGCGAATGGCTTTCATGCGCTCCTCGCGTAGCAGGCGCTGCTCCACTGATGGCTCATCGTCAGCCACATCCGGAGTCGTGCCGGTCTGCTCGTCCGGGACGTCCAGATATACATTCCGTGCGGCCCGTTCGTGCTTGGTGTCGCGCGCGTGATTCACCGCCAGGTTGGTGGCGATGCGGTAAAGCCAGGTGGAGAACCGCGCCTCTGCCCGGTAGCTCTGCCTGGAGCGGTAGACGCGCAGGAACACCTCCTGCGCCAGTTCTTCGGCAATTGCCTGGTTGCGGACCATCCGAAAAAGAAAGTGGAAGATGGGCCGGTGATATTTCTCCGCCAGGTAGTTGAATCCTGCTTCGTCGCCGGCGGCGGCGCGCAGCATGATGGCGGCGTCGTCGCAGAGGTCGTGACCGGTTAGAGCCAAGCCCAAGGCCAAACTACGTCGTCCATCCGGATGCGTAACCGGGCCTGCTCCCAGGGACGGGTTGTCCAGGACCAGCGTTGCCATGTCCATAGAAACCCCATCCGTGCTGGAATGTTGCGCTGGAAGAGCAGTTTGCGGGCTGAATTGATCGTCTGTAGGTGGAGCTGTGCGGCTGCCGGAACGATTGCCGCCCGTGCTGGCCATGCGGAGCGCATATCCTGCCGTTGAGAGGCTAGTCCAGGCCATGCCAGACCTTGTCAACCCAAGGCCGCCGGCGGCATAAGCCGGGCACGGCATCAGCTCCCCGTCTGGGGGAAAGCCGGCAGCACGGCGAATTAATCTGGCGTTCCAGCGCATGGACAGTTAGGTGCAGGCTCCGGCTGGCCCGATTTGGCCGCCAGGGTTGGCCGGAAATCCCCGCAGGTGTTACTCTAACCTACGGGATGCCCCGCTGGCTCTTCCACGCCAGCCCTCACCAGCCTTCGAAAAGGTCGCTTAGCTCAGTTGGTTAGAGCGCCTGCTTCACACGCAGGAGGTCGTAGGTTCGAGTCCTACAGCGACCACCATCTTATTTCCGATTGCAAAATCTATTGCAAGAGTGCAGCGGGGCTATGTGTTTCGCTGCCGGGGCCATGATCGGTAAGCAAAACGGCCACCATGCGGCGGCCGTTAGCAGGATTTCAGGGTCGTGAAGGCGGTTACCTGTTGGACTGCCGCTCGGCCCAGGCGCCGAGACCCGGGAGCTTGAAGCGCTTGCCATGCAACGCGCACATCGCACACCAGAGCGAAATTAGGGCCCATAGGAGCCAGATCAGCATATAGAGGCCCAAATAGACAACAGACACAAGGGATGTATTGAACTCAGGGAAAAAGCTCAAGACGACAGTGATCATGAACGCCAAAGCGGAGAGTACGGTGGACTGCCAGGCGTGGAAGCGCACATAGGCGCTCTTGTTGTAGGGCGGAATGGCCAGGAAGAAGATCGCCGGGACAACGGTGAAGTAGGCGAATGCGCCAAGTGCGTTGTCAGAGATGCCAATTTTGTTCTGTTCGGGCATGATCCCTCCTTTCGGGATGTGGATAGAGTTTGAGGCTTCCAGTGCTTTGGAGGTTCACAGAGTATTAGCGGAAACCAGCCAGATTACCTTATCTCTCTTGGCTACGAACCAATATACTCCCCGTTACTCCCCTCAGGTTCGTCTCTCGAATTATTATTGTCCCAAAAAGGTAAACACGCCAATCGGACCCTATTTAGAGCCCCTTCTGGGCTGCCAACATTGCCGCCCGCGCGTCTAACCGATCAGGCCGCGCCGCTTGCGAGCGGTATCATGCTTGCAGTGAAAGGGGGGCAAGATGAAGGCAGCTTTGCGTGTTGCAGTCGCGGGAATGAGCGTATTGGCGGCGGCAGGAGGGATGGCTCAGCCTGCCATGCAGGCGCCAAAGGTAGGGGACTTTCAGGTCAAGGAAGTCAACGTGACGGAGATTGACAAATCGCATGTGAAGATGGCCGTGGATTTCAATCTGGTCCCATCGCAATCGGCGGCCTTGGAGAACCTGCGCCTTTGTTCGCTCCATCTGAATGGCCTGCCGGTATTCTCCACGCCTTTGAACCAGGAGATAGTGATCCAAGAGGGCGTGTCGACGGCTCTGCCTCCGGTTTATGTAACGGTGCTGTTTCGCGATTTGCATACAACAGAGCCGCTGCGCCGGATGATCGATAACCAAAACGTCCACATCGAAGGCGAACTGGTGGCGGATGTGCGGCTCACCATGATAGAGAAGCTGGCGCTGCACACCCAGCATCCCAGCGTGCATATCGCGATTAACCAGGATGTGCCGGTTACCTTGGGCGGCACGGCGATGGAGCGGAATATGGCGCTGACCATTCTGGGGTGGATCGATACCGGGCTCAAGGCCAAATCGATGGTGGACAAATACATTCCCGGCATGAAGCCCCAATGGATTCGCGATCTTGAGGCCATTGGACAGGTGAATCTGTTTGCGGTGGAATCGACTTATACGCTGAAGCAGGCGCATGCGAGTTACCCTGTGACATCGGTTCAGTTGGGCTTCCGCATCAATCCCTCTCAAGTGGTGACTACGGCCGAGGCCAGGGCGCCGTGGAAATACGATGCGGAGTTTCTTGAAGCGGTGCAGTCGCATACGGACAAACTGGTGAAGAACAGTCTGGAGATTCAGCTTCGGCCGCTGGCGCAGGGCGACCCTCTGCGTCTCAGCTCCAGGGATTTTACCGTGGAGGTGCGCGGGGCTCCCGAAAAAGACACACTGATTACGGCGGACGGCAAGCACGGCAAGGTGAAGGTTTTCGAGCGCGCATCTCCCACCGCGCTGGCGGTACTGACGCTTCATGCGCCGCCCGCCTCGCCGGGTTCGGCTGCTCAACAGCCCGCTGGACTGACTCCGGCTCCGGCGGCTATCGCGGCTCAGGACAGTTGGGAGCATGTTTATGTCTTTCGCCTGCGCGAGAATGCGGCGACCAGGCAGCCTACGGTGGAGGTGCTGAAACTGGCAGCGCGCCGGGAAGGTCAGGGCATACGGTTGAGCGATCCGGTGGATGCGGCGGTCTTCGGCTCGCCGATTGTGACGCCGGATGGGGTGATCGGGATGGTGCAGGACGAGCAGACAGGAGCATTTCTGCCGGCGGATCTGATGGCGCCGGCGCCAGTGCCCACGCCTGCTCCTGCGCCCGCGACAGTGCCGGTGCCCGCTCCTGCACCTGTGCAGTAGAGCAATTCAATATTTTCCGTAATGCGGGAATTGTGGTCTCCCACCCTCGTGTTAAAAAAAGGCACAAAGATGGGGCACCCGGCACTCTGGCAGTCTTATCGCGGACGTACTGAGGCCCGGGCCTGAATGCCACGCACAAATTCGCTTTCATTCAGTGGGTTGAAACCCACTGCTCCCTCCGTAATCACCGATTGACTAATCCCTAATCCCTAATCCCTATTCCCTATTCCCTGTCTTTCTCACTGCGGGTCGTTGTCGCGCTTGCGCAGAATGGCGATGACTCCAGCCACCAGCACCACCAGCATCGCGCACAGCACGGCCACTGAATAACTGAAGCGATGGCGGTGGCTGACAGCATGGGCGACGGGGCCGTAGTGGGGATACTGCTCGTCGGCCGAGGCGCGGCAGGTGTGTTTGGTCCCAAAAGGATCGTTAAAGGTGATGAGGTAGGCGGGAATGCTGCCCTCGGCAGGATCGGCAGGGATATGAAGCGATGGGTTGATGTCGTCGGGGTTGTAGCTCATTCCGGGCGGCAAGGATGTTGCAGACGGCATGGACGCACTTTGTGGCGTGGATGCTCCAGTCGGCATGGGTGCCCCTTGCGGCATGGACGGCATGGACGCCCCGGGTGGCATAGGCTGGCCGCCGGCGGGAGCCTGTGGCAACTGAATCGTGCAGGTGTAGTCGGGATATTGACTTTTTGCCCACTCCTTGGACGTAGCTTCATCGAGCAGATTGGCTTCATAGGACCAGCGGGAGGGAATGATGGCGCTGATTACCTGGCCGGCCTGGGGCATCAGGTAGACGGGCCTCATGCCGCCGCCCAGGGCGATGATGGGCAGCAGCACCACGGGAAGCATGGCGATGGCGCTCTCGGTAGTTTTCGAGAGCGCGGAGATAGACAGGCCCAATCCCGCGCCGATCATGGAAGAGAGCAGCAGGACGATGAAGTCGTAGAGGAAGTTGCTGTGCAGCCCGCAGATCCAGTAGACGATGGCCAGCATGGAGCCGCACTGGAAGATGCACAGCACTAGCAGCACGGCGAACTTGGAAAAGACATAGGGAAGAAGCTTGAGCGTGACCATGCGCTCGCGCTTGTAGATGGTCCACTCGCCGACAATGTCGCGAGCTGCATTATTGCAGCCGAACCAGATGGCGGCTATCACCATGAGGAAATGGATGATGGGCAGCTTTTGGGCTAGTTCGTCGAAATGGTCGGGGCGCAGGGGGTAGCTGACCAGCACCACCAGCACGGCGAATAATGGCGCCTGTATCAGCAGGATGGCGGTCTGGGCGCGGTCCTGCAGGCGGACAATGATGTTGCGCTTGACCAGGGCAAACCATTGGCCCAGGTTGAACTCGCGGCGCGGCTTTTCTTCTCCGGTCTTGTCGGTTGCAGCCGGCTGCTTGCCGCTGCGATTCTCAACAAACTCCTGGCGGTAGCGGGAGGCCAAATAGCGCTGGCGCCAGGTCTCGGTGCGGCTGGCCTCCGGGACCGTGTTCATTCCCGAGAAGAGCATTTCTGGATTCAGTTCGGCACTCTGAAGGGGCGCTGTATCGGTGGGGCCGGCAGTGGGAGGATTGAAGAACTGGATTGAATCCGGATAAGCCGGCCCGAAGAAAACCAGCGCTCCAGGCTTGTTCCCCTTGTCGCGGGAGACCATGAGCAGGTCGTCGAATTGCTTGTAAACCTTGAGGCTGGGCTGATGGATAGTGGTGAGGATGGTTTTGCCGGTCTTGGATAGCTCCTTCAGCAGGTCCACAACCGACTCGGCGTCGTAAGATGAGAGGCCGGAGGTCGGCTCGTCCAAAAACAACACAGGTGTATCGGTGATGAGTTCCAGGCCGATGTTGACTCTCTTGCGCTGGCCTCCACTGAGGGTCTTGCGCTCCGGTGAGCCGATGACGGTATCGATCTTGTCGGGGATTCCCAGGTCGTAAAGCACTTTTTCGGTGCGTGTGTTGATCTCCGCGTCGGTCAGGTCGGTGCGCAGGCGGGCAGAGAAGTAGAGCGCCTGGCGGACGGTCAACTGGGGATGGACGATGTCGTCCTGAGGCACATAGCCCATCATGTGGCGGTAGAGGTCGTAGTAGTCGTAAAGGCTCTGGCCGCGAAAGAGCACTGTGCCCCGGGCGGGGCGGGTATAACCGTTGAGAGCTTTGAGCAGGGTGGTCTTACCTGCGCCTGCCGGGCCCATCAGGGCCACCAGTTCATAGGGAAAGACGGTGAGGGAGAGGGGGTCCAGCAGGCGTTTGCCATTGGGCGCGTTGACTACGATATCCTTGGCCTCGATGGTGACCTTGCCGTTGTAGTCCCGCTGTGCCAGTTGGCCGTTTTCCATCAATTGAAAACGGACGCTGCCCAGGCCGATCTCCTGGCCGGGCCGGGCCAGCACCTTGCCGGTAACGCGGACGCCGTTGAGGTAGGTGCCGTTGCGGGAGCCGAGATCCTCAACCAGAATTCCTTCTGGTGTGCGCGTGAGGCGCGCATGGCGCCAGCTGACCATGGGGAAGTCGAGGGGAATATCGCACTTGGGGTCGCGCCCGGCCTCCATGGAATTGCCGTGGAAGGAGACAGTCTGGAAGGCGGCCTCGCCGATTTCGACCTTGGCCTCAAGATTAAGTAGTTGCGCGGCGGAGATCTTGTAGGAGCCAAGAAAGACCTGGTCGGAGGGCTGTAGAACAGCTCTCTGGATGCGGTTGCTCATCTCCCCGATGGCCGTTCCGTTGCGCGAGTTGTTGTCTACAAGGATGTACTGGCCGTTTTCTTCGGTGATGACGGCGTGATTCCAACCAATGATGGGCAGATCGATCTGGACATCTGAGTCCGGAGAGCGGCCGATAGTGATCTGGCGGCCGCTGCCGGAGGGTGCGGGCTGCCGTGGAGTGCTGGCCTCAGCTGGGCCGGCAGGGGCGACGGGCCAGGGCATCGGCGCCTGGCCACCCAGGGTTATGCGCGCCCCATGCGGCACATGCATCGGCTCGCGGGGAGCGATCCTGGACCCGTTCACAAAGGTGCCGTTGGTCGAGTCCAGGTCTTCCAGCGTGAATCCATCCGCCAGTTGCGTCAGCCGGCAATGGTGAGAGGAGACTTGCGCCTCAGGCACTACCAGGTCGCAGTCCTGCGCGCGCCCAATCACCCATGCGGTCTTCGGTTTCAGCTCATCTTCGGACATAAACAATCAGAAAATCCGGGAATGCTCACACTGTAGCACGCAACCTATGAATGTGAAAACAATTGCGGCCTCAATCCTTCCCTCGGGGGCTGAATGGAGGCGTTCATTCGCTGGTCGAGGCGTCTCTTTTGCTTTCCAGACGGCGCCAGAGAGCTGCAAAGCTCTCGATGGACAGGGCTTCGGCACGAGCCAGGGGATCGATTGCGGCTTGGTCCAGCGCGGTGGCTACCGTTGCGGGGGGAAGTGCGGCGGCGCGCAGATTGTTGGCCAGCGTCTTGCGTTTCTGCGCAAAGCACAGGCGCACAAAGCGCAAAAAGGAAGCCTCTTCAACGTCCAGTTCGGCAAAGCGCGGTGAGAATCGCCAGCGGAAGACGGTCGAATGTACCTCGGGCGGCGGCGAGAAGGACTCTGGCGGAAGCGTAAAAAGCTGCTGGGCTGGTCCATACATCTGCACGGTGACCGAGAGCAGGCCGTAATCGCGTGAGCCGGGCTGGGCGGTAACGCGATCGGCCACCTCGCGCTGCACCATGAGGACGGCGCGGTCCAGGGCGGCGTGGCTTGCGGCCAGCTTGAGCAGGATGGGCGAAGTGATGCCGTAGGGCAGATTGCCGACCACAAGAAGGCGCTCGTTGGCAGCCGCAGAGGCAGCGGCGAAGTTCGCGCGAGCCTTTTCAAAATCAAAGTCCAGCACGTCCTGCTCTACGATAGTAACGCGCTCCGGGGGAAACTGCACGCGCAGATGGAGAGCTAGCACGTGGTCCAGCTCGACGGCCAGTACGTGAGCGGCGCGGGCGGCCAGGGTTGCGGTAATGGCGCCGCGGCCAGGGCCAATCTCGACCACCGTGCGGCCGGAGAGGTCGCCGATGGAGGCCGCGATGCGCTGCATGGCCTCGGTGTCTACAAGGAAGTTCTGGCCGAGCTTGGGTTTGGCGGGCATGGGCTGATTTGATGGTAGATGAAGGCAACGGCTACGCACCGCAAAGTAGGAGCGTAGTAGACTGGCATTTTAGCCACGCATAATTATAGGGATTTGTTCGCCGGCCAGGGAGCAGCCATCATGCGCATTGTCGTTGCCGCCTCGGAGTGCATACCGTTTGCCAAAACCGGCGGGCTGGCTGACGTGATAGGGGCGCTCGGGCCGGAGCTGGCCAGGCTGGGTCACGAGGTGACGGTCTACCTGCCGCTTTATACAAGCGCGCGGCGGCAACTCCCGGACAAATTAACCTACGCGGTGCGGTCCATCACGATTCCGTTTCAGCACTACAACCGCAAGGTGGGCATAGTGGACGGCGGCAGGCGCGCCGGAGTTCAATACTACTTTGTGGATTGCCCGGCACTCTTTGACCGGGAGGGGTTGTATGGAACAACCGCGGGCGATTATCCCGACAACGCCGAGCGCTTCGCGCTCTTCTGCCGCGCGGTTTTGGAGGCGAGCAAGAAACTGGGCGTGCCGCAGGTCTTCCACGTGCACGACTGGCAGGCAGCGCTGATTCCTGTTTATCTGCGCACGGTTTATGCTTCCTCCCGGCTATTGGGCCACGCCAGGGTGGTGCTGACGATTCATAACGCCGCCTATCAGGGAGCATTTCCGCCGGCGACCACTGGGCAACTGCTCTTTCCATGGGAGATTTTCACCATGGACAAGCTGGAGCAGTTCGGCAAATTCAACTTCCTCAAGGGAGGGCTGGTTTACGCGGACATGCTGACCACGGTGAGCCGCCAATACGCCGAGGAGATTCAGACGCCGGAGTTCGGTGAAGGGCTGGACAGCGTGTTGCGCGCGCGAGCGGCTGACCTGCGCGGGATTTTGAACGGCGTGGACTATATGGAATGGAACCCGGACACGGACCGCAACCTGGCGGCAAACTACTCGCCGGATAATCTGGCCGGCAAGGCGCTGTGCCGCGCCGATCTGCTGGATGCTTTCGGATTGGAGCAGGTGGATGACTCGACGCCGGTCATCGGCATTATCTCGCGCCTTGTCGCGCAGAAGGGCTTTGATCTGGTGGAGCAGATCGCTGGAAGGCTGTCGGAGCTGAACGTGGCGGTGGTGGCGCTGGGCGCGGGCGAGCCGAGCTACGAGAAGTTTTTCCGCGATTGGGCCTTCTGGAACAAGGCCAACGTGGCCGTGCGCATCGGCTACGACAACGCGATGGCCCACAAAATTGAGGCCGGAGCCGACATTTTCCTCATGCCGTCACTTTATGAGCCGTGCGGGCTGAACCAGGTCTACTCGCTCAAGTACGGCACGATTCCGGTGGTGCGGGCCACAGGCGGGCTGGACGACACCATTGAGGAGTGGAATCCGCAGCAGGGAACCGGGACCGGCTTCAAATTCCAGGGCTTGCGGGCCGAGGGTCTGTGGGCGGCAATCGAACGGGCGTTGGCTGTGTTTGAGGATAAGAAAGACTGGAAACGGCTGATGCTCAATGGCATGGCGCGGGACTATGGCTGGGCACAACCGGCGCGGGAGTATGCGGAGGTTTACGAGGAAGTGGCAAGTAAGCGGGCGTAAATGAATGAATAATTTAAGGTGAATGAATTAACTTGACAAATTCATTCACTCGTTCTACCCTCTATTTTGGCTTGATTTCCAAGCTATGGAGGATGAGATGACTCAGCTAGTAGATGCGGTAGAGGTGACATGTGCTGTTGAAGTATTCATTGCAACAGCGCTTCTTCATCGAGAACATCCAGAACGCAAGGATTTCTTGATTCAAGAGATTGTGAATCGAGCGGAGCAGGAGAATGTTACTGGAGAGTTGCGTCCTGGTGTGAATGTTCACGCCTCTTCTCATTGTGTAGCAAATAAGGAGCCTAAACCGGCTCGGTACAGGATGCTTTTTGCGACTGGCAAGCATACACGCCGCCTGCTTCTACCAGGTGACGAGATTCATCGGGGAAGAAACGGAAAGATTCTGCCGGAAGCTGATGAGGTTCCTGAGAAGTATCTTCCACTTCTGGAGTGGGCTAGGGAGCGATATAGAAATGCACGCACAACAGAGGACCTGCACATCAGCGACCCGGATGAGTGGGTTCGCCAATTGAGGGAATGCTCCTATGCTTCCCCTGCCAAAATTGCAGCGGAAAAGGAAGCATACCCACGGCATTTGGATGGACTGCTTCTGGCACGTGGCATTGGAGCGGAGATGGCAGCAGGAATCGACCCCGACGACTACATTCGGGAATTGCGAGAGGGATGGGAATGAGCAAGGTTTTTCTCGATTCCAATCTCTTCATTTACCAACTCGAGGACCTCGGGCCGCGAGGAAATCGCGCCAACTTCATCTTTGAGCGCCTCTCCGGTCGTAAGGACACAGTTTTCACCTCCACTCTTACATTAGGAGAGGTACTGGTGAAGCCGATTCGAACGGGTAATCACGCATTGGAAGCCAAGTACAGAGACCTATTACGAGAGCCAGAAGTGAGGGTTCTTGCCTTCGACAGGGCTGCAGGTGAAATATTCGCGAGGATTCGTCAGGACCGCACTATTAAAGCTCCTGACGCCATTCAATTAGCAACCGCGGCGAGTGCAGGTTGCGATCTGTTTATCACGAACGATGACCGGCTATCCCAGGCGTATGTTCCGGGAATTCAGTTTATCGTCTCCATGGAACTGGCCCCCGTTTGAATTACTCATGACAGACTATTTTCGGAAAAGGCGCTCGTAGCTTGAGCGCCTTTTCTATTCGGAGTGGCTTTCTTCAGTCGGTACTGAGGCTCCGTAAGTGCGCCGCACCAGCCACAGCACAGGCAGGCCGAGCAGGATGAGGGCTGAGCCGATCAGCGAGCCGATCCTGTTGCCCAAAAAACTGTAGACGAGCACGGGAACTCCGCAAACGCAGAAGATGGCCGGCAGCAGAGGGTAGCCCCAGACCTTGTAGGGACGCTTGAGATCAGGCCGTTTGCGGCGGTAGACGAAGATGGTTGTGGCGATGAGCAGGTAGAAGATCCACTCGGCAAAGATAGCCAGATCAAACTGTTTCTCAAACTGGCTGAAGATCAGCAACAGCAGAGTAGCCAGCATTCCCTGAATGGCCAGCGATGTAGAAGGAGTGTGGAAGCGCGGGCTGATGCGGGCAAAGTGGTGAATGAACAGCCGGTCGCGCGCGGCGGCAAATGGGACGCGAGCGCCGCTCATCACGGTTCCGTTGAGCGTGACGAAGATGGAGAGGGCCATGGCGGCTGCCACAAAGCCTGCTCCCGCATGGCCGGCGACAACGGCCAGCGCATCCACGGCAGGACGCTCGCTGGCGGCGATCTGCGTAGCGGAGAGGATGTATTGCATGGCGGCGTTGGTGGCCATGTAGAGAATGCCGACGATGCACAGGCCGCCGATCAGCGCGATGGGCAGGCTGCGCCCCGGCCGCTTGATCTCGCCGGAGAGAATGGTAAGGTCGGGCCAGCCGTCGTAAGCCCAGAGAGTGGCGATCAGCGCCAGCATGAAGCCGCGGAAGCCGCCCACGGCATGGGGTAGCGTGGTGGAGTAGTTGCTCAAGGAGCCGGAGGCCGAGGCGAAACAAAGCGCCACCACGATCAGGATGAGAATGGCTTTCAGGACTGTGAAGACGAGCTGGAAGTTGCCGGCCTTCTTGATGCCCAGGTAGTTCAGTCCGGTCATGAACCAGACCACGGCGATGGCGAAGATCTGCGACCACAGCAGCGGGAGCGGGCCGCCGATGGCCTGATTGCCGAGCCCGTGGAAGGCCGGAAAGAACTCCAGCGTGCGTGCCAGGCCGATGGTGATGGCCGCCGCCGAGGCCGGCTTGGCCACGGCAAACCAGGTCCACATATAGAGAAATGCCGGCGTGTCGCCGTAAGCGCCGCGCAGCAAAACGTACCCGCCGCCGGCATAGGGCATCATGGCGCCCAGTTCGGCATAGGTCATGGCGCCGAAGAGAGACAGCAGGCCTCCGGCGAGCCAGGCGAGATACACGAGCGCCGAAGAGCCGGTGTCGCGCATCATCTCGCTGGGCACCAGAAAGATGCCGCTGCCGATGACAGTGCCCACGACGATAGCCGTGGCCTGGCTGGCGCCCAGTACGCGGGGCAGGTTGGCCATGACTGGTTGTGCTTGCGAGGAAGGGATCTGGCTCATGCTGTGTTGTGAGGGTAGCATGGACGAGCGCCCTGGTTAAGGATAATTGTGACCTGCCATCCATCCAGAGAGTTGGTGTGCTGTTGCAACAAGGTTAGGGCGAGCATTTCCGGCTGCAAAACGCTCGGGAGAGGACTAGAGTGGAGTTGAAGAGTCCCGTAAGCCAACGTCTATGATGCAACACCGGAAAGTGTGGAGTAGAGAGATGCCCGAAACGATCAATTGGCCTAAGTCGACATCGCCACAGCGCCGCCGCCGCCGCGGATTGCTTTTCCTCATCGCAATCGTCGCTATCCTGTTCCTCTGTAGCCGGACAGTGCTCTCCTACTGGGTTGACCTGCTGTGGTTCAAGTCGCTCGGCTACAGCGACGTGTTCTGGAAGGCGCGCGGGCTGGAATGGGGTATCTTCGCGGCTTTTTTCGCGCTTACATTTTTCATTTTGTTAGGGATATTTTCCGCTCTCAAGCGTGCCCACGCCGGCGATTTGCCCAGCGATCACACCCTGATCATTGCCGGCCAGGAGGTGAATCTTTCGCTCAAGCCCGTGCTGCGCATCGTTTCCATCGGCGGCTCGCTGGTCATTGCGCTCCTCACCGGTGGGGCCATGGCTGCGCAGTGGCAAACGCTGGCGCTCTGGTGGTATGCGCCGCGCGGCGCCAGCTCCATGACCGACCCAATCTTCGCCAGGCCGCTCGACTTCTATCTGTTCACCTTGCCGGCATGGCAGCTTATCCTCGGCTGGCTGCTGACGCTCAGCATAATCGCTTGTGTGATGGCTGTTGTGTTTCTATTTGTTTCGGGCAGCACGCGCGCGTTCAGCGGAAGCCGCGGCAATCTCTATGAGTTGCCCTGGCGAGGGCTCTCCCTCACGGTTGCATTCCTGTTGCTCGTCATGGGCCTGCGCGTGTATGTGGGCCGCTTCGAGCAACTCTTCGATCACCACACGATCTTTGACGGCGTCACTTACACAGGCGCGCACGTAACAATCACCGGCATGCTTCTGGTGAGTGCTGCGCTGCTGCTGGGAGCGGTCATCGCGGCCGTGGGCGGTGTGTTGGCGCCGCGCGCTCGCTGGCTGGCGGCAGCCGTAGCTCCAGCCGTGGTCTGTTACATCGGGGTCTCACTGGTGGGCTGGTACGTTTCCAGCTTTATTGTCAAGCCCAACGAACTGATCGATGAGCAGCCCTACATCGTACACAATATCGAGATGACGCAGAAGGCCTACGGACTTGACAGCTTCCAGCAGCGCGAGTTTCCCGCCGAAACCACCGTCGATGCCACTGATCCCGCCAACAATCAGGCAACGCTCCAGAACATTCGCCTGTGGGACTGGAAGGCCCTGCAGTCAACGCTCCAACAGATTCAGGAGATTCGCACCTATTACGATTTCCCCGACATTGACATCGATCGTTACCAGATCGACGGCTCCATGCGCGAGGTGATGCTGGGCGCGCGCGAACTTAATGTGGACAAGCTGCCGGAGAGCAGCCGCAACTGGATCAACGACAAACTGATCTACACTCACGGCTACGGCATCACCATGAACCCGGTGAATGGCTTTACAACGGAGGGCATGCCCACGCTGCTGTTGAGCAATATGCCGGTGCAAAGCACCTCGCCCAGCCTCAACGTCACGCGGCCGGAAATTTATTTTGGCGAAATGACCAACACCGATGTTTACGTCATGACGCGGCAGCAGGAGTTCAACTATCCTCAGGGCGCCAGCAACAACCTGGCCTCATACCAGGGAACGGGCGGCATCGAGTTAGGTGGATTGCTTCGCCGCACTCTGATTGCCTTCGACCGCGGCGATCTTGCCAAGCTGCCCTTCAGCGACGATGTGAATGCGCAGAGCCGCCTGCTGATGCGGCGCACGGTGCGCGAGCGCGCCGCGGCGCTGGCGCCGTTCCTGACCTTTGATAGGGACCCGTACATCGTGTTGGGAGACGATGGCCGGCTATCCTGGATTCTCGATGCCTTCACGCAATCGGACACCTATCCCTACTCTACGCATTACTCGGTCTACGGCCAGCCCATCAACTACATGCGCAACAGCGTCAAGGTGGTCATCGACGCCTATGACGGAACAACGACGTTTTACGTCTTCGACTCTCAGGACCCGATCCTGGCGGCGTATCGCGCCATCTTTCCCAACCTCTTCAAGGACGCGGCAGCCATGCCGGCCGGGTTGCGCAAGCACGTGCGCTATCCCGAGCTGCTGCTCAAGCTTCAGGCCGAAGTCTACGGCCTCTATCACATGACCAATCCCGAAGTCTTCTACAACAAGGAAGACCAGTGGACGGTCGCGACGGAAGTCGGCATGGGCAATAGCGGCGCGCAACAGACGCAATCGATGGAGCCGAATTTTGTGCTGATGAAGTTGCCGGGAGAGAGCGGCGTCGAGTTTGTCGAGATTCTGCCCTTCACGCCTCTCAACCGCAACAATTTGATCGGCTGGATCGCCGGGCGCTGCGACGGCGAGCACTACGGCACATCGATCGTCTACGACTTTCCCAAGACCAGGCTGGTGGATGGGCCGCTGCAAATTGAGGCGCGCATCGACCAGAACGCGCAGCTCTCCGGCCAGTTGACGTTGTGGAATCAGCAAGGCTCGCATGTGGTGCGCGGAGCGCTGCTGGTCATTCCTTCGGGACGTGCGCTGCTCTATGCCGAGCCGATTTATCTGCAGGCCGATCGCAGCCCCATGCCGGAGTTGCGCCTGGTGGTGCTGGCCCTGCAAGACAAGCTCGCCTACGGGCCAACCTTCGAGGCGGCTCTGTCGTCATTGTTCGGCGGCGGGGTTTCGTCGCTGAGAGTCACTGAAAATCCGGAAGCGGCCACTGCTCCGTCGGGCAAGCCGCAGCCCGAACAGGATTTGAAAACGCTGATTGTGCAGGCAGGCAGGGACTTCGACGATTATCAGCGATTGACCGCGGCGGGCAAACTCGCCGAGGCAGGGCAGAAGCTCGACGATTTGAAGCAGGTGCTTGGGAAGCTGAATGCGAAGGCAAAATAATCGGAAGAATGGGTTTGAAATGAAGGAATATGCGGCGGTATTCGAGAAAACATCGAACGGCTGGAGCGCCTATGCTCCAGATTTGCCGGGGTTGGGCGTAGCCGCGGCGACCTTCGCTCAAACAGAACAGTTGCTGCGCGAGGGAATCCAGATGCACATCGAAGGAATGCGCGAAGACGGTCTGCCGATTCCAGAGCCAGTTACACAGGTGATGCGCATGGCGATTCCCGCGTGAGCCGTGAATCTTATTATGCGTACTAATAGCTGACACGATGAACCCGAAGCGTGACCGTTAGTTAAACAATACTGCACCCTAACTCCGCCAATATCTCCGCGACGGCCACTTCCGCTGCCTTGGCAATCTCAGGCGAGAGCTCCATCGAGATAGATTGTTGCGGATCGATGGTGATAGCGTAAAGAACTACATCGGGCGAGCCACCCTGAATGTAGAAGACATCCAATAAATCTTTAACGCCGATGTCGTGGGCGGTGAGCGTGGGCGGATAGTCGCGCGAGAACTTGGGCGTGGTGCGGGTGACGGTGCCGGGAGGGTTGCCGTCGGCGGCTGCGTCGATGAGGATGATACGGCCGGCCTCTTGCAGCGGCTCGAGCAGAGTGAATCCGCCAGTGCCGCCGTCGAGGCACTCCACATTGCCGGGCAGCGGGCGCTTTGCCAGAGACTGCTCTATCGCCCGCACCACATGGACGCCGACGCCTTCATCGCCCATGATGACGTTGCCCAGGCCCAGCACCAGCGTCTTGTCCGGCCTTGTAGCCGCTGAGTTACTTGCCACGCTTCTCCGTCCGGTCAAACTTCCATCCGCCGATAATCGAGGATACCGTGCCGCGACCCTCGATGTAGTCATGATAGAAGGCCAGATAGACGTGAATGATGACAAAGGTGACAAAGAACCACAGGAAGGTGTGGTGCCAGAAGCGCACCCCGGCATCCCCGCCCATCAGCGGCACCACCCAGTTAAACATCTGCGGCAGCCACGAGTTGCTCATGCTGGAGTACAGCGCGAAGCCAGTGATGGTCTGGAAGACGAACGCCAGGAAGGTGCCGAAATAGATCACACCGGCCAGCGCGTTGTGACCCGTGGAGATCGGCCCATGCATTTTGGTTTGCAGCACGTCGGCCTCGATCACATCGACAATCTCCTTCCGTTGTGACTTCTTCAGCGGGAAGAAGGCGTTCCAGTGGGAGTATTTATTGCCGACGAATCCCCAGTAGAGCCGCGCCAGAAAGTTGAAGACGTAAATGAACGCGCACACAAAATGAATGAAGCGCACCCAGCCAAACCAGTATTGCTGGTAGGCCTCAGCCGCATAAAACGCTCGGATGGGCGCACCGATCAGGTAGCCGGTGATGCACAGAGCTGTCAGTGCAAATGCGTTGATCCAATGGTAGACGCGCACCGGCAGTTCCCACACGTATACGCGCCGATATTCGATGGGTGCGCCACCGTTCTGTCGAAACGCGTCTCTTACGCCAATGCCCACAGCCGTATTTGGATTACTCATAGCCGTCTCACTCGAAGGAAACCTGGTGAAGGTGCCGGCCCTGCGGATCGTACAGATGCACGGCGCAGGCC
>Ga0326727_10008759_pt1 | contig 25418 bp, 26 predicted proteins | sample MB2enrmetagenome_FD_207643 | JGI IMG/M metagenome (GOLD analysis project Ga0326727, IMG submission 207643) | Lab enriched peat soil microbial communities from McLean, Ithaca, NY, United States - MB29MY | ecosystem: Environmental > Terrestrial > Soil > Wetlands > Peat | place: USA: New York... | reverse complement strand
GAGTTCAGAGCTTCTTGGCAGGGATCCCCGGTCTGACTAGGTCCTTCATGTTGAGTATCGTGTCGATCTCCTTGTCCCCGTAGCCGAGCTGTTTCAGGGCCGTCCTGATTGGGACGCCCTTGGCCAGCTCCTTGCCTAATACCGCAGCCTTGTCGTACCCGATCTTCGGCGAGATCACGGTGATCAGGGCCGGACTGCTCTCGGCGTACTTGCTCGCCCTCTCCCGATTCGGGACGATTCCATCTATCACCAGCGAGGAGACTTTCCTCAGGGCCTCGGCGAGCAGCTTGGATTGCAGGACGATGTTGTAGCCCATCAGGGGCACGCCCATCGTCAACTCGAACTCTCCCAAAGAGGCAGCGATGGTGTTCGCACCGTCGAGCCCTGTGACCTCTGCGCAAGCCAGCAGGGCGCTCTCGAGCGTGACCGGGTTTGTCTTGCCGGGCATTATGCTGCTCCCTGCGACCTCCTCCTGCGTGGGGATGTCGATCTCCCCCAGCCCTGTCAGAGGCCCCGAGAACATCAATCTCAAGTCTTGGCACAGCCTGTACAGGTCGATGCTTACGCTCCTGAGCGTCCCGCTCAGGGACGAAACGTCTGTGAGAAGCCTCGTGGGCCTGAACTTGTCCTTGGCACTCGTGAAGCCGAGCCCGCTTAGTGCCGTTATCTCCTTGGCGACCATCCCGCCGAACTTCGGGTCGGCGTTCAGACCGGTGCCAACTGCCGTTCCTCCTATGGGGAGCTCCAGCAGGTACCGCATAGCCTTCTCGACTAGGTCTGCGTCTCGCCTAAAGGCGTCCGCATAGGCGCCGAACTCCTGTCCCATTGTCACCGGCAGGGCGTCGCGAAGATGCGTCCTTCCGGACTTGTAAACTGACGAGGTCTTCCTCGAAAGGACAGTCAGGCTCTTCGTCATAGTATTCAGCGCAGGCAGAAGGTCCCGACTGATGGCGTAGGTGGCCGCAATTCTGACCGCGGTCGGCCCCACGTCGTTGGACGATTGGCTCATGTTGACGTGGTCGTTCGGGTGTACGTTCTTGCCCAGCTTTTCGGTCGCGAGCTCGGCCAGAAGCTCGTTGGCGTTCATGTTAAGGCCTGTCCCGGACCCTGTCTGATAGACGTCCACCGAGACCATCGCGTCGTGGTTTCCCTTCATCAATTCCTCTGCCTTGGCCTGAATCACCCCCCCCACGGTCCTGTCCAGCAGTCCCAGGGCGACGTTTGACTTCGCGGCCGAGTACTTGATCGCTCCTACAGCCCAGATCATCTCTCGCGGGAAGCGCGTGCCCGTGTTCAGAAACACCCTCTTCGAGCCTTCAACGTACTTCATGAGTTCGGCGCCAAACCTCCTGCCCTCTTAAGCCTTAGCGACGCGCGAGGCCCAAGTCTTCATGACCCTTTCCGCTCTCCACATAACTTTGGACGCCACCTCATGCGGGAGTCGGCGGAGAGCGTTCGGCAGGAGAATCAGGCTCTTTGAGTGCTCGACCTCTTCTGTCCTCTGAAGCTTCGCCAGCCTGTCAGTGACCGCCGCAACCGCACGCTTTCGCGTGCACGTTAGGGTTCTCTATCTTGAAACCTCTCCGTTGAATACTTTCGACGAAGTCAATCTTGGATCCTCTGATGAAATCGGCGTCAGTCTTTCCGGCTATGACCTTCAGTCCACTCACCTCCTCCACAATGTCGGACTGACTTGGCTGTTCTTCTAGGCTGAGGGCATACCTGTAGCCTCCACTGCAGGCGCATCCTCCACCCTGGTAAACCTCAATCCTCAGGTAGGAATCGGTAGCCTTCTCCGCTTCAAGTACTTCGCTGAGCCTCTGTCTCGCGAGGGGAGTGAGATTTACTAGTGGCTGCGACTCACGCATCCTTTTCTTGCGCACGGCTTCTTTCCATATAATTCTTGCCCCGTACAAGATGGCCATTGAGGACCGAGGTGGGCTCAAACCTGCCCCTAGGCGATATTGTGACGGCCGCAGTAGCTGCGCCGAGGCAGAGATGACCTGGGACGCCACCACAGGAAGCCCTATAGTGTTCAGCAGGATTCCAAGGGTTACGTCAACCCTGGTTCCAAAAATCCCAGCACGCGATAAAGGCTTTTGGCAGAGAAACCATCGGGCAACTCGGGGCTCTTGACGGAATATCGCTGGTGCGAGAGGTGCATGATGCGGACGGAACACGAGGCGGTCGGAGACTCGAGAGACTACAACCCGCGGGGCAGAGGGCTCTACAAGTGCAAGCGGTGTGGCAGGGTCAAGTCGATGCGCCACCTCAGGCCAAGCTCGGAAATCGGGTACTAGTCTTGACAGAGTTCGATGGTTTTCTCATGAACATGCTAATGCACCATTAAATATCCTGAACTTTTTGTTGCTGTCGTTGTCCAGTTCTGAGCAGACGAAAGCTCAGCCGGCACAGCCGCAGGTCTTCGTAAGGGAGAGTACCGGCCTGGTGAAGAACGCGTCGTTCTTTGATACAATCGCACTCAACCTCAGCAACATGTCGATCGGCGCGCTTCTAGGGACCTTTGGGCTCTATGGTTACCTTATCCCAAGCATCGTTGGATTGAATTTCACATACACTTGCATCTTTGGATTCGTGGTCGCCGTCCCTCAGATCGTCATCTATACGATGATGACACAGCGCTTCCCAAGGACGGGTGGGGATTACATCTGGATCTCTCGGACCTTCGGGGGGTTCTGGGGAAGTTCGCTTTCTTTCATGGGTTACACTCTTGAGACCACGGCCTATCTGGCGCTCATCGTTCTGAGTGCGGTCTTCGCCATAGGAGCAGTGGGTTACATCCAATCGGGCTTCACCAATGGCACGTTCCTCGGTCTGTCTCTTCCCGGCAATTCGGGAGGAACTCCTCTTCCCCAATTTGAAGTGGGTGCGCTCATCTTTGCCGTCCTGATATTGATCAACGTCTTCAAACCCAAGGCAGGTTTCAAACTCGTCTCCGCCCTTACCATCTTCGGCGTTGCGACCCTTCTCATCGCAATTTTCACCCTTCTGTGGGCGGGACACAGCGCAGTCGTCAACTATGTCAACTCCGCAGGATGGACAGCTCAGTCTTTCTCCCCACACGAACCCGCCTTTGCCAACAGCAGTCTGAACTACAACACGATCGTCGGTGCCTTCCAGCCGTCGTCGAATTGGTTGACGCCTGCTCTCTTCCTACTCCCACTAGTGTTCGCATTTGTCTACCCCTGGGTCAACGCGGCACCGGCTGTCGCATCAGAAATTAAAGGAAGAACCGCACTCAAATGGAACGTCCCGATTTCTGCGGTCATCGCACTTGTTCTTGTAACATCTTCGTTCGCGACGCTCTACTACGTGGGCGGCATAGCCTTCATCAACGAGGCATTCGCGTCTTGGTCCATCTCAGTCTACTACACGTTCAACTTCTGGACACTTGCCATGGGAGTTGCGGGTAATACTTACCTAGCTTGGTTGATTGGACTCGGCTGGATTGTCTGGAACGTGGGTATCCTCGCCTATGGAATAATCGTGATTTCAAGATACCTACTGGCTCAATCATTCGACAGGTTCCTGCCTGCGAAGATTTCGTATGTCAGTCCTAGGTTCGGCTCCCCGATGGTGGCCCAAGCAATTAGCCTCATCGTAACTGTAACTCTCGTGGGACTTGCAGCCTTCTACTACGGAACTGTGTCTGCGCTCTTCGGCGCAATCATAGCGGCAATGATCTACTTCATTTTCATCGGGTTGACTGCGACCGCTCATGCGCTAAAGAAGGAGACCGGCTCGGCCAGAGCCATCCTTAGCGTGGCTGGACTGCTGAACATCGTCGTCTTCGGTTACGTCGCTTGGGAGTTTGCCGCGAATCCGACTGTCTGGAGTCTCAATACTTTGACCTATGGCTTCGTGATATTCTCCTTCATACTCGGCGCGGCAATCTACCTCACTTCCAAGAACTACTATAAGCGCAAGGGAATTGACATATCTCTGGCGTACAAAGAACTTCCGCCAGAGTAGCTATGAATGCAGGAAGCACAAACTAGGACTCTCCGCTCAACTGCTGGCGCATAATCTATTCTTCTGCGCAGTCTCCCGAGGGCATTCTGAGGAAAGCTAAGAAGGGTCCTCTGCCGCATCCCTGATGTTGGAATTCGAGAATGTCGTCCGCAAGAGACGGATGGTCAGGCACTTCACCAGCCGGCCCGTCCCCGCAATAGTTGTCGCCAAGATTCTGGAGCTGGCACAGCACGCCCCAAGCGCAGGCTTCAGTCAAGGAAGTGCATACGTCGTCGTGACCAAGAAGGAAATGAAGAAGAAAGTCGCCCAGCTACAGGGAGAGTCTGAATATACCGGAGCGGGTTTTCACGGGTGGATCTCGGAAGCACCGGTCGACATCATCGCGTGTGTCAGCGAGAAGCTCTACCACGACCGTTACAATGAGCCTGACAAGCTCGACAATGGAAAGGAGATTGACTGGCCCACACCTTACTGGTTCTTCGACATCGGGGCTGGGTGCATGATCATACTTCTCGCCGCCGTCGACGCAGGGCTCGCAGCCGCCTTCTCTGGGGTGACCGACCCGTCAGCAATGAGGAAGCTACTCGGGATTCCTGGGCACTTCCATCCGGTCGGTGTCATATCCGTCGGGCATCCAGCCAAGGACAAGAAATCTCCTTCATTGAAGAGAGGCAGACTGCCTTCCGACCAGGTCGTCCATTACGAGCACTGGTAGAGCGCGGCGCCGTGACTGGATAGTGTGGAAGCCGGCGGAGGGCTTTGCTCCCTCGACCCCGCGCTTACGAGGCGCCTGAGCCCTGAAAGGAGTGCTCTGCTGGACTGAGCTACGCCGGCACAATCTCGACCCGCGCCGTCAGCCGTTAAAGCCATTTTCCCAAGCACAAGGGTTTTTAGAATTCCCGAATGCGGCGTCAGAACCATGCGGGGGTCGCCCAGCATGGTCAACGGCGTGGGACTGAGGCTCCCATCCCTTAGGGGTTCGTGGGTTCGAATCCCACCCCCCGCACCAAGTTCCGTCTGGTCCAGACCTGTCAGTCGACATCCGAAACGCGTGTGTCAGATGCCTTAGATGGTCAATTCCTTCCGGCCAGTCGCAAGGTTCTCGAGTAGCTTGTAACTCCTCAGCGCATCTTTCTCTTCGACCACGACGATCGCGTGCGGGCTGCAGGTGATATATTCGATGAGATTCACTCCGCTCCTTGCCAGATGGGTGCTGATCGTCGCGACCACGCCCGGGGTGTTGAGAACGGAATCTGACAAGGAGATGACTATCTCTGCCAGGTCGGTAGTTATGTTCAGGATGCGCTTCTTCGGGACTATCGCAGTCAATTTCTCCAGATTCTTGTAGTCGGTAACGACCTTCACCGTCTCGATGCCTGAGACTATGTGAAGGGTCTCGCCTCTCGAGTAGTCTACCTGTGCCGAGAATCTCGCCAGGGCGCGCGGGATCTTTGGGTCGTTGGCGAGGGCTACGACGACGATTTTGTTCTTCAGAGTCAGTTTCAGAACGAGTTTCGTCATGGATTCGTGGTTGCCGATTTTCTCTTGGGGAGCGTACCTCTTGACTAGGCTGATGTTCGGCCCGTCATCCGGGGTCCCGGCTCTGCTTTTTTCGCCCCAAGGCATCTGTACCTTGTAAACGTCAATAGGAAATGTCACGTTCTTGAGATTCTGAGAATCGAGTCTGACCATCCCATATGCAATCTTGTTCCTAACTTGGTCGTACACCTGTTCCGATATGCACACCTCGCCGCCTTCGGCAAGAGGTTCGATTCTGGAGGCAATGTTGACGGCGTCTCCATACACGTCGCCCTTCTGATGAATCACGTCGCCGATGTGTATCCCAATCCTCACCAACAGCTTTCGGGTGGCCCGCTTGTTGTAGCTGTGGAGAACTCTCTGGATCTCTATTCCACATTCAGTTGCGTTCAGCGCGCTGTCGAACTCGACGAGGAAAGCGTCGCCCATCGTCTTGATTTCATGACCTCCATAACGTCCAAAGATCGGTCTGACGAGTTCCCATTGTTTCCTTAGAAGCTTGAGGGAAAGTGATTCGTCGCGCTGGCTAAGTGCCGTGTATCCCACTATATCGGTGAACATAATCGCCGCTAATCGACGATCAGAGCGCGCCAAGTTGAACAGGGAGACCGCCCAAGGTTCAGGTTAAAACAATTTTCTCAACATGAAGAACGCAATTGGAATCGCATCGAGATGCGAGTGCAAACCTATTTCGTCGAGGCCAATCGGCTTATGGCCGTGCCATTCGTTCGAAGTCTAGGACTGCCTTCTCCTGCTCTCTTTCCACAAAACTGGGCTTGATCTGCCTCAAGGCCTTGATCGCCTCGTCTGCAGCGACTCCTCTTTCCTTGATTACGTACGCCGCGAGGACGCACCCTGTCCTTCCCTCTCCTGCAAGGCAGTGGACTAGGGTGGTCTTTCCGTTCTTGACACTGTCTTGGACGAAGGTTACCGCCTCCTCGAGACTGGCGGCGTCAGGCGCCTGATGATCCTTCATCGGAATGTGACGGACCTCGAACGCGAGCCCATCGAGCCACTGACCTGGAAGTGAGGCCTCTGTAAGCGTCAGTATGGTCTTGATTCCTTGGCCACGGAGCCATTCCAGCTGATTCCTTGAGGCTGGGTATCCCGAGCCCGCTACCCTGCCCTTCTCGACCCACACGAATCCCGTCGGCTGGTCAGATACCCTCGCCCTGAGCTTCCTGAGGAAGAGCCCTCCGGTGCCCAAGATTCATCGCCGTGTCGATTCGGAGGGATAGAAGTGAAGCCTTCAGTCCTCGAGGACTTCGAGCTTCCCGTACTTTCCGACTGAAAGTTGGAGGGTGCCTTTGAAGGTGGTCGTGTAGCCGTTCGTGATCCTGACCTTGGAACCCTGCTTGACCCTGTCAATCATGTCGTCCCACAGGGACAGCGTAATCTCCCCGCTCTCGTCCTTCAGCTTGCAGTCCGCCACTCTGGCCTGGTCCCCAGTTCTCAGGTTCACCGTGCGGGGGTCGGCTATCTCGACTATCTCGCCTTCAGCGTCGACCCTTCTCATGCCATCTCGCAGGTCCTTTACGTTCATGTATGTCTTCGGTCGGCCCAGGGCCATATATAACATTGAAGCGTCTGGACCAATCCTCGAAACCGTTTAATCAGAAAGCTGTCGCGGGTCGTCAAGAATGCAACCTAGCTTGGCCGATGTCGGGCTCCTCCTTCTTTCGTTCATCATGCCCCTTCTGCTGGTGGTCCTGGCGATGCCGAGGTTCAACCAGTACCTCGTGAAGTTGGGCAGGGTCGCAGACGACGTCCACAAGGACCCGCCGACCAAGGTTCCCTTCCCTGTAGGCCCCCTGCTCTTTCTCGGCGCGCTCGCCGGCGAGATCTTCGCATATTTCGCATTCGGTTCGCTCGTCCCGCTGGCGGTAATCGGTGGTGCGGCCATAGCCTTTGCAATCGGCCTTGCCGACGACCTGTTCGTTCTGGGCGGGAAGACGAAGCCTCTGCTCCTCCTGTTCGCGGCAGTCCCCCTGGTCGTCTCGGCGGTCTTTCAAAAAGACCTCTACGAATCTAACCTGACCTTCCCGCTTCTGGGGCACATTGGAGAGCACTTCACCATCTACGTCCTGTTGGTCTTCATCGCGTTCCCTGTCGTCGCAGACGCGTTCAACATGATGGATTCCTTCAACGGCCAGATATCGGGGTTCGCCCTGTTGACGTCCCTAGCCCTGCTCTTCGGGGTCGTCTTGCATGCAATAGCCGATCCTAGCTTCTCACTCGCCCGGGTGGCCTCAGTTCTCCCCCTCGTCGCTATAGCGGTGGGTTTCTTCGTCTTCAACAGGTATCCGTCTAAGGCCTTCGACGGGGACAGCGGGGCACTGATGATCGGAGCCATGTTCGCCTCATTGGCAATAACTGGAGGGGTGGAAATCGCAGCAATGATAGCCATCGTCCCGGCGATCCTCAACTCCTTCTATACGCTTTCCAGCGCTCGAGGTTTTGTGGAAAGGAGGAGGATGGCGGCGAGGCCCACCCGTCTGGGCGAGGATGGCAAGATGTACGCCTCTCTGGAGCCTTCCTCACCCAACACCCTAATCAGGCTGATTCTGCTGTCTGGGCCCCTGGACGAAAGAGACCTAGTCAAGAGCATCCTCATCCTTACTGTAGTCGCCTGTCTCCTGTCAGGAGCGATATCCATCCTGACCTGGGTGTTCTGAGATGAAACTCGTTCCTCTTATCGGAATCGAGGTGGCCGCCTTCCTCTTGATCATTGGCGAGACGTATCTCTTCTTCGTGGCGATCGTCCCGCTTGGCCCCGTCCCTCATAGCGTGGCCGTGTACACGGCGATCACGCTGCTCAAGGTCGGCCTCACCTTCGGACTAGGCGTCCTCTGGCTGGCAGTGATGGTTTCGCTGACCCGATTCTACGTCAGGTCCAGGCTCAGGACCCGGACTCCCACTTCTTCATCTTGACGTCGAACTCTTTCCTCGTATAGACTACTCTCGCAGGGACCCCCATGACCACCTTCCCGCTCGGCACGTCCTTCGTTACCACCGCTCCCATGGCGACGACAGCTCTCTTCCCGATTCTGACTCCTGCTTTGATTACGGCCCTCGCGCCGATCACCGCGCCGTCCTCAATCGTGACCCCGATCATCTTCTTGCTTGGGGGGTACGGGTCGTTGGTGAGGACCGCCGCTGGCCCAATGAATACGTTCTTGCCAATTCTTGACATAGGAGGGATGTATGTGCTTCCCTCAATCTTCGTCCCACTGCCGATCCTCACGTCGTAGTCCACGTGCGCAAGTGACCCTATCTTCACATCGTCGCCGATAATCGTCTTCGAACCGACGTAGGCGTAATTCCAGATCTTGACATTCCTCCCGATCTTGGCGTCAGGAGCGACCATGTTGAGCGGTTTCTTCATCTTCTCAACTCAGGTAAATCGGCGTCCCCGTGGAGCTCGAAGCTAGGACAGCCTCGGCGACCCGAGTTGTCTTCAGTCCGTCCTCCCCGGTCACGAGGGCCTTCCGGCCTTCGGTCAAGGCTGCCACCCATTCCTTGAGCTCGAGCGTTAGTGGTTCCTGGAAAGGCCTGCTCGGAACCGTAGTCTTGTTCTTCTCGTGCACGCTAGTCTGCTGGGTCACAAAATCGACATCAACGACCGCCCCTGAAAATACTGCGGTCAGGGTTCTGACCCTGTTAGGCGTTATCCAGTTGGTCACTAAGAACGCAGTTCTTCTGCCCGAGAATCCCAGCAGTATAGTTGCGAAGTCCTCGTGTTGGAGAGGAGGATAGAACGCCCCAACCCTGGCGAAGACGACCTTCGGCTCCTCCGCGAAGAGCCACCTCGCCGTGTCTATGTCGTGCACTGAAGCATCCTTTACTATCCCAACATCGCTTATCCCCTCGCCCCTCCTGTTCTCTCTGTGGAACTCCAGCAGAATCGGGTCTCCCATGCTCTTGTCTGAAATCGTCTTCTTGAGCTCAGTGATGGGGGGATTGAACCGCTCTATGAACCCGACCGTCAGCGTCCTGTTCGAGGACTTTGCCGCATCAAGCAGCTTCTCTCCCTCACCTGAAGTCGTCGTCATCGGTTTCTCCACGAAGGTGTGAAGGCCAGCGGCGAGCGTCTTGGAAGCAATCGAAAAATGCGTGGAAGCAGGAGTGCAGATGTTCGCAGCATCGAGTCGTTCATTCCTAAGCATTTCCTCTAGGGAAGCGTATCCGGGCACCCCGTATCTCTTTGAGAATTCGGCCAGTCTGACTTTGTCAAGGTCGCAGATCGCGGCGAGGCATCCTAGCTCGTTGAGAACCCTGACATGGTTCTTTCCCCAGCCGCCCGTTCCTACAACTCCAATCTTGGTCATTCCTTATCGCGCCCCCGTGCAGCGCGATATAGAGTTATTCGATTTATTCTCTCTTCAGGGCCGGAGTGGCGGAGACCAGAGTCATCTCAATGCTCCTGTGTCCCTTCCTCACTTGCTTTGCTGCTTCCTGGTCTTCCCTCGAGCAAGCTATTAGGATGTTGTGCTTCATCGGGTCGACGACTTCCGAGCCTCCTCTCAATTCGGAGCCGGGGATTATGTTGACATCCGTGACGTAATCCCTTAACCTCTGCTGGATGCCTTCCGCCACCTGTTGCCTCTCTCCACGCATCTCGTACTTGTCGAGGCTCCACACCAGGTCGATCTTGGTCCTGCTCGCCTTCAATTCTTTCTCCTTGAGTAGCTCTCTGGTCTCGTCTACCACATATCTGACGTAATTCTCTATACCCTTCAGTGTGGCCCCGGCAAGGTAGGAGATCGACTCTCCGGTCTCTTCACTGGCCTGAATCGCCTTCAGCTCGTAAAGACACTTCGTGAAATCGTCGATGTAGACCTCAGACACCCTCTGGAGGGTGACTCTGGCTTCTCTGGCCCTCCTCGCCAGCTCGATCTCCATCACCGAGGCGATTGCAACTTCGAGGACAGAGGCCGCGTATTCCAGCTCTGCTGAGAATATGCTCTGGGAGTTCTCGGCGAACCCGAGTGCTTGGAGTTGCCCCTTCTCGGTCACCCCCGCGGTCGAGACCACCCCTGGCTTCGTGTCCCGCGGTTTCAGTGGCACGTACGCGTACGTGAGCGTCGAGCCAACCTTCAGCCCTGTTTGCTTCTCAACCAGCATGATGTTCTCAGAGTTGCCACCCGGTCCTGTCGGGAGAACGTTTGCGAGAGTCACACCCTTCGAGAGGTACCTAGATAGGTCCCTCAGCTTGGAATTCGCCTCGATCAGAGACTCATCTGAAGGGCGGCGGAGCTTGGGGGTAAAGAATACCACCTGGGCCTCCCCGAGCACCTGCCCAAGCGGCTTCAGGTTCAGCAGCGGCTCTCCCGCCATCAACACGTCGAGCTTCGGGTTCTTCCTCAGGAATGCCGGGTCGAGTTCCATGGCCATCTGTAGCGTCTCGTCTACAATGGTGACCTGTGCCTTGTCGACCAACTCGGCCGCGAGTCTGTAACCCTCGCTGGTCAGCCCGTACATCGCGACCTTGATCTTTGGCAAGAGCTAGACGATAGCTGCTAGTTCGACCGTAATTAAACTTCGAAGTGACTGATGTAGGTCCATGGAAAGGCGTGGACAATTTTCCCGACGCGCTCTCAGTTGGGATAGGAGCTTCGACTCTCGGCGACTTCCCTCACATCAAACCACTTTCCTCTGACCTTGCCGACGAGGTACAGCGAACCTGTCACACACACGATCCCCCTGTCTCCTGCGAGGTCCAAAGCTTTCTCGATCGCTGACATCGGGTCAGAATCGACCAAGGAAGGGACATTCGTCAGCTTTCCAGCGAGGCTCTTCAGCAGACCAATGTCCATTGGTTTCTTGCCCCTTACGGTAGGGTTAGTGAATACGAAGTGTCGAGCCTTGTGGGCCATGTGCCCGACCATCCTTCGCGCGTCCTTCCCTTCTATGAACCCCAAGACGAAGGTCACCTTCCGCTTGCCAAAGACATCCTCGAGGACCTCAAGGAGGACTCCGACCTTCTGGACGTTGTGTGCGACATCCAGTATCACAGGCGGCTTCTCTTGAACCAACTCGAATCGCCCTGGCAGGCGGGCACTCGCGAGCCCAGCCCTAATCTCGCCTTCATCGACTTTCTCGCCTGTTCTTCTGATCGAGTCGGCTGCCGTGATTGCCACAGCAGCATTTGCTGCCTGATGCCTGCCGACCATCCTCAGGCACACCTTCTTGAGCCGTCTGCCTTCTGACCGGTAGTCAAACTCTGTCCCATCGGAGCCAACTTTCGTGACCCTGATCTTGAAGTCGCGTCCCAGTATGGAGAGCCTGGAGTTCCTCGTTTCAACCTCGGATAAAATGACTTCGAGTGCGCTCTTCTGCCTGACCGCGGTGACGGAAGGCACGCCCTGCTTAATGACCCCCGCCTTCTGGTGCGCTATGACGTCGATGGTCCCGCCGAGCAGGTCGGAATGGTCCATCCCCACACTCGTTATCACGGAGACCTCGGGTCTAAGCACATTCGTCAGGTCCTCGCGTCCTCCCACCCCTGCTTCCACGACTCCGTAGTCGACCTTCCTTTCCACAAAGCTGAGGAGAGGGAGAAGCTTCGTCACTTCACTCCATGTCACAGGGCCGAACCGTGAGTATTCCTCTGGTGACAGACTTGCGAAGACAGGCTTCACCTTCTCGATTAGCCTCGCGTAGTCCCCGCAGCTAATGTATTTCCCGTCTATGATGATATTCTCCGTTGCTGACTGGACATAGGGTTTGACGTGCACCCCTACCCGCTGGCCAGAGGCGCGCAGTATCTCGCCAGTCATGAGAGCGACCGACCCTTTGCCCGAAGTCCCAGCTACGTGGACCGATCGGAACTTCTCGTGGGGGTTTCCGAACATGTCCAATACGAGCCTCCACCTCTCCTGACCTGAAGCCGGAAGGAAGGATTCGATGTACTTGACAGCTTCCAGGTAAGACGAATAGGCGTCCTTAGTCATGCGGGTCGAATGACTCAAGCCTGTCCTTCTCGGATAAGTCTTCCATCATCTTTCCCGGTCAAGGTGGTCGCTGCCAGGCTACGCAAGCCGCTCTTTCCCGACGCAGACACCTCGCCCTCTTCCAATTGTACCGATAGCCATGGCTTCAAATCCCTCTTTCTTGCAGACCACGACCGCCTCCTCTGCCTGGGAGGGCGAGAGAATGACGCAGAGTCCAACTCCCATGTTGAATGTCGAGTACATCTCCCTTGTCGACAGCCCACCTTCTTCAGCGAGCATATCGAAGACGGGTGGCGGTTCGATTGGCTCCAACTCGAAAGAGAGGTTTCGCCCGCCCGTGAGCCTGGCTAGTTTTGTGAACGCTCCGCCCGTGATGTGGGCGAGGCCGTGGACCTCGACCTTCTTCAGCAGCCGAAGCGCTGGGCGGACATAAATCTCGGTGGGAGTCAGGAGCTCGTCCCCTAGTGTCCTGTCGAGACTTGGGATGAAGTCCTTCAGCGAATGTTTCCTGGTGAGAACCTTCCTGGCCAGGGTGTAACCGTTGGAATGAAGTCCTGAGCTCCTCACGCCGATGATTGCGTCACCAGCTCCAATCGTCGAACCGTCTACCACCCCCTCCTTCTTGACGACCCCGACGCCCATCGAGGCGAGGTCGAAACCATGCCCTCCGACCCCTTTGATTATTTCTCCCAGGATAGCGGTTTCACCTCCGACGATCGGTACCGATGCCTCTTTCGCGCCTGCGACAAGGCCCTTCATAATTCTCTTCATGAGCTGGTCGTCCTCCCGCTCGAGGGCCAGGTAATCCAGAAGGGCGATCGGCTCCGACCCGAGGCAAATCAGGTCGTTGACCGTCATCGCTACGCAGTCAATCCCCACCGTGTCGTACTTCTCCATCGCCTGCGCCACAAGGACTTTGGTCCCTACTCCGTCAGCGTGTAGTGTCAGGGCCATATCACTTCCAAGGTCGATCATCCCCGAGTAGTGTCCGATCTTGATCAGGGGAGCGCCCACTCCGGTCTTCCTGCAACGGAAGGTCTCCTCGAGTGTCGCGGCCATGAAACGCTGGAGGTTCCTGACCTTCCCGATGTCTACGCCCGCTTTCGCATACGCGCTCTTGTCCGTGATTTCGCACCGCCTTTCAGAATCTGCGGCCCGTCAACTTCTCATACGCGCTAACGTACCGATTGCTGACTTCCGAGACAAGGTCTCCGGGCAATTCAGGAGGCGCCGGCGGCTTGGACCCACCCTTCCTCGTCTCTTCGAGGCTCCGCTTGTACCCGACCGCCGTCAGCCAGTCACGGATGATTTGTTTGTCATAGCTCTCCTGCACCTTCCCCACCCTGTAGGACTCGGCCGGCCAAAGTCTGAACTCGTCTGGTCCTATCGAGTCTCCCAGCACGACCTCGCCCTGGTCATCCCTACCGAACTCAAGTTTGACGTCGGCAAGTATGAACCCGGCCTGCTCGGCGGCTGCCGACAGCTTCCGGTAAGTCGAGATGGAGACCGCTTTCACCTGCTCTAGCTCGGCTGCGGTCATCTTCTTCTGCTGAATTATTTCTGACTCGGTTATCGGGACATCCTTGACGTCCGATTTTGTCGTGGGGTCGAAGTATGGTTCACGCAGTTCTGCAGCCATTTCTTTCGCCGAGGGGACGGAGACTTCTCCTGCGCGGACCCGTTCGTAGAGGCTACCGTACAGATACCCACGGACGACGCTCTCGACCGGGATCATCTGCAGCTTCCTCACGACCATCTTGTCGTTGTCTTCGACCCTGACCATGTGGTTCCTCACTCCGAGAGTCTCGAACCAGTAGGCCCCTAACCTGCAGAGAACCTCCCCCTTCCTGGGGATTAGCGAAGGGAGAATCACATCGAAGGCAGAGACTCGGTCAGTAAAATGGAAGAGGAGGTGTTCCGCGTCCAAGTCGTAGATATCCTTCACTTTTCCAGAACGGACGAACCTTCCCGGGGGAGTCAACTCCAGCTCCTCCTCATCGAATCTAGCTTCGCTGAGATCTTCTTGTCTTGGATTGCGAGAATCTCGGTCGCTAGAATTGCGGCGTTCTTTCCGTTGTCTACCCCGACCGTCGCCACTGGCACTCCGGGGGGCATCTGGACCATTGAAAGGAGAGAGTCTAGGCCTCCGAGTTTCACTCTCACAGGAACTCCGATTACTGGCTTGGTGGTTTGAGAGGCTATGACGCCCGGCAGATGGGCGGCAAGCCCCGCAATCCCGATGAAGACCTTGGCCCTGCATACCGCAAGGTATTCGCGGAGTGCGGTGGGGTTCCTGTGTGCAGAGATGTACTTTACTTCGAAGGAGACTCCGAGTTCCTCCAACATCTTCGTAGTATCTTCGACGATGGACTGGTCACTCTTACTTCCTGCGAGCACCGCAACGGCGACTTGCTGAACCAATTCAGGCCATCTCCCTTTTGCCTACGCGGACAATTCTCCGCTCGGTTGCAACAGCCATGAGCGGAATGTCGTGCTTCTCCTCGGGTATCCTCCGTACACGCTGAGATTCGAGACCGAGTCCCATCGTGACCGAAGACGCGCCGACCCCTGCCAAGGCACTGTCGAAATATCCCTTCCCGTAGCCAAGTCGGTAGCCTCTTTCATCCCACGCAATCAGCGGAACCAAAATCAGGTCCGCTTCATTCAGGGAGACCGGTCTCATGTATTGACTGACAGGTTCAGCAACTCCGAAGTGACCCGGGGCGAGCTCCCTTTCGTAATCGCGTATCTCGGAGAAGACCAAACTCGTGTTCTCTGGGTGGCTCACTGGCACGAGCACGCGCTTTCCCAGTTTCAGTGAGTGCCTGATGATCCCCTCGGTCTTCACTTCTTCCCGCTTCGCCACGTAAGTCGCAATTACCCTGGAATCTCTATACTCGGGACATGAAATCAAGTTCTTCATGACCGCTCTACTCAACTCTAGGAGTTCTTCAAGAGAGAGTCCATTTCTGGCCTTCAGCGCGGCCTCGCGTATTTTGCTCTTGCTGGCTGGCGGCACCTCTACCCCGCCACCAGCATTGTTCGGGCCAATTCTGTCTGGTTAAGTGTGGCGGTAACAGTGTTCTCAAGGAGCATCGCTACCGTCATGGGGCCGACCCCGCCTGGGACCTTCGTGATGAAGGATGCCTTCTGGGAGACGGGCAAAAAATCCACGTCTCCAACGACCTTGCCGTCGACCCTGTTCATCGCAACATCCACTACGACTGCCCCTTCCTTTACCATGTCCGCTCCCAACACGAAGTCGGGCCTCCTTCCCACGGCTGAGACCACGATGTCCGCCCTCCGCGTCAGTTCTGCGAGGCCTCGTGTCTTCGAGTGGCACATGGTAACCGTTGCGTCCTCTCCCATGAGCAGGTGATACAGTGGCTTGCCGACCAGCATGCTCCTGTTGATTATGACGGCGTGGGATCCGTGGAGTTCGACCCCGTAGTGCTTCAGCAGCGTCATAATGCCCTTTGGAGTGCATGGAAGCAGGGCCTTCTGGCAGTAGACCAGCTTGCTGATGTTCTCAGGCGTGAGCCCATCGGCGTCCTTCTCTGGAGAGATCCTTGCCAAGATGGCGGGGGCGGATAGGTGCGCTGGAAGTGGCATCTGCACGAGGATGGCATGGACATCGCTCCGTGAGTTGAACTCCGAGATCAGAGCGCCAACGCTCTCCTGAGTCGAATCGGCGCTCAGGGAATGATTGGTCGTGGCGATTCCTATCTCATTCGCTGCTCTGTGTTTGGTGGCCAGATACATCTTCGAGGGACCGTCGTCCCCTACCAGTATCGTTTCAAGCCTCGGCTCTATCCCCTTGGTCTTCAGCAGTTCGACCTGACCCTTCAGGCGCTCTCTCACCTGGTGGGCGAGCGCCCTCCCATCCATGACGGTCGCTGTCAACCGACGATCACTCTTCGGCCGTCGATCCTGAGCTTGCCGTTTACAAAGAGCTGGATTGCTTCGGGGAGGAGCCGGTGTTCTTCTTTGAGGATTCTCTCCGATAGAGATTCTTCGTTGTCGTCCTCTTTCACCCGAACGGCCTTTTGAACGATCATCGGCCCGGCGTCGACTTCGGGGACGACGAAATGGACAGTGCAGCCGGACACTTTGACACCGTAGTCGAGTGCCTGTTTCTGTGCGTGAAGGCCTTTGAACGCAGGAAGAAGGGCGGGATGGATGTTCATCAATCTTCCCGAGAATTCGCGGACGAATTCTGCTGTGAGTATCCTGTCGAATCCTGCTAGGACTACGAGTCCCTTCGACGAAGTGATACCGTGCCTCCTTAGGCTCTCGATGAGGAGCTTGTCATATTCAAACCTGCTCAGTTTCAGACTACCGACGTCGAAGACCTCTGTCTCGACACCGAACTTCCTTGCTATCTCGAGGGCCCTGGCGCCGGCTTTGCTGCTGATTACGACAGAGACCCGAGCGTTCCTGAGGCTCCCCTCTTGGATGGAATCTAGTATTGCTTCGAGGTTCGACCCCCTCCCGGAGACGAGTACACCTACATCATGAGTCAACCCTTCGCCTCCCCTCGGTCTGAAGTGGAAGAACCGCCTCGAGCTTCGAATAGTCTCCGTTCACGCACGCGAAGCAGAGTTTCTCCTTCGGGATTCCTATGGCCTCGGACATCCCTTCTATATCGTTGTAGTAGAATTCCTCGGCGTCCAGTGCGAAACCCACCTTGGCGGCCAATTGCTCTGGCTCGACTCCGTCCCCCGCGACTGTGTGCGCGAGGAGCTCTTCCCGTGTCGGGAAGTCGATGCCCATCCTGCAGGGGTGCCTTATTGGCGGGAACGTCACGGCCATCTTCACCTTCTTGGCGCCCGAACGCTTGAGCGATCTGATCAGCGTCCTCGCACTCGTCCCCCTGACGACGCTGTCGTCGACGACGATCACGTCCTTCCCTTCGATCGCTTCCCTTATCGGAATAATTTGTTTGACGATCTCCTCTCTGCTCTCTTGTTTGGGTTCGATGAAGCTCCTGAGGTTCCCTCTCCGCCTGTACCTGTCCTTCATGAGCCCCTCGTCCATGGGGATTCCGCTGGCGAGCGAGAAGCCGAGTGCAGCTGGCCGCGCGGAATCCGGGACCGGGACTATCACGTCTCCCTGTGCCCGGAGCTTATTGGCGAGTATCTTCCCGACGCGCTTCCTGGTCTCATAGACACTAACTCCATTCATCCTCGACGAAGGGTGAGCGAAGTAGGCGTACTCGAAGGAGCAAAAGGCAGAGTCCATCTTGGGTGCGAACCTGAAGGACTCCACCTTGCTCCCGTTTCCCATCACAACCATCTCTCCCGGCTCGATGTCGCGCACGAACTCGGCCTCCACGGCGGCGAGCGCGCAGCTCTCCGACGCGACAATGTGCGTGGAGGACCTTTCATGCCATCCGAGAGAGAGCGGCCTGTATCCTCTGGGGTCTCTGATCGCGAACGCCTGTCCTTGTCTATTCAAGATGACGAAACAGTATGCCCCTACGAGCTCTTTGCCGAGCTTCTCAAATGAAGAGAACCAGTCGTTCCCCTCCTTGAGAAGCTGGAGGAGCCTCAGCCCGACGACCCTCGTGTCAGACTCTAAAGAGACCGAGTCTGACTCCCTTGACACAGAAGTGGCTATCCCTTCGATGTTCACTATCGTGCCATTGTGGGCGATTGAGAACTCTTGGCTTATCTGGATCGGGTGCGCGTTGTTCGTGCTCGTCCTACCCTTTGTGGAGTACCTGACGTGCCCAATTCCCGTGCTCCCACTGTATCCGGAAACCTCATCTTCGTACTCCTTCCATTCGGCAACGAGGCCCAGGCGCTTAAAGACGGGCCTGTTTGGGACCGCAAGTCCCCATGATTCTTGTCCTCTGTGCTGCAGAGCTTCGAGTGTCTTGAGGATCTTGGGGACGACATCGATTCCCCGCTCAGAGTGAGCGGCCACAACTCCGCAGGCTTCCTTCAAGCACTCTCCCCCATGGTGCGCGGGATACTGGATTCCCAGACTCTTGCCATCTTGTCAACCCTGAGCATTATCAGATTCTTCCGGCCGAGCCGGACCGCCAGACTTCGCCCTCTGACTTCGCCTATCCTCGCGTGAGGGACATTGCTCTCGACCAGCATTCTTTCCACCTCGCCAACTCTGCTGGGCCCTACCGAGACCAGGAAACGCCCGTGGGTCTCGGCGAAGAGCAGACTGTCGGCGCTCATTGAGTTCCTAGGCGCTTCCTGCAGGTCAATCTTGACCCCTTTTTGGGCCGGGATACACATCTCCGCGAGGGCGAGGCCGATTCCTCCTTTCGAGCAGTCGTGGACGCTCGTGAGGAGGCCGGCGCGGATCAATCTAAGGACCAACGAGTTGGCCCTGCAGTCCTCTTCCGGCCTCACCTTAGGTGGTGTGCCTTCGCCGCATCCCAGAATCCGGTCGTAGTACTCCGAGCCTCCCAGTTCGAGGCGGGTCCTGCCTAGGATGAAGATGGCATCTCCCTCGCACTTCAGAGCCATACTCGTTATGTGCTTCCGATTATGAATGAGTCCAGTCACCAGCGCGACCGGGCTCGACTTTATCGGCTTCTTGGTATGTTCGTCCTGGTTGTAGAAGCTGACCTTCCCACCTACAACAGGAAGCCCGACCTCCCTACAGTAGTTGCTGATGCCCCTTACAGATTCTGAGAAGCTCCAGTAAACCTCTTGGTCGCTAGGGTCGCCGAACTGCAGATGGTCTACGAGCGCCAAAGGCTCCGCTCCAACAGAGACCACGTTCCTGCATGCCTCTGCAACGCACCCAGCTGCACCGTTGTAGGGATCTAGGCTGGCTATCCTGCTGTTCCCGTCGGCCTTGACCGCCAGAAATTTTCCGTTCGGGAGCTTCAGAACCGAGGAATCGGCCTGCCCGGGCTTCAGCACAGTCCTAACGCCGACTTCGTGGTCGTACTGCTCGTAGATCCACCGCTTGCTCGCGATGTTGGGAGACGACAACAGAGTGAGTAAAGTTCGGGAAAGATTAGCCGGTCCCTTCAGCTCCTTTGTGGTCGCCTGTTTCGGTATAGGTGCAACTTCGTACCGTGCAATGAGCGGGGGGTTCACTAGGAAACCAGCGGGCAGCTTCGCCACGACCTTCCCTCCGCTCTTGACTGTGATCAGACCGTTGTCCGTAACCCTCCCTATGATGGCGATTGGAACCTCGTACTTACGAAGGATTCTCAGAGTCTTCTCCGACTTCTCCTTACCCAACACGAGCAACATCCTTTCCTGGGACTCCGAGATCATCGCCTCCGTCGGGGTGACGTCGGGTTCGCGGAGGTTGAGCAGCTTCAGCTCGAGCTCAATCCCGGCCCCTCCCTTCGACGCCATCTCGGAAAGTGCCGAGCTGAGACCTCCTCCTCCCAGATCCTTCATTCCCTTGATCTCGCCCGTTTTCAGTGCCTCGAGGATCGAATCGAGCAAGAGTTTCTTCATGAACGGGTCGGGCACCTGCACAGAAGAGCGCTCCGAGTCCGCGTTCTTCGCCAGGTTCTTCGACGCGAAGGTGGCTCCGCGGATCCCGTCCCTCCCAGTGCTACCACCAGCGATTACCACGATGTCACCTGGGCTTTTCGCTTCCGCGAGGATCAGATCCTCCCTCCTGCCGACACCGATGCACGCCACGTCGACTAGGCAGTTCCTCTCAAACGACTCATCGAACTCGACCTCTCCAGCGACCGTCGGGACACCTACGCAGTTCCCGTAATCGGCTATCCCGCGGACCACGTTCCTAAGGAGCCACTGCGAGTGAATGTTCTTGTCGATGTCGCCGAATCGGAGGACGTCAATCAGTGCCACCGGGCGGGTCCCGACAGAGAGTATGTCCCTGAGGACACCGCCGATTCCCGTCGCCGCGCCGCCGTAAGGGTCAACTGCTGACGGGTGATTATGACTTTCTATGTGCATCGAAACAACGAACCCGTCCCCGACGTCGAGGACGCCTGCGTCGTATCCAGGTCCGATTAGCACGCTCTTCCCGGCGGTAGGAAGAAGTTTCAGCAGCTTTCTTGACGATTTGTAGCTACAGTGTTCTGACCACTCGGCGTCTATGATACCCCATTCGACCTCGGTCGGTTCGCGCCCGAGGAACCTCTTCGCGTACTTGATTTCATCATGCGTCAGCCCATATAATACCTGCTGGGTCTCTGTCACCTCAGTTACCGCTCCTGCTAAGGCCAGCGAGCGACTCGAAGATCGCTAACCCGTCCGACCTTCCTTCCGAGCTCAGGATGGGGTCCACAGCCCTCTCAGGGTGAGGCATCATTCCGAGGACGTTCCCATCTTCGTTGCAGATCCCCGCGATATTCTCCTGCGAACCGTTCGGGTTCTTCCCGGGAGTGGGCTCTCCCTTTTCGTTCGTGTACCTGAAGACTATCCTCCCTTTTCTGTTCAGAGCAGCGAGTTCATCTTTGGGGAGGAATAGCCGGCCCTCATTGTGCGCTATCGGGAGCCGCAGAACCTCGCCTCGCCTAGATCTGCGCGTGAAGGGAGTCCTGTTGTTCTCGACTCGAAGAGTCACCCACTTGCAGACGAACCTCAGGCCCGAGTTCCTCAGGAGGCTACCCGGAAGCAGACCGGCCTCCACCAGAATCTGGAACCCGTTGCAGATCCCCAAGATCGGGACTCCTCTTTCTGCTAGCCTTCTGACCCTGACGATCGAAGGGCTCCTCGCCGCGATCGCCCCTGCCCTCAGGTAGTCTCCAAAACTGAAACCTCCCGGAAGAATGAGAGCGTCGAACCCTTCAAGATCGTCGTTCTCATGCCACACGAGCTTCGGTTTCAGACCTTTGGTTGCGCCCAGGGCAGCGACCACGTCCAGGTCGCAGTTACTACCCGGGAACCGAACGACAGCGACATTCATCCATCCAAGCGCCCCGGGGCTATCTGGCAATCATGTGCTGCGGGGTTATAGATGCGGAGCTCGTCGCACATTCTCCTGACGAGCGACTGGGCGTCCAGAGGACTAGCTGCTTCGATTCTGAACCTAAGGCTTTTGCCGACCCTGACCGATTTCACCTGCGGAAAATGGGATTTAACCAAGTCGCGGTGAATCACGTCCCCTTCGGGGTCCTTGGCGGCGACCTTGTTGGAAATCACAACTTCGACCACGAAGATTGGGTGTTGTTCCGTGATTCCTGGCAATTTGTTCTATGTATTTAAGATGGTTTTGACACGTTGGTGTAGATGAGCCGCGGACATGGCAAGTCCCTAGGAGAGTGTGCCCCTGGTGGACTTAGTGGCCGCTTGCGACTCCGGCTGCTCGCAGCGCCTTCATATGATCACGGCTTCTGAGGAGGTCTTGCTCACTTGCAATATCGGTTCGATGTCTCAGATCTCCACCGATTCGCTGAACCGCTTTCAAAGAGAAGTCGCGAGCTTCAGCTAAGCTGTCGCCGATCCCAACGACTGCAACGCATCGAGAGCTGCCGTGAACAGTCTTTCTGCCTGCGACCTTGACATCCATGGGGAAGACCCTCATGTTACGGTCGTGTTTCCTCTGGAATTCGATGGCGCGAGCAAGGCCGATTTCCCCGTCTGAATCACGCGAACTCTCGGAAACGCCGTAGAACTTCGGGACAGCACAGGTGACGACCGATGCCTGTCTCCGGAAGCGAAGCCCGCGTAGTGTTCCTTCAATCATGCGGTAGCAAACATCTACCAGGTCGTCCTCAAGTGTCGTAAACAGATTGATGGACTCCGTGTTTCCGCCCCTACTATTCCTTTCAAGAATTTTGAATCCGGACCCAGTGTGCATCAGGGCGTCATATTCGACTATTCCTCTGAGCCCAGGATTGGATCCCCTTCCCTTCCACTTCCTGAAGGCCCTGTCCTCAGCGCTCACGACCTCTGACCATTCGGCATCTGTGATGAACGGAAGGCGCTCCGCCGCGTCCCTGTAGCTGCCCATGCCGCCCGTCAACCTTCCGTGGTTGCCGTCCAGCGCTCTCTTGTAGTCGCGGGTGAGCGGAGCCACACACAGGTGGCGACCGTCGCTGAAGGCGTGGAAGCTGGACTCCTCCCCCTCGACCCTCTCTTCCACCACTACGCGGCCCTTGGAATATGCCTTCAAGAAAAATCGCTCGGTCTCTTCCTCTGTTCCGAAATCGCTCCCCCATACCCCAACTCCTGCCCCTCTGGCGGGCGCGTCTGGCTTGATTACCGGTCGTTCCATCTTCGCGATTGCGACCTTCAGGTCTTCAACAACATCTCCCTCGCTTCCGTATTGGCTAGGGTCGAAGATCTTGTATCTCGGGTTGGCTGTCGGACAGACTTTGTCGAAAAGCAGTCGTTGCGCTGACTTGCTCTTCTCCACTGCATACTTCTTGGTCACACAGACCATCGGGATTCCGGCCTCCTTCTCGAGCACGTCTCGCCCGCCCGCAACAACGAAGTCTTCATTGTCGCAGAGCCCAAACGCCACCCTTCCGGCAAACCTCTTGGCGAACTTCACAATCTCGGCAACTCTCAGGTCAGAAATCACCTTGTGTTCCTTCGCCCTCTGCACGTTGAAGGGGTTGGCCTGCCTCTCCACGATGTAGAACTCGGGCCTGTATTTTTCGCTCCTCAGGAACGTGTCGACGATGGCCGCGGAGCTGAGGCATTTCGAGACGACAAAGACTCCGACTCTGTCCATCGGCAGTACTTTCCTCCGTTAATAATTAGACCTTAGGTCAGGCCTGCTGCTACCCTTCGGACGCCTGAGAAGACTAAAGAAGCGACCGACGCGACAGGCGTCGGGTTCATGATTCCACGAGAGGAGCTTGGTAAGCTGGCAGATTCCTATGATCGAGACAAGATAACGATCTGCGCCCTCGGCAGCCATTCCGCCTTGGACATTCTGGACGGTGCAAAAGATGAAGGGTTTCCCACGCTAGCGGTTTGCCAGAAGGGGAGGGAGAGGCCGTACAAGGCGTTCAGGAGAATCGTCGACGAGGTGATACTCTTAGACAAGTTTGCCACAATCACAGAGAAACGTGTACAGGACGAGCTGGTCAGCAGAAACTGCATCTTCGTCCCCCACCGGGCGTTTACAGCATACGTGGACTACGATTCCATCGAGGACATCTTCAGGCTCCCACTCTTCGGGAACAGAGGCCTCCTGAGGATCGAAGAGAGGACGGGTATGAGGAATCAGTACGACCTATTGAAGAAGGCCGGAATCAGGATTCCAAGGCGGTTTGTCGACGCTAGAGACGTCGAAGGCGTCGCAATCGTGAAAGTACAGGAGGCAAAGAGGAAACTCGAGAGGGCCTTCTTCACCGTCTCCTCATACCAAGATTATGCTAGGAAATCTCGGAAGATGATCGAGGACGGCATAGTGTCGGAGGCCGACCTCAGAAATCCTGTGATTGAGGAGTTCGTGCTCGGAACTTACTTCAACTTCAACTACTTCTACTCGCCCCTAACCGGAGAAGTCGAACTTCTGGGCATAGATAGGAGGCTCCAAACCAACCTGAACGACTTCGTCTCGCTCCCAGCAAGGCAGCAGCTGGAGATCGAGACCCGCATCCAGAACATTGAGATCGGGCATACACCCGCAACAATCAGGGAGTCGATGCTCGAGAAGGTCCTCGAGATGGGAGATAAGTTCGCTCGGGCTGTGAAGAACGAATACGGGGTTGGTCCCATCGGTCCCTTCGCCCTACAAAGCTCTGTCACTGTAGATCTCGAGATCGTTGTGTTCGACGTCTCCCCCAGAGTGCCCGGGAGTCCAATTCTCGCGACAACCAGCCCGTACAGCAAGTACTACTACGGCACGGTGGTCGGCACCGGCCGCAGAATCGCAATGGAGATCAAGAAAGGAATCGAGGAGGACAAGCTTAGAGAGCTGGTGACGTAGTGACCGAAATCGCGACGCTTGGTTCTCACTGCGCTCTCCAGGTCCTCAAAGGCGCAAAGGACGAAGGTTTCTCTACCCTTCTGGTGTGCCAGAGGAAGCGCGAGAACCTCTACCGCAGGTTCGGGTTCATAGATGAGTACCTGTTCGTCAACAACTTTTCAGAAGTCACTCGCAAGGAAAACGTCTCCGCTCTGCAGGAGAGGCAGTCGGTCATCGTTCCACACGGGACACTGGTCTCCGAAGTCGGTGCAAAGAAGATCTTAGACGATTTCGACGTCCCAATCTTCGGGAGCAGGAAGATGCTGCTGTGGGAGTCTGACCGGGAGCTGAAGGAGAGACTGATGAAAGAGTCTGGCCTCAGAACTCCGAAGAGCTTCACCTCTCCGGAGGAGATCGACAGGCTGGTGATAGTGAAAATGCATGGAGCCCAGGGCGGCTTGGGATACTTCCTTGCGGACGGCCCAAAGTCATATCGAGAGAACCTCAAGAAGCTCACGAAGTCCGGAAAGGTCGGGGCGAAGGCCCTGCTCTACATCCAGGAGTACGTAGTGGGTGTCCCGGTCTATTTCGAGTTCTTCTACTCTGCGCTGTCCGGGGAACTAGAATTCCATTCAATAGACCGTCGCTATGAGACCACCGTCGACGGTTTTGGGAGGGTGCCTGCAAGCATGCAGGGCTCCATCTGGCCTTCGTATGTGGTTGTTGGCAATTCACCGCTTGTCCTGAGAGAGTCGCTCCTTGATCAGGTCTTCAAGATGGGCGAGGGGTTCGTAAGTGCCTCAGCGCGCCTGGTCCCGCCCGGAATGATCGGCCCTTTCTGCATAGAGGGCGTCTACGACGAGAATATGGAGTTCGTCGCCTTCGAGTTCTCAGCCAGGATTGTAGCCGGAACCAACCTCTACACAGAGGGTTCGCCCTATACTGCCTTTCTCTTTGACAAACCGATGAGCATGGGGAGGAGGATTGCCGTGGAGGTCAAGGAGGCGGCCGCTACGAGTTCGCTTTCCAAAGTGACAACCTAGAGCGATTGGGCAATTGCTGATCAACAGCGTGGCGCTTCTGAACGCAGGTTTAAGCGAATCCCAC
>Ga0326727_10008758_pt1 | contig 25419 bp, 20 predicted proteins | sample MB2enrmetagenome_FD_207643 | JGI IMG/M metagenome (GOLD analysis project Ga0326727, IMG submission 207643) | Lab enriched peat soil microbial communities from McLean, Ithaca, NY, United States - MB29MY | ecosystem: Environmental > Terrestrial > Soil > Wetlands > Peat | place: USA: New York... | reverse complement strand
ATTTCGCGGGCGAGCGTCGGCCCGGAGAGGACGACGAGATCGTAAGGCCCCTCGCGCCATTTGCCCGTGACGCCCGCCGGTCCGTCATAGGCGTCGTAGGCGACCTCGTGGCCGCTCGCGCGTTCGAATTCCTCCAGCGCCTGCGGGTCGAAATAATCGGCGAGCGCGAGCAGCCGCACGATCTTCGGCTTGGGCGGCGCGGGAGGGATGAACGGGGATACGCTCTGAGCGAACGCCGCGTGGACGAACGCCATCGCCGCCGCCAGGATCAGCGGCCGGATCATGACGCGCGCGCCGGCATGGCGACCGCGCTCAGACGATCGAGCGCGAGCCCCTGGAAGCGCCGGTGGCGATGGGCGATCGCCGCGCGCAGCTCGGGCAGGCCGAGCATCGGCGGATATTGGCTCCAGCCGTCGAGCGCCGCCTCGGCGGCCTTGGCGCGCGTCCCGCGGGCCTGGGTCGTCCGGGAAGCCCTGGCCGAGATTGATCGCCTCGCGCTCGCGCGCCAGACGCGACATCGCCTCGAAAACGCTGGCACCAAGTTCGGAAAAAATCGAATTCATCGGGGCCCTTCCTACGCCGTGCGACGCTTCATTCTAGCATCGGCGTCGCCAAGCGGGAAAGCGCGCGTTGCATTGCGGCGCGGCGCGTGACACCAACGCGCATGGATCCGTTCGTCGCTTCGATCTTCGAATGCCGCGCGGTGCTCGTTCTCGGCGGCGCGCGTTCGGGGAAGAGCCGTTACGCGCGGGCGCTCGCCGAGGCGAACGCGCCGGAGCGGCTTTATGTCGCTACGGCGTCGGCGGGGGACGCGGAAATGGCGGCGCGGATCGCCAGCCATCGCGCCGAACGCGGGACGGGCTGGCGAACGCTGGAGGAACCCCTGGAAGTCGCCGCCGCGTTGCGCGCGGAGGCGCGAGAAGGACAGACAATTGTTGTAGACTGTGTGACGCTGTGGCTCAGCAACGTCCTCCTCGCCAACCTCGACCCGGCCGAGAAAATCGCTGATTTGATTGAGACAATCGCCACGCTCGGCGGGCCGGCGGTGTTCGTTTCCAACGAGGTCGGGGCGGGCGTCGTCCCGGCGACGCAGCTCGGCCGGGCGTTCCGGGATTGGCAGGGCCGGGTCAATCAGGAGCTGGCGCGCAATTGCGACGCCGTGGCCTGGGTCGCCGCCGGCCTGCCGATATTGATCAAGCCGGCGCCGCGCCCGATTCTACGGCTGCGCTGAGCGACGAAAACTTGCGAAACCTCTGGCGACTCAACGTGAGCCTGGGCTAGCATTCCCGCTATGCTGCCCCTGTTTGAACGCCGAACGCCGGCCGCGCCCGTCGCGCTGATCGAAGTCGCGCACGCCGGGGAGGTGTTTTGCGTCGCCTTGAAGCGCCTATCGACTTCGCGGCGGTTCACCTTGCGCGTGCGCGCCGCCACCCGCGACGTGCTGCTGACGATGCCCTCGCGCAGTTCGCTCCGCTCGGCGCGCGAATTCGCCGAGCGCCACGCGGCCTGGATCGGCGCGCGTCTGGCGCGCCTGCCACGGCCTGTCGCTTTCGAGCCCTCGGCGGTGACGCCGCTGCGCGGCGTCAATCACACCATCGTCCATCGTCCCGACGAGCGCGGCGTCGTGTGGACGGAAAGAGGCGCGCGCGGCCCGCTGATTTGCGTGACCGGCGGGAGGCCGCACATCGCGCGCCGCGTCGCCGATTTCCTCAAGCGCGAGGCGCGCAAGGACATCGAGGCGGCGGTCGCGCGTCACGCCAAGCGGCTCGGCGTCGCCCCGCCCCGCATCACGTTGCGCGACACGGCGAGCCGCTGGGGCTCGTGTTCCTCGACCGGCGGGCTGAATTTCTCTTGGCGGTTGATTCTCGCGCCGCCGGAAATTCTCGACTATCTGACCGCGCACGAAGTCGCGCATATCCTCCACATGAACCATTCGCCGACGTTCTGGAAATTGACGCGTCGTCTCTTCCCCGAGACCGAACGCGCCGAGGCGTGGCTGAGGATCCACGGGCCCGGTCTGCACCGCTTCGGCGCGAGCGCCGGCTGAGGACGCCTTACCCGAGACCGTCGATCGCTGCGAGCAGCAGGGCGAGGTCCTGCGGTCGCGACAGCCGATGATCGCCATCCTTGATCAAGGTCAGCGTCACCGGATCGCCCGCCATATGCTCGACGAGGGTCAGCGCGTGACGATAGGGAACGTCTTCGTCGCGCATGCCTTGCAGAATCCGCACCGGACAAAAGCTGCGCACGGTTTGGCCGAGCAGCAAGTGGCGACGTCCGTCCTCGATGAGATCGCGGGCGATGCGGTAGGGCTGGTCGGAATAGGCCGAAGGGCGCTCCCAGACGCCCTCCTCGACGATCGCGCGCCGTTCCGCTTCGCTCGCGCGCGCCCACATCAGCGCCTCGGTGAAATCGACCGCCGGCGCGATGAGGACCATGCCGGCTAAGCGCGCTGCTTCTCCGGCGGCCGCGAACGCGCGTGCGATCAGAAGCGCGAGATAGCCGCCCATCGACGATCCAGCCAGGATTTGCGGCCCGCTCGTCTGCCTGCGGATCGCGGCGAGGCTTTCCTCGAGCCAGCGCGAAACGGTCCCGTCCTCGAACCGGCCGCCGGACGCGCCGTGGCCGGAATAGTCGAAACGCAGCAGCGCCTGGCCGCGCCGGGCGCAATGCTCGTCGAGCGCGGACGCCTTCGCCGAGGCCATGTCGGACTTGAATCCGGCGAGCCAGACGATTCCGGGCAAGCCGCCGCGCACTGGCGCGCGGCGGCGAAAGGCGATACGGCACCGGAGCGGCCCCGCGCCGACTTCGAGGAATTGCGGTTCGTCTTGGTTCACGCTTCAATCGTCCCCATGATTCGTTCGCGCTTGTTGGCCGCAGCGGGCCGCTCGGTCGCGCCTTCGGGCGCCGAGGGCTTGGCCGAGCGCGCCGCGCTCGTCAATGCCCTCGCGTCGGTCCCCGCCGCGGCGCGCCGACTCGTGCGACGGCGGACGAGCGCGTGAGCGCCGAGGCCCTCGCCCCCTTCGGCCGCGCCGAGCGCGCCGCGCTCGCGGGGCGCACGATCCTGCAGATCATTCCGCGGCTCGACGCGGGCGGCGCCGAACGCGCGACCATCGACGTCGCCGCCGCTCTGGCGCGGGCCGGCGCGCGCGCGCTGGTTGCCTCGGAAGGCGGCCGCCTGGCGAGCGAGTTGCAGGCGGTCGGCGGCGTGCTGACGCCGTTTCCCGCCGCGACCAAGAATCCGCTGGCGATGGCGCTGAACGTGCGACGCTTGGCCCGGCTCATCGTCAAGGAGCGGGTCGATCTCGTTCACGCCCGTTCGCGCGCGCCGGCCTGGGTCGCGCTCGCCGCCTGCCGTGCGACCGGTCGACCTTTCGTCACCACCTATCACGGCGCCTATAGCGGGCGCTCCGCGCTCAAGCTGCGCTACAATTCGGTGATGGCGCGCGGCGACGTCGTGATCGCCAATTCCCAGTTCACCGCCGACGAGATCGCGCGGCTTTATCCGATCGCGCGCGACCGCTTGCGCGTCATTCCGCGCGGCGCGGACTTGCGGCGTTTCGCGCTGGGCGCGGTCGAGCCGGCGCGGGTGGCCGGCTTGCGCGAGGCCTGGGGCGTCGCGCCGCACGAGCGCGTCGTGCTCGTCGCCGCGCGGCTGACCGAATGGAAGGGCCAAAAAGTTCTCATCGAGGCGGCGCGCTTGCTTCGCGAGCGCGGGCTCGAGGAGGTTCGCTATGTCCTGGCCGGCGACGCGCAAGGGCGGGAGGCCTACGCGCGCGAACTCGACGCGCTGATCGCAGGCGCCGGTCTGACGGGGATCGTGTCGAGGGTCGGCCATTGCGCCGACATGCCCGCGGCGCTCATCGCCGCGAGCGTGGTCGCCGCGCCCTCGACGGAGCCCGAAGCGTTCGGGCGCAGCGCGGTCGAAGCGCAGGCGATGGGCGCGATGATCGTCGTTTCCGATTCCGGTGCGGCGCCGGAAACCGTCCTGGCCCCGCCGCAGACGCCGGAACAGGCGCGCACCGGCTGGCGCGTCCCGCCCGGCGACGCGCCGGCGCTCGCCGACGCGCTGGAAAGCGCGTTGAGCCTCGGCGCCACCGCGCGCGAAGCCCTCGCCCAACGCGCGCGCGCCCACGTCGAGCGCCATTTTTCGCTGGAGAAAATGACCGGCGACACGCTGGCGGTCTACGAGTCGGCGCTCGGTGGGTAGAGCGCGGCAGTTTCGCGCTGCCTCACCGTTGCGCGAAATAGACGTCGGCGCTTTCGTCGGCGATGCGCCGCATCAGCGGGATTCGTTCGAACGCCGCCTCGCGGCCGATCTCGCGCCCGACCAGTGCGAGGCGGCTCCACATATCGCCGGTCGGCACCGAGCCGTCCTTCAGCACGAGAGCGGACAGCGCGCATTGCGCCGCCCAGAACTCGCGTCGCCGCGGCAGATAGGCGTGGAGCAACGTCTTGGCGGCTTCGGCCCTTGTTCTTGTCGCCTTCAGCGCCTCGTCGATTTCATCTCCGGCCTCGAACCAATTCTCGGCGAATTCGCTGTTCGCCACCTCGTCGTTCGCCCGCGCGATCGTTTCGGCGCTGTCATGGTCGGGAACTTCCGCGACCAGTGCGTCGATGAGATCGGCCGGCCTGGAGACGTCCGGAACGAGCGCGTCGAGACCGATCGCTTCGACGACGCGGACCAACGCGAACGGCGGCGGCGCGCTCGACGCGATGTTCCGGGCGAGCGCGAGCTGCAACAGTTGCATGAAGGTGGGCGGCCTGATTTGCGACGTTGGCGTCGACGAGCGAATGGCCGCCTCGAACGAATCCATTTCGGCTCGCGAAATCTCGTCGTGAAGCAGCGCCTCGACGACGCCGTGGGGCTTCAACATGATCGACGCGGTCGCAAAGCACGCGCCGTGCTTCAGGCACGCGAACAGCGCGCTCGCGCCTGAGCCGTCGCGCACCGACGCCAGCAGTTTGACGATTTTCGTGGTTGCGGCGGCGGGCGGCGTCGAATCGGGTTCACGCGCTGGCCCGAACGCCGCCGCGATCGCGTCCCGCCGCGCGGGCGCGAGCCAAGGGCGAATCCGTTCGATGCGCGCACGGCCGATTTCGTCGAGCGCGCCGCGCGCTTCGGCGGCGGCGAGCGCCGTGACGACAGCCACAGCCAGCGGCTCCTCGCCGTGAAGAAGGAAACCAACGGCGGCTTGACGCGCGAGCGCCTTCTCGTCGGCGACAAGCCGGTTCGCGAACTCTATCTTGAAATCGAGGGGAAAAATCGCCGCCAGCTGATCGATGGCTTCATAGAGGTCGAAAGGATCGCCTCGCGAACCCGAAAACAGCGGCGCCAGGAAAGCGCGATAGACTTCTTCGCCGGCGCCGGTCGCGCTGGCTTCTCCGAGAGCGCGGACGAGCGCGGCGCGCGGCGCGTTGCCGATTTCGAGCCCCGCGCCGGCGAACGCCCGGCCCAACATGATCAAATAGACTGGGTGGATTTCGTCGCGCTCGGCGGCTTCGTCGAACGATCTATGGACCGCTTTTAGCGCCCGGCGCGCGACAGCGTCGCCGCCGTTGGCGTCGATCCGCGCCTGATTCAGCGCATCGGCGAAATCGGAGAAAGTCTGGTCGCCGCGATGATTGTTGGGGTCGGCCGACCGGGCGATCGAGAGGACGCGCCGGGAAAGGCTCTCGACGTCCGGATCGGCGCGGGCCGCCTCGTCGGCGATCAACTGGCGAATGAGCGCAAGTTCTTCCGAGCCGAGAATCGAATCCAGTGCGCTCGCGCGCCGTCGCCGGGGCGTTGCCTTCGGGCGGGTCTTGACGGGCTTCTTCATGCTCGATCATGCGAGAGACGGGCGTCCGACTATTATGGGCGCACGCGGCTCCGTCAATCGCCGCGCGCGCCTCGCCCACAGGCTCTCACGTCCCGCCGTGCGAAAACGCAGGCTTTCTTTAGCGGCGCTCGGAGCCTGATCGCCTCCGGCCGCCGCCCAGCTCCGCCCTATTTGATGAACGAGCCGTCGCGCAAATCCGTCAGCGCCTGGCGGATTTCGGCTTGGGTGTTCATGACGATCGGACCGTGCCAGGCGATCGGCTCGCGCAACGGGCGGCCGGAGACGAGGAGGAAGCGGATTCCCTCCGCGCCCGCCTGAACGCTCACTTCGTCGCCCGAGTCGAACACAACCAGCGAGCGATTGCCGACTTCATCGCGCACGATGACCTCATCGCCGGCGACCAGGCTCTCGCGCAGCGCGCCGAAAGGCGCCGAGGCGCCGTCGAACGAACCGGAACCCTCGAAAATATAGGCGAAGGCCTGGCGGTAGGTCTCCACCGGCAGGGTCTTGCGCTTGCCCGCCGGCACGAAGACGTCGAGATAGCGCGGATCGGCGGCGACTTCGTCGACCGGGCCGGCCTTGCCCCAGAACTCCCCGCAGATCACCCGCACGCGCGTTCCGTCGTCGTCGACGATTTCCGGGATCGCGAGGCTCGGCACGTCCTGATAGCGCGGCGCCGTCATTTTCAGGTTCGAGGGCAGGTTGGCCCACAGCTGAAAGCCGTGCATGCGGCCCAGATTGTCGCCTTTGGGCATCTCCTGATGCAGGATGCCGCGGCCGGCGGTCATCCATTGCACGTCGCCGGCGCCGAGCACGCCGGCATTGCCGAGGCTGTCGCCATGCGCCACGGAGCCGGCGAGCACATAGGTGATCGTTTCGATGCCGCGATGGGGATGCCAGGGAAAGCCGGCGATGTAGTCGCTGGGCTGGTCGCCGCGAAAATCGTCCATCAACAGGAACGGGTCGAAATCGGAAGTTTCGCCGAAGCCGAAGGCGCGCCGCAGCCTGACGCCGGCGCCCTCCAGGGTGGGCTTCGATTGGCTGACGCGCTTGACGGGGCGAATGGACATGAAGGGGGCCTCTCGGGCGTTGCGAAGCGCCCGATTTGGGGATCGAGCGGGCCGAATTCCAGCGCGACCCATTGCATTTTTGCAAATTCTACTCGGGCGCTTCGCCTGTTTCGGGGCGCCCGCCGAGGATTTCCGTCGCCGCGGCGCCGGCGGCGACGGCGCGCGTGAGGCAGTCCTCGATCGACAGGCCTTGCAGCCGCGCGGCGAGAAAGCCTGCGACGAAGGCGTTGCCGGCGCCGGTGCTGTCGAGCGCCTTCGCTGGGGGCGCGGCGACGCGCCAAAGCCGTTCGTCTTGAATCGCTTCGCAGCCCGCCGCGCCGCGCTTGATGACGACGAGTGGATAAAGCGCCGCCAGGCGCGCGCCTTGCTCGCGCCAGTCTTCGCTTCCCGCCAGCACGGCCGCCTCTTCGGCGTTGGGAAACAGCATCGTCGCGCCGCGCGTCCACGCGAAAAAATTCGCCGCGCCGACTTCGCGCAAAAATTCGGCCGAGGCGGGGTCGACGCCGACCGGCTTGCCGGCGGCGCGACGCATCGCGTCGATGACCGCCGCGCGCGGGCCCGGCGCGAAGAAGGAATAGCCGGAGAGGTGGATCAGCGCCGCGCCGGCGATCAGCGCGTCGGGAATGTCGCCGGCCTCGAGCGCGTCGTTGGCGCCGCGATCGGTGAGGAAGCTGCGCTCGCCCGAGGGGTCGACGAGCGCGATCAGCCGGCCGGTTTGGCGGGCCGAATCGCCGGCCAGATGCGCGTCGACGCCGGCGCGGCGAAAGCGCGCCGTTTCGCGCCGGCGATCGCTCGCGCCGACGCGGGCGACGAAGTCGACCTTCACGCCGAAATGGGCGAGCCAGACCGCCTGGTTGGCCGCCGATCCGCCTGGCCGGCGCACGATTGTCGCGCGCCGATCCGAGCCGGCGACGATCGGCCCTTCGAGACGCACGATGTCGTCGATCATGACGTCGCCGACGGCCAGGGCTCGCGGCGCGCGCGCCGCCGGCGCGCTCATCCCTGCAAACGCGCCAGTTCGACCGCGACCTGCGCCGCGAGAACGGCGTTGTTCTCGACCAGCGCCATATTGGCCGCCAGGCTTTGCCCGCCGGTCAATTCGATGATCCGCCCGAGCAGGAACGGGGTGACGTCCTTCCTGGCGATCCCTTGCGCCTTGGCGTCGGCCACCGCCTCGGCGATGCGCGCCTCGATCGTCTGCGCGTCGAGCGCCTTGTCCTCGGGGATCGGGTTGGCGATCAAGAGGCCGCCGGGGCCGATGTCCCGCTGCAAGCGGATCATGCGCGCGAGGTCGTGCAGGCCGTCGCAACGGTGATCGAGCTTGACGCCGCTCGAGCGCGCGTAAAAGGCGGGGAATTCGTCGCAGCGAAAGCCGCAGATCGCCACGCCGTGAGATTCGAGATATTCGAGCGTCTTGTCGATATCGAGGATCGATTTCGCGCCGGCGCAGACGACGGCGACCTTGGTGCGTGCGAGCTCGACGAGATCGGCGGAGATGTCGAAGGTCTCCTCGGCGCCGCGGTGCACGCCGCCGATGCCGCCGGTGGCGAAAATCTCGATCCCTGCGAGTTCGGCGATGTACATCGTCGCCGCCACCGTGGTTCCCGCTGCGCCGTGGCGCGCCGCGACGGCGCTGAGATCGCGCCGCGACGCCTTGACGACGCCTCCCGAGAGGCGGCTCAGCGCCTCCAGTTCGGCGCGGTCGAGCCCGACCTTGAAGCGGCCGTCGACGACGGCGATGGTCGCCGGCGTCGCCCCTTGCGCGCGCACCGCGTTCTCCAGCGTCACCGCCGTGGCGAAATTCTCGGGGTAGGGCATGCCGTGGGTGATGATCGTCGATTCCAGGGCGACGATCGGCTGCTTGCCGGCGAGCGCGTCGGCCGCCTCGCCCGACAAATCCAACAACGCCTTCGCGGCCATGCCTTTCGCCTTCGTTTCTTGCCGCGCCGAAGCGCGGGGCCGTCCGTCCTGATTACCAGCATTCGCAGGCTGCGATCAAACGCGCCGGGTTCGCATGCGCCCGTCCGGGCGGCCGGCGTTCGCCCGCCCCCGCTGCGCGAGGCCCTTTACGCGCGGCGCCGTTGGGATAACGTGGGCCGGAAGACGCCAGGGTCGGACCATGGACGAGCGCAAATCCGATCACCTCAAGCCGGCGCCGCCGAGTTTGCAGGCGGCGATCCGGCGCGCGCGCGTCGAGAGCGCCGAGCAGAGCCAGGCGGTCGCCGACCTCAGAGAGGCGGAAGTCGTACGGCTCGAATTGCTGCTCGAGGCCATTCGCCCGGTCCTCGATCAGACCCCCGAGGGCGTCGAGCTGTTCGATCCCGGCATCGCCTACGGCGAGCGGCCGAGGCTGTTCCTCGACATGATCGGCTTCGTCGATATGGGCCACGATCGGCGCACCTATCGCTTTTTCCAGGACACGCGCCATGGCCGCGTGCTGATTGCGGAAAGCGCGCTGATCGAGCGGATCGTCGCGGCGATGACCAATTACATCGCGCGCCGGCTGGTCGAGCGCGAACAGGCGCTCGCCTCGGACTGGCGCAGCAAGGAAGCGGCCGCGAACGGCGCCAAGCCGGCCGCCCGCGGCTTGCGGGCGGCCGGCGCGGCGCGCTTGAAAGACGGGCCGGGCCCGCCCGCCGACGCCGCCGCGACGGGCCTTCCGTTCAAAGGCCGCAGATGGCTGACGGCGATCGGCGATCTGTTCAGTTTTCTGCTGCTGACGCTAGGCTCGATCGCGTTCATTGCGCTGGTTTGCTTCGGCGCCTACGCCGCCTGGAACGCCTGGGGACGCGCGCTGTGGACGGCTCGGTTCGGCGCGCCGCCGATCTAGACCCTCGGCGCTTCGCGCTCGCCGATCTCGGCGCTTCCCGGCAGCATGCCGCGCGCGCGCGCGCCGACGCGCCAGAAGTCGCCGGCGCGCTCCAGGCGGATCAGGTGATAGGCGGCGCGTTGGCGTAGGTCCGGCGACGCGGCGGCGGCCGACGCGACGCCGAGAATGGGGATGCGTCCGCCCTCGACGCGCGAGGCCGCGGACGGGAGATAATGAACCATGCGCTTATGCGCGTGGCCGTGCAGGATCGCTTCGGCGCCGAGACAGCCGACGACGGCCTCGAGCGCGCGCGCGTCGGTCAGGCCGCGCAGCGGCGAATAGCCGCGCGAAAGCGGGGGATGGTGGATCAGGATGACGCGCGCCAGTCCGCGCGCGCCGGTCTGCCGAAGCAGTTCGCCGAGTTGGGCGATCTGCCGCGCGCCGAGGCTCCCGGTCGCCGTCAGCGGTCCGCTCGGCGCGCCCGAGTTGAGGCCGATCAGCGCGACTTCGCCGCGCACGCGCAGGAAGGGAAACCGATCGCTCGCCTCGGCGCCCGCGTCGCTCGACGTCCACGGCGCGAAAGTCGCGGCCAGACCCTCCATCGCGTCGCGCACGTAGGCGTCGTGATTGCCGGGCGTGAAACTGACGTCGGCCGGCTCGCCCAAAGTGGTCATCCACGCCGCGGCGCGGCGGAATTCGGCGGCGAGGCCGATATTGACCACGTCGCCGGTCATTGCGACATGGTCGGGTGACTGCGCGCGCAGGTCCGCCGCCAGCCGCGCCAGCATCGCCATGTCGTTGAGGCGCTCGCGCTCGCGCCTCCAGTTGAGGTAGCCCATGACGCGCTTGAGCCGCAGCTCGCCGCGGCCCGGCCAAGGCGCGGGCCCGAGATGGGCGTCCGAGAGATGCGCGATGGTGAAACTCATGGACAAGTCGATTCCGAATTGGGCCTCACGCCCGCGGGGACTGACGCTCGCGCCGGGGCGCGCTAGGGTCGACGACGCAGAGACCCTTAGGGAGACGAATTTGCCGATGCAAGGACAAAGCCGACGCCCCCTTCGCGAACGCCTGACGACGCGGCTCGCGCATATAAGCTTTCTGCTGATGCGGCCGATGACCCTGGGGGTCCGGGCCGCCGTCATCGACGGCGACGACCGCGTGCTGCTGATCAAACACACTTATGTCGCGGGCTGGCACCTGCCCGGCGGCGGCGTCGAGGTCGGCGAGACAGCTGAGAGCGCGCTGACGCGCGAACTCTTCGAGGAGGCCAACGTCGTCCTCGAAGCGCCGCCGGCGCTGCACGGGCTGTTCCTCAACGCCCATGCCTCCCGGCGCGATCACGTCGCGGTCTATGTGGCGCGCCGGTTTCGCGTCACGGGCGAGCGCGCGCCGGACCGCGAGATCGTCGCGGCGCGCTTCTTTCCCCGCGACGCCCTGCCGCCCGACGCTACGCGCGGGACGCGGGCTCGCCTCGACGAGATTTTCGGCGCCGCGCCGATCTCGGCGCTCTGGTGAGCGCTTGGGGCGCGCCCTTCCGCGCGCGGCCGCGCCCATGCTAAAGCGCGCCTCGCCCTTTTCGATTCCTTAGAGCCGCTCATGACCGAATTGTCGCTCGTGCTCGAACCGGAAACGCCCGCCGACGGGGAAGCGATTCTTCGGCTCAACCAGCGGGTGTTCGGGCCGGGCCGTTTCGCGCGCACCGCCTATCGCGTTCGCGAGACCACGGCGGCGGACCTGTCGCTGAGCTTCGTCGCGCGCGTCGGCACGCTGCTGGTCGGCGCCAACGCGATGACGCCGATTCTGATCGGCTCGACGCCGGCGCTGCTGCTCGGACCGCTGATCGTCGAGCCGGTGTTCCGCAGCCAGGGCATCGGCGAGGCGCTGGTGACGCGTTCGCTTGAAGCGGCAAGGGAAGCCGGCGCGAAATTGACGATCCTGGTCGGCGACGAGCCCTATTACGCGCGCATGGGCTTCAAGCGCGTGCCGCCCGGCCGCATCGCGCTGCCCGGCCCGGTCGATCCGGCGCGGCTGCTCTATTGCGAATTGCAGCCGGGCGCCTTCGAGGGCGTGAGCGGCAAGGTCAGGGGGGCGTAGCGGGCTGGCGGCGAAGAGCCGACGTTCGGCTCTCGGGTCCGCGCAGCGCGAGGCGGCGGAGGCGACGGCCGAACCAGCCGGGGCCGACGCCATTTTCCCGGGATCGTTTGCTGTCAAGGGCTTGCGAGGCGATTTTCTTCCGCCTCGTCGCGGCGAGGGCTTCGCGCGCCAGCCGACGCCGCATTACGGCATTACTGCATTACCCAGTACGGTGACAGGCGCCTATTTCCCTTTTTATAAACAACAACAAGGAAATAGCCGTGCGCCGCCGTAAGCTTTTCCGTAGGCTCTTCAAGCGGCGCGACGTTGACCGGCACCGGCTTGGCAGGGAGCGCCGTCGACCTCATGGAAGCCGCTTTTTTCCGAAGTTTTGAGGCTGTCAACGGCGCGCTTTTCGCGCGCCGCCTCCAGCGGTCGAAGACCATTGACAGCCTCAAAACTTCGCAAGTTTATGCTTCCATGAGGTCGACGGTGCGGCAGGTCGGCGGGAGCGGTCGCCAAGCGCGGAACCGCCCGTCTCTCGCCGATGAGGCGCCCAAAAAGGGAAATGGGCGCCTGTCACCGTAATGGGAATTCGAGCGACCGTGCTGGGACGGCGGCGATGTCTCGCTGCCGGCCGCCTAATTTCCAAATGCGGGCGCTCCGGTCCGCTCCGCCGTCGAGCCGCGGCTTTGCGCCTCTGAAGGGGATGAAAAGCCGCCAGTCGCTGCAACGCCCCCGAGCCGAGATGAGTAGATTCCGAGGCTGCCATCGCGAGCCCGAAGCCGGGTATCGTCGGGCTGAATGTTTTTGCGATTGCCTGAGGTGCGGAAAGAACCTAAAGACTGGTTGCCGAATGTGCCGCCAGCGACGCGCCTTGTCGTGGCCGCTTCTGGTTAGGGGCTCGCAATTGGGAGGCAATATGCTCCAAGGCATCAACAGCCCGGCAGACTTGCGGCGTCATAAGCCGGCGGACCTCAAGCAAATCGCGGAAGAACTCAGGGCAGAGACCATAAAGGCTGTTTCCGTCACCGGCGGCCACCTGGGCGCGGGTCTTGGCGTCGTCGAACTGACAATCGCGCTGCACTACATCTTCGATACGCCCAAAGACCGGCTGATCTGGGATGTCGGGCACCAGGCCTATCCTCATAAAATACTGACGGGGCGCAGAGATCGGATTCGTACGCTGCGGACTGGGGGGGGCCTTTCGGGCTTTACCAAACGATCCGAAAGCGAATACGACCCGTTCGGCGCCGCACACGCCTCGACCTCGATTTCAGCCGCCCTCGGCATGGCGGTGGCGCGCGACCTGAAAAATGAGAAACACAATATCATAGCGGTGATTGGCGACGGCTCAATGTCGGCCGGGATGGCTTACGAGGCGATGAACAACGCCGGGGCGATGAATAGCCGGCTGATTGTGATCCTCAATGACAACGACATGTCGATCGCGCCGCCGGTCGGCGCCATGTCCGGATATTTTTCGCGCCTGATTTCGAGCCAAACCTATCGTTCCCTGCGCGATATCGGCAAGCAACTCGCTCGGCGACTGCCGAAAACCCTGGAAATCAAGGCTGAGCGCCTCGACCAATTTGCGCGCGGCTTCTGGACCGGCGGATCGCTGTTCGAAGAACTGGGATTTTATTACGTGGGGCCGATCGACGGCCATAACTTCGACCACCTTCTGCCTGTGCTGCGAAACGTTCGTGACGCCCGCAACGGCCCGATCCTGGTGCATGTCGTAACGAAGAAGGGCAAAGGCTACCCGCCCGCGGAAGCCTCCAGCGACAAATACCATGCCGTCACAAAATTCGACGTCGCGACGGGAGAACAATCGAAAGCCAAGGCGAAGGCGCCGTCTTTCACCAGGGTTTTCGCAGAAAGCCTCGTCAAGGAGGCGACGAAGGACGATCGCATCGTCGCGGTGACGGCGGCGATGCCGGCGGGCACGGGGCTCGATATTTTCGGCAAGGCCTTCCCGACGCGAACGTTCGACGTAGGCATCGCCGAGCAGCACGCGGTGACGTTCGCCGCTGGGCTCGCCGCGGAAGGCTACAAGCCGTTCTGCGTCATTTATTCGACGTTCTTGCAGCGCGGTTACGATCAAGTCGTGCACGATGTGGCGATTCAATCGTTGCCCGTGCGCTTTGCGATCGACCGGGCTGGGCTTGTTGGGGCCGACGGTCCCACACACGCCGGTTCATTCGACGTCGCCTATCTCGGCTGCCTGCCAGGCTTCGTAATTATGGCTGCGGCGGACGAGGCTGAGCTTACGCATATGATTGCGACCGCCGCCGCGATCGATGATCGCCCGTCGGCGGTTCGTTACCCGCGCGGCGACGGCGTCGGCGTGGCGATCCCGGAAGTCGGCGTGCCGCTCGAAATCGGCAAGGGACGAATTGTTCGCCAAGGCGACAAAGTCGCCCTGCTGTCGTTTGGCGCCCGCCTTGCGGAATGTTCGAAGGCTGCGGTGGAACTCGCTAAGCTTGGTCTTTCCACCACGGTCGCGGACGCTCGCTTCGCCAAGCCGCTTGATGTCGATCTTATTTTTAAGCTCGCTCGTGAGCACGAAATCCTCATTACGATCGAAGAAGGATCGATCGGCGGATTCGGCTCTTACGTGCTGCAGACGTTGGCCGAGCACGGGGAGCTCGACCGCGGCGTCAAAGTCCGCTCCATGGTTCTGCCCGACGTGTTCTTGGCGCACGACAGCCCGGAGGCGATGTACGCCAAGGCGGGGCTTGACGCCGAGGGGATCGTCGCAAAAGTGCTCGACGTTCTCGGCGGCAGCCCGAGTCAAATCCGCCCGGTCGACGCCAACATAAGGCCGATCGCGTCTGTCGTAGCGCCGCGAGTTCGCGCCCCCATGCAGGTTATTCTCGCTCAACCGCGCGGCTTCTGCGCTGGCGTCGTGCGCGCGATTGAAATCGTCGAACGCTCGCTGGAAAAATACGACCGGCCGGTCTATGTGCGCCACGAGATCGTTCATAACAAGCACGTCGTCGACGGTCTAAAGGCCAAAGGCGCCCACTTCGTCGAGGAGCTGTCCGAAATCCCGGACGACGCCGTCGCAATATTCAGCGCGCACGGCGTGCCGAAGAAGGTGGAGCAGGAGGCGGCGTCGCGTCAGCTCGTCGTCCACAACGCCACGTGCCCCTTGGTCACCAAGGTTCATATCCAGGCCAAGCGCTACGTGATGCAAGGACGAACGCTTATCCTCATTGGTCACGCGGGCCACGCGGAGGTCGAGGGCACGCTGGGGCAGATTGCCGCTCCGGTCGTGCTCGTTCAGACCGAGAGCGACGTCGCAAGCCTCACGATTCCCGCTGACACACCGGTCGGTTATGTGACGCAGACGACGTTGAGCGTGGACGACACCAAAGGGATCATCGCCGCTTTGCATCGGCGATTCAGCGATCTCGTCGGTCCCGACACGCGAGACATTTGCTACGCGACACAAAATCGTCAGACGGCCGTTCGCGACTTGTGCAAGGAAGTGGACGTGGTCATAGTCGTCGGCGCCAAGAATAGTTCTAATTCAAATCGGTTGTGTGAGATAGGTGCGGAAATGGGAGTGCCGAGTTATCTCATCGCCGACAGCGCCGATCTTCGTCCCGAATGGGTGGAGAACGCCCACGCCGTCGGCGTCACCGCCGGCGCTTCGGCGCCCGAGCAACTCGTGCAAGACGTCGTTCAATGGCTCGGCCGCCTTGGCCCTGTCGAAATCTCGACCCTGAATGGTCCCAATGAATCCATAGAGTTTCGGTTGCCTGTGCAGCTGGCGCGAGCGTAATCGGCTCTCGCTTCCAAAACCTCGTGGCGCGACCAGTCACCGAAAGACAAGCTATGACGATACCTTTTTTCAAGGAAGCGAAAATTGGCCTGTATCTGCTCAAACAGAAACTAGCGGGCCGAAAGCGCTATCCTCTCGTGCTCATGCTCGAGCCGTTGTTCCGCTGCAACCTCGCCTGCGTGGGTTGCGGCAAGATCGATTATCCAGACCCGATCCTCAATCAGCGATTGTCGACGCAAGAATGTCTCGATGCGGTCGATGAATGCGGCGCGCCCATGGTGGCGATTCCAGGCGGCGAGCCGCTGATCCACCGCGATATCGGCGAGATCGTGAAAGGCATCGTGGCGCGCAAGAAATTTGTTTCCCTCTGCACCAACGCGCTCTTGCTCGAGAAAAAGCTCCACCTGTTCGAGCCATCGCCTTATCTTTTCTTTTCCGTGCATCTGGACGGACTGAAGGACTATCACGACAAGTCGGTGTCGCTCAGCGGCGTTTTCGACATTGCGATCTCGGCGATCAAGAAGGCGAAGGCCAAGGGATTCGCCGTCAATGTCAACGCGACGATCTTCGACGGCCATGCGCCGGAAGATATTGCGGCCTTCCTCGATCTGGCGAAAGAACTGGAAGTCGGCGTCTCGATTTCGCCCGGCTACGCCTATGAGCGCGCCCCCGACCAGCAGCATTTCCTCAATCGCCGTAAGACTAAGGAGCTTTTTCGCCGCGTCTTCTCCCTGGGCAAAGGCAAGAAGTGGCAGTTTATGCATTCCGGTCTTTTCCTGGACTTTCTCGCCGGCAATCGCGAGTTCCACTGCACGCCTTGGGGCATGCCCACGCGCAACGTCTTCGGCTGGCAGAAACCCTGCTATCTCCTGGGCGAGGGATATGTCGGTTCGTTCAAAGAGCTGATGGAGACGACCGACTGGGACCGTTACGGAACCGGCCGATATGAAAAGTGCGCCAATTGCATGGCGCATTGCGGTTATGAACCGACGGCCGCGATTGTAGCGATGAGCCGTCCCTGGTCGGCGATCTGGACGGCGATTCGCGGCGTGCGAACGGACGGCCCGATGGCGCCGGAGATCCCCCTCGATCAGCAGAGGCCGGCGGATTTCGTTTATTCCCGTCATGTCGAAACGATGCTGGCCAAAGTTCGGCGGAAAGACGACTCGGTCAAAACCTTAGAGTCGAAATCTTCGACTCCGGCGCGTTGATCGGCAAGGCTTCTTCCTCGCACGGTGGGCTCCGTGATCAAGAAATTCTCCGTTTGCTGCGAAGCGGCCGCGAGTTGAGGCGATTGTTGTAATCGATGCTCACGTCCATCATCGTTCGGATCGTAGGGTTTTGCATTCGTCACGCCTGGACGGTGGTTGGCGTCAGCTTGCTGATCGCGGCCGGATCGAGCGTCTACACGGCAAGCCACTTCCGCCTAAACTCGGACGTCAACGCTTTGCTCTCGGACAAACTCGACTGGCGCAAACGCGACATCGCTTTCGAAAGCGCCTTTGGCCGTTTCGGAATCATTGATGTCGTCGTCGGGGCGCCGACGCCCGAGTTGACCGGAGCGGCCACCGTGGAATTGACGCAGGCGCTCGCCAAGGAGACGGCGCTGTTCCCCGACGTCTCGAACGCCGGCGCCACGCAGTTTTTCGCCCAGCACGGGCTTCTGTTCTTGCCGAAGCAGGCGTTGGAGAAAGATCTCGGAGGTCTGATTCAGGGCGAAGCGCTGATTCAGGATCTTGCCTCCGACCGAAGCCTGCGCGGGTTGATCGCGGGGCTCGAGGACGTGCTTCTCGGCCTTCAGTCCAATCGCTTGAAGCTTGACGATCTCGGCCGCCCTTTGAACCAGGCGTCCGATACGCTGGACAATGTGCTCGCGGAGCGGCCGGCGAGTTTTTCGTGGCGCGTCTTGATGCAAGGCAAGCCTGCGTCCTCTAACGATCTTCGCGGCTTCATCGAGGTCCATCCGGCGCTCGACTTCAGCGCCCTGCAACCGGGACTGCGAGCGAGCGAGAGCATTCGCCGGATCGCGGCGGATATCCTCCCAAAATATCAGGCGAGCGTGCGTCTCACCGGTGTGGTGACGATGAACGACGAACAGTTCGGGACAATTAAGGAAAATGCGGTCCGCAACGGTCTTATCACTTTGGCGATCGTCGCATTCATTCTTTGGCTCGCCTTACGCTCGGGGCGGCTCATGGCCGCCGTAGCCGTCAATCTTTTCGTCGGCCTCGCAGCGACGGCGGCCCTAGGTCTGTTCACGGTGGGCGCGTACAATCTCATCTCTGTTTATTTTTCGGTGCTTTTCGTCGGCATCGGCGTCGATTTCGGCATCCAATTCAGCGTTCGCTATCGCTCCGAACGGCACGATATCGACGATCTTATCAAGGCGATTCAAAGCGCCGGCTTTCGCATCGGCGCTCCGCTGACTCTCGCGGCGTTCGCGACCGCCGCGGGGTTCCTGTCGTTTCTGCCCACGGACTACAAGGGCGTGTCTGAATTGGGCCAGATCGCTGGCTGCGGCATGTTGATCGCTTTCGCCACCACCGTCACGCTTCTGCCGGCGCTGATCGTGCTGCTGAACCCGCCCAGAGAACCGAAGCCGCTCGGATACTCGTCGCTCGCGCCGGTCGACGACTATATGAGTCGGCACCGAATAGGCATCATCGCCGGCACCGCGGTCGTCGTGATCGGTGGGTTGCCGCTCCTCCATTGGCTCAGCTTCGACTTCAATCCAATCAATCTGCAGAGTCCTAAAACAGAGTCGATCGCGACTTATCTCGAACTCAGTCGCGATCCCAGCACCGACACCAACGCCATCCAGACGCTGGCGCCGTCGCTCGAACAGGGGAATGCGATCGGCGCGCGAGTTTCCAAGCTGCCGGAGGTGTCGCACGTCGTGACGCTTTCGAGCTTCATTCCGGAGGATCAGGCGGAAAAGCTCCCGATCATTCAAAACGCCGCGAATAAGCTTGCCAGCGCCTTCGACCCCAAGAACGTTCAGCCCGCCCCGACCGATGCCGAAAATGTCGATGCGTTGAACGAAGGCGCCCAGCGGCTGACGGAGGCGGCGGGCGATCAGATGGGAGCTGGGGCCGACGCCGCGCGGCGACTTTCCGTCGACCTGTCGAGCTTGGCGCATGCGGCTCGACCCGTTCGCGATAAGGCGACGGACAGTTTCGTTTGGTCGCTGGGACAGGTTTTGGGCTCGTTGCAAGCCTCGCTTCAGACGCAGCCGGTCACGCGAGAGTCTCTGCCGCCGGACCTTACGCGCGATTGGGTGACGTCGGACGGCCACGCTCGCGTTTCGATTGCGCCCAAGGACGATCCCAGCGACAACGAGGCCATGCGTCGCTTCGCGCGCGCGGTGCTGGCCGTCGAGCCCGACGCCACCGAAGGGCCGATCTCCATTCTGGAGGCGGGCGACTTGGTTGTGCACGCCTTCGTCGAAGCCGGCGTATTGGCGCTGCTGTCGATAGCGATCCTGTTGTGGCTCGTGCTCAAGCGCATCGGCGACGTTCTGTTGACTCTCATTCCTCTGGCGCTCGCCGGCGTGGTGACGTTGGAACTCACCGTGTTGGTGGGTCTGCCGCTCAACTTCGCCAATATCATCGCCCTGCCCCTGCTCCTGGGCGTCGGCGTGGCGTTCAAGATCTATTACATTATGGCTTGGCGCGAAGGGCAAACCCGTCTTTTGTCGACCAGTCTCACCCGTGCGGTCATCTACAGCGCGCTCACGACGGCCACGGCGTTCGGCAGTCTCATTTTCTCGAGTCATCCCGGCACGTCGAGCATGGGCAAGCTGCTGGCTCTTTCGCTCGTATGCACGCTGGCGGCGGCGGTGCTGTTTCAACCAATCCTGATGGGCAAGCCACGAAACGCGCCATCCGGAAGCTGACTATCCCTGATTATGCGAAAGGAGGACTCAATGATGATCTCCAGGCTCTTACTCTCGACGGTATTTGTCGGCGTCTCGTCCTTGGCGCTCGCGGAATCGGGCACGCCTAAGGAACAAGACGCGTGCCGTCCCGATGTTCGCCGGTTCTGCCATATGATCAAGGAGCAAGACGGCGATGAAGCTTTTCTTGGATGCCTTGAGCTTCACCGCGACGAGCTGTCCCAGGCCTGCAGAAACGTGTTGCAAGACCATGGCAAGTGACTGTCGCCGGGCGGTCGATCAAGAAAACCCAGGTCGGCGTTCCAGCGACGGGATTTCTCCATCAGTCGGCCGCATTGGCGAACGACACAAGACGGTATGCTCCTGTCGCCACGATGGGCGTGTTTCCGTCGCCGCCTTGGGAAATGGAAGATGAGAACTAGGCTTAGGTTCGCCGTCGCGATAGCGAGCGCTATGCTGACAGCGGGCTACGCCCGTTCGGCGTCGAGTCAAGACAATATCCCACTTCCGCCGCCGAACCCGTTCAGAACCGCAGCTCCGGCGGCGAACCCTTCCGAGACCGCGGCTCCGCCGCCGAACTCATTCAAGACCGCGGCGCCGGCGGCCAATCAAGACGAAATCCCAGTTCCGCCGCCGAACCCATTCAAGAACGCAGCCCCGGCGCCGATCCCATCCGAGACCGCGGCCCCGGCGGCGAACCCGTCCAAGACCGCAGCTCCGCCGCCGAACCAAGCCCAGACCGCGACTCCGGCGCCTATCCCGTCCGAGACCGCGGCTCCGGTGCCGAACCAGTACAAGACCGCAGCCGGACTTTGGCAGGAGGTCGACGATCAGGGCCACGTCGGAGCTTGGTTTCTGTTCGTCGAAAAGGACGGGCTTTATGAAGGGCGGTTCGTCAAGATGTTCAAACAGCCGGGAGAACAACAGCAGTTCCAGACATGCCAAAAATGCACGGGGGATCAAAAGGACGCGCCGATGTTGGGCCTCACCATCGTCAAGGGCATGAAGCGCAATGGCAACAGATACGACGAGGGCAGCATCCTCGATCCCCGCGACGGCACCGTCTATCACGCTCAGATGGAGCTAAGTGCGGACGGGCAGCAACTCTCGGTGCGGGGCTATCTGGGCATTCCGCTGCTTGGCCAGACGCAAGTCTGGACGCGCCTGCCGGACGACGCGATAGCGCCGGCCGACATTCCCGAGGAATCCGTCGGGCCCGCATCGACGCGGGAGTGAAACCGCATCGCTGTCGCCTCGAACGCGCCGCCGGCTGCGACATCCCAAGGAATTCGATCAGCCGCCTGCGTCACATTCCAAATTTGATGGTCTGGCCGGATATCGAGTTTTTGTATCGGGCAATCGCCCAAAGCGGGAAAAACTTCGAGTAGCCGTGGTAGCGTAAATAGAAGACACGGGGAAACCCGGTTGCGGTGTACCGTTCCTCGTCCCAGAATCCGTGCGTTCCTTGGGCGTCAAGGAGGAACTTTACGCCACGCGCCACGCTCGAATCGCCGGTTCGCCCCGCGGCCATAAGACCGAGGAGCGCCCAAGCCGTCTGGGAAGCTGTGCTCGGCGCGGGTTCGTGGCCGCGATAGTCGAGCTTATAACTCGCGCCATCCTCGCCCCAGCCGCCGTCTTCGTTTTGAATGGCTGCGAGCCAATCGGCGGCTCGCGCCATTTCCGGCGCCGTCCGATCTACCCCTGCCATGTTCAGCGCGCAAAGCGCCGACCAGGCGCCGTAGATGTAGTTCATGCCCCAGCGGCCGAACCAGCTTCCGTCCGCCAACTGCGTTTGGCGAAGATAACTCAAAGCCTCGCGCAGGGCCGAGTTGACCTCGGGTCGTTCGCCGAGCTGCGCGAGCATCGACACGCAGCGGCCCGTCACGTCCTCGGTGGGCGGGTCGAGCAAGGCGCCGTGATCGGCAAACGGGATGTTGTTGAGGTAAAGGAAGTTGTTGTCGGCGTCGAACGCCCCCCAGCCGCCGTTGTGGCTTTGCAGGCCGCAAATCCATTCCCGCGCGCGCTCGATCGCAAGATGAAACGATTGATGGCCGCGCGCTCTTTGCAGCCGGTCCATAGCCATCACGACGACAGCGGTGTCGTCGAGATCCGGGTAATGCGGATTGGCGAATTGAAACGCCCAGCCGCCCGGCCGCACGGTCGGCCGGCGCGCGCTCCAATCGCCAACGACATCCAGCTCTTGGCGGGGCTGCAACCATTTCAGGCCGGCGGCGGCTGCGTCCATCGCCCGCTCATCGCCGACCTCCAGCAACGTTTGGCACGCCAGCGCCGTGTCCCACACCGGGGAAACACAGGGCTGACAATAAGCTTCGTCGGACCTGACGACGAGAAGCTTGTCGATCGAGCGGCGCGCCGCGAGGTAATTCGGATGCTGACGATCGTAGCCCAGCGCGTCGTACATCATCGCCGAATTGGCCATGGCGGGAAAAATCGCCCCAAGACCGTCTTCGCCGTTGAGGCGTTCGTTGACGAACGCCACGGCCGCCTCGATAGCGCGCTGGCGCGATCGTTTTGGAAAAAGCGGCTCGACGACGCGCAAGACTGCGTCGACGGCGTTGAAGAACGTGGACCAACCGCGGCTCTGATGCGGCGCTCTGGGGGCCAGGCCGAGCGTTTGCGGCGGCTCGAGAAAGAGTTCGTCGACGCCGACCTTTTTCGGATTGCGCGCCTGCGGCTTCAGGGCGCCTAACACCAGCAGCGGCACGATGACCGTGCGCGCCCAGTACGACATCTTGTTGAGATGCAGCGGAAACCAGTAGGGCAGCAGCATGATCTCGACCGGCATCACGGGAACCGCCCGCCAGCTCACGACGCCGTAGAGCGCCAGCAGCGCCCGGGTGAAGACATTGCTCTTGGCCGCGCCGCCGCGGGCGCGGATCGCCTCGCGCGCTCGGCGCATGTGCGCCGCGTCCGCGTCGTCGCCAATCATCTTCAGCGCGAAATACGCCTTCACGCTGGCGCTCATGTCGAAGTCGCCGCCGTAGAACAGCGGCCAGCCGTCGTGTGCGGCCTGGATGCGGCGTAAGTAGTTCGCGATCTTGCCTTCCAGCTCGGCATCGACCGGCTCGCCGAGGTAGTGTCTAAGGAGCACGTATTCGGCCGGGATGGTGGCGTCCGCCTCGAGTTCGAACACCCAGTGTCCGTCCGGGCGCTGAGCGGCGAGCAAGGCGTCCGTCGCCGCGGAGATCGATCGATCCAGGGATTGCCGGCCATCCTCAGTCGAGGGCGGAGTCTTGCCGGACGCCATCATGGTCTCACGCATCGATTTGCCTCTCATTCACTTTACGCACAATTGCCGCTGTTTGACATGGGTCCCGCTCCCAGATCAATCGACGCCGTCGCTCACCGTCCTCTCGACTCCAAGACAACGCAATTCCGCTGAAAATTGTTCTCAAAGCGGCGCAATGATTTCCGCTGCTTTTGCGCCCGAGCGGATTGCGCCCTCAATAGTCGCGGGCAGCCCGGTCCGGGTCCAGTCGCCAGCGAGGACGAGATTTTCCCAGGCCGTCTCCGTGACGGGGCGCTTGGCTTCTTCACGCGGCAAGGCGGCGAACGTCGCACGACGTTCGCGCACAATTTGCCACGCCGGCATGGCGTCCGCGAGGTTGGCGATTACCGCCACTTCACTCCAGATCCGGCGGGCGAGATCCTCCCGCGACAGGTCTAGCAAATCGTCTGCGGCGCTGATTGTGACCGACAGGCGTCCGGGGAACGCGAACAGCCATTGCGTCATGCCGTTGACTACGCCGATCATCGGCGCAAGGCCCTCAGGCGGATCGATGCGGAAATGCGCGTTGACGATGGCGCGAAATTCCGTCGGCGTCGGCAACCCCGGCACGAGAGACTCCGCGGCCGTTGGCGGCGCAGCGAGGACGACGGCGTCCCTTGACGTCAAGCGAATAGACATATCGCCGAAGTCGAGCGCCGTCACACGGTCGGCGCCGAGCGCAAGCTGACGAAGCCGGCGACCATAGTTCACGCTGCCGCCATGGTCGGCGACGTAGCGAAGCGCCGGCGCGACGAAGACGTTGGAAAGGCCGCCATGAGCGATCAACGGGCGATAGTTGCGCCCGCCGGCGGCGAGCGTCTCCCGGATAATCGCCGCCGCCAATGCCGCCGAACCGCTTCGCGGTTCGGTGTTGAGCGCGGAAATGAGCAAGGGTTCGATCAGTCGCTGATAAAGCGGCCCCGAACACGAAATCGTCTCGCCGATCGTGGCGCCGGCTTTGGCCCGCAATAGCTGCGCGAGCGCGAGATATTCGCTTAGGCGCGTGCCGGGGACGCGACGCGCCGGGTCGAGTATCCACCAAGGTATGAGTCCGTCGTTGGCGCGCACCGTCCAGCGCTCGCCTGTCGCGATATCGATGAAGGGGAAACTCGCGGACGGCGGCGCTGTAAGACCAGCCCTCGCGCCGATGATGTCGAGGTAGGAAAGGGCGGCCTTGTTGCCGGACAATAGGAGATGATTGCCGTTGTCGATCTCCATGCCGAGGGTGGAATCGTAATACGAACGGCAGCGCCCGCCCGCTTGGTTGGTCGCCTCATGAACCGTCACCGCCAAGCCGCGAGAAGCCAGCCGCACGGCGGCGGACAGTCCCGCCAATCCGGCGCCGACGACATGGATTTGACGCGGCGTCAGACGATGCCGTGACACAGAACAATCCAAATAAGCTGCATGCGGCACCGCTTGACGGGCGCGCGCGGCGGAAGCCAGCCACGCGCGACGAGACGCTCGAGGATCGAGCGATAGGCCGCGCTCATGATGCGGGGGGTGCGCGCGACCCGGCGCGGGCTCCGAGCAATGATCGCGTCGGACTCGACGAAATGGCGCCGAGCGCGCGCGGCGACCGGCGCGCAGGCTTGATCAATCGCAGGATTGGCGATTGCGTCCAGAGGTTCGGTCGACGTTATTCCGGCGGCGCGCAGCGCTTCTTGCGGAAGATAGAGTCTCCCGATGCCGGCGTCCTCGTCGATATCGCGCAGGATGTTGGTCAGTTGGAGGGCGCGACCGAGGTGATGCGCCAGGGCTACGCCTTGCGCGTCCTCCATTTTGAATACGCGAACGCATAGGCGGCCCACGGCACCGGCCACGCGGTCGCAATAGAGGTCGAGCGTCGCCCAATCCGGCGCGCGGATCGGGGCGATCACATCCATTTCCATGCCGTCGATGACGGCCAAGAAATCGTCGCGGCGCAGATTGAAAGTCCGGATCGCCTCGGCCAGCGCATGCAAGCGGGGGGGCGCGGCGCCGGCGTAAATCGCATCGACGTCGTGACGCCAGTTCTGCAATTGAGCAAGACGGACGTCGCTGGGACCGTCATTGTCGGCAATGTCGTCGACGGCGCGACAGAACGAATAAATTTCGAACATCGCCTGGCGTTGCTCGGGCGGCATGAGCCGCATCGCCATATAAAACGAACTGCCGGAGGCCCGCACGCGAGCTTCGGGGACGGGCTCGGAACTTATCGCGTTGACGTTTGCGGCCGAGGCGGGCAGGCGTCCGAGCGAGCCAAAGCGGCGCAAAGCGCTATTGAGAACGGCAAGAAGACCGACGCCGCCCGCGCGCCATTTGCCAAGATGGGTCTCCGCGCTGAGAGGATCGCTCACGGTCAGCGCGCGCGCGACGCGCAACGCCAGCGCGTGAATGACTGAAATCTCGAGCCCCAAACGCCAATCCGCGATCGCGGTCTCGAGTCCGTCTCCTTCATGCAGCATTGTCTCGGCGCGATGCGCGAGTTCCGCGATGCAGCGACGCAACGCCGGCGAGGCCTTTTCCTCGCCGAGCGCTTCAACGTCGAGGCCATATTTGGCGAGATCGTCCAAAGGCAAATAGACACGGTCGAGATTGCGATAATCCAAGCCGCAGTCCTGAAGGTGATTGTTGATTTGCAGCGCGGCGCATATGGCGTCGGAAGCGGGCCACGTCGAACGGCTCT
>Ga0326727_10008757_pt1 | contig 25421 bp, 17 predicted proteins | sample MB2enrmetagenome_FD_207643 | JGI IMG/M metagenome (GOLD analysis project Ga0326727, IMG submission 207643) | Lab enriched peat soil microbial communities from McLean, Ithaca, NY, United States - MB29MY | ecosystem: Environmental > Terrestrial > Soil > Wetlands > Peat | place: USA: New York... | reverse complement strand
CACCGCGGTCAACGACGTCCATATCTTCGAGGAACAGGCCGAGCTGATCGCTCAGTATGACACCAGCGGGTACCGCCCGGGGCAGATCAAGGCACTCATATCGCCCGAAGAACTGGAAACCAGAACGCAAGCTGTTTCGGTGCTGCGCCGGTACTCTCATGCGATCGGGGACCTGGCGGGAGGGAAACAGTCCAAACTGCGCTCAGGAGCCTCTCGCCGGCGCCGGTGGCCCCTACCACTGCCGCAGCGGCTGCGAGCGGCAAGATGACCCCACAGCAGATAGGCCTCATCCTGTCTGGACTCGACGCTGCGCTCAAACCCTACCTCGACCGCAAGGTTATCAGTTATCACCGTGTTGAAACCGCGGCTGAACCTCGATTGGTGGATATTCCATAGCATCCTCTCATGAAACTGCTGTCCATCGAGGGTCCCGAAGCGCAGCGTCTACTTCCATTCCTGCAAGGCGGCTCGTTCGTTTGTAGTGCGGCAGCGAGCCAATCCACTGTTCAAGCTCACGGCAAAAGCCTAGTGTCCAATCTGGGTATCTACCAAAGAATTCAAAGCATTGTTTCAGTCTTGCACGCGCGGTGCCTGTACCCTGTTGCATTTGCTCATAGAAAGCCTGCTTGAGGCTGTACGGATCAGCGCCGGCACAGACTAGGTAACGTCCAAGTTCACGGGAAAGGCGGATGTTAGCAGCTTCAATTTGGCTTTGGGCAGCATTCTGCTCCCGCGTACTAGCTTCCAAAGTCATGTGTTCAACTTCAGCCTTGGCCTCTTCCTCTGCTTTCAATGTGCAGTTGTGCCACGCCGCGGGATCCGGTAGCTGCCCATCCCAACCCTTTACCATCTTCTCTAAGGTGGCGAGCGACTCAACCTCCCGTGGAGCTCCACTTCCCATCCAGTAAGCAACCGATGAGCGGAAGGCTCCCTGGCGATGAGAACCTATCACGAGTGGTAGCCGCTCGCCGGGGCGCATCAAGGCCTTGAGGATATCCCGAAGCTTCGGGTTGGAGGGCGTCAAGGGATTGAGGGTGGGATCCTTCTCAAGTGATGCGATGCAGATTCCGAATCGAGTCCTCGCGAACCCATGACCAGATACAGAACAAGAGTCAAGATGTTTCTCCTTTTTGACAGTGAAGCCAATGTCGGCATTCAGCAAATCGAGGGCCCGGCGGAGTTCCGGCTGTGTATATGCAGTCGGGCTATCGTCTTCCGCGGCGGCATGGCTTTCCAAATAGGTTTCCGTAGCAAGTGGATCCTGCTCCACCTGGCTAGCGACCGCCTCCAAAGCATTCGGATCCACTGGTTGCTCTCCCTGCAGCATTCGGCGGGCCAGCGCCAGCACCGGTTGCATGGAGCCCACAAAGTGCTCGAATAAACCACACCGCTCCCGAAGAGTTTGGTAAACACGTTCATCAACACTGTTTTTGAGGAACAGGTTGACCACCAGAACTTGCTCGCTCTTCTGCCCAATACGATCAATACGACCGATGCGTTGCTCAATCTTGCTTGGATTCCAGGGAAGGTCATAGTTGACCAGAGCGCCGGCGGCTTGAAGGTTTAGACCTTCGCTGGCCGCATCCGTGCAAATCAAAACTTGAATCGAGCGGTTCTTCAGCGCCGCCGTGATGTCAGCCTTGGTCACTTTTTTCCATGCGTCACCTTCCAAAATCTGCCCACCGTCACCGCTGTAGCAGGCCACGGAGCTGTTATAGAAAGGCATAAGGCAGTCCCGCAAATACTCCATCGTGTCGGTGTACTCGGTGAATACAAGAACAGACCGGCCGTCATCCGTAATGCGCCGGAGTTCATGGAAAAAGACTTCTCGCTTTGAGTCTTTGTGTCCGAGTGCTTGCAGTTGTTCCAACAGGCGATACAGGTCCTGAAGTTCTTTGCGTGCCACGGCCGGGCTCTGTGGAAGCGACGCCGAAACTTTATTTGTGCCTTCACCTTCTGGCATTTCATCTGGGTCCAACTGCTCTGGAATATCCGTGGATCCGAGCCACTGATCGTAAGCATGTTCTTTGGTCACTTGCAGCAGTGCATCGCGGCGCCGCCCCAAGCTACGCTCCAAGGCGAGTGGCGAACTGGAGGCCCGCCTGCGATAGACCGTCATCACGAAACCCTTGCCTGGCTTCTCTTGTTCCAATTCGGCGAAGCGTCGTTCAATGTACTCACTGACGGAATCGTAGACTGCCCGCTCGGCTTGGTCTTCGTAATCGAACCTCTTGTCGCGCACGACACGCTCCGGAGGTCGATCCTTCAAGAGACCCAACTCAAAGTACCTGCGGAGTGTCGAACGAGTGTTCCGGTGCATGCGCCGGAACAGCGGTGAGCCCTCCCGCAGCCACCGGGCACGCTCCACGCTTTGCGTGGACGGAGCAAACGCAATCAGACTCTTCAGGCCCTCGATATCTGGCATCTCGGCTGTATCAAGCGGTGGTATCGGAAAATGAGAATCGGCGGCAATTAATGCGGCGGCCTTCTCGGCTTTGTCCAAACCACAGAATCCCCGCTTGACCGCGGAAATCACCTCATAGAAGTTCCGGACAACGGAAAACTCAGATAGCCATGGCCCACCCTCACCCAGTACCGCCATGAGGTCCCACGGTTCCCACGGTTGGGTCTGCATGGGCGTCGCGCTAAGCAAGAGGATGCCGCGAGCTTTCTTTTTCAATTGCAACTCACGCAGCAGGTTCAGGAGTAATGTCGGCGTGTTGAATTCACCCTCGTCCTGTTCCTTGCGGCGTGCTGCGTGGGCTTCGTCCAGGAGGACAAGGTCCCAGGGTCGGGCCTGGAGGACTGTCGGAAGATTATTCTCAGTTCTCGCAGTCTCGCGGCTCATCAGTAGAAGATCTTGGTCAAGTGCTTCCGCAAGATCAGCCACTTTGCTTTCACTGTCATTTGGCCAGATCAGTGTGTTTAAACCCTCCAGGCGCGGGAAGATCAGTCCGCCCTTCTCCCGGAGTTCCGCTTGCCATTGTTTAAGCAGGCCAGCCGGCAGAAGAATGAGAACTCGTTCGACGCCCCGGCCTGCCATGAGACGGTGAAGAATCAGTATGGCTTCAATGGTCTTGCCCATGCCAACTTCATCGCAAAGCAGACGGCCTGCGGGCCAGGCTTGTGCTGTCTCCTCAACGACCTTTCGCTGATGAGGCCACATCGAGACCATGGCGCTTGCATCGCACGTTGGTCCGCCATCTGGAAAGTAAGGAGCCTCCAGGAGGAACTGCCAGACCATGGCTGCTGTCTGGCGGGTGACCGCGTTAGAAGGCTCCTCAGTCGGCGGCCGCTTCTGGGCAAACTTGATGAGCTTCAGCCGGACCGCTTCAGGCAGCGGATAGACAGCCACCGATGGGTGGTTTCGTTGCCATAGGAGCTTGAACTTATCGGAGTAATACTCGTACCGCTTCGGGTCGGCAATCCTGGTGGAAACCTCTAATTCCTCATAGTTCCCGGTCAAGCCTTGTGCCGATTCATTTCCACTGCCGTTGAACACGATGGAGTCGTGATCGGCATCCGTTGCAATGCCGAACTTGGCGTGAACGATGCCGGAGGCGGTTCGCATCACTCCGACCTGGATGTCGAGAAAGCCTTCCTTGTATAACCAAGCGAGCATTCCGAGCCGCTTCTTCTCCAGGATGTCCTTCGGAGTTTTCAATCTGCTGAGGAGAGTTGCTTCAAGCTTCGATAGGTCGCCCGTCTCGGTGAGAGCGCGAACGTCGTCCTCGTCGAGTTCCTCGTTGACAACCAGGCGAATCGATGGACGCGCGGCTTTCTCGCCGAGGTCGATGAGGTTCTGTACCAGCTTGCCGAAGCCTCGCGCGGCTGCGGACAGCACCGAACTGGAGAAGTAGGCGCACGAGCGGTCATAGCGGACCGCAGACGCCAACATCGGAACGTAAAGTTCCTCAAGGAGCGCCGGGTCAGGACCTTCAATGAACCTTCTCCAATCCCGATCTCGATAGCTGCCAAAGGCAGCAGGTGTGGCGGCGGTTGACACGGTCTACTCCTCCTCGTCTTCCTCAACCTCTTCGTCCTCGGGTTCCATTGCTTCCTCTTCGTCGCCGGCGGAAAATTCAAACGTGGCCTGCGGCAAAGGCGCCTCGGTCCAATCGGGAGGAGAGATACCAAAGAGTGGCTCCAACAGTGCGTACCAGGCACGGAACTCCGGAAACTTCGCGGCTGGCGAGTCTTTACCGCTCTCTTTGCGTAGTGCCCTGGGCGCTGCAATTGTTAGCGCCTCCATCAGACGGGCAACGCTCGAATCCGTGGCCCATCCCTGCTGTTTTACCAGTTCTCGGGCTGAACCAATGCCAGCGCTTCCCCGGCCTGCTTCCAGGTACCGCAGTGCCAGCACATGACAGGCATCGATGGATGTCCGGAATGTGGGATCGTTCGGGTGAATCTGTAAGACTTCTGCCTTGTTCCTCCGCTTCTTCTGAGGAACCTCACCAAATAGATCGACTACGATCTCTTCGCGTTTTATTGCTTTGCTGCGGCGACGGTCTTTGGCAGGGGTCATGAATATCTTGTCTCCTTTCTTGGAGACAAGACCAGCCACGATCAGGCGATCAACATCCATTCCAGCAGCATGGCCCAACAACCTTGCCTCGTTGAAGCGGAATTCGGCTGCACCCATCACATCCCAGCAGAGCAATGCGAAACGACCCTCTGGTTCAACGCCATCGAGACCGCGCTCTGCAAGCTGTTCAATACGCCATTGGCTGACGGCATCTGATGCTTCTTCGATTGCGAGTTCCACGTCAACAGGTTCTCCTGTATCCAAACGCACCTCGTCGTATCGGCTGTATACCTCCAATGCAGGGCCGAACGATCCTACCAATTGGTCGATTGCGTTTAACCCTTCGCTCTTGAGACGCTCGGCAGCCCCACGTGCCCGCTGGCGAATCTCATTTCGAATTTGGGGTCCGAAGTAACCGATACCAGCTTGTCCGTCACGTTTGCGCGCGACCAAGATAACTGTGCTCTGTGCGGCGTTCTTCTTGGCTTGATTAAGACTGTGCTCGCTCTCCGTTTTCACGGGCCATGTGGCCGTCACAAGAAAGCCGCTTTGAATCAGCGATTTGAACAGCGAAACCCAAGCTTCTTGTTTCTTATGGGTAAACATCACGGTGAGCACACCGTCATCCCGTAAAACGCGGTGGCTCTCTGTGAACACTTCTGTCATCAATTGCTCGTAAAATGCGTGTGCTTCTGCTTTCGCGACTTTTGCCTGTTTCTTTCCTCCATCACGATGTCGGCTAACGTTAACGACGGCCTCCTGCTCATGTTCGCAAAGGTATGTGGAGAACCACTCGGGTCGTCGGTGACCCTGTGTGCGCTTGAGCCACACATAGAAGAAATCGGCAAGTTCAGAGTATTGGACATTATCTGCGTACGGCGGGTCGACCACGACTGCAGTGATGGAGCCATCGGCTATTTGGGGAAGGTTGCTAGCTGAACCTAGGCTCAAATCAATGGGTGGGGCCTGCGAATCCCGGCATAGAGCGGCAACCTCTTCATACGCAGAGAGAACATTGTCGATTACCCAGTTAAGACCTGATCCTGAGCCACAAGGCGCCATTTCACACCAAGTTGGCTTAAAGGCAAAGTCATGCCTATCAAAAACACTTCGGGCGGTTCCGAAGGGCGCGTTCCATGATGCGAGAATCGCGTTCCAGTTCGCAAACTTGTCCAGCGCGAAAGCCAGCAAGTGAACAACTGCTTCTCCAAGTTCGCACCCTTCGGCCTTAACAATCTCCGGTCTAAGACGTTTTAACTCTTCAACCAACACTCCAAAGCAGAGCAATTGACGAGGGGCGAACATATCAGCCCAGTGACTAATAGCACGAGCCAATGGCTCATTTGTTTTATCCCCTATAGGAATCGACTCAGTCGGAATAATGTTTATCTTCTCCCACTGAGGACGCAGTCGTGACAATTCCTGATCTGCCGCGATGATCGCATGAAGGTCGGCTGGCGTGGGTGGCCGAAAAGTCAAGCCTTGGTTGTTCTTCAGAGCAACCGCATAGAGAGCATTATGCATTTCTCCGTTCTGCGCTTTCGCTTTGATCCAGTCAGGGTCAATCTGGTGGTTGGTGAATAACGAGACGCCTTTGCCCTTTGAATATGTTGGTGCTGGAGGCGTACTGATTTGGCCAGCACCACGACCAAGCGTGAACACTTCAACACCCCAAGTGCCGGTCTTCTTATTGACGATGGGCCGCGCAACTACCCTCTCCCCGCTCTTTGGCTTGAGCAAATGCCAATCAGGGACCAAAGGAGTTTGGTGCTTTGTGTCCGGGCAGGGAACAGTTCGGGCGAAAATGTATGCGTGAACTTTTGCTAGTCGGTACTCAGGGTAGAAGGGAGCAAGGCGCTCGGTGATTCGCGTCTCCCAAATCTTGGCCCAGTGGCGGCTCTGTTCGGCCAATTTGTTACCGAAGCGAAATGGGTAGTCAACCGTCGCCTCCAGGACCGAGCAGGCAACAGGGTTGTACTCGTTTGCATAGGTTTCGAATCCTAAGCGAGCCGACTCCAACGGAATCGATCCTCCACCGGCCATCGGATCAATAACTGTCGGCTTCTGTCCCCATATCTTCTCGGCGGCTTTATGAGCTTTCGTCAGGTACTCATCCTGTAACCCGCGCTTGAAGGCCCTGTCACAGTTAAAACCTCCCGGAACACGAAATCCCGTATCCATCAATGCGCGGACTTGCACTAACTCAGATCCTGGCCTGCCAAAACCAAGGAGCTTTTCAAACACGTCCCTGGGAAAATCGGCGGGTAGGATCGAGCCAAGCACTGCGGCTCTCGCGGCCGTTAGCGGGCGTCGCGCCCACCATACATGAAGAAATGTAGTAGGGGCTAACGCGCTAGCACTACCCCTCTCACGCATGCACTCCACACCAATTGCGGCAGCCGGCAACCAATCCTCAATCAAAACTCGCGGTCGCTTCATCGAACAGCTCCCACGAGAATTCGCAGTGCTCTAACTGCGCGTGTCCGCTGGCCATTGTTCATGATTCCGAACCACCAAGCAGCCTCGGTGGCGTCGGCCTGTTGAAGGCTTGCAGCTGCTTTGTGAAGCCGATCCGCGTTCCGCAGTCCCATGGCGACCAGGGTATAGCACGCGACCCGCGCCCCCCAGTCATCATCCAACGGAAGGTACGGACCAGGTGTCAGCTTCATTGACTGACCACTGGTACGCCGAACAGCAGTACGAAGCAACGGAGCTCCGGCCGTAAACGCCAGCGGCGAGATAGGGCCAACCTTTGTAAGGCGTTCCTCGTGGCGTTTGTTCAAAGTGCGACGGTAGAGAATAGCTGCGTCTCCTGCTCTTCTGCGGACGATGCGCAGCGCAAATGCGGCTTCACGAGTCTTCATGCAGTAACCCCTGTGGCTTGATCAAATCGCGCCAGGACTTGAACTCCGTCGGGTGCATTGTCCTTCACGCTTTGGAGTAGATCCTTCATGTTCGTCCGTCCGGCTGCGCCGAATGAGAGCTTAAGCGTGGTCTCATAGCTGGCCGCTTCATTAAGGGCGTTGAAAATGGTCTGAGCGGTATTCATAGGCTTAGTCGGATGGTTCAGGCCAACGTCGCTGGCTGCGAAATTCATTTTGCCACTGTCCTTCAGATTGCCGCCCACTTGAATCGAGAGGGAGAGGCCATCGGCCCCCAGCGGTTGCGCCAGGCCTGCGAGCGTCGCAGCCGCGGAGGGCGTCCGCGCGATCAGGCGGAGTTCCAGCAAGGGACGGCTAGCAGCAAGTTCGATGAGCTGTTCCCAACTCGTGGCCGTCGCACCAGAGGCGGAGGGAGGTGGCGGCGGCGGAATCACATCGACTTTCCCGCCTTCCTCATCTTGCTTTGCTGCATCCTCTTTGAGCCACGTACCGGCGCTTGTGCTACCCGCTCGTGTAATCAGAACGTCATCATTCAGACCGATTCCGGTCAAGGTCGTGTTGGTCCGCCGCCGCTGACCATCCGGTCCTTGCACGCAGCCCTGGTTGTCATAGGCCCGGCCGTCAGGCAAGCGGACAACGATCTTGTCCTTCTCGACTGCTTTTAGGATGGTATTCCGAACAATTTGGCCGTCCGGAACCAGGCGGAGATTTGGAGCAGCGAGAAACCGCTCATGAATTGCTTTGGCGGTGTATGTATCGGGCATCCCACTGATGGGGACCGCTCCCTCAAGGACATTTTTCATGAACAACGAGATATCCAGGGTAGTGCCGGCCTTGTATACCAGCTCCTTTTCTTCCAAGAACCTCTTGATGCAAGGCTGACCATAGGGCTGTTGCAGCATTTGCTCTTCGGAAACCTGGAACTTCTCGTCCAGTTTTCCCAGAAGTCCGGATGCTGAATAAATTTGATCGAATGCGCGGCGGGTCTGCGTGTGAAACCGCTTCTGCAACTCTGGCTTGACTCGCAGGAGTTGATCGCGGGTCTGTTTCCCGGATTCACCCTTTGCATCCTTTTCGATCGCCTCGGCAGCCATTAGCCTGCGTGCTCGAGTAATGGCTTCTTCAAAAGAACCGCGAGTCGGAGCAACCGCAACGATGGAGTTCCGAAACCCACGCGGCATGCGGGCTAACGGATCCGAATTGTCCTGGAACTCGCAGACAGCTGCTGCAATGTCGGTCTCTTCGCAAAGAACGAGTTGGAACTCTGCCGATTCCGGAACCGCAGAAGCAGTCTTCGGCCATGAGACCAGTCTGAAAGCCGGTCCGCCGAAATAGCCCTGTGCATCACCTAATACACGGCTTCTCGCGTCTTCAGAGTTCACGTCCCGCATACGGTCTTCAATTTGCTTGATGATGTTCGCTTGGTACCGGAATTGAAGGCCGTGGCCGCTTTCCATTGGGTAGGTGTGCCAGCAGACTCCAGTGAGGCGATCCAGGGCTTCCCCAGCTTCGGGTCCAGCTTCCTCAGGCCGCAGCACTGCGATGCTCAAATCGGCTTTGTCCAGCCCACTCGTAGGCTGCAGAGGAAGGCTTTCAAGCAACAGGGCTGAGGCTGCACGGACGTGAATTCCCCGTACTGTCTCGCCATCCAGTTCTTGGGCATGCTTTTCAATGTCTGCTTGCACCGCGGCCTGGAAACCGTCACGCTGAAGCCGCTGGAGGAGATCCGCCTTGATTCTCTCGCTGGACCAGTCAATATCGCCGGCCGAGACCAGTTCACGGTCCTCCTTCCTGTCATAAAGGTCGCGCAGAATTCGCGCGAATAAGCGCAGGACGCCCCTGCTCTTCTGGAAATCCTGCATAGCAGAGAGCCGTTCCTGCGCAGTGTCAAGCAAGCGCGGATGGAATGGGTAGCACTCGACGATTCGCTTCGCATACGCCTGTGTCGAGGCAGTCTGGAACTCCGGATCTTTGTTCTCTTGTGCGAGCCGCTGATAGAGCGAATGGTAACTCGCCGATGCCGCTTGAGCAGCGGTTCCGTCAACCTTCTCAAAGAGGCGCCGGACGATGATCTGAGCCGATTCGTTTCCAATTGGGTCGAAATTGGGGACTGTGCGGCTTTCTATCTCATTCAGTTTCATCGCGGCGGACTCGAGCGAGGCTGCGAGACTTGCAGATTCGTTGGCATAGGCAGCCTGCCTCGCGGGATCGGTGAGCACGAGAACGGTCTGGGGGCGCTTGCCGACAACGGATATTAGTGAACTCAGGAAACCGAGGAGGTTTCCCTGTCCACGGTCGGACAAGCGCGCCATGTAGATTACGAGCTCGTCGAGCAGGATGAGGACAGGTCCTTTGGGGAAGATGGCCTGGATCTGACCCTCACTGGGTGAAGCTTCCGGATCGTCGGCTTTTCCGAGAGACTTTAGGGCCTTCTCGCCTCCCAGACGGAAAAACAGATCGCCCCATAGGCTGTGCACTGTTGCGGTTCCATGTTTGGAAAACTGCGGGACGCCTGCCTTGCCGGCGTCGATACCGATGACAGTGACAGTCTTCGGGCGACCGGCAGCAGGGAGCAATTCCGTTCCCAGGGATACGTTTGAGATGTTTTGGCTGAGATGCCAAAGTGCCATCAACGTGTGTGTTTTACCACCACCGAAGCCCGTGCTAAGGCGGATCGTAACGCCCGGTTCTTTCGAGTCAGCCAGCCTCTCGAAGACGGAGCGAACGACTTTGCACAACTCTTTTGCCGGATGCGTGTTCTGGAAGAACGTCGTTGCGTCGTCATAGACCTTCGGCGCCTTGCCTGCAACGAGATCGCCGAAATCGGCTGCAAAGATCGCATCTTCTAGATCACCCTTCAAGACCTCTGAGCGAGGCTTCGTACCGGTAAAGATGCCCATTTGGATTCTCCAGATCAGTCTGTGTGCAAAAAACCCAACGCCCAATAATCGCATATCTTTGCAAGGTCGGGAGTCCAAACGATGTTCTTGCTACCGGAAATCGATCTTTTGGCCCCTATATTGAACGTGGCTTCTCGCTCACGCGAACCCTCACCGCCATCCGACGTCGGAATCGTCGTTTGGCCGCTCTATAGCTCTATAATGGGCAATACATGGACATCCAACCGAAGTACCTCACATTTTCTGAACTGGTGTCGAAGCGCCTTTTCGGAATCCCGGAGTACCAACGTGCGTACAGTTGGAAGAGCAAGCATCGCCAGGATCTGTTTGATGACATCTCAAAGCTAAAGAGCAAGCCGGCAGGCTCGACGCACTTCATGGCAACTGTCGTCGGGCTGCAGCGCGAACGTGAGACCATCCACACCGACGAGTACACACGCCTCGACATTGTCGATGGCCAACAGCGAGTCACTACGCTGATTCTTCTGTGCAAGGCCATTGAAAAGTCTCTCGACGAAACCGACAAAGCACAGATGATACTTCGCAAGGAGATTGCAGACCTCTTGGTGAAGAATGAAGCCGGAACGCTACTCCTCTTGCAAACCAATCACGACACAAGCACGTACTTCGCCAATTACTTGAGGGATGGCGATGTGCCGAACCCGGAGGATGCAAAGTTTCTGGCGGACCGGGATCTGGCAATGGCAATCGTGGAATGCGAGCGATTCGTAGCGAATTGGACGCCCGGCGATTCCTTATTGGATTTGGCCAAGTTGCTCAAGAACCGACTCACCTTCATTTTCCACGAGATCGACGATGAGTCAGCGGTGTACACCGTTTTTGAAGTTCTGAACAGCCGCGGGTTGGAAGTCGCATGGTTGGATCGGACCAAAAGCACGCTCATGGCAATCGCTTTTGAGTATGCGCCGAACCCGAAGACTAAAGAAGAGGTGATCCACGAACTGCACCAACTATGGGGCGACATCTATACCACCATCGGTCTCCGACAGGGTCTCGGTTCCGAAACCCTAAGGTTCGCAGCGACGTTGATCAACCCGGAAACTACAAGCAAAGTACTGGGCGATGAAGAGGCGCTGGAGGTGCTCAGTGCACAGTGTGGCACCAAGGTGCGACAGACCATTGAGCTGTCTAAGTGGCTGTTAGATGTTGCAAAGGCAGTCGATGGGCTATCTGTGGAGCGGCGGCTTGCAGCCGTGACAAAAATCGCGCATGCGCGACTGCTGGCGGTTTCGATCAAACTTACACCGTTCGACTCGAAGGAGAAGGATCGGCTCTTGGACCAATGGGAGAGAGTGACGTTCCGAATCTTCGGGATGTCCCGTAGGGACGCACGAACACGGGTTGGGGAGTATGTCCGCCTTGCACAAGAGATTCACGCAATGAAAGGTACCCCGCGGGACTACCAGAAGGTCATGAATCAGTTGCGGAGTCTCGGTGATGGTGAGTACGCGATTGGGGAAGCAGTGAAGAATCTACAGAAGGCTGACTGCTACAACAGCTGGGAAGAACAACTCCGCTATTTCATGTTTCGTTATGAGGAGCACCTAGCCGAAGATGCAAACCAGTCGTTAGTTAATGAGCAGTGGAACCGCATTTGGGAAACCAGTCCGTCTCAGTCGATTGAGCACGTTCATCCACAGAACCCAACGCCTGGTGGCGCGTGGACGGGGGCACTCGGGCGTGGTCGCGGCCAAAAGGAGGCTCACGTGAACCGTTTGGGAAATCTCGTTCTGCTTCCTCCTGGCATGAACTCGAAGGTAGGCAACCGGGAGTTCTCCTACAAGAAGACGGAATATCGCAAGACTGGCCTGCTGCTACTTGGCGAGGTGTGTAATAAGAACAAGTGGAATAAGCAGGCGATTGAGTATAGGGAGAGAACGCTGCTCAGTTTCGCAATCGTCGCGTGGGCGGATCTCTAACGCGGACCTGATGCACACCAACGTCCGCTATTAGTCGCCCCCACCCGTCGGTATCGTCTCCGGCCAATCTGTGACAGCAGATGACATACTTGCATACTTGCCCTGCAAAAGCAGGTTTTACGTTGGGGGGCTTTATCGCTGAGGCAGGGAAGACGGTTCGCGCGTCGCGTGATTGCCCACTCATCTCAATGTGCGCGGTGGGGTTGGCGGTCATGGAGTTGTTGATGCATTCGATGCGGTTGAACTGGCGATCGTCGACGTTCTTGGCGGAAATCACTTTCCGACCAGTTCGTGGCGAGTGATCATGGACCTTCTGGAAAACAATCAGAATTATCGATCGACACCTGACTCGACTGTCGGGGAAAGGGAGCGACGGCAGAAATTACGAATTGGTTAGTTTACAAAATATGTTGATAAGCATCATTTCGTCGATGGAGCCAGCGGCCACGCTAGCGATGCGCGGGTCAGCAACCACAACTGCCAAGCACTTAGCGCGAGAAATGGCTACATTGACTCGATTTCGGTCGAGTATAAAGGCGAGACCTCGGGATCCATAATCGCCGTAGCTCGAACAGAGCGAGAGGATGCAAACAGGAGCCTCCTGTCCTTGGAACTTATCGACGCTGCCAACGCGTGCGCCATCTGGAAGGGCAGCTTGAAGTGCTCGGACCTGAGCATTGTATGGGTTAATGAAGAGAAAGTCCTGCAATGCTAGTGGCTTGGTGACGCCATCCGACGCGGTGTACGGTCGGCCCAGCAACTCTTGGTAGATGGTCGTCACTCGTTCAACCTCTTCATCACTCTGCTGAATGTTCCCGTCGTGTTCGACGCCGACGAAAGCAACTCCGCTTTCCATGGCGATCACACCTTGCACATTGGGTTTGAGCGCTACCCTCTGCCGTGCGCAATCAGGGTGTGACCCAAGGCGACTCTCGTAGATGCTCTCTGAAATGAAGCGGCACACTGAGGGGTGCATCCGTCGTGATTCGCCGAGGAAAAGACCATAATCCGATGGCACAACTGCGTGGAATGTCGGCAGATCAGGCACACTGGTTCTCAAGTCTTTGATTGCGTACTGCAAAGACGAGAGGCCGGCGTCGCCGGGATGGGTACCTTGGATCGGCTGTTCAAGCTGCATCTGGTCGCCAAGCAGCACGATGTTCTTCGCACATCGAGCCATCGCTACGGCATTCGCCAAAGACACCTGACCCGCTTCATCAATAAAAAGGAAATCGAGCGCGCCCTCCCATTCCGGTAACGTGAATAGCCAAGCGGTTCCGCCTACGACACCATTTGTGTACGCCGCGCGCGCCTCTTTATTGCTCTCCACGTAACGAAGCGCCGGGTTATCCCCAAATAGCGGCCCTTCTTTCTCGTCGCCAGCCTTAACTCCCTGGAGGTAGCTGCCCGCTTCCGTCGCGGCCTTTCCGCACTCGATGAGCAGATGGACCACGGCCTTGTGACTGTTTGATGCGACACCAACCGCCTTGCCTGCGGAGAGGAGCGCATGGATGACGCGTGCAGCAGTATAGGTCTTCCCGGTTCCCGGAGGCCCCTGAATCACCAAACATCCGCCTGACATTGAACTCGTGACGCGAACCGCGGCATCGATCGCGGCTTCGCCCGCACTTTGCAATATCGTCGTGGGTGCCGTTCGCCCAAGAAGAGCCGCAACGGGCGAATGAAGGTTCCCCGCGAGGTGCTTCATGCCGACTTCGGTGAGGGCAGCCTGAATTGGCGTCGCTTGTACGTACTCGTACGAAAGAAGGGATCCTTGCCGCGGGAAGGCTCCGCCGAACTTCTCTTTCAACCCCTTGTTGCCGATCTTGAGCCGCAGCGTGCCCTCAGTCGTATCAAGCGCGGCCAGGGTGAACTTTGTCTCAAGATCGTAGGTGAACATAACAAGGGTCTTTCCATCGGCAGCAAGTTTACATTCCTGTGACGGGTCGAAGCGGTATGTTTGCACCTGTGATTGCTTTTCTGGAGTTGGGAAGCCAACTGCTCTCACACCTTGAATGCAGCCCGAATCGTCGCGAAGGTCTTCGGCGGTGGCGAGGGCGCGGTCGAACATCCGCCACCACATAGGCTTGTTTTCCCTGCGGTGATAATCCAGTAGGTCGGCGAGAACGATGGAGAACGCGTCGCCCTTTTCGCGAAGCTTCGCTATGGTCTCCAACCTTGTCACAACTTCCGGAGGCAGAACTTTCGACGGCATCGGAGTGAGCGTCGCGGTGCCAGCTGCGATAGCGAAAGAGTGTGTGACGTTGATGTTGTTTTCATCAGCAACCGTTCTCAACCACTGCAACAATTCCGCCGTAGACCTGCAATCGTCCTCGTTATAATCACGAATGCCTTTCAGGATTGGGCTGTCCGGCCAACCACGCGGCTGCCCGCTCTCCATCCAGTGTGCATATTGGACAATGGAATCAACAGCGGTGGCGACTTCGGTAGAACGCGCTGGCCTGTAAAGATGCTCCACCGACTTGATCGAATAACTATTCTCACCGATGCGCAGCCCGTGACGGACAGTCTGATAAAGATCGACGAACACTTCATTCCTGAGAAGGGCATCCACTTCATCCTGACGCGTGTCATGTCGTGTGCTCAGCCGCCGCACCGCGCTCACCTCGTACGCAGCATAATGGTAGATGTGCATATCTGCGTTTGATTTCCAGCGCTCGAAGACCCAGTCGATGAATCCCTCAAAGGCAAGCTTTTCCTCGTTCCGGTCATGTGCCCACCAATCATTGAACTCTAGTGTGCCCGTCTGTTCATTTACGAAACAAACCCCGAAGAGATACTCGAGACCCCCTGGTAGCAGAGGATAGCCTTCGATATCGAAGAACACATCGGCAAGATGCTCGGGCGGCAATGCGGCAAGCCCAACCGATTCGCCATTTGCGCCCACCTGGGGAAGAACTTCGTATCGCGCAGTTGAATTCGGCCGCTTCAACCGATCAGCGCGAGTTTGACATTGGAGGCGGGCCTGGGCAACAAGCTTTTCAAACGAATCGGCGGCGAGTTTCGGAACCGATCTGCCGGAGGCATCACCGAGGTCAGTCATCGTTGCAATGCCGACTTTTCTAAGCTTCTTGATCTGACCGGTGGTGATTCCGGCGACTCTCACGAGGTGATCCGTATCGTCGAAGAATTGCTCCGCATATGAGGTCCAGCGTCCGTGGTCAGCCATGGGGAGTGGCTCGGGACGATCTGCCAGATTCCCTCTAAAGCTGTCCTGCATGGAAAGGAAGTTGGCTTTGAGGCATCGGTAATAGTGAATGAAATCCTCTACGCGATATTCAACCCGGTCTTTGGTGCCGAGAATGATACCGAACTTCTCTGGAATCTGCTCGCCGGTCATTTCGGCGAACATTTCCGAATAGCAACAAAGCTGGATGGCGTAATGCGGCTTGGGCGAACGGGCAAGCTTTGTGTCCCACACTTGATATTTGTCGGAACCATCGAGGATGAGGAAATCGGCGAATCCAGCGAATTGCCCACTTCCCAAGGCCGCTTGATAAATGATGGGCGCTCTTGCCTGGATGACGGACAGCGTCCTCGAACTGGCTGCGGCGAAATCGTCTCTTGAAACCTCAACCAAATCGGAGAAAGACGATTTGAATTCGTCGAGCACGGCGCGTTCGTGCAGGTCTCCGGTTTGCGCAATGAGTTTTTGGTCTTCGGTCTCCTGGTCAGGTTTAACGGTGGCGGGATTCTCCAAGTAGTAACGGTCCATCCAAGAGGAGAAAGGGGAGACAGCGTAGCGGACCAGATCGCTCGGGGAGTAAACAATTTGGCCGGATTGCTTCCTCAATGTTTTTCAGAGTCTCCCTAAAGCCTTCAGCATCTGTTCCCACAGCATATGGTTGACGCGCGTCTTATAGCTCTGCTCTACTGCGCAGCGACCATATCCGCACTCACCCGAATTGTCCCGCTTGCAACCGTCATGCTGCGTGTCCAATCCTTATACCCGGCCTTCTTCACCACAATGTCATGCTTGCCCGGCGCCAGGTTCAGCGTCGATGGTGTGCTACCCATGAAACTGCCATCGACCTCGATGTCGCAGTTCGGCGCACTCGCATCCACCGTAATCGACGAAACCTGAGCCACAGGAGCAACCGCCTGGACTCCAGCGGGACCAGGGGCTGCGGCTTTAAGTTCACTGGCATGAGCGGCCCAATGGGCCAGCACAGCGGCGCATGCGTCTTGGACAGAACCGCCGACAGAAAGGGTTGATTTGCTGAAAATGTTGTCCCCTGTCTTCTGGACAAATACCGCTATCTTGTCCTTATGAGCGAGCAACCCCTTGCCACCTTCATGGTCAAGCTCAACGACATAGTTGCTGGCATCTGCTCGATTATTGACCGTGACCTGAGGGCACCGTTGTCCAAAGGTCTTGATGATCTCCGCGGTTTGTGGCTGAGCGCCCCCAGAAGACGAAGCCGCAAATGTGCCATTTGAGCCACCCGCAGACCCACGGACTGACCAAGAATTACTGTCCGTAATGTACACGCGCGGCTTGTCGGCATTATCTGTCGCCGGAGTGGATGAGGCTTGCTGACCGTGAACAGGAATGCAAAGTACAGAAGTTAACAAAAGAGATAACGCAAAAATCCGTCGCATGGGTCGCCCCTTACACAGATTTGAAAGTCACCCCAAGTTACTCGCAATTGCCTTCCAAAACAAGACAAAACTGTGGCCTTACAACGCAGAAACAAATGAGGATGCCCCATTCCTCGCGCCTTTGTCTCAAGCGATGAGTGGGTATCGCGCGAATGCGCGACCGTTCCTGCCTTCTGCGGGCTTGCACCTCGTTCAAGCAGCTCGTCGCCAGTCACTTTTTCCGCAACTCGCCGACCAACGCAGCGCGTCAAGTTCCCGAGCATGCCGCACCTGTCGCACGGGCATTAAGGGAGCTGGACGCTTCTTGATTACCGCCTCTCAACTTTGAAACCCGACGCCCCTTCCCCCTTCCAATCCGCGCATTGGAGTGATTTACGCAGTGTATGGATGGCCGTAAGAATATCTTCCGCAGCGACCGAACGTTCCTCGTCAAATGCAAATTGCCCGGCGAAAATATACGTCTCTTGGAGTTGGGCAAACGAAAAGCCTTCACAGGCATCCGCGCACCTACTAATGGATACGGGGTCCATATCTGGGCACAGCCTTTGAAAGTAACGATCCCTCAAATCCTTTGCCGGATTTGTGAAGCCCACGACCCTGTCGAATCTGCCCGGCCGTCGAAGGATCGCTGGGTCAAGGACCTGCGGATTGTTCGCCGTCGCCACCACGATCACTCCATCCTGCGTTGTCGCTCCGTCCAGGCAGTTCAGCAGATGTTGGAGGCTCACCTTGGCTTCCGTACAATTCTCCGACTTCCGATCGAAGAATCGATCAATATCTTCGATCACGATGACTGCCGGGGCTGCCCATGCGGCCGTCTGGAAGAGGCAGGTTAGATCGTCGTCGGTCAATCCCTCTTGAAACAGATTGATGCTGTGCCCTGTGATCCCCGGACGAGAGAGCATGGCACAGATCGCGCTTGTCTTCCCATTGCCCGGAGGTCCGTACAGCAGATAGCCCCGGCGGAAGGCCAGATGGTTCTTCTTGAACCAGGCTTCGCGCTGAAAGAAGCTCTCATAGTCGGCCTGCAAGAGTCGAACGACACACGGGTCCAGAATCAAGTCTTCCCATTGTGTGGGACGCACCTTCCTCACGCCGTTGCCGTGAAAGTGGAGGCTTGGTTCCAGAATTGCTAAAGTCGCTTGCTTGACCAGCGCCAAGACATCTTGAGCGCTGTCTCGACGCACCAAGATAATCTCCCTCCACTGTGCCTCGCTGCTTCCGACTACAAACGGGACGTTGATTACGACAATCGGATTCGTCAGCCCTTCGATATGGAACGCCACCGGGCAATCAAGCCAATGAGCTTGCCAAAGCTTCTCCCTCGTTGCGAGCGACCTCTCCTGATCGGCGACCACTGTCATGGCGACGGCGGGCGCGTTGTCGGGTGGAAGTTCGATGCGCAGCAGTCGGTCTTGAAATATACGTTCGTATCCTTCCTCACTGCCACTGAGCTGCACTCCCGGCAGCAGCTCCGATGCCGCAATCATGCTTATGCTGTGATCGAACCGGAGTTGGATCATTTCGCCCATAGAGACGCCCAAGCGCGCCTCAATCCAAGGCTTGAAACCCTCAACAACTTGGCGAATCATGCTCGATTTCGCTGAAAACTGCATCGTCAACATTCCTGATTCCTCTCACCCCATTACGCCACGGAGGGTGTGTCAGCTCATGTCGTCGTCGCAATGATCTCTGTGGATTCCTGCGCACGCCGTAATAGACGACCCTGGCTGTCATACCCAGTGCGATAAAGTCTTTGTATGAGGGGCGATCAGATCACGCGCGTATTGAAGCTGGGGCATCTCCTTCGGGGGAAAGGGCGCACCTTGCAGCAGCTTCGCGCGGAACTCGGAGTGACGAAACGCACGATTCAGCGCGATATACAGGTCCTGGTACAGGCTGGCTTCCCCGTCTCCTCGGAACAGCGAAACCGCTCGATTTACTGGAAGCTCGCCTACGACCCCGTTGCGGAAGCAGCTCTCGACCTGACGCACGAGGAACGCATGGCGCTGTACTTCAGCCGGGGACTGCTCAAGCCACTAGCAGGAACGCCGTTCTTCGATGCAATCGAGTCGGCTCTTGCGAAGATTGGTGCTGGCATCTCTGCACCCGGCCACTCACTGCTAAAGAGCATGGATGCTCAGGTCGGCATCGCCGCGTTTGGGCTGAAGGACTTTTCTCGCTCCCGCGATGTTATCGCCGCGCTGACGCGGGCAATCCAGCACCATTTCACCGTCACCCTGAGCCACGCAACGCCTCAACACCGTAATGCAGTCGAGTATCGTCTCGATCCGTACCGGCTCCAGTACCACCAAGGCGGCCTCTACCTGATCGCGCTCGACCATGCGAAGGAAGATGTTCGCACCTTTGCCGTCGAGCGCATCCGCTCAGCTGCCGTCACGCGCAACCGCTTTACTCCACCACCCGCCTCCACGCTGGACGAACTGCAATCTACCGCCTTCCAACTCATCCACGGCGAACCGCAATTGGTTCGCATCCGGTTCTCGCCTGAGCAGGCTCCGTATATCGTCGAGCGGCAGTGGCACCCTTCGCAGAAATTAGAAACTTTATCAGACGGCAGCGTTATACTTTCGCTCATGGTTGCCAGTCTCTGGGAAGTGAAACGCTGGCTTTACGGGTGGGGTGAAGACGCGGTCATATTAACTCCAGAACTCGCCGAAGGAGACTTGCATGACTAATTCATTGCAGGAATCTTCCCTTGATTCACTCTACGATTTGCTCGATTTTCTCAGAGAGCCGCTAGAGACCTCACGCAATGAAGGGACTCGCAAAAATCGACTTTATGCCCCGTCGTTCTCAGCGCTTGGCTACTTTGACAACAACGAAACAAAGCAGACTGAGATTATCGGGTCGCTACTGGATCCCAAAGGAAAGCACGGCCAAGGGACGCTTTTTCTACGCCATTTTTTGATGATTGCTTGGCCGTTAACAAGCGCTGATGATTGGCCGGAAGATGATCTTCAGCAGGCTAGCATCTACCCGGAACACTATATCGATTGTGCCGATGAGTCCGGAAAAACACATCGGCGGATCGACCTGTGGATTCAGATAGAAAGAAGTCACATCCTGGCTGTTGAAAGTAAAGCTAAGGATGCCCCTGACCAGCCAGGGCAGGTTGAAGCTTATCTGGAATACATGAAGCAATATCAGGTGCCTTATAAGTTGCTGTACCTGTCGTGCGATAGTGATAAGCTTTCGCCCGACAGCACTTCTATCTCCAAGGACCGCTGGAACGATGCTGTTCAGAAGGGCGTCGCAGAGTCCCATCGCTATCCGGACTTCGCCCGAAAATGGCTGGATAAATGCAAAGAACAATGTGAGGCCGACAGGATCAAGTTCTTTATCGAGGACCTAAAAGCATTCCTAGATTCATCAGATGAAAGGTTGACGATGCCCCACAACGAGATTATCCCGGAGATTTCCGCACTCCTAAAATACCCATCCGCTGACAAGGCAAGGCGTGGCACTTTGCTTTCGATTTGGGAACTTTCAGATCATATCCTTCTTGAGATAATGAGAACCTTTCAAGCTAAGCTCTGCTCAAGTCTTTTAGAAAACGGAATGCTGATCGATAGCGACGGCGACCTTGCAGACGAGAATTGGGGATGGGTCGTAGCCCGCATCGCGCCGGTCGAAAACGGTGTGCCTTTTGTGGCTGTTCAGAGAAACCCTGACCTTACACGTCTAACTGTGGGCATCAACATTGAAGGAATGAAGAAAGGTAGTAGTAGGTTTAAGCAGTGGCAAGAGGCAGCCCGCAGTTCGAGACTCGGCAAAGGCACACGGGACTCAGGTTGGATATGGCAGGAGATTCCAAAAGGATTTGAGAATATGCGGTCGAGAGATGCTGCCTTGAGACTCCTCGACCCGAAGACTGCTGATGAAGTTGCCATAAAGATGAAAGATCGTTTGATAGCGTTTGAGGAGTGTCGCAAGACCCCGCTCTCAATCCAGTGAGCTAGTTTCTAGTCCTCCGTACGAGGAATTTGCTTCATGCGACCGGACGAACCGGTCGCACGAAGGTTGCGGTGGCCTACGGGCCGAGCGCTTGGACTGCTGACGGAGATTTAGAATGGCGTAATCTGGGCGGGGAGAATGATCACCATGGCACAAACGCAGTGGACACCCGACGACATCAGGCGCACACTGACCGATCCAGGCTACTGTCTTTCAGTCCCTCCGGTCATCCCTGAAGACCAGAGGATCAAAGCAGGCGCCCGGCTCATCGACGAGGTCGGGGCGGAGGCGTACTTTCGCCTGCTGCTTGACCATTTTCGGCCTCAATGAGCGGAACCGTCCTACTCAATGAACGGAACCGGCCCAGAAGAGAAAGGCCAGGTCAAAGAGCTGGTACCTTCTCTGTACATAAGATAAGCGGTATCAATACATTACCGCAAATTGATGGTGTAGCATTCTAGACATCCTTGGCTGCGTCCGGGTCCCAGACCGCAGTTGTATGACCAGGCTGCTTCCAGCCGAGCCCAGACCAGTCCGAAGCACCTCCGGCGTCAAGCTCCTCAACCTCGACACCGACGACAAGGTCGCCGCCGCCGTCGTCATCCCCCCAAACCCCAACCCGAAAACGGCACACTTTTGCAATAGTCATGCGACCTGTGAAGCTATAGACTCTTTTCGAGTCAATAGTTAGAGTTCACTCGAACGACAGGGGGGGGCAGGTTGAGAGCGTGGTACGAAGTCAACTTCAACTTGGAGTTCCGCACGAAGACCGGAACAGAGTTCCAGAGCTTCTTCACCGCTGTCATGCAACGGCGTTATCCAGGTGACTTCCAGAAGGTCAAGCCGTACGGCAATCAAGGGGATAAGAAGTGCGACGGCTATCAGCCTTCGTGTGCAAGGGTCTATCAGGTGTACGCGCCCGAGCAAATGAACTCTGCAATCACAATCGGCAAGATTAACGAGGACTTCCGTGGCGCGATAAGGCACTGGCAGGCGCAAATGGACGAGTGGATATTCGTTCACAATCAACACAGAGGACTACCACCCGACGTCGTTAAGAGACTTCACTTCTTGAACAGATGTAAGACTGTCGCAGTTCAGCCATGGGGAGAAGCGGAACTAAGGAACGAATTCTTCGGCCTCTCTCAGGGTGACCAATCGGCATTGTTTGGGCACTCACCAACTCCACAGTCGATGATGCGTCTTGAAATCGCGGATGTGATCAAGGTAGTGCAAGTGATCGCACAGCAGCCGGCGCCATTGGCCGAGGACGTTGGCCAAGTTCCCGCGGGCAAGTTGGAAGCTAATGCGCTCTCCTCGTCAGTCAAAGAGCTACTGCTTCTCGGAAGTGCAAAATCTAAGCTGGTAAAGGAGTTATTTTCCAAATGGCACGATCCGATGCTTGGTGACAGAATCGCCACGAGTTTTCGAACAAGGTACCAAACTCTAAGGGCAGAACAAAAGATAGGAGACGAGATTTTCCAGGAACTATGGCGTTATGCAGGAGCTACTCAGCATGCCTCGATGGCCCAGGAGTCCGCAGTGTTGTCGTTACTGGCGTTTCTTTTCGAGGAATGTGAAATATTTGAACCAGCCAGACTAAAGGTGACACCATGATTCTCCCAACCAAGCGTATCCCGGAAGACAGATCGCTCCTCGCCGTTGGAGCTGATGTTCTCCACGTGCTTGAGGAGCCACAGACCGTTTCCAAAGTTTGGGACGAGCTTCGGTTGATCCGTGGGTCCAGATACAACGGCAGCCCGCTGTCATTCGACTGGTTCACACTCGCATTAGCAATGCTCTTTACAATTAGTGCGATCACGCTGGATAACGGTCGCCTACGACGGGTTCATCCATGATTTATCGCGTCTTTAGCACAATGCCCACGTTTAAGGAGCTGAGGTTCGGTCGCACTCTGAACGTATTGATGTCTGATAAATCCGAAGACGCAACCGCCAAGCAAACAAGAAATGGCGCTGGCAAGACGAGCCTCCTGGAAATCATTCATTTCCTTTGTGCGGGTGATTGTACTGAAGACTCAATTTTCCTGCTCCCCGAGTTACGAAACTTCCGATTTGGCATGGAGTTTGACCTTGGTGGCTCAGTCGTTACAGTTCAGCGAGGCGGGGAGAACCCGAAGGAAGTAATCGTCGCAGGCGCAAATACTGCAGCTTGGCCAATTCTTCCGGAAATGTCAAGCGAGACCGGAGAAGGCGTACTGCCTATAAGGTCGTGGGAACGAATACTCGGCCACTTCATGTTCAAGCTGGACTCATTGGGCAAAGGATACGGCACATACGGACCAACCTTTCGATCACTATTCTCTTATTTTGTGAGGCGCTCGCCTGGAGGTTTCTCCGAACCTCATGTCTACTTTATCCAATCTAAGCCTGTGGCATGGCAGGTGGCTGTTACATATCTGCTCGGGCTCGACTGGACTATCCCTCAAGAATGGCAAGTTGTCCGTGACGAAGAAGACGAAATTAGAAAGCTTAAATCGGCCGTGGGAGAGGGAGACCTCGCGGAAATTGTGGGTAAGAAAGCTGAACTCCGATCCGACATTGCAACGCGGGAAATTGCATTGGAAAGATTTCAAGCCAGGATTGAGAACTTTCAAGTTCTTCCAGATTTCAGACAATACGAAGAGCGAGCAAATGAGTTGACAACACAACTCGCTGAAATGCTCAACCAAAATGCATTAGACCTTGCCTTGGCAAGTAATCTAGAAACAGCCATTGCAGAAGAGAGGGCACCAGAGATAGCAGACCTCGACCGCATGTACAAAGAGGCAGGCGTTGTTCTAGCCTCACAGACGTTGAGAAGGTTCGATGAGGTACGGAGCTTTCATGAATCTGTCATCAGTAATCGAAGAACGTACCTTTCAGCGGAATTAGCAGCGGTACAGAGGCGTATAGCAAACCGTAACCTCACAATTGATACGCTTGATGGTGAAAGACAAGCGGCGCTTCGATTGCTCCGATCTCACGGGGCACTGGATCAATTCTCGAAACTCCAAGCCGAGTTTGGAAAGCGCACAGCCGAACTTGAATTGCAGAGAAAACGCTTTACTGCGGCTGAGAAAATAGAAGGTGGACTCGCCAAACTAAAGATTCGACGGCAGCAGCTCTTTTTAAGGTTGCAGCAAGACTACTCAGAACAGAGGAGTACCCTTAACTCAGCAATTGTAGCCTTTCAAGACATATCAAAAAGACTTTATGAGACACCCGCACAATTCAGGCCGACCGAGACAAATAATGGACCACAGTTCAAGATAGAAGTACAGGGAGAACGTAGTCCGGGCATAAGCCATATGCAGATATTCTGCTTCGACCTTATGCTTACGCAAATCGCCGCGGCACATGGTATAGGTCCGGGTTTCTTGGTTCACGACAGTCACCTCTTTGATCCGGTTGATGCTAGGCAAGTTGGAATTGCCCTACAGCTCGGATTGGAAGTGAGTGAGCAAACCGGAGTTCAATACATCACAACTTTCAATTCTGATAAACAGATGGAATTCGAAGGAAACTTCAAACTAGGAACTTACATTCTGTCGACAAACTTAACGGATGCAACGGAAACCGGTGGACTATTCGGCATAAGGTTCGGCTGAGAATTCGCGCCCCTGCGCGAACCGCCCTCCTACCGTCCCTCCAACTCCTTCAGCAGCCACACGGCACCCGTGCCCATCGTTGGACCTTTCTCGATTGCTTGTCGGCTGGCGAGGTTGAACTCGGCTCTCCACATCTGTGGATGACAGGCTTTGAGTATTCGCTTATTCTTCTCCCATGTCAATGCACTACTGCCAACAGGGAGCGGTCAAGCCAAACGTCTACGTCGTGACGTGCAAGAAATGCACCCGCAGCATCCCTGCCGGCGCTCAGGAGTTCCCCAGAGGCAATCTGGTGGTCCAATGCTCGCTGTGTGGTGAGTTGCGCCGCTACCGGCCCTCAGAGGTCTATCTGGGCTTCCCTGACAGTCATCTCGTACAGCAGCAAGTGTCCATCACTCGCAGACGCAAGGGCGGATGGTGATAGCCTGTTGGCGTTATGTGCAATCGCTATTTCAGAGAGTCCGATAAGCAACGCCTCGTAGAAGCCTTTTATCTAGGCGACCGTGAAGACTTGCCTCTGGAGATTGCACCTTCGTACAACATCGCCCCCACCACTATGCAGCCGGTCATTGTGCCGGACCGTGACACGGGCGAGCGGTCGCTGCGGATAATGAGGTGGGGACTCATCCCTGTTTGGGCGAAGGACCCCAAGGCGCTGGGTCTCTCCACGATGAACGCAAAGGCAGAGACACTCATGGACAAACCCATGTGGAAGGCGCCGTTCAAGAAACGCCGTTGTCTCGTTCCGGCAGATGGCTTTTACGAGTGGAAGAAACTGGACGCCAAGACGAAGCAGCCCTATGCGTTTCGCCTCAAAGACGGTGGCCCCTTCGCTTTCGCGGGCGTGTGGGAGCATTGGAAGGCACCGGACGGCGCTCTTGAGTGGGACACATACTCCATCATCACTACGGAACCAAATGAACTCACAGCCACAGTTCACAATCGAATGCCGGTCCTTCT
>Ga0326727_10008756_pt1 | contig 25422 bp, 22 predicted proteins | sample MB2enrmetagenome_FD_207643 | JGI IMG/M metagenome (GOLD analysis project Ga0326727, IMG submission 207643) | Lab enriched peat soil microbial communities from McLean, Ithaca, NY, United States - MB29MY | ecosystem: Environmental > Terrestrial > Soil > Wetlands > Peat | place: USA: New York... | reverse complement strand
TGGAGATTCGCAGCCGCAAGGGGCTCTTTCGGGGAGTTGCAGATGGCAGCTTCGTTTACTACTGTCACTCTTATTACGGCCCCCCGACCAAAGAAAGTTCGGCAGTCACTCAGTACGGGCAGACTTTCGCAGCGGGACTCGAAATGAAGAACATCTGGGCCGTGCAGTTCCACCCGGAAAAGTCGGGCGACGCGGGACTGAAGGTGTTGGAAAATTTCCTGAACCTGGGGCTGGGGGCTAGGGACACGGGATTGGAGGTGATGGCATCTGGTGGCGATAAGCTCTTACCGAGATTTGGACGTCTGGCAGCAGGCAATGAAGCTGGCGGAACTGTGCTACAAAGAGACAGAAGCATTTCCCCGGCGAGAAACCTACGGCATGGCAAGTCAAATTCGTCGTGCCGCCGTTTCCATCGCCTCAAATATTGCCAAGGGGAGCAGTCGGCGCAGCCGGCAGGCGTATCTGAACCATCTCTCGATTGCTCTGGGTTCGCAGTCAGAGCTTGAAACGCAGGTCGAGCTCTCCCGCAGGTTGACCCTTCTCCCAGACAAGTCAGCTCAGGGGATACTTGAGTTGGCGGAGGTGGTGGGCAGAATGCTTCATGCGCTCATTCGTTCACTCGAGCAGAAAGGAGAGCGGCTCACCCAGCCCCGAGCCCCCAGCCCCTAGCCCCCATGTTCGCAAAGCGCATCATCCCCTGCCTCGATTGCAAGAACGGCCGAGTGGTCAAAGGCATCCAGTTTGTGAATCTTCGCGATGCCGGAGATCCCGGCGAACTGGCGGAGGCATATAACCGCGAAGGGGCGGATGAGCTGGTCATGCTGGATATCTCGGCTTCCCGCGAGGGCCGCGCCACCCTGATGGATACCGTGCACCGGGTGGCAAGCCGGCTTTTCGTACCGCTGACCGTGGGCGGAGGCGTGAGGACCCTCGAGGATGCGCAGCGCTTGCTCTCCGCCGGGGCCGATAAGGTGGCCGTGAATACTGCGGCGGTTGAATCTCCCGAGATTCTGAGCCAGATTGCCGAGCACTTTGGGCGGCAAGCGCTGGTGGTGGCAATCGATGCGCGGCGCGTTCAGGCGCCCCTTGTGGGCGCTCGGCCCGAAGCCGGCCCTCATGTAGGGGCGCCCCTTGTGGGCGCCCGAAACGGCGCCATGCGGGCACCCACAAGGGGTGCCCCTACTGCGCCACGGTGGAGGGTCTCAACTTACGGCGGCACCAGACCAACCGAGCTGGATGCCTTAGCCTGGGCTCGCGAAGTTGAAGCGCGCGGCGCGGGTGAAATCCTTCTAACTTCCATGGATGCGGACGGCACACAGGCGGGCTTCGACTGCGAGCTGACGGCGAGCATTGCCGATGCTCTCCACATTCCTGTCATCGCTTCCGGCGGCGCCGGTGGTCCAGAACATTTTGCGGAAGTTTTCTTGAAAGGCCATGCGGACGCCGCCTTAGCAGCCTCGATTTTTCATTTCGAGACGCATACGCTGCGCAGCCTGAAGGAGTATCTGCAATCCCGAGGCGTGCCCGTGCGGCTGTGAAGAAGTTGACAGTCAACAGTCGACAGTTGACAGTTAAAGGCCCTTCAACTTTTGACTGTCGACTGTCAACTGGTTTGCACAATGATTATCCCATGCATCGATCTAATGGACGGCAAGGTCGTCCAACTCGTCCAGGGGCGAGAGAAGTTCCTGGAGTTGCCGGACCCGCTGGCAGTTCTGGAGAAATTTGCCTCCTACCCTCAAATCCAGGTCATCGACCTCGATGGAGCGATGGGTCGAGGAAACCACAGCGCGATTATCCGTGAACTCTGCCAGCGAAAACCCTGCCGCGTTGGGGGAGGGATCCGCACGGTGAAGAAAGCGCTCCGCACGGTGCAGGCCGGCGCGCACAAGGTCATTGTGGGCAGCAGCGCGTTTTCCTCCGGGGGCATCAATATTGATTTCCTGCGAGCGCTTCTGGCGGCAGTCCCGCGGGAAAAGCTCATGATCGCGGTTGACTGCCTGGGTGACCGCGTGGCCATTCGCGGCTGGCGAGAAACCTTGCCGCTCACTTCAGCCCAAGCGCTCGCGCAGCTCGAGCCTTACTGCTCGCAGTTCCTCTGCACCTACATCGACGCCGAAGGTCAACTTCAGGGCACTAACCTGGCGTGGTTTAGTAGCCTGCGCTCCGTCACTCAGTTACCCATCACCGCCGCCGGCGGCATCACTACCGACGAAGAAATCAAAGCCCTGGAAGAGATGGGTATGGATGCCGCCCTGGGCATGGCCATTTATCGGAAGGTCTTCCCCGAGTTGTTCAAAAAGCAGGCGGACCCATCCTCACCCTTGTCATGCTGAGCGCAGCGAAGCATCTCTGCAGTTCCTTTCTGCCGCGCATCGGCAGGCAGTGTAAACCCGTTCTCCAGGCCCGCGCTTGCATGCTATTCCCAAAAGTAAGGAAGATTATTCTAAAGTAAGGAGAAGGAGTATTGCCGTGCAGAAACAAGCTCGCATCACAAGCAAAGGCCAGATCACGGTGCCTCGGGACATTCGACGCACACTGGGCGTGCGCCCTGGCGATCGGCTGCTATTCGAGAGCGACAGCAGAGGGGTCCGCATTCGGCCGCTGAGGGCCACGAGTCCGTTTGAGAAATACCGCGGCATCGGAAATCCGGGGATTCCCTCCGGCCGCAAGGCCGTGCGCCATTGGGTTCGTCAATTACGTGGACAATGACCACCGCAATCGATACCAACGTCATCCTCACCCTCGACGATCGCCTCTATCGAGCGGAATTCCCCGGCCTCAGAATTGTGAACATCTGACGGACGCCGGCCCAGCACGTGACGCCGGTCGCGGGCATCTCGCGCAGTCATCGAGCTGGTAGCGTAGCGGTGACCCCGCATCACGGGGTCAGCAAGCTAGGAACCACGGGAATGCCGACTCCGCAGGCGCGGGGTCGGCGCCACACGAGGTGACGTCGCAGAGTCTCTGGAATGCGAGCCCCTGCGCGTGCCCCTCACCGTGGCATTGACTCAGGTTCCCGCCAGGTATATATAGGGGGAAGTGTTTAACCATCGTGTTCGTATAGGCCTCGTGATTTTCCTGTTGGCTATGGCGGCGGAGCGGAGCTCTTTCGCCGGGAAGTCGGAGACGTGGATTCAAGTGCAGAGCCCCGACTTCATCGTTCTCACCGATGCTAATGAGAAGCAAGGACGCCGCGTCGCCTTTCAATTCGAGATGATCCGCGCTGTCTTCCGCCAGCTCTTCAATATTCCGGGTTCGGCGAAGGACCCGCCCGTAATCATCATCGCCGTCAAGAACGAGGATGGCCTGAAACCGCTCCTGCCCGAGTACTGGGTCAAAAAGGGGTCGATGCACCCCGCCGGGATGTACCTGGGCAGTTCGGAAAAGAACTACGTAGCGCTGCGGCTCGACGCAATCATGAAGCAGGAGGCTGACGAGCCTTTCGAGCCCATTTACCACGAGTATGTCCATTTCCTCACTCGCCGGAGGATGGCGCAATTGCCTTTGTGGATGGTGGAGGGACTGGCCGAGTTCTATGGCAATACCCGCTTTGAGAGCGACAGAGTGTTCGTGGGCGCACCCAGCAGCACGAATCTCTACGTCTTGCGCCATACGCCGCCGCTTCCGCTCAGCACCCTGTTTGCCGTGAATGCATCTTCGCCTTACTACCACGAGGAGAATAAGGCTTCCATTTTCTACGCGGAGTCCTGGGCGCTGACGCATTACCTGATTACGCGCGACTGGCGTGAAGGGACTCATCACTTCACTGATTTTCTCAATCTACTGGGGCAGAGCGTTGGGCCCGAGGAGGCGGCGCGACGTACGATTGGCGACCCCGATCGGCTCCAGAATGAGCTGACGCAATACATCCGCAGTTTCACCTTCACCGCCGCGCGTCTGAACGTTCCGCCGCGGGTGGACCCGAAGGATTTCCAGACTGAACCCGCCTCGGATGCCGAGTCGCTTGCCGTGCGTGCTGACTTCATGGCCCACGATCGTCATTACCAGGAGGCGCAGGAGATGCTCAAGGAAGCGCTCGAGCTCGATCCGAAACTTGCGGCGGCGCACGAGAGCATGGGATTTATCCTTAGTCAGCAGAGAAAAACCGATGAGGCCATAAAATGGTACTCCCAAGCCGTGGCACTCAATTCCCAGAGCTACCTGGCTAACTACTATTACGCGGTGAGCTTGTTCAAGGGCATGCCGGACGACAACTCAGCGGCCAAGGCGGAATCCAGCCTGCGCACCGCCATCAAAATCGCGCCTGACTTCGCTCCGGCCTACGCCATGCTGGGCTGGCTGCTGGCGTCACGCCACGTAAGCCTTGAGGAAGCGCACAGGATGGTTCTTACCTCCGTCAGTCTTGAACCGGGCAACGTCCACTACCGGATTAACGCGGTGCAAGTGCTCGAGATCATGGGCCGCGGCGATGATGCCGTCCGAGTGGCCAAGATCGCCGCCTCCATGGCCAAGACACCTGAAGAGCAGGCCGACGCGCTCGCGGCCCTTTCCAACGCTCAGGCGTACCAGGAGCAGCAGACGAAGGTGAAAGAGCACCAGGAGGGCTTAAGGAAGGCGCAATCAGAAGCCGCAGCCGTCGAGGCAAGCCACTCGGGCCAATCCGAGCAGGCAAGTCCCGCGAGGCAGGCGGTTTCCGGCTCCGGTCAGGCTTCCACAAACCCGCCCAAGTTGCGTCACCGTGACGAGGCGCCTCCTGGCGAAAAGCTCATGCTCTCCCCCGCCGAAGCGTTGAGTGTTCACCCCCCGCGCCCGGAACTTCTAGAAAGCCGCAAGCTGGCCGAAGGGACTATCGAAGAGGCAAAGTGCTCCGGCCCGTCGACACTCGAAATCACACTCGCTTCCGCCGTCGGCGCGATTCATCTCTATAGCGACAATTACCTGAAGATTCCCTACAGTGCCCTCCACTTCACGCCCCAAGGCATCCTCAATCCCTGCGTCGATATCAAAGGCCGACACGCCCGCATCATCTACCGTCCGGCAAAAGGGCAACCAAAGCAAGGAGAGATGGTGGCAGTAGAGTTGGCGAAGAATTGAGCCGCCGTTATTCCACGTTCACGTTGATCTGGAGCGAGTGTGTGACGCTGCCTGACGTTCCCGTCACGGTGAGGGTGTAATTTCCTGTGGGTGTGCCGGGATTGCTGCCGCCGCTGCCTCCGCCACCGCCGCCACTTCCTCCTCCACCACACGCCACGAGGGCCGCGGCCAGCAACGCGACCGCGAGCAACCCAACCGCAATCTTCCGCGCGCGCAACCTTGTCACCATGACCAATAGCAACGCGCAAAGTAGGAGAGCTCCTCCAGGCAGAAACCCGATGGGTGTGGTGAACAGACCTCCCGCGGGGCTTGGAGCGGTGGTGGCAATCAAGAGCGCGACGCTGCCGCTGGAAGGCAGGGAGGTTGGGTTCAGCGAGCAAGTGGCTCCGCTCATCGCGGTGGGGACCGAGCAAGTGAGGTTGACTACTCCGGTAAAACCGCTGTTTTCAGCCACGCTGATGGCGGAAGCAGCCGACTGGCCTGGACTGGCAATGCTCAGGCTGGGCGGATTGGCTGTCACGGCAAAATCGGGCGCGGGGACCTGCGTGACCGAAGAGGTGGAGGACGCGTAATTGGCGTCGCCGCTATATTGGGCTGTAATATTCGCAGCAGCGGTGAGCGGGATTGTCAGAGTTGCTTCGAGGTAAGCTGCCGCCCCCGTGGTGCGCGAATACGCAGCACCTGTGTAGGCAATGTTGCCGCTGACCAGTGTGGTTCCATTGAGAAACTGCACGGTTCCGGTGGGCTCAAGGCCGGCGCTCTCCGTCTCCACAAATGCGGAGAGAGTGACGCTGTTGCCGCCCGCGGGCGAGGCGAAGAAATAGGTAAAGGTGGGGCCCTGGGCGACGGTCAGAGTCACCGTGGACGAACTCGGTTGGTAGCTGCCATCCCCGGAGTAGTTTGCCACCACATTGTAAGTCCCGGGGCCCAGAGGTGGGAACTGATCTTCTGAGTAACCAGAACTGTTTAACGCGTAAGCGCTCGGCGCGGTCCCGCTCTGGTTGGGCAGAGGCTGATTGTTAGCGGCCAGTGTCACCTGCCCGGTGGGGCACGGATAGACAATGGATTCGTAGACCTGCGAGCAGAGCTGACCCGAGCCGTTCGTGACATCCACGCGAATATAGAAATCACCGTAGAGGGCGTTGGTTGCGGTGAAGCTTAGGGGAAAGAAGCCGTTAATCACATGGACGTGGGTCGCGCTCGGCTGCGGGCTGACGGTGACTGGAACAGGCGGTGTGGAGTCGCTTGCCCCAAAGGTTCCGTCACCCGCATAATGCGCCGTCACGTCGTACGTGCCGCCAGGAAGAAAACTCGTCGAGCCCGACGCCGTGCCATTGGCCAGGGTAAACGTGGCTACGTCAGTCGTGCCGCTTGTCGTGCTGCCGGTTTGAGCGATAAGCGAGACTTGACCCGTCGGCGTCCCTCCCGTTGTCGAGGCGACCTGGATGCCGACGTTCACGGGCTGGCCGTGGGTGAGGGTGACGGGGCTGGTCGGCGGCGAGGTCGAGAGTGACAGAGTGGTGCTGGTGGGCGCGAAGCTGACGGAATTCCATTGATTGACCAAATTCGTTACGTTCACGGAGCCAAGGCCGGTGGCCAAATCATATCCCGGCGTCGTCATCCAAGCTGGTAAAGAGTTGTTCGCGGGATCAACCAAGATGCCGTACCCTTCGCTGGAGAGAGAAGTGTTGCTGCAATTCGGATACCCCCCGAAACACTCCACCGAGTTATTGCCCGTCACCACGTCGTAGAAGATGCACGAGGAATTGCTTACCGCTGCCGCATTGGAAGCGCAACTCGCTCCGTTCTGCGCCGCCAACGGGTAGAGGACATAATTCGCGTTACCCTGCCGCTTGCCAGTCTTTTGTAAGACCATCGCCATGATGCCGGCGAAGGCGGGCGCCGCAAAAGATGTTCCCCCGCCACCTTGGAAATCCAGGTAGGGAGCATTCAAGTCGCAAGAGGAAGTGCTGCTTCCGGAGCCGGTATTTGCGTCCATTTGGCAAAAGACGTAAAAGCTGGCGCTGTCCGTGACGCCGTTGCTGGAAAACAAAGACAAGTCCGGTATGTCACGCACCGCGTCGTTGGGAACGCCGGTCCCCGTCTGCCATGGCGGCTTCGCATACCCGGACATGCAAAAGTCCCCGTTAGATATGGCGCAATTGCTCGGCCCGCCACCTCCGGCGATCACGCCCCAACCCTCAGGGTTCAGTGTGGTGCAAGCCGTGGTCTGCCCAGACTGAGCGCAAGAATCGTTCCAGGTCCGCTCGGGAATGTACGACTTGGCCGACGACTCCGTCGCGGAGACGTTGCTCGTGTTCCAGTATTGCGACAGGCTATTGGCGTCATCGAAGTCCGTCCCGCCCACCGCCACATTGAAAGGTGTTGAGGCGATGCCATTAACTGCCAGGCCGTACTGCGCCGCGCCAAAGAACACAGAATCGCACCCGGCGGAACCCGTATCGCCCGCGGCAGTAACGATGGTGATCCCTTCGGCCGCTCCTTGCTCCCACAGGGTGCTGTAAAACGCGTTCCCCGTAGTTCCGAGGAAAGCTTCACACTCGCCGTAGCTGGCGCTCATCACTGGCGCCAAATCGTTGTCGATGATGTAAAGAGCGGAGAGATCGCCGCCAAAGGTCGACTCAGTGCTTTGAGAAACCACCACATCGATGTTGGCGCCCTTCGCGACAGCGCCGGCCCATTCGACATCGAGGTCGGCTTCTGCTTCAGCACCTCCCTCCAGCACGCCGGGATCAGGGCCATCCAGAACGATCAGCGGGTCATTTGCCGGCAACCCGAACATACTGCGAAAATCGCGCACATCCTCGATATTGATGTTCGAGTCTTCAGCGACGGCGATGGTTTGACCGGCGCCGTCGATGCCTGCCGACCACTGTGGCAATACATTGTAGATGGTGGCGAAATCAGTCGGCCCGACGGCGTAGATGGTCCCGCCGGTGATAGTTGAGGGGAAAGTGAAGAGCGGCTGGACCTTGCCCCTCGCCTTCGACCGCTCGAAGGTGCCCAGCCGGCGGTGGTATCGCTGGCGAGGGAAGTTATTCAGTGAGACCACGCCCGACACAACCGGCGCCAGAGCAACGGGAATCCGCGGATCGCCGGCGTTGGCCCAGTGCGCTTCGCCTTGGACCAGATACTTATGAATCTCAGTGTGGAGCGCCTCGCGAACCAGTCCCACCGTTCCTGAAAACTCAATTGTGGCGCCCCCAACCGCGACTCGATTCACCTGAAATCCTCGAGACGCCAGCCACCGTGTCACGGTATCGATGTCGGCGCTGGCAGGACCGAATTGCCGCCCAAACTGCTCCGCACTCAGCCACTGATGATAGTTGGGGGAGGACTTGACTTGTTGCTGATCCAGCAGTTTCCGCAGGGCTGCCTCCTGTTCCGGTGACCGTTGGAGCAGGAGTAGCATCCTTTCCATGGGCAGGTCATCAGGCGCCGCGCCCTGGTCGTATTCCGCTCGAGCCAAGGGATGGGTGTTGCCGTACAGAGTTACCAGGTTTGCTTCGTCCACGGCTTGCGTGAGACGGGCGGGAGGGGAGGTTGCCTGCGCCATTCCCACCGCAGTGCAAGAAACAAAAGCCCCTGCGAGGGCTAAAGCTAATCTCACTCTGCTTGTCCATGAGGGTTTCATGGTCCCTCCGCACTTGAGAGTGTGAAAACCTCGCACGTCTGCGAAGTTAATGGCAGCTACCAAGCATGGTAACACAGAGAACGCTATTCACCATACAAGCGGGGGACGCGCTTGCCAATCAAGCACAGAACTTCATAGGGGACGGTACCGAGCATCTGGGCGATGTCGAGGGCGGTAATGGAGGCCTGCTGGGACCGGCCCAGGAGCATGACTTCGTCTCCGACATTGACGCCCGGGATATCCGTGACATCCAGAAGCGCGAGGTCCATGCTGATGCTGCCGACCAACCGCGCCAGCCGGCCACCTACGATGGCATGACCCCGATTCGAGAGCGCCCGGTTGAGGCCGTCCGCGTAGCCCACCGGCACCGTGGCGATGCGGGAGGGGCGCCGGGTGTGGAAGGCCTCTCCGTAACCCAGCGGCGTCTCGCTGGGAACGTCCTTCAGGTACACCACGCGGGATTTGAAGGTAAGTATAGGTTCGAACTCCGGGAGGCGCGGAAGTTCTTTGTCTGGCGGGAGCACTAACGGCGCGAAGCAGCCGTAGAGCAAGCCGCCGATGCGAATCATGTTTTCGGGAAACGCGCGCCCGGTGAGCAATCCAGCCGAGTTTGAAACGTGAGTCCACTCAGGTTCAATTCCGGCTGACTTCAATTGCGCAAGCGCGGCGCGGAAACGCTTGTCCTGCTCTTCCGTCTGGGTGGCCATCAAATCCCCGGCAGAAGCGAGTTGTGTGAACAGGCCGGTTAGATGCACGCCCTCGAGCGTGCGATAATGCTCCACGAAGGCCGGCACGCGGTCCGGCGGCATCCCGAGGCGCCCCAGTCCGGTGTCCACCTTGAGATGGAACTCGATGGGCCGGCCGTAGCGCTGAGCGCAGTCGGCGTAGGTGTCAAGTCGTGCCGTGGAGGACACCGAGGGGGTGAGTTGATACTTGATCAAGTCCGCCGGGTCGCTCATATAGAGTCCGCCCAGAAGCAGTATGGGCTGAGTGATCCCTGCGGCTCTTAATTCCAGGGCTTCTTCAACGCTGGCCACTCCAAACCAATCCGCGCCGCACTTCGCAAGACATTTCGCCACCGCGACCGCGCCGTGGCCGTAAGCGTCCGCCTTGATGACGGCCATCACTTTGCGCCGGCCCGCCAGTCGCTGGACTCGCTCAAAATTCTGCCGCAGCTTGGAAAGCGAGATCTCGACCCAGGTGGGGCGCAGCAGTTTGTCGGCGGGAATATTCAGAGGCATCTTGGATTTATCAAGCGCGCTGCTTATCAAGGTGCGGAAGACTGTCAATGAACGATGTCATTCACTCTCCGCAGATTGGTCGGGGGCCATACTCTCAAACTTGGCCCAGAGTCTCTGGAATACGACGGGGATATCGCCGGTGGGGCCGTTGCGCTGCTTGCCCACTATCAGTTTCATCGGGTAGCCACGCCGGTCGCCGTCACCCTCTGCTTCGGCTTCTTGCGCCGACTTCCGCTCCCGGTAAATGAAGATCACCACGTCGGCATCCTGTTCGATTGATCCGGATTCGCGAAGGTCCGACAGTTGAGGCCGCCCCAGGCCAGGCCGCTGCTCGGGGGCACGGCTCAATTGGGAAACCGCCAGAACTGGGACCTTTAACTCCTTGGCAATACTCTTCAGGCCACGCGAGATGTAACTGACCTCTTGCGTGCGGTTCTCAAAGCGCCCCTGACCGGAGACGAGCTGAAGGTAATCCACGATCAACAGGTCCAATCCCTTTTCCATCTTCAGCCGGCGCGCTTTGGCGCGAATCTGCATGATGCTCAGCGCAGGCGTGTCTTCGATCAAGAGCGGAGCGTCTCCGAGCCGGCCCAAAGCGCGGGTTAGTTTGTTCCAATCTTCACGATTCGAGAAACCGCTGCGGAGCCTGTGGCTGTCGGTTTCCGCTTCCGAGCACAAGAGGCGGATGACCAACGACTCCTTGCTCATTTCGAGAGAGAAGAATCCAACCGTCTTGCGGTGCTTGATGGCGGCGTGGGCGGCAATATTGAGCGCTAAGGCTGTCTTGCCGAGGGAAGGGCGAGCGGCGACCACCACCAGCTCGCCGGGCTGGAGTCCCGACGTCATCTTATCGAGGTCGTCTAGCCCGGTTGCAACGCCGGTGACACTCTGCCCACGCTGGATGAGTTCGTCGATGCTTCCGAAGCTCGACCGCATAATCTCCCGGATGTCGGTGAATCCCGATTGGACCTTCTGCTCCGCGATGTCGAAGACCTGGCTTTGAGCCAAATCGATCAGCGTGTCGGGGTCATCCGTTCCCTCCAGACAGCGAGAAATCACATTGTGCGAGGCGTTGATAAGGCGCCGCAAGATCGACTTCTCTTTGACGATGCGGGAGTACTCGGAGACGGCGACAGACGTCCCAACGGGCACACCATCCGTGAGGGCAGCGAGGTAAGCGGCCCCGCCGGCTTTCTCGATCTGCCCCTCCTTGGCGAGTTCCTCGGAGAGCGTGACCAAATCGATGGTGCGGTTCTTCTCCGAGATGGCGATCATTTTATCGAAAGTAATGCGGTGGGCTTCAGAAAAGAAATCGTCCTTCCCAACCCCTTCCAGGGCCAGGTTGAGGGCCGAATTATCCAAGAGGATGGAACCGAGCAAGGCGCGCTCGGCTTCCAGATTATGGGGTACGACTCGGTCACTGGTGGTGGTGCTTGGCATGGAAGGAAAACTCTCCGAGGATTACAAGAAAATAAGCCGGACGAAATTATACCAATTTGAAGGAGTGCCGGTGAGATTTTTTGCTCGGCGGAAGACTTCAGATTCGCGCACAGTGGGGGCAAGCCTTTTGCCTGCCCCTCCGCGGGCACCCACCAGGGGGCGCCCGCGCTACGTCGCTTGGCTTTGCATGCCAAGGTGGTTACTCTGCCGGCGGCTTGGCCTCCGTGGCAGGCGATGGCGATGGGGGTTGGGCTTGAGGTGGGGCCTTGGCCTCTCCTTCACCTTCCACCCGCACTTTGATGAAAGCCGTTACGTCGCGGTGGAGTTTTATCGGCACGTCGTATTCACCCAAGACCTTCAGAGGCGCATCGAGAACGATCTTCCGCTTATCGATGTTGTAGCCTTGGGCCGCCAATTTCTCCGCGATGTCGATGGGGGTGACAGAACCGAAGAGCGTTCCCTTTTCTCCGGCTTTTCGAGTCAGGGTAACACTGACGCCCTGAAGCAGCGCCGCCAAGTCCTCCGCATCGCCCTTTTCCTTCGCCTCCAACTTTAGAAATCGGACGCGCTGCTGTTCCATCCACTTACGGGACTGGGGCGTAGCGGCCACTGCCAACTTCTTGGGCAGTAGATAGTTGCGCCCATAGCCGTCCGCCACTTTCACCACTTGCCCTCGTGCTCCAAGCTTTTCGATATTCTCGAGCAGGATCACTTCCATCGTTAACTCCTTCGCTGGGGGCTAGGGGCAGGGGGCTATGGGAATCCTGAATCAAGAATTATAAATTCCCTAGTCCCTAGCCTCCAGCCTCTGGTTGGCTCAGAGGCCGGTGGAAAACGGCAACAAGGCGATGTTGCGCGCGCGCTTGATCGCCAAGCTCAAAGATCGCTGGTGGGTTGAGCATGTTCCGGTAAGGCGGCGAGGGAGTATCTTGCCCCGCTCGGAAATGAACCCACCTACCAGGCGGGCGTCCTTGTAATCAATAATGTCAATGGCTTCCTCGCAGAACTTGCAAACCTTCCGCCGGCGGAAGAATTGCTTCTTGGGACCTGCAGGTCCACCTTCCCGCCTTGGTTGCGAGCGCTCTGAGTCTCCAGGATTGGTTCGGGGTACTGCCATATTGATCGACTCCTTCAAAAATCGGATGCATGAGTTGTAGCGGCGCTGTCTGAGCGCCGACCTACATGGGAATTTCAGACCGGCAGGCAGAGACCGCCGCCACAGCGGGAGCCTTCACGCCTCCTTCATGCTGGTGGTACTTCCGCAGCCGGCTGCTGAGCCGGAGCTGCGGCGGGCTTGGAGCGGCGCTTCTTCAACTCCTGTTTTGTTCGCAGCGCTTTGAATTTCTCGGCGCGCTCCAAGTCTTCGTCAATGCGCACGGTCAGGTATTTGATCACCGTGTCGATAACCTTCAAGCGGCGTTCAAACTCTTTGACGGTATCACCGGAACCCTGCAAGCGGAAGAGAACATAAATGCCCTCACGCTGCTTGGCGACACGGTAAGCAAGCCGACGGCGTCCTAACTTTTCCACTTTTTCGAGCTTGCCACCCGTACCCGCCACCACGCCTTCCATTTGGGCGATCAGTTTGTCAACCTCTTCTTCGGTGACGTCAGGCCGGACGATAAACATAATCTCGTAATTACGCATGGAACCTCACGATGGTTGGGTTGCAACCCGCCGGTTAAAGCGGTTCATCGCCTTTTGCAAACCTTCTCGAAGAATAACGTGCACAGCTTCGCAGGCCTGGCTGAGCATTCCAGCCACGGTTTCCAGGTCGCGCTCACGGAATCGCGTCAGGAGATAAGAGACCATATCGTCGATGGGCTGCTGCGGATTGACGCCCATGCGGACACGCACGAAATCACCCGAGTCGAGCGCGCCAATAATGGACTTTAGCCCATTGTGGCCACCCGCGCTGCCGCGGGGCCGAATGCGCAAGCTCCCCAGCGGTAGAGCCGCGTCATCTACCAGGACAACCAGGTCGCCTACCTCCAGACCGTATTTCGCGACTAGCCTGCCCACGGCCATCCCGCTCAAATTCATATACGTCTGGGGCTTGGCCAAGAGAACATCCAAACCCTCCAAGCGGGTCGAAGCGGTCAGGGCCTGAGCTTCGTGATGCGTCAATTCCAAACCACACTCGCGGGCCAAGCGGTCCACAGCCATAAAACCCAGGTTGTGAGGCGTCAGGTGGTACTCGTTGCCGGGATTTCCCAGTCCTGCAATCATCTTCATTGCACACATCAAGATTCGAAAATCGAAAGTTGAAACCTGAAGCCTGATTCGATTTTCGAGAAAGCTAGCCTTCTTTCTTGCCTTCCTTCTTACCTTCCTTTTTAGCTTCTTTGGCTTCCTTGGCTTCCGGCGTTCCCGCTTCGGCTTCTTCTTCCCCTTCCGCCTTGCCTTTGCGGATAACCTCGGGTTCGCCCGGCACCGCCGCAGCCTCTTCGCCAGCGGGTTTCACCTCTTCTTCCGCTCTCAACTCCACCACATGAGCGACCACGCGCGTGGGGTCAGTCAGGATCTTGACTTTCGGATCCAACGGCAGGTCTGAAACGCGAAAGTTCTTGCCCAGCTCGAGCCCGCCTACGTCGGCGACAAAATGCTCCGGAATATCGTCGGGAAGGCATTCCGCCTCCACTTCCCGGAGCACAAACTCGAAGATTCCGCCTTGCACCTTCACACCCACCGGCTCGCCAATCACGTGAATAGGGACCTGAAGTTTCAGTTTCGTATCGCGGGCGATTCGGACCAAGTCAACGTGAAGAAGATGGCCGTCGATGGGCTCGGTTTGCCAGTCGCGAATCATGACTCGAGCCGGGGCCTTCCCCCGAATCTCAAGCGTGAAGATGGCATTGTGGCCAGACTCAGAGTGGAGAATCTGGAGAATCGCCTTGGGATCCACCGCCACGGGAATGGCGGGCCCTCCTCCCCCATAAACCACAGCCGGGATTTGCCCCGAACGCCGCAGGCGCCTTGCGGCATTCTTCCCGAAATCCTGACGCGCTTCGACTTCTACAACTTGGACCTGGGCCATAAGTTTCTGCTCCTAGTCGTAGGGGCGGCCTTTGTGATCGCTCCCGCTGCCGCGCGACGGCCCCAAGGGCCGCCCTTACGACGTCCTTCAGATAAAAAGCTTGCTGACCGACGTTTCCTCGTGAATCGACCGAATGGCTTGCGCCAACAACATGCCGACGCTCAGCACCTTGATTCTTCCGCATTGCTGAGCCACAGGCGGAAGCGGAATGGAATTGGTCGTCACCACCTGCTCGAGAGGCGCTGCGCAAATCCTTTCGATGGCGCCCTCGGCAAACACACCATGCGAACAACACGCGTAGACCGTAGCAGCACCCTTTTCGATCAGCGCTTGGGCACTCTTCACCAGAGTGCCGGCAGTATCAATCATGTCATCAACGATGAGGCACGTTTTGCCTTCAACCTCGCCGACCACGTTAAACATCTCCACCACGTTGGCATCTTCACGACGCTTGTCAATGATGGCTAGAGGGGAACTGAGCCGCTTCGCAAATGCTCTCGCTCTTTCCACCCCGCCCGGGTCCGGCGAAACAACCACCGGGTCTTTCAGCTTCAGCCGCCGAAAATAACGCACCGTGACCGGCGTTGCATAGAGGTGATCCACGGGGATATTGAAGAAGCCCTGGATCTGGCCGGCGTGCAGGTCGAGGGCCAACACGCGATCTGTACCCGCCGAAGTCAACAAATCGGCAACCAGTTTCGCGGATATGGGCACCCGCGGTCGGTCCTTGCGATCCTGCCGGGCGTAACCGTAATAGGGAATTACAGCCGTAACCCGCTCTGCCGAGGCGCGTCGCAGGGCATCCAGCATCACCAGCAGTTCCATGAGGTTGTCGTTAACAGGATTGCAGGTAGGCTGGATGACGAAGACGTCAGCCCCGCGAACATTCTCGAGGATCTGAAGGCGAACCTCTCCGTCGGGAAACCGTCCCACAAATGCTCGGCCCAGGGGCACCTTCAATCGCGCGCATATCTCATTGGCCAGAGCTGGATGAGCATTCCCACTGAAGACCTTTAGTTTGTGCTGAACCGGGTCCATGGTTCTCTTATCCTCACCACATTCTGTAGACTCGAGAATCGAAATTCGAAAATCGAAACTCGATAAAGTCTCGCTATTCTAATTTCCAGTTTCGATTTTCAAGTTTCGAGTTTCGAACCTCGTCCTTGGCTGGGAGGCCTGGATTCGAACCAGGGTTCCATGCTCCAAAGGCATGTGTCCTACCACTGGACGACCTCCCAACGTGTAGGGGCAGCCCTTGTGGCCACCCTGGACAATCACGGGGGTTGCCTCTGCCCTTGAGGGCAAGCACAGGGGCCACCCCTGCTCCCCCAGCAGCCAAAGGGGTTGACCCTACACCCTTCAACGCCCGTAAAGCAGTCGCCAGTATTCAGCTCGCGACAGCGTGCGTGACCGAAATATGAGCCATCCTTTGGGGATTAGCTTGGATGCGTGGAGCAGCTGACGGGCAGATTCAAAGACGGCGTAGAGGGCAGAACCACTGCCCGTCAAAGAAGCCATCTCGGCACCGGCCCGGATGAGATGCCGCTTCAAGCGCGCCAACTCAGGCCACCTTGCGAAAACGACACGCTCGAAATCGTTTTCGGCCGGTCCCCAATCGAGCCAGGGAAATTGTGGCCACGCACCGACATCCTTCATGCTACGGGGTTTGCCTTGGCTTGTCAACCGCAAACCCGCTTGCCGATAAGCCTCTGCGGTGGAGATGGAGAAACCGGGGAAGACCACCAAGCACTTGCGAGGAGGGAGATCGGGGAGCGGATAAACGTCCTCGCCCCGCCCGCACCCCAGCACCCTGCCACCCAACAGAAACAGCGGAACGTCTGACCCCAATTGGCCGGCCAGAGAAAATCGCTGGTGCGCCGGCAGCTTCTCACCGCTGAGCCTTTCCAACCCCGCCAGCGCCGCCGCCGCGTCGCTGCTGCCTCCGCCCAAGCCACTTCCCGCGGGAATCATCTTCTCCAGCCGCGCCTGCACCCCGCCTCGAAAGTTGACGGCCCGCCGCCAGAGATCGCAGGCCCGATACACGAGGTTTTCGCTCCCTGACGGTATCGCGGGATTATCGCACTCGAAACGTATTCCCCCTCCGGCTCTCGAGAGCGAAATCTCCAGACGGTCATGAAGCGCAATGGTCTGATAAATGGTGCGGATTTCGTGATAGCCGTCGGGGCGTTTGGCCAAGAGCTTCAGCCCCAGGTTAATCTTCGCGAAGGCGCGCAAGCGAATGGATTTTTCCGAGCTGCTATTTGCGGGCGGCACGTTGCTTTGAGAGGCAATCTGTAAGCTTTAGTTCCCCTCCTTGGTCAGGAGGGGAGCTATCGGTCATTTCTGGGCAGCACGTTGTTTGGCGAGCCGGACCTTCAGATCGTCAAGCTCCCTCTGGAGCTTGGCCGCCTGGTCGGCATCAAAGTCGCTCGAAACCGCCTGGGGCCATTCTTTGAGAGCGCGTTCCCATTCTTGTTGGGCCAGGGATTCTTTACCCATCCGCAGGTAGAGGTGACCCAGATGCTCGAGAATAGTGGGATCGTCGGACATCAGGCGCGCGGCCTTTTCGAGGTCGGGCTCGGCGAGGTCGAAGCGGTCCATCTTGTAGTAAGCCCATCCCAGGCTGTCTAGATAAGCCCCATTGTTGGGGTCCAACCGCAAGGCCTTCTGGATATATTTCACCGACTCCTCCAGCCGCACTCCCCGGTCTGCCAGCATGTAACCGAGATAATTCGCCGCCGAGGCATTTAAGGGATCGACCGCCAGGACTTGCTTGAATTGCTCTTCCGCCAAGTCGTATCTTTTCTGACGTTCATAGACGGAGCCCAGCAGGAAGCGTGCGTACTCTTGCTCCTCGGGCTTGGAGCTGTACCCCAACGCCTTGTTGACGGCCTGTTCCGCCTCCCCAAACTGCTTGGCCTGAATGTACACTTGCGCCACGGAGAGGTAAACATCCCGATCCGCCGGGGCGTTCTTCATCAGCCCCTGAAGCTGCTTGACGCCTTCCTCCACATGCCCCAATTCACCCTCCACGTAGGCGCGCAGAATTTTCAGCTCCCGTTCGTCAGGGTTTTTCTGCAATGCCGAGTCCAGCTCACCCAGGGCCTGGGGCAGTTGGTGATTCAAGCGCATCGTGTCCACGATGAGCTGTTCACCCCGCGCCGCCTGCCCTTGCAGCGGCACAATTTGCCGGAAGGTTTGTAAGGCGAGGTCGTATTTTCGCTGCTCGCGGTAAATCAAACCCAGCCGCTCGAGAAAGAGGGCGCGATTGTTCGCCTCCGCAGGAGTGTATTGGCCCCCCGCGTGCCCCGACCCCTTTACCAGTCCCTGCAACAGTTCGATGGCCTTGTCCTGGTTTCCCACCGCATCCTCGAGCAGGGCCTGCTGATAGGGGATCTCCGGGTTGTCCGAGTTCTCCGGCTGAAGCGACTTGGCGTGCTCGAGCTCTTTGCGGGCTTCGTCGAACCGCCCTTCCTTCAGATCCAACTGCGCCATACGCAGATAGGTTGCTCCGTCATCGGGATCGGCTTTCAAGATCTTCTCAAATTCCGCCCGGGCCGCCAGAGTGTTTCCCATGTCCAGCAAGGTGCCCGCATAAGCCCGGTGAAGTTCCTGGTTCTCGGGGTCTTTCGCCAGAGCCTTCTCATAAGTGGCTACGGCAGAATCAAAATCGCGGGTCTGGCTGTAGGAGTAGGCCAGCATGCCGAACAGCGGCGGATCCATATCTTCTTCGGGAATCTTCTTGAGCAGATCCACCGCCTCCGCGTAGTCGCCCTGCTCGAAATACATCTGCGCCAAACTGCTCAGGCCCTCTTTGGAATCAGGGTCCACGTTCAGGACCTTCTTGAAGGCTTCTTCGGCCTTCTGGGGCTGATTATTCAACTTGTAAAGTCGTCCCAGAGCCTGCCAGGAATCCGAGTCCGAGGGTTGCAGTCGTGTCAGGGCCTCCATGTGTTCGATGGCCTTGGCGAGGGCATCCTTGTTGACCTTTTCGGCCTGGTTGTCACCCAGCATGTGCCAGTAAATCCGCGCCAGCAGCCGGTGGGCATCCGGGTAGTTGGGGTCGGACTTCAAGACGTCTTCCGCTTCATGAATCGCATCGCCGACACGCGCCACACGCCAGTAAAGCTCGGCCAGTTCGACGCGCAAAAACAACGATTCGGGGTCGGCGTCAATGGCCAGCTTATACTCGGAAATCGCCTTGTCGACGTAATCGGAGCGGTTGTACACACCCGCCAGTTCTTTATACCGCCTGGCCAGCATGAAGTGATAGTAAGCTTGGGCGTGATCCGCAACCGGCGCGGCCGTCTCGGCAGACGGTTTACCCGCCTGCGATGGGCTGGCATCCTGCAACGCGAAAAGCGCAGAGGCCCCCACCAAGATCACACCAACTCCAACCCCAAACCTTATGCCAAATTTACCCATACTCCCTTTCCGCCCTGCGAAGTCTCTCCTTCTTAGATGTAAATTATCGCATGGGAGTCGCAGACTGTCAAAAATCAGCTGCGGGTTCGGGGTGCGTTTTTGGCCTAGGTGCGCGATTGTGCAGGCTCGGAGCCGAGCACGCTGGTCGTGAGGCGCTGCGGCGGACGTGCGCGGATCCCCGCCCTGCACCTAGCCGGGATTTCTCGCTAGGGCTGGAAGGGCGGGACTAGTGTTGCGTTACCGAAGAAAGTGAAACATCGACGACCTGTCACCCTGAGCGTAGCGAAGGGTCTCTGCAGTTGTTTTCTCCATGAAACTGCGGGGATGCTTCGCCTCCCTCAGCATGACAGCTCATGCCGCCCATGTTTCACCTATTTGCGTAACGTGACACCAGTGTCCCGAGTCATAAGTTCGTTAATTAAATGAACGGTCCGGCGACCATAATGCAAGCCCCGTTAGGGGCGAAAGATCGTAGCCCAGGGCGTGAGCCCTGGGTTGAATGGCCCTCCCCCCGCCTTCGGCGCCCCTCTCCCGCACGGGCGGGAGAGGGGACGGGGGAGAGGGCGGCTTGGCGGTCCCACGGCTCACGCCGTGGGCTACATTCTGTCGCCCGCTCTCGCGGGCTGAGTTCTTGAACGAACTTATGACTCAGGACACTAGTGAGCCTGTGTGAAAACCCCGCATGATGAGGTGACCGACGCATCTTGTAACCCCCTCACCCATCCCGCGGCGGCTGGTAAAAGCGCCGTCGCGGGCCGGGTCAGGGGGTTCCTGCCAAGCTGCTCGCCGCATCGCTCACGTCGATTTGTGGTATGCTCACTGGCAATGGACTGGAAAAACCGACTCTACTTTGGCGACAATCTTGACATCCTCCGCCGCGAGGTGCCGGACGCCTCCGTTGATCTCATCTACCTCGACCCGCCCTTCAACTCCAACGCCACTTACAACGTGCTCTTCAAGGAAAAGAGCGGCGAGGAATCCGCTGCGCAGATCACGGCCTTTGAGGACACCTGGCAGTGGAGCGTGGAGGCCGAGGCGGTGTACAAGGAAATTGTCACCAGCGGCCCGCGCGGGCTTGCGGGAGGGCACGGTACTTCCCAAAGGCGCTTCCGCGGTGAGTTAGAGGTTCTCGCCAGGCAAGGGACAGGAACGTGACCCCTCACAAATTACTCCAGAAAGCGCTGTCATCCCCCGCCAATATTCAATTCGAGGAGGCCTGCGCTCTCGCCCGCGCGTTTGGATTCCACCTCTCACGCGTGAAAGGCAGCCATCACATCTTTGCTCATCCAGGCGTCCGCGAACTCGTAAACCTTCAAGAGGTGAGAGGAAAAGCCAAGCCTTACCAAGTCAAGCAGTTGCTTGCTCTCGTGGAAGGGTATAACCTGACTTTAGGCGGTGAGAAATGAAAGACTACCACATCAACATTTTTTACAGCCAAGAAGATGGCGGCTACATTGCCGATATTCCTGATCTTCACCACTGCGCCGCTTTCGGCGAGAGTCCGGAAGAGGCTCTGGCGGAAGTTCTGAAGGCCAAGGCGGCTTGGATGGAAGCGGCAAAAGCAGAAGGCAAACCAATCCCCCCGCCCTCTTTCACGCCCGTCATTTATCAATTGTCCGAAGCTCGCACCTAACAACGGGTGCGGTTCAGCGAATAAGGAGATGCTCGTACCCGGCTGGTAGCGGCTGCCGTCGCGGGCCGCATTTTGTCGGCCCTGTCCGGCCTGGACAAGCGCCGCGTGGCGAACGCGTGGCGTTGAATGCATGCGCCTCGTTTTCGGTTTTGGCAGTGGAAGGCGCTTCGAGGCGGCCACATGGGAAAGCACCAACGCTTACTTGACTTGCAGGTCTATGCCTCTTCGATTACACTCGCATTTGAATGCTATCAACCCGAAGCCAAAGGAGCAACTCTTGTCGGCTTCTCTCGCCTCGTTCAAAGAAACGGTCGAGAAACTAATTCGCCGATTCGAATCAGATCGGTCCTACCACCTGTCCAAGGGTTATTCCGAGGCGCAGGCGCGCGTTGATTTCATCACGCCGTTTTTCAAGGCGCTGGGCTGGGACGTGGAAAATGAAGCGGGCCTGCCGCACCACCAGCGTGAGGTGATCGTGGAGCGCGGCGAGAGCGAGACCACGGGGCGGCCGGATTACAACTTCCGCCTCGGCGGGCAAACCAAATTCTTCGTCGAGGCCAAGGCTCCCTCGGAGGGTTTGGACAATCCCCATCACATTCTTCAAGCCAAGGGATACGCCTGGAACACCCGGTCGGTGTTCTTCGTCATCCTCACGGACTTTGAAGAATTCCGTTTCTACGATGCTTCTCGCCAGCCCGATGAGCGCAACCCGGATGATGGGCTGCTCCTCAAGCTCGGATGTGCCGATTACCTCGAGAATGCTGAAAAACTCTGGGAATTCTCCCGCGAGCGGGTCACCGACGGATCGCTGGATGCGCTCCTGCCCAAGATTCGCCGCGCCCCCCACCTGCGGAAGCAGGTGGACGAGGTTTTCCTGGATGAGATGACCGGCTGGCGGGAGGAACTCGCCAAGGACATCCACAAGCGGAATCCCGCGCTCACGGCCAAACAATTGAATGAAGTGGTCCAGCGCCTGCTTGACCGCATTGTCTTCATCCGCATTGCGGAAGACCGGCACGTGGTCGAGAAGCGGCAGCTTGCGGAGGTGGTCGAGGAATGGGAAACCCACGGCGGCAAGTTCCCCATCTTCGACTGGCTCAACGCCCTCTTCCACAAGATCAACGATGACTTCAACGGCGAAATCTTCAAGCCGCACCTCTCGGAAGAAATCCAAATTGATTCCGAAATCCTGGCGCGCATTATTAAGCGCCTTTACCCGCCCAAGAGCCCTTACCGCTTTGACGTGATCGGGGTCGAGCTGCTCGGCTCGATCTATGAGCGCTATCTCGGCAATACCATCCGGCTCACGCCCAAGCAAGTTAAGGTTGAGGAAAAGCCGGAAGTGCGCAAGGCGGGCGGCGTCTATTACACGCCCAAATACATCGTGGATTACATCGTCAAAAACACGGTGGGCAAAATCATCGAAGGCAAATCGCCCAAGCAAATAGAGAAGATTCGCATTCTCGACCCCGCCTGCGGCTCCGGCTCGTTCCTGATTGGCGCGTTCCAGTACCTCATCGACTACCACACCCAATGGTACTTGGAGCATCCCGAGCAGGAAGTCCGCCATGCCCACCCCTCGCTCGATTTTATGCGCGAGGTGCGGACCGACCCCGACGGGTCGAAACGGCTGTCGGTCTATCGCAAGGCCAAAATCCTGCGCAATAACCTTTTCGGTGTGGATATCGACCCGCAAGCCGTCGAAATCACCATGATGAGCCTATATTTGAAGGCTCTGGAGGGCGAGCAGTCGCAACTGCCGCCCAAGCAACACCTGCTGCCCGAACTCAAATACAACATCATGTGTGGGAATTCCCTGATCGGCCCGGATATCTACGATCAGGGCGTCCTGTTCGGCGACGAGGAACGTGACCGCATCAACGCGTTTGATTGGAATTTCCTCCCCGTAGGGCCGAGCGGCGCTCGGCCTTGCGGCGGAACGCGGAAAGAACCGCCGGACCGAACGCCCCCGCCCGAAGGCCGAGCGCCGCTCGGCCCTACCAGCATCGGCCAGGTCATGCGCTCGGGCGGGTTTGACTGCGTCATCGGCAACCCGCCGTACATACGTATTCAGGCCATGAAGGAATGGGCGCCTCTCGAAGTCGAGTTCTACAAGGAGGATTACAAGGCCGCAAGTTCCGGCAATTACGATATTTATGTTGTGTTCATTGAAAAGGGATTGAGCCTGCTGAACGAGCGGGGCAAGCTAGGATTCATCTGCCCGCACAAGTTCTTCAACGCGCAATACGGCGCTCCGCTGCGCAAGCTCCTTTCCGATGGGAACCACCTGTCGCACGTCGTCCATTTTGGCGACCAGCAAGTGTTCGAGGGAGCCACGACCTACACGTGTCTGCTGTTCCTTGAAAAGGCCGGAGCCACACAATTGCATTTTGAAAAGGTGAGTGCACTGGACAGTTGGCGCGCGACTGGTGCCGCCGCCGATGCCGAGATTTTGGCCTCCCATGTTACCGGGTCGGAGTGGAATTTCACTGCAGGGGAGGGATCGGACCTGTTCGAGAAATTGAGCAAGATGCCGGTAAAGCTCGGCCGGATCGCGACAGCGATGTTTGTCGGGCAGCAAACCAGCGCTGATACGGTCTACCTGTTCAAGGGGTTTCGGCAAGACACGCGAAAGGGCACGACCCAGGTCTTCTCGCAGGAACTGGACGAATTAGTTGAAATCGAATCCGAAATTCTCAAGCCTGTCGTCAGAAGCGGCAGCATTCATCGATACGTCTGCCAGCCTACCGCGTTTGTTCTATTCCCGTACGAGGTAAGAGACTGCTCTGCACGGCTTTTTACCGTAGATGAAATGCGCCTCAGGTTTCCGCTGGCCTGGCAATACCTGAATCGGAACAAAAGGGTTTTGGAAGGTCGGGAAAGGGGCAGATTCAAAGATGGTGCATGGTACCGGTACGGGCGGTCGCAAAACCTGGGGATGTGGGAGCAACCGAAGTTGATGATTCCGTATATGATCACGGATCTGGCAGCGTACCTAGACCGCAGCGACAATTATTACTTCATCAACGTAACTACGGGGGGGTACGGCGTAACCACCGATGAGTCGCGGGTTAGCTTGACTTACCTTTGCGGCCTCTTGAATTCGAGCCTCTTAGACTTCTACCTCAAGAAAGTTTCTACCAATTTCCACGGCGGGTACTTTGCGGCGAACAAGCAATTCATTGAGCAACTCCCAATTCGTATTATCGACTTTTCCAGCCCGCCGGATAGGTCGCTTCACAACGGGATCGTCGCACTCGTCGAGCATATTCTGGAGATGAACCGGAAGAAGATCTCGGGAAAGCTCGCGCCGTCCGAGGTCGATAGGATAGACCGCGAGATCGCCTCCACTGACACCCGAATTAACACGCTCGTCTGCGAACTGTACGGCATCGGGCGCGGGGAACGCAAGGTTATCCAAAGCGCCTAAGACACCTATATGGCTGAACTCGATTTTATTCTTCAGGCTATCACGAGTAGCAATCATGCGAACGCTGTTCGCTGGCTACTTCGCCTTCAAAAAACGACCCAAGTCCTCATCAGCGTCGCATTCATCCAGGAAGATGGGATTGATGCCTTGAGAAAAACGATCATACCACTCGCCACGAAAGTAAAGTTTTTTGTCGGCATCCGAAATGGCATTACTTCGGTGCAGGCAATCAGGCGCCTCCTGGCAATGCACGGGGAGGTGTACGCAGTCGATACTGGATCCCGCAGCCCGATTTTTCATCCGAAGCTCTACCTTGCAGCGAATGCCAAACAGGCGCGAGTCGTCATCGGAAGTGCCAACGTCACATGGGCGGGGATGTACGACAACATTGAGGCGAGCATTGTAATGCAGCTCGACTTGTTGAATGCGGGGGATAAGAGATTTGTCGAGGAAATACTCGGCGCGCTTGCCGAGATGCTGAGGAACCACCCGCAACACGTATTCCTGATTAGAAATAGAAGGCACGCAAATGAGCTCTTTCGATCTGGGCGCCTCGCGGATGAGGATGTGATCCCTGCTCCAAATGCCATTGGCCGGGTAGAGAAAGGTGTGCGAGACCGCCTCCCCCGGATGAACCTAATCCGAGGGCCCAGGCACCCAACAAGGATTTCGCTAGCTAAGACACCTGTCGAAGCTAGCAGGCGGCCCGGCGTCAGGCTCCCCGTTGGCGCTGCCCCGGTTGCCAGGTATTTGGTCTGGAAGAGCAACGCCCTCACGAGACGTGATCTCAACATCCCACACGGAACCCGCACGCATGCGACCGGCTCGATGGGGCTAAAGAAAGGCGCCTTCACGGCGATCGATCATCGTCACTACTTCCGCGAGCAGGTATTCCCTGACTTGGCCTGGACCCGGGAAAGGAGACCGAAGACCTGGGAGCGTGCCGACGCACGGTTTGAGCTAGTGGTCAAGAATCTCAATTATGGATTCTTTAACCTCACGCTGTCCCACAATACCAACAAGCGGTCGGTAAGCTATCGGCAGAAGAACTTCATGACGCACCTTCACTGGGGGGACGCGAAGAAGCACATAGCCAAACCGGACCTGCTTGGCCGGACCATGTGTCTCTACCGTAAAGATGTGAGCCCACCAGAGTTCATGATTGAGATCGACTGACAGCCTTTTCGCTCTGCCTGCGTGACAATGCGGGGAGGTCGCGCTGGCTGGCGCATCTATGAAGGGGGCGGCGGGCGTCAAGGGTTTTTTGTTTTTTTCTTCTGCCCGAGATGAAAACCCGTCGTCGGGGGGTGGAAATGTGGAAAACCCGCGGTTTGTGCGGGTTTTCCAAGCGCCGTGGGAAAGTCCGGTTTCTGGACTTTCCATGGCGCGTCATTTCCACCGCCCTGCTCCCGTTCCTTTCTGCCCTTCCGACCATACTCCTCCCTAGGCGCCGAGGCGCCATGCTCCTCTCCTCGTCTTCCGAGCTTCCGCTCACTCATCTAT
>Ga0326727_10008754_pt1 | contig 25428 bp, 16 predicted proteins | sample MB2enrmetagenome_FD_207643 | JGI IMG/M metagenome (GOLD analysis project Ga0326727, IMG submission 207643) | Lab enriched peat soil microbial communities from McLean, Ithaca, NY, United States - MB29MY | ecosystem: Environmental > Terrestrial > Soil > Wetlands > Peat | place: USA: New York... | reverse complement strand
AGTTCACAGCGCGGCCAGCCGCAACTAAGAAGAAAGAGGATGACTGGATGAACAGGATTCCACACACAAGCACATCGCCAGCGATTCAGGCCGGGAGCGATTTCGTTCTTTCCTTCAGAGGCTCTTGTGCTATCATTGATAGCAGAACTGTAATGGATGAAATATGCCACAACTCATTGTCAGACAAATTGAGGAAAAGGTCGTCAAGAAGCTGAAAGAGCAGGCGGGCGCGCACGGGGTTTCGATGGAGGAGGAGCATCGGCGCATCCTCCGGGAGGCGCTGGTTGGGATGCCGAAGAAAAGGCGTTCGTTCAAGGAGCTTTTGCTGGCGATGCCGAATGTGGGCGAGGACCGGGATTTCGAGCGGGGGCCGCAAATCGAGCGCCCGGTTGAGCTATGAGCGGCTTCCTGCTCGACACAAACGTCCTGAGCGAACTGCGCAAAGGGAGCCGCTGTGATCCTGGGGTCCGCGACTGGATGGAACACGCGGTCGCGGAAGAACTTTTTGTCAGCGTGATGGTGCTGGGAGAGATCCGCCGCAGCATTGAGCGGATTCGGATTCGCGACCAGAACCAGGCGCACGCCTTGGAGAAATGGTTGCAGAGCCTCGCGACCGAGTTCGCCGACCGCGTCCTGCCGGTGGACGAGCGCGTGGCGGACCAGTGGGGCCGGCTCGGCTTGCGGCAACCGGCGCCACTCGTGGACGCTTTTCTGGCGGCCACAGCGCTGGTGCATGATCTGACCATCGTGAGCCGCGACGAAGACGGTTTTACAAACACGGGTGCGCGCCTCCTCAATCCGTTCTCGAAATCTAACCCCCGGGGCAACCAAGGAGCCGCAAGTAAAATTAATGTGGTAAGATGACCCAGGGATTTTGGTGGCCGGCCAGCCGCGGGCGGGACGCCTGTCCGCCTGGATCTGCAACGAGCGAACACCATACAAGATTGACACCAGCCCAGTTCCCGCTGGCCATACTACCTGGGCGCCATTATCGCGTCCATCCCGGTGCCCCTGATGTTTGGCAAGGGCCAGTTTGAAGGCGGAGTGGCGGCAATGGTGTTGCGGGAGTTTGCGCAAGACCCGTTTCCGTATGAATTGACAGGATGAAGCGATTGCGGATTGCGGATTGCGGATTGCGGATTTTCCCATCCGGGCCAGGGGGCATCCTGCCAATCCCGTCAAAAGATGACCAACGATATTGCTTTGGCCGGGGCATTGTGTTGACGGGGAGGTCCGCGCCATGGACTGCACGTTAAGTCAAATGAATAGCCGCGAAAAGGCGCAAAAGGCCCAGCGCGGCCCGCCGCAACCGAATTCGAAATTGCCCGCAGATGACGCAGATGCACGCAGATGGGGAAAAGGGGACCGCAATCCATCGAGAAAGCGAAGCAAGGCGCGTATGTCGCGCGAATGGTGTCGGCGCTGCAAAAAGTCCGGTATGCGAACGGGCAAATCGGCGGCGTTATTCAGTTGGCCGACGGCACGCTTTATCACAAGCCTTATGTCGAATTGTTGGAGGAAACGATCAAGTCGAATGACCCCGGAATGCTGCGCGATTTCATTTTGACCGTTGGCGTCGTCAGCAATCACGGAAACTGGTTCACCGATGAAGATCACAATAAAGAATTGAAAGTGCTGGCACAGTCCTACGATTGGCTGCTTTTTCTGACCGATCAAGGGCTGGCTGAATTTGTCAGCGAATTGCTTTTGAATCCGACGCGAGAATTGGCGGATGCGCGGGCGGCTTTTCTCGGGAGCTACGGACCGGCGGCGTCCGGGAATCGGTTCACGAAGGTGAGAATTGACGTGAAAGCTGACGTTGTTCTCCGGCATTACTTCGCCGCCCACGCGAAGAAGATCGAATCGTGGTTCAATGTTATCACGCCAAAAGGACAAGGCTTGAAGAAGCTTCAGGAAGAGCTAAGAATATTGAACGGAAAAGATTGGACGAAGATGCTTTCAAAATGAGCGCCGGACGCACCATCAACACCTTGAGCCAGGATTGGGGAACGCCCCAAAACTATGTCCGGGCGGTCAAAGAGTTTTTTGGCGGAGTAGTAGATTTGGATCCCTGCTCGAACCGGTATTCCATCGTGGGAGCGGAAACCGAATTCACGCTGCCGGCACACGACGGATTGAAGGAGACTTGGAATTTCCGCCGCATCTACGTCAATCCGCCTTACGGTTTGGACCGGAAACGGGGGACGGGCATCAAAAACTGGCTATATCGGTGTGCCCAATCCCACAAAGATTTCGGTTCGGAAGTGCTGGCACTCGTTCCGGTGGCAACCAACACCGGACATTGGAAGAAATATGTGTTCGGCAGGGCCAGGGCGGTTTGTTTTCTTTACGACACCCGGCTGAAATTCCTGGTGAACGGGGAAAACGGCGGAAAGGGCGCCCCCATGTCCTGCGCCATGGTTTATTGGGGCGATGATTACGAGCATTTTTTGAGTTGTTTATAGAACACGGCGCGGTGGTGGATTTGCAGCCGTTGCAGCAGAAGCAAATTGGGAACAATGGCCGTCACGGAGAGCCGGTTCTTTTGTCGGAGTTTTGAATGTGCGCGAACCAAATGAATCTATCGTTGCGGAGTTTGACCGTGTCGAGCAGGGCGGCGGCGAGTTCCGGATTGGTCATTTGATTCAGGCCTCGGTCCTGGCGGTTAATCGTAAAAAATAAACCGCTCTAGTATTCTCCGACCTGGATTGGCTGTTCTCTTTCGATTCCGTGCAACCGCGCCGCCCAGGCGTTTAGGCCGGCCTGGCGTTGTTCATCGGAAACGCGGACCGGCGCATAAACGATGTTTGGCGCCAGTACCTCCCAGCCGGTAAAGCGCAGTATCCCGCGTTGGATCGGGCGCAGAATGGCGTGGATGTCCCCATTCCATCCGCCTTTCTGATAGGCCGCTTCAGGTCCACCGGTGGTCAGCGACAGCAGGGCGCGCTTGCCTTTGAACACGCCATTCTCGTAGAAGCGCTCGCCGCCGTAGGTTCGGCCCATGGCAAAGACGCGGTCCGCCCAGCCTTTGAGAATTCCCGGCAGGCCAAACCACCAGAGCGGAAATTGCCAGATCATCAGGTCACATGCCTCCATCTTGCGCAATTCGGCCTCCACGTCGGGCGCAAAGCCGTGGACTTCCGTGGCGTGCATCTCTTCAATCTGTTGTTTGAAGTAATCAGGATTCTTCACCGAAGTGAAATTGCGCCGATCCGACACGGGGTCGAACTGCGTTGCGTAAAGATCGGAAACCAGCACCTCATGCCCGGCAGCGCGCAGGGTTTCCTGCGCCGCGCGGAACAACGCGCCATTGAAACTGCGCGGCTCGGCATGGGCGAAAACAATGAACACTTTCATGGAAGTGAGTATTCCACAGGAGGGCTGGCAAGCAAGGAACTACTGAGTCAGACGGCAGAGACCGCCAGCGGCGTGTCCGCGCGAGGCGCGTTTCGGGCCATGGTCCGCAGGCCGGCCCTCTGAAGAACTTGTTCGACGTGGACTTCCACCTGGCGGAGAAAGGAGGGGGAAACGGCGTAACCGTCACTCTCGTAAGTCAGCAGCGGCATGTCTGTCTGCATGCTAAGGGGTTTGAGGATGGCTTCGGAGATGCGGTAGGGCAGGCAATTGAACGGGCCGATGAGAAAGATGCCGTCGTAACCTTCGTTGGCGGCCTCCAGGCCTTTGCCGACACTGGGAATAACCTCCCCAAAAGTGGCCGGGGATACGTGCCGGGAGGCTTTCTCAAAAATGGAGGAAATGTTGTTCGGCCCGGCCACGAGCAGCCCGGTTTTGCGGAAGACCTGGCGGTAGCGGCCTTCGAGCCACCGTTCCACGCGATAGTTCATCCATTGTCGCAGGTATTGTTGCCCGTCGGGCTGAAACATTCTCAGGCAGGCCTTGGCCAGAGCCGGGTAGCCCGGCTTCATGCCCCAACCGCTGGCCGTTCCCGCCACTTCGTGATAGGCCGCGTATTGCAAAAGATCTCCGAGGTCCACCGGCTTGAGGATGATGCCGCTGGCGGCGTAGAGTTCGTGGACGCCTTCCATGAAAAACGGACTGAAGCGGGTGAAAAAATCGCCCGTGACGACGACCTTGGGACACATTGACGGATCCTGATTGCGCGGCAGCGCCGCCAGCCAAGCGGCGAATTCAGGCAATTTGGCGTTGAACTCGTCGAGTGAGGAGGCTTCATGCAGGAATCGCCGCCATTGCGCGCGGAGTTGATCCACGCTGCCGGGCGGTCCCACGGCGCGCAGGACCTGCTCGATTTCCACGAGGATGTCGGCGATTTGGATGGCCGTAGAGGCGCTCTGCGCCAGGGCGATGCGGTCCAATCCGCACCAGTCGTTATCTTTGGTTGGATTGAGCAGGAAGAGATCGGGCAACCGTTGCTCGGCGATGAACCTCTCGAAATAGCCCATGTAACAATCCGAGACGCAGGGAGCGCCTCCACGCACCATGTAAAAGCCCGTGATTTCATCCGGTGGGCGGCTCTCACTGATTTGCAGCATTTGCCCGATGCAGATGGGCAGAGGAAGGCACTCGCGCCCCGAAGTGTGGTCCAGGCCCCGCTCCAACTGTTTTCGGTCCAGCGAAACGGTTTCCCCAACATTCAGCCCGAGCCAGAGGGCCGCCCTGGCCAGACATTCCGAGTGATAATCGGAAAAGTTCGGGAAGTGGATTTTGACCCGGGGGTCATCCAGTCGAACCATCTCCCCATTGGTTCGGACGACGCGGCCGCCCGGGGCGAGCCGGCACAAGTTGAACGGCTCGATGGGGCTGGTTTGTTGCGCGCGATAGTTGGCCACGATGTCCAGAAAAGCCTCCAACCGGGTCTGGATGCCGGCATCGGCGGTATGGGCGTCAATCTCAAGGATCAGGTGAGGTTTCGATCCCATCTCTGAATCCAGGAGGGATTGGGTAAAGGCGTCAATCGTGCAACTGAAATTGCTGACGCAGAGCAGGAACAAATGAGGATGCGCTTTGACAATGGCCGCGGCATTCAAGATTTGATTGGCGAAGTGCCAGGCGGTGGGGCCTGCTTCAACCGGCGCGAGGCAGTCGCCGGGGATCACGGTAATGCCCATGCTGGAAAGTTTTTTGGCCACGGATTGGGAGGCTTCCGGCGCAAAGGCGCTGTAGCTGCGGCCGGCCAGGAGAATCGCCATTTTCCCCTCTGACAGCGCCTGGTCGAGCGTCTTCCTGCCCAGGTCGCGCAGGGCGCGTTCCGCCTCTTCCTGGGCGCGCACGGCGGCCGTCCAGGCGCTTGCGGCCAACTCCGGCGCAATCGCCAGGTCGCGAACGGCCATCTCCACCATGGCCGAAGTGCCGCTGTAGCCCTTGGAGAAATCCAACAGAGGCGCCAGGAAATGCAGGTCTGGAAAGGCCTTCGCCATGAACGAGGGGCTGGCCTGGGTGATCGGGCACAAATAACAATCGCGGCAGGCGTTGGCTTCCGGCATGTGCATCACCTGGGGCAGGAAGATCCGATTCACGCCCTTTCGCGCCAGATCCAGCACGGCGCCGTGCGCAATTTGCACAGGAAAGCAAAAGCCGGCATTCGACTTGAGTTCGCCCTGTGGATCCACGCCGGAGAGGACTGTTTGGATTCCCAAACCGGCGAAGAAGGTGGAAAAAAGCGGATGGAGCGAGTGTGTCAACAGTGCTTTGGGAATGCCGATGCTCGAGCCTGCGTTGGCCGGAATGCCCGCCGGAGGGCCGAAAAGCACCCTAGTCCTTTCCTCCACCAAGTCCCGAGCGGCCGCGGTGCGCGATTTTCGCTTCCACACATTCTCATACAAGCTGCATCGCCCCCCAAAGGGGAACACCCGGCCACCCACTTTGAAGCGGTCAATGGCGCAATACAACTTGCAGGCATGGCAGGCGAAGGCGCCCACGCGCTCCAGTTCCGGGGCCGCCAAGGCGCCCAGTTCTCCTGCAGAGGGTGTAGAGCCGGCCCTGCGCGCTGATCCGGGAGGGTCCGCCGGCCCCCGGCTCCGTTTTAATGCCAGCAGCGCCACGCCCAAGGCGCCGAGCAACTCCGGGTGGGGAGGGATCACCACCTGGCGGCCAACCAGATGAGCAAACGCATGGCCGAGAGCGCGGTTCAGAGCCACCCCGCCCTGCAAAAAGACCTTTCGTCCGACGCAACGCGGCCCCTTGACCTTGGTGAGGTAGTTGGCGGCGATGGCATAGACCAAACCCGCGACGATGTCATCGTGTGAATACCCCTGTTGTTGGGCGGCGCGAATATCCGAGTTGATGAACGCCGCGCAGGTCGCTTTGAAATGCACGGGCGACGGAGCACCCAGAGCCACGTCGGATATTTCAGACACCATCACCCCGAGGTCGCTCTTGGCGCTTTCTTCCAGAAAGGAACCGGTGCCGGCGGAGCAGGCGTTGTTCATGGCATAGTCTATGGGAACGCCATTGCGGAGGAAGATATACTTGGAGTCCTGGCCGCCAATTTCCATGATGGTGTCCACTTCGCTGTCGAAATGCGCCGCGCCCGCCGCGTGGGCGGAGATTTCGTTGAAGACGTGTTCAGTGCCCAGGTAGGCGCCGACGATCTCCCGCGCCGAGCCGGTGGTTCCTATCAATCCAATGCGGCGGTTGCCCACTTGATCGGCCAAGGCGCGCAAGCAGGCGCGCAATGAGGCCACAGGGTCGCCCTGCGTGCGCAGATAGTGCGAGGCCACGATCCCGCCCGTGGCAGGATCCAGCAGAACCGCCTTGGTCGTGGTGGATCCGGCATCCACTCCCAACACCAACTGGCCTCCGGGGGGCAATTGCCTTGGCTGGGCCGGGATGACTTGGACCCGGCCGGCAAAAAGTTTAAGCGGGGGGAGCCGGCCAAGAGAGGGTTGAACCGCAAACTTCGGAGACCGGTAGAGGGGCTTGTCCCGGGTCAGCAGTGCGGCGCCCCAGGCCTCGAACCACGGACTTTCCGGCCGCACCACAAACTCCGTTTCGGGAAGCTTGGCGCGCAAAGCGGCGAGCATGGCGGCGTTGCGGCTCACGCCGCCGATCAAGAGCACCCGGCGGCGCGGACGCTGCCCTTTTTCCAGCAGCGCGGCCACTTTGCTGGCCATGCTGTCATGCAAGGTGTGAAGAATGTCGGCCGGCGCAGCCTCGTTGCGGTTCAGCTTGTGGGTGATGTCCGACTTGCAATGGACAGAGCAGCGGGAGGCCAGCGGGACAACCTTCCCTTGGAAAGAGAGTTGGATTGCCTCCTCCATCCCCAGCCCCATCCGGCCAATTTGCTGAACGAAGAACTCGCCGCTGCCGGCAGCGCACTTGTTGTGGGAAAGGACATTGGTGATCCGGCCGCGGGTGAGAAAATAGACCAGGAAGGCTTCTCCTCCCAACGAGATCACGGCATCGAAATCCCCGCCCAATTCGCGCAAGGCGCGCCGGATGGCCGCCACTTCGGTCAGATGGCCCAGTTGTCCCGAAACTCCGAAATACTCCGCGCCGGCAAACTCCTTCTCGGCCAGCATCTCCCGCAGCGTCTCCAACGGACGTCCACAATGGAGAGCCACCCGGGCCTCCCTGCGCTCGCCATCCAGGACGACGACCTTTACAGACAAGGCACCGATGTTCATGCCAGCGCAAGACATGATTTAATATATCTCAAAAAGGGCATCCTGGCTTTGCTTATCTTGGCAAATACCACTTGGTTCTTGCGCCATTTGTTTTGAGACAATGATCGCGGCGTGGCCAGCCACAACCAAAACGAACGGGAGATGACTGATGGAGGATGGGCAAACTCGGGGAAAGGTCAGGGTACGGTCAAGATAAGGTCAAGTAACTGTGCAGTTCTCAAAGGCCGTCAGAGGGCCATGATTATCCCATGGTCCCCTCATCCCTTCATCCCTTCATCCCCCGTTCCCTTCATCCCCTCCCGACGGCCCCTGAGAACTGAACAGTTAAAGTGCTTCGCCAGGATTATGTAATGGCTACTCTCCCACAACGCGCGGCAGAAGACCATAGCCTCAAAGGGTGAGAAGAGGCAGATTTTGAGGCTACTCCAAGTCAGGCCGGGATGGCCGGCTAAAGTTTGGCAAGACCTGCCTTGATGGCGTAACGGACGAGGTCGGCCTGCTTGTGGATGTTCAATTTGGCCATCACCTGATTTCGATGGGCGTGGACGGTATTGGCGGCGACGCCCAGCAGGGCGGCGATTTCCTTGTTGCTCTGCCCTTCGGCAATGAGTTGCAGCACTTTCCTCTCCTGCCCGGTGAGCGCCGCCGCACCGGCTCCGCGCCGGCGCAAGCCCTTTTTTCCCATGAGACCCGCCTCCACCACGAAATGGGCGATGGCTGGACAAAGAAAGTAGCGTCCGGCGTAAATCTCGGTCACGGCGTCAACCACGGTTCGTGTGACCGACCCCTTGGTCAGGAATCCGCGCGCCCCGGCCGCTAACGACTCCTCCACCATTGCTTTGGAGTCGTGCAGGCTCAACATGATGATCTTCGCACCCGGAAACCTCCGGAGCAGTTCTCGAGTGGTTTCGATCCCATTCAGCTTGGGCATGGTAATATCGAGGATGAATACATCAACTGGTTTGGACTTCGCGATCTCCTGCACCTCCATGCCGTTGGAAGCCTCGCCGGCGATGACGATGTTCTTCCCGCTGCGTTCAATGGCCAGTCGCAACCCGTCCCGCACGACGGGATGATCATCGGCGATAACGACGCGGATGCTCATGGGCGGCTGGCTTCCTGCCGCGGCAAGCTACGGGAAGCGGAACGGCTGCTTTTTCCTCGCGCGGCCGCTTTTTCTCGCACGGTGGCTTTGGTCAACCTCATGCCTCCGGTCTCGATTGGCAGGCTCAGGCGCACGGTGGTTCCCCGGCCACGCCTTGAGTCAACGGTGAAAGCGCCTCCGGCGGAAGCGGCCATTTCCCGCAGGACACGGAGGCCCAACTGCGGCGTGGCCCGCCGGCTTAATTGAGCCGGATCGAATCCCTTTCCATCATCACGAACTGTCAGCCGGATTTCCTTTTTCGACGTCCTCAGGTCCAGATCAACTCGCTTGGCATGACCATGCTTGATGGCATTGGTCAGCGCCTCCTGCGCCACGCGGAACGGAATCGTGGCGGCCTTTGCCGGCACCGGGTGTCCCGGCCGCATCTCCCGGAAACGAATCCGGGTGCCCCGCTGCTTTGCAATGTGAGAGAGAAGTTGCCTCAAGGCGGCGCGCAGTCCGAGGACATCCAGTTCCGGCGGCCGAAGTTCAACGGCCAGACCTTTCAAGCGGACCACCGACTCGTCAAACAACTTCCGCGTCCGCTTCAACCACCTGATCGCTTCGCCGGGTTTCCCGGAGTGCAGGTCGCTTTCGATGGCGTCCAGATAGGCTGAAATCCCCACCGCCATTGAACCCACATCGTGGTGCAGAGCGGATGAAACCCGCCTCCTCTCTTCTTCTCGAGCCGTGACGATTTCTTGCGAGAACATCCGTGTCCTCCTTTCCGCCTCTTTGCGCTCCGCGAGATCCCGCATAATCTTGGAAGCCCCCACAATTTTCCCATAGGCATCTCTCACCGGGGAGATCGTAAGCGACACCTCCAGGGGGTGCCGTCCTTTTTTGAGCCGGATGGTCTCATAGTGCGAAATGCGCTCGCCTTTCCGCATTTTTGCCAAAATGGCAGGTTCTTCCGCCTTGCGGTTTGCAGGAATGAGCAGCGTAATGTTCTGCCCGATCACTTCCTCCGCCCGGTAGCCAAAAATGCGCTCGGCTGCCCAGTTCCACGTCTGGATCTTTCCGTCGAGGTCCTGGCTGATAATCGCATCCTCGGAAGATTCGACAATTGCCGCCAACTTCTGCAGTTCCGCCTCGGCCTGCTTGCGCTCAGTGACGTCTTCGGCCTGCCAGGCCATGCGGAAGATATGGCCCAGCTTATCCCGCACCGGATAGCCGCGGGCCAGAATCCAACGGATCGCTCCGTCGGGACGCACAATCCGGTATTCGCGGCTGAGTTTTTCACCGCACTCACGCGCCATTTCGGCCTCGATGCGGGGCCGGTCCTTGGGATGGATTGCCTTCAGCCAGCTCGTCGCTTTGCGCAAGAGACTGTCACAACTGCGGCCGAAGATGTGTTTATAACTGGGGCTGACGTAAAACACCTCCCGCTCATCAGCCGACGACAGCCAGAACACCTGGTGGATGTTCTCCGTCAGCTCCCGAAGAAGCGCTTCCTGCCCCCGCAACTCCTGTTCCAACCCTGCGCTTGCGGCAATCCGCCTTCGCAGGTTCTCAACACGCGTGGCCTGTTCATCGGTTCCACGTGCTGTTCCCCGCTCTTTCATTTTAGTCAGTCAGCGGCTTTCCCGACGGCTGCTGCTCTAACTGCAAGAGCCATGCCAACGCAGCTACTGTAGCCTAACATACTCGCACACAGCGGGATGTGCAAGGAGGCGCAAATCTGATCCATTTGCGAAAACGCGCAATCTGCAAAAATTTGCAATCACATTACAAATCGCTGGAAAACGGGTCTTGATGAAAACAATCAGATCTGAGGCGGGGCGGGGGAGGCTGGGAGCGCACCGTGGACTTCTTTTGTGGATAAGCGCGGCCTCAGCCCTTCATACATTCAGCGTACTGCATCATCAGGCCCCAGCCGATGTCCTGGTGGCTGATGATGCCCAGCACCTTTTGGTCCTGGACAACCGGCAATTGCTTGATGCGGCGGGCTGTCATGATCGCCCCAGCCCGGAGGGTCTCAACATCAGGGGAGATGGTAATGACCTTTCGCGTCATAATTTCGGCAACTGGAACGCTCACAAAATCTTCAAAGCGATCCTCCATGGACTGAGGATCTGTCACGTACTCTTCGTGTTCCATCAGTTCTTTTTGGGTTGGAAGCAGTTTACGACTCAGATCCGAGTAGGTGATGATGCCCGCCAGCCTCTCCTCGCCGTCCACGACCACAATATAATTTAATTGGTAACGGAGCATCAATCGCAGAACCTCACGCAACGGCGTTTTGAGGCCAACGGTGATCACCTTGGGATTCATCAATTCAAGGGCTTTCATATAAGATTCGTTGAGCGAGGATATTGCCAATCGCCGTGGCGGTGCGTCAATCACGTATTTCCGGGCATGCGGTGAGCTGGCGGAGCGAATGCCAACCCCTCCAAGGCAGGCGGGAGCTTGCAGCTTGCCCGCAAGATTTTGCGACTTGCTGCCGTGGCCGCGGATTGTCGAACTCGCGGTCGAGAAGGGTCTTGACGAAAAATGAACCCGGTCCAAAATGAGAAAAACCGGCAAGCTGAGAATCAAATGGAGAAGACCATGACGAAAGATCCGAAGGCCGCCAAGTCCGAAATATCCATGAGCGCGATGGACGCCATCTATCATCGCCGTTCCGTGCGCAACTATGCGCCTTTGACTATCGGCCAGGACGTTATCCGCGCGCTGCTGGACGCCGCCGTCCACGCCCCCACCGCCATGCTTGAGGAACCGTGGTCATTTGCCGTCATACAGGACAGGAACCTGCTCAACCGCCTGTCGGAAAGCGCCAAAGAAAGCGTGCGCAGCCAGGCGCAAGGTTCCGATTCCGACCACGCAAAGCATTCGCTTGAACTGGTGAACAGACCGGATTTCCACGTTTTTTACAACGCGGGCACGCTGATCGTCATCTACAGCAAATTCCAGGGGCCGTTTGCCGTGGCGGATTGCTGGCTGGCTGCACAGAACCTGTTGCTGGCCGCCTGTGCCAAAGGTCTTGGCACCTGCGTCATTGGTTTTGCGGTCGCGGCGCTGAACACGCCGGAGTGGAAGGCTGCGTTGGAAATCCCCGGTGGAATGACGGCCATCGCGCCGATCATTGTGGGCGTGCCCGCCGGCGAAACACCGCCTGTGCCCCGCAAGCAGCCGGAAGTCATATCCTGGATATGAAAGAAAGGGACGGCAGGCCGGCGCAAGTTCGGCGCCCAAGCAATTTAAAGCCTCAAAAGACACGAGACTTATGAAGCCACGATTTGCCAAAGTCAAGATTGCGACGGGTGTTTTGTTTGTGCTTGCCGCTTTGAGCTGCAACAGCGTCCGCATTGTCAATCGCAGCCTGGTGATTATTTCCAATCCGCCGGGGGCCGATGTTTACATCAACAGTGATTGCGTCGGCAAGACCCCGTTCAATACCAACAAGATCACGACCGGCATTGGGCTGCAAGTGGAGGTGCGGATGAAGGATTATGCTCCCGAGCAACAAGGTTATTCGCCGGATGACGTGGCCCGCCATACCCAGGACAACAAGGCGGCCTGGGTTTTGCCCACCTTCAACCTGGCGAGACTTCACTTGGAAGTGCCCATTCAAGTGGTTTCAAGTGTGGAGGGCGCGATGGTGTTGACCAACAACCAGTTGGCCGGTCCCGCTCCCTGGAAGGGGAAACTGGTCTTCGACCGGACCAAGTCCAATTCGTGGGAAATGACGGCAATCAGCGTGAGCAGGTCCAACTACTATACAGCGGTCACCAACGTCACGGAGAGCCAGGCCGAGGCGGCGGAACGCACGGGACTGGAGCTGAATGTCAAGCTGGACGAAATCCGGCGGTGCGTGCCGGTGGTGATCCAGGCCGACATCCCGAAGGCGATGGTTTCCATCAATGATATTCCGGCCGGCACCACCACTCTTACGACCAACTTGACGTTCACCCGCGCCGACGGCACCCAGCCTTGGTCAACCGCCACGGTGAGAATATCCAAGGATGGGTATGAATATCGTCCGCCCGGCCAGAACGCCACCCCGGAATTTGTCAAGACGCTGACGGTGGACTCCGCCGCCGCCGGATTGGTTTCAGCGCAGGGTTTTGTGCCGGTGAGATTCATTTCGGTCCTGTTGCGAACTTTTGAGATCAACGAGAACAAGCTCAAAGTCCACTTCACCAACGTCATGGCCGCATTTGATCCCGGGGAACCGGGCCAGGCGCCCATCCCGTTAACCGCGGCGAAGCCGGAAGACGCGCTGGTGGCGGCGCGGATCGGCGCCTGGCCTGAACGCGCTGATACCATTGTCTATTCCAAGCCCAGTTGGGACCCACATTCCAAGACGGGCGACCCCATCGGCGCCCACATTTGCATCAACGACGGCGGCTCGGAAAAAATCTTGAATATGGGACAACATTTTGACTTGGACCCGTTCGTGACGGCGGATGGGAAGCACATTTATTACTCATCAGATCGCTGGGACAAACGGGTCATCTGGCGCATGGAAGCGGACGGCACACTGCCGCAGCCGATTACGGGCAGCGTCACCTTCCTGGATACCGAACCGGTGGTTTCTGCTGATAATGCCCAACTGGCCTATACTTCGCGGGTCCTGGACGCTTTGCCATCCGCCCCAGCAACGATCTGGATTGCCAATGCGGACGGCAGCCTGGCCACCCAAACCCAGCCGGGCCAGAACCCGGCCTGGTCGCCCGATGGAAAACGGATCGCTTTTGTCTCGCCAGACAACAAAATATGGTTGATGGACAACAAAGGGAAAATCCTCCGGCAACTCACCGATGGAGACTGGCACGACGCCTATCCCGTTTGGACCCCTTCGGGTAACCGCATTGTTTTTGCTTCCGACCGCGGATTGAACGACCTGAATGAGCATAACTGGGGCATTTGGATCATGGCCGACGACGGCAGCGCGCCACCGCGCCGGTTGACGCAAAATGGTTCCTTCGATTCATGCCCGGCGGTCAGTTCCGACGGTTCCCACTTCTATTTCTTTTCCAACCGCGGCGCTCAGAAGACAAGCCGGGAGTCATTGCAGATATTCCGGCTTGATCTGCCGCCGAACTGATGGGTTTCACGGCGCCAAACCGTTGTGGCCGGCAAACGATTATGTTTGGTTCAAAGCGACACCAACCGAAATTTGAAGACACAGGCTGCCAGCCTTCCCGCAGCCCCGGGGAGGGTTTTCCGTGAAAATTCCTGACATTCTCAGGAGGTGGCTGTCGCAAGCGGAGATCACGGCCTGGGAGGGTCTTTTCATTGAGATGGAAAAACGACAACGGGACAAAGAGGCCGAGTTGAAGAGCCATGTGGAAGCCCAAGGTTGGCGGCTGCACCTGGGCGCCGAGCCTTTTATTGCCTTGACCTCCGATCTTGAGATCAAGCCCGGCGGCGGCGACCGATTTGAAAAGCGGGAGCCGGGCGGCCAATGGACCAGGGCCAACCCGATGCGGGACTTCCCCCAAAGCGATTTGGCGCCACTGCAAAAGGTAAGCAACCTTTTCGTTGAAGCCACGCAACTTCGGCAGACAGCCCATGAATTGCCGGCGGCGATTGAAGAATTCAATCGCGAGTATCAGCGGCATTTGGACGCAGTGCGGCTGGCTTCCCCGGCAAAGCAAGAGGAAGGGTTGGAGCAATTGCGCAGGTTCTATGAGAGGCAAAAGGAGGCGTTGCCTCTTTCCACCCGCAAGGAACTGCTGGAAATGGAATTTACCATTCTGCTGGACGCATTTCGCGGCGCCGATTCCACGCAAGAGACGGAGAACCTGCGAGAGCAACTGCGGGATTTCTTCTGCAAGCACCGTCAGTCCGGGACGGAAAAATGGGAGGAGGTTTTTATCCGCGAAGATCACCAAAAAGAGTATCGGTCCCGGCTGGAAGAAATGCGACAGGCGGCGTCGCACGAGGAGATCGCCCGCGACAAGGAACAGCTTCTGGTTTTCGCCAACAAATACGGAAATTATTTGCCAGGCAACCCGCTGCTGGAGATTCAGGAGGCCTGGACTCATGCGCTGGAGAATAACATCCCGCCGCCTTCCGGCGGCCTGAGGGTTTCCGTTGGCAGGGAGGAAGGCATCAACCTTTCCTGGACCAAATGTCTGGGCGCGACGCAATACCAGATTTACCGGTCAGAATCCAGCGCGCCCGGGTCAAAATCCTTCCTGGTTTCAATTCCCGCGCGCGCCACCGCTTCGTCGCCAAACCCGACCTTCCTGGATTCCAGCGCCGCCGAGAACCGGGATTATTTCTACTGGGTCAAGGCCACCAACCCAAAGGGCGAAAGCGATTTCACCGGCCCGGCCAAAGGAAACTGGCTCAAGCCGGCGGGCCTGTCGCGGGAACCGTGGCCTCAAACGGCGCCCCCGGAGGTCACAGTCCGGATGATGAAGGCCATGGAGGAAGGCGATATTCTGGAGGCCATCGAAATATACACGCAAAATCTGGCTCACGCGGAGATTTGGGTCGGAATGCTCGATGAGACGCTGGTGATTTGCCATGAGAACGCGCGCAGCCGGAAGGAATCAGAAGATGCGGGGGCGATCGCCCAAATGCTGGGGAACCATAGGACCATCCAAAGAAAGTTGCGGGAGTTGATCAAGGCCGACGGGAACCCCACCAGGATCAAAACTCTGACCAGAATCAGCGCCAGGAACAATGACTTTGTTACCGAACTGGACGAGCATCTCAGAAACCTGAACAAGCAAGATGCCGACACCAAAGCCAAGGCTGATTCCGAGGCTGCAGCTAAAACGACCGCCGTCGAAAATCAGCAACTGCAGGAGCAGGCGTTAGCGGAAATCAAAGCCCGATGTGACAAGGCGGCAACATGGGAGGACATCAGCGCGATCAAGGAATCGTTCCTCCTGCATCACGAGTGGTCGCAGGACGAGCAATTCCGGGGGGAATGTCAGAGACTGTTGCAGGCCGCCGGGAAGAAGGTTGAGGAAATGGCAATTGGCGCCGGCCGTGGCGCTTTGGCCGATTGGGCGGGAGTCAAGGAGGAACAGTACGTCAACCTGGCCATTGTTTTCACGGATATCATCGGCAGCACCAGGCTCAACAGCAGATTTGGTGATGCCGCCTGGGATGAAATCCGCTCCGCCCACTTTCGCCAGGCACGGCGTTTGGTGGCAAAGACGAACGGATGGTACATCAAGGACCTGGGTGACGCCGTGGTGGCCGTTTTCAAAAACGCCGTGGACGCGCTCAATTTTGCGATGGAATTGGAGAAAGACCCCGGGCACGACAAGGTGCGCATCACGGCGGGGGCGCACATTGGGACCGTGATCATCCGGGGAAACGACATTTTTGGCAATGAGGTCAATCTGGCCGCGCGAATTCAAGACAAGGCCGGGGAAGGAGGGGTGTGGATGTCCGAAGGGGTGCGCGCGGAATGGAGATCGCGTCACGGGAAGCATTCGCTCGCTTTTATCAGGCATCCTGACCTCAATCTCAAAGGTCTCGATGATCCTGTCACTCTCTGGTCGCTCCCGTCATCTCTTCCGCCCATCCTGCCGGAAACCGGTGAAACAGAAACCAAACAAATCACTCAGCAGGGGAGTCCGGCCGGGGAAAAAGCCCAAGAGCACGCCGGGGCCGGCTCCCACGGAGAAGCCCCCCGAAGAGACAGCAAGGCGGAAGCGGAACGAATCGCGGAAGAGGCGCGTTTGGCGGAGGAAAAAGCCAAGACGGAAGCGGAGGCAACCAAGCGCCAGTTGCAGTCTGTCTTGAATCAAGCAACGGCCGCCGCGCTCGCGGGAAAAATCGAGGAAGTGCGGCAACTGATCAAGACCCATCCGGATTGGCGCCAGTACTTGGAGCCGCATCTGAAGTGGGCGGAACAAATCAAAAAGGAAGCGGAAGAAGCGGAGACGCTTTTCCAGACTGTTTTGAGCCGGGCCGCAGCCGCGGCGGCCGCTGGAAAGCCCGGGGAAGTGCAGCAATTGATCCAGTCCCATCCAAAGCGGCGCGAGGACTTGGAGCCGCATCAGAGGCGGGCCGAACAAGTCAAGAGAGAAGCAGAAGCGGCGGAGCGCCAGCTCCAGACTATTTTGAGCCGGGCCGCAGCGGCGGCCGCCGCCGGAAAGCCCGAGGAGGTGCGGCAACTGATCGCCTCCCATCCGCATCGGCGCGCGGTCCTGGAGCCTCATTTGAGACGTGCGGAGCAGGTCAAGAAGGATGCGGAAGGCGGCGAGCACCAGCCCCGGCATATTTTGAGCCGGGCCACAGACGCCGCTGTCGCGGGAAAACCCGAGGAGGTGCGGAAACTAATGGAGGCCCATCCCGACTTGCGCGAAGCCTTGGAGCCGCATCTGAGACGGGCGGAACAAGTCCAAGCGGAAGCGGAAGAGGCCATCCGTCACATCCGCCAGCTCCAGACTGTCTTGACCCGCGCCGCCGCCGCCGCGGCGGCGGGCAAGCCCGAAGAGGTGCAGGTACTAATGGAGAAGCACGCGCCGTTTCGGGAGCAACTGATCCCGCATTTGCACCAGGCGATACAGACGCAAATCCAGGCTTGCGCCAAGCAGGCCACGACCCCACAGGCCATCGAGGCTCTCAAAGAATTGCTGCAGGCTCACAAGGGCGCATTGAAATCCCAGCCGATGTTGGTCAAGACCTTGGAATCCTTGCTGGCCGAAACGGATGCGCGGGTTCTTGGGGAAATCAAAACCAAACTGCTGGAAGAGGAGGTTCTGGCAGAAGCCAGGAAACGGTTGGCTGCGGCCAATGCAGACGAGGATGTTCAGCTTCTGGACCATTGGGTGGACGAGCAGATTGCCCGGCTCCCCGCTAGAAATCCCGCTCTGGCCTCCGAGTTAAGGGAGTTGGTGACGCAGGCGCAGCGCACGCTTCCCAAGCCCAAAAAATCCGCCGACCAGGCCGGCTTGGATGGATGGAAACATCTGGCCCTGGCCCGCTCGCAGGCCAAGAAATTTGCCGAGGAGGGCGACTTGGACGGTGTATTAAGCCTGATCGCGGCCAATCCGCGATGGGAGCTGCAATTGGTTTCGTTTTTGCAGGAGGCCGTTGCCACCCGGGTCCGGCGCCAGGCATCACACGCCACCAAACATGCTGACATCGTTGCGCTTGAGGAGTTGATTCAACAGCACCGCCCCTTGCTGGAGCAGAACGCCGAGTTGGCCGCAGAGTTTGCCGAGATCCTCCAGCAGGCCAGAAGCGCGGTCAAAGCCCGCTTCAAACGAAAAATGGTGACGTTGTTTTTCATTTTGGTGAGCTTGGCGGCGCTGGGGACAGCCATCGGCGTGATGCTTTCGCGCCCGGCGACAAAGTAGGCCGGGCTGGTTGCGGCGGTGGCCGACTTTTCGATTTTCCTTGTAAAATACCAGCCGGAGGCTATGGTCAGAGCCTATCAACATAAATCGTCCCCTTGAAAACCAAAAAGGCGGCCAATGCTTAGTTTATTCGGAACGACGAAATGGGTGGTGGTGGATTGCCTCACCGGAGAGTCACACGAAGTAGAGCAACTGCCCTTTGAGATCGGCGCGGGGGAAGGTGTTGATTTCAAGCTCTCCGGACAGGGCGTCGCCGAGCGCCACTGCGCGATTGACCAGGTGGCAGACTACGGATTGTGCCTGGTAAAAAGGGAGCCTAACCTGCCTCTGGTGGTGGATGGCGAGCCGATTGAATTTTGTCCGTTAGTGCCCGACACGGATTATGCCGTCAAAGTGGGGGCGCATTTTCTGGCCCTGTGGGGCGGGCGCAAAGTGGAACAATGGCTTCGCGGTTTGGATTGCACCCAATGGACGCTGCACGACAAGGCCAACAACCTGGTGGACGGCCCCATGGGGCTGGAGGAATTGTGCCAGTTCGCCAGGAATCAGCAACGGCATCCGCAAACGCTGGTGCAGCCAACGGGATTGTCCAAGTGTTTTTTTCTCCATGATGCCTACGAAGTGGTGGCTTCCTTGAGGGCGGCGACGGAGCCTTATTTTCTGGCCGAGGCGCAGTCCCGCGGGCTTGGCAAAGAGGAAAAGCCTCTGACCTGCCCGGTCTGCTGGATTAAATTCGACGCGGGCGACATCATGCATCTGGCCACGCACGATTCGTTGCGGGGTGATCCGGTGCTGGGGGAAGACGCCGCCCAGCGGTTCACGGCCACCCGCTTCAATGACGAAGGCCAGGCCCTGGACGCGCTGGGCCTTCCTTGCACGGAAATGGCCTGTCCCCATTGCCGGCGCGTTCTCCCGCCCGGCTTCATCGAGATGACGCATCATATTATCTCGATTGTCGGAGATCAAAGCGCGGGCAAATCCTATTATCTGAGCGTCCTGCTCAAGATGTTGCCAAACAGCCTTTACAATCAATTCTCGGTAGTTTTCCAGGACGCCGATCCGGCGGGCAACGCGATGGTCAATGAAATGAGACAGACGCTTTTCGGCGCGCAGACGCCGGAGAGCGCGCGGCTGGTCAAGACGCAACTGGAAGGAAGCATGTATGTCCGGCTGCCTCGTTATGGGCGCATCGTCGCCCTGCCCAAACCGTTTGTTTTTTCGGTGGCCTCGGCCAGGAACCCGGAACACCGCTGTTCCTTGATTTTCTATGACAACGCCGGGGAGCATTTCCAGCCCGGCCGCGATTCGGCCGACTCTCCCGGCGCCCAGCATGTGGCCAGTTCATCGGGGATCATTTTCTTGTTCGATCCCTTCAACAGCCCGGATTTTCGGCTCGAGATTTCTGATCGCGGCGATCCGCAATTGGAACGGCCGGTGCTGGACCAGCAGAGCGTGATCCTTTCCGAGATGAAAGTGCGCATTGCCAAATTGCTCAAGCTGCGGCTGATAGATCAAATTAACACGCCCCTTGCTGTGCTGATTGGAAAATGCGACGCCTGGCTTCACTTGTTGGACCCGAACGCGTTGCGCAACCCCGTCGTGGACGGCCGGCTGGATTTGGAGGTCCTGGCCAACAATTCCGCCCAACTCCGCCAATTCATGAAACGCATCTGCCCTTCGATTGTCGCCAATGCCGAATCCATCAGCCGCCGCGTGCTTTTTTTCCCCGTCAGTTCGTTCGGCCACGCGCCCGTGCGGCTCGGTCCGGGAGACTTTGTGCCGGACCCCAGACAATTGAAGCCGTACCAGGTTGAGACGCCCATATTGTGGTTTCTTTCCTGTGTCGAACCGGCGTTGGTGCCGGTGCAGGCGGGTCTCAGCCCGAAGAGCGAAGCCGGCGAAGGAACCGATGGCACAAATCCCCATTCAGGCCAATCCGGCTGATGTGACATGCCCTGGCAATTGATTTATACCAGCGCGCCGCGAGGATTGCATTCCGGGCAGTCCGGCTTCTGCACGGTGGCGCGAAGCGCCGACCTGCGGGAGGCGCTGGTGCAACGCCTGGAGCAAATCAGTTCCTACCATTATCTCAACGCCGCCGAGGCGGCCACTTCCAACCGCAATCCGACTATTTGCGCTTTTCGGATTCTGGACCTGCGCGGCACCAAGTATCACGTGCTCACCCGCATCCAGCCTTGCGGGCTGGATTTCACCTCACGGACAAATCACCTGGCCCATCACCTGGTGTTTCAAGCCGGCGAGCTGGGACAATTGCCCTCTCCCGCCTCCATCCTGCGATACTGGGACGGGTGGGTGGTCTCCTGGCAGGAAGAGCCACGCCTCTTTGGGGACCTTCCGTCCGAGGCATTTGGCGCGGCCGCCAGATTCTGCCTGCCGGCGCAAACGTGGATGCAAGTGACGGGCGACGCCGGAAGGGCCGCCGGACTGCTGGAAAGCGATTGCATCCGGGGCTGTTATCTGGTGTGTCCAACCGGCGGCGAAGGGCAGGTTTTGGACATGTTCTGCGAAACGCTGCAATTGCTGAACCTCAACGGGCAGTATTCGCTTCGTCCGTGGTGTCATCCTTTCACCACATTTTTACAGGCGGAGGACAACGCGGCCGATTTCCAATGGCGTGCCTGCCAGGAAGGCACGCCGGGGTACCAGCAAGCGATTATGCAGTCGGCTTTACTTCTGCCGTTGGCATCTGTCCGCGTGCCGGCCAATTCGCTCGCCAGCACAGCTCGTCATGGGCCGAACCCGCCCGCGCCGCCGCTGGTCGCATCACCCGAGTCCGCACCGGGCGCGCTCCGGCCGGAAGACGGAGGACCGCCCGCCGCTGGGCCTGGCTCGATGCCTGCTCATCCACCAAACACCTTCCAGCGCTCTTCCCTGCACAGTCTCATCCTGGCATACAGAAAAATCCTGGCGTCCACCACCGTTAAACAGCCTCAGACCATGATGCAGAAGTGGTTCTCGAATCGCTCTGCTGCTTGGCGCGCTGGCATTGGCTTGTTTGCCGCGCTGCTTGGCCTGGTGGCGATGATCCACTGGGGCTGCAATCGTCGTGCCACGTCAAATAGCGCCCCGGCTGCCCCGCCCGCGCAAGTTCCGGGCCTGCCAGCGCCCCGCGCCGGGAACCCGGCCGGTTCCGCCGCAGAACCAACCCCGCCGCCCAGCCCGGTTCCGGCGCAGATGGAACCGGTGGATCCAAGTCAGTGGGCCTGGCTCCTGGACGGGGGCCAGACGTTCGTGTTCGCCGCCACTGACTTCGCGCGCTTTGAGTTGCCCATGGGTTCCATCAGCCAGTTTCAGAGGTTGATCAGAAGTTTCGATTTGTATCAGACGTTGCCCGGCGATATTCAATTGTTGGTGAACACCAATATCTGGGATTCCCAATCCGGAGAGCGGCTGACTGTCAAACCCTGGTATGCCCACGAATTATCGGCCCAATCCGCCCGGGGTCTGGGTGTTCTTTTTGGGTACGCAGATTTTATTTCCACCAATGCGCGCCCGGTGGTGGTCCAAACCACGTTGGCCATACCGCCCAGGGCGCTCTCCGTTCACTTTTCTTATTCCTCCGACGCCCAGCCATTTCGGCTGCTTATTTTCAACCAGGCCAATCCGCCGGGGCCGGCGCATTTGAAAGCGCGCTGGCTCCAAGCCGGGCTGGCCGAGCGGTTGATCAGCAAGTTCACTTTTCCGCAAGGACAGCAATTGCAGCTCCTCTCGTCAAGTGAATTGAAGGGCCGGATCACCGTCCTCGACCAGGAGCTGGCGCGACTCGCGGCGGCGGCGGATTATCCATTAGGAAAAGACCTCGGACTGCCCGATCAACTGGCCAGCTTTGCCCGGTGGACCAGATCCCCTCCGACCCAGGCTCTCTTCTTGAAATATCTGGGCGAGCTTCGGGATGCGGGGGAGATTTCCAACGACTGGGTCAAGGAATGGCCCGACCTGTCCAGCGGCGATGCTGGCGAGACGCTAAATATCAAGTTCCAGAAATTGCATGAACTCTGGATCCAGCATGTTCCCGCCGCAAAAACCAACGCGGACTTTCATAATTACTTTTACACCACCTGGTTAAACCTGAAGGTCCTCGAAGAAACCCGGCAGAGCAAAGAGCGCCTCGCGGCGGAAGCGAGCGCGGTGGCTGGCGTCGGACTGTTCATAACAGACCCGGGCCAGCCCGGTCGCCCGGTGGAGGTGTTCCGCTTTGATCTGCCTTAAGACCAGTTCACCATGATTACCTTGACCCAAGCCGAACGGTTGGTGCGCAAAATCGCCGAAGTCACGGGCCAGCCGGCCTCAGATACGCAAATGGCCAAGCTGGCCCAGGACTACGCGGATTTGTGCCGGGGGGCCAACCTGCGGCTGGAACAGTGCGCCATCATGATCGAAGCGGCCCAGTTTCTCCAGGCCCTGCAACTGGCCGAAACCCCGCCGCCCCTGCTGGATTTAATCACCGTTTTGAGTTTCCGCCAGTCCTCCGAGTGGCGCAATTACTGCCAAAGCCACCAACTGCCCTGGACCGAGCCTTTCTATGACAAGTATGTCCGGCTCCTCAGTTCAACCTATAACCGGGGCATCGCGGGCGATCATCCTTTCTATCGCGATTACCGCCGCGCGGTGATGAGCAACAATGACGACCGCGCCATTTCCATCTTGCGCGTCATCGTCCGGTTGAATCCTTCGGACGAGAACACGAAGGAGGAATTGAAACGGCTGGAGGGGAAGCTGCTGCGGGGACAACTGGAGATTCTGCGCCAGGTTCTGGAAAAGGGGGACGGCCCCGCCGTTCAAGCCCAGTTGGCGCAAATCGAGACTTCCGGCCTGCCTGTTCCTTCAACCCATCCCGTTTGGCAGCAGGCCGAAGTGGTGCATTGCCAGCAACTTCTCCGCCGCGCGGAGGCCTTCCGCCAGCAGGACGCCTGGCAGGATGCGGAGGTCTTGGTGGAGGAGATTCATGCTATTGCCACTCAATATAAGGCCCAAATGCCCGCCGACGACGTCGAATGCTGGACCTCCCTGGAGGCATGGACGAAGGCCCAGCGAGTTGCCTTTACGGACGATCAGAATTTCCAGCGCGCCGTCTCCGCCCTCGAACACGAAGTCAAGACCATTGAAACCAAGCAAGCGACGGACCCCCGGCCTCACCTGGCGGAGTTAACCAGCATTTCCAATTCCCTGGCCGCCAAGTGCAGTGAAGCCCAAGGGTTCAACCGCCCTCTGGACCAGACCCTGACCGCCCGGTGCCAGCAAAGCAAGGATTGGCTGCAAAACAGAATAAAGGGGGCCAACCAAAGAAGACTTGTGGCCACCATCGCGGTCATGCTGCTCGTTGTGGGGGCGATTGGCGCGGCCGTTTTCTTTGTCAGGGTTGGGTTCCAACGGCGGGATCTGGTCAACCGCCTTGAGGAGCTGAGAGCTTCCCGCTACGTTCCCGAGACGGAAGACCTTCTGAAAAGGATCCCCCCACAGTGGAGCACCAAACCCCAAGTGGCGAATAAAATTGCCGATGCGACCAATCTCCTCGCCCAGGAATATGAATTAAAGCAGACGTTCGACACGACCATGAACCGGCTGCAGTTGATCGCGGCTCAAGGTTTTCACAGTGGCGCCGCGCAAACGGCCGCGCTCCGAAAGCAATGCGAGGACTCGCTGGCCAAACTGGCGCCAGGGTTGCAGCCCACCAACCAGATCGCCCTCCTGGCCTGGGACGCCAAGTGGCAGATTTTCCGCAATGCGGTGCTTTCCAAGCTCTTGGGCCACTCCGATCAAATCGCCCCCTACCTGCAAGGGAGCAACGGTTATGTTAATGTCCAGGACGCCCTCGACTTGCTTCAATACGATGTGACCAACATGGAGACTTGGATGACCAGGCCGCCGGCGCTGGACACGAATCTGCAAGCCCGTTTTATCGAGCTGGCCGGCAAGATTGCAGACTGGAAAGGCAAGTGTGAATACTGGACTAACGCGCAGTCCAACCTGCTTGGCGCCCGATCCCTGGAGGGTTACTTGAACTGCCTGGATCAATTGGTGCATTCGCCCTTCGCCAACGACGCACAACGCCATGGGGCGGCCAGAATTGACAGCCTTGGCATTGATCAAGCCACCTTGCTGGGTGAACTGTTTCTGCCCAATAATCGCATGGAATGGGGTTCCCTGACCAACCTGGACACCTGGCAGGCGAACCTCATGCCCAAGGCGCCAATAACGACCAATGAAGCTAATGTCTATGCAATTCTGCGGGACGACAAGAACATGCATGACATCTGGTCCTACAGACTGACCGCATTCCCCAAAGCCAACAATCCAAATAAAACCCACACCATCTATGTGCAAAATTCTCTCGCTCGTGATCCTCAACGGATCGGGTATATGGCGGGAATGGTCTATGACCCCGAGGACAAAGACACGCCTCCTGACCGCGTGGCCTATGTGCCCAAGTCTTACAGCGATTTGGATTACAGCACCTTTGAAAAGCTGGTGACCACCCAGGAATCCGACACCTACGATCGTCTTGAGCTGGGCCATCTGATTGATGCCGACACCCGCGATTACCGGAAGCCCATTCTGCAACTGCTGGATCAATTGAATCAGGAGAAGTCCAGCGCGGTCTTCCGCGCCATTGTGAGTCTGGAGTTGTTCGCCCTGGCGGATATGCGTCCGAGGGAGTGGGGGCTGGTCTGGTGCCCCGGCGCCGCCAGGCACATCCAGGGGATCAAAGAGCTGGGAGCGCAGGGTTTAAAAAGCGGCGATTGGATGATCCCCTCCAAGCGCATCAGCATTGAGAACGCGCTCAGCAATTACTTTGCGGCCGCGTGCGCTGTTTCATTGGAAAGACAGGCGAGATTCTTGCAGAAACTCACGCATGATGCCTGCGCGGCGGGTTTCGCTTTTGCCGGGTTCGTCGAAAGTGACGGACACCCTGTGCTGCGGCCAGCCAGTTCGTACGACCCCGGTTGGTCCGGCCGGGATTATTGGGGCTGGGACAGTCACACGGCCTCTGTCACCCTGCTCTTTCGCAAGACCAGCGGCGGGAACGCTCTGGACAAGATCGCCGACCCGCTGCCTTTCACGCCCTTGTTGGTTTTCAAGGGCGACTGCCAGAAACTGGTCGCTCATGCGGTGGAGGACGCCGCCTATCCGGCCAGCCAGGCGGAGACGAATTTGCCTTCATTTTTTCGCCAATCCCTTAAGTGAACCACAGGAACACACGCTGCGAAATTCCATGGCCGGGGTGGCGGTCATCTCCAACACCGGCTTTGTGGACGCGGTGCTTTGCTCGATTACTACCCGGTGGAATTGCGGCGCTCCCGAACAAGGAACGCTCCGTGGGCGCAAGACAGAATTCTCCGTAGGCAGGGGCGTCGCGCCGCGACGCCCGGACGGCGCGGCG
>Ga0326727_10008752_pt1 | contig 25439 bp, 25 predicted proteins | sample MB2enrmetagenome_FD_207643 | JGI IMG/M metagenome (GOLD analysis project Ga0326727, IMG submission 207643) | Lab enriched peat soil microbial communities from McLean, Ithaca, NY, United States - MB29MY | ecosystem: Environmental > Terrestrial > Soil > Wetlands > Peat | place: USA: New York... | reverse complement strand
GAGTGAGGACCCGTTGGGCGACTGCGTCTTCAGTCTGACCGGACCGTCGGGCCAACTCTTCGACGACTCTCCGATAGTGGTCTCGTGTGTCGAAATCCATCTCGGGATAAACCCCGGCGGGGTCTCTACGCAGCAGCTGCTCCACACGGCTGGAATGCTCGAATATCTCTCGCCAGTCGAGCAGTGCGAGCTGCCGGAGACTGGTGAAGGCGTTGCCGATGGAGATCTGATCCTTTGCTTGACGGTTCTGCTCGCGCAGGTTGATTTCTCCGAGGGGCCGGTGGTAGGTGCGCTCCAACCACCCCTGCGCCAACACGAGGGCAGCTTCTTCGTCATAGAGGTGATCGACGAGCTGAGTCGCGAAATAAGGGCTGGGGTTTGGTTGCGTTACGGCAAGCTCTGCAAGAATTGCAAAGAGCTGGTCGGGACTACGCCTGTTGGCCCGTATCAGCCGAGTTGCCCAGAAGTCCGCGATCTCTCGTTCGCGCAGCTCGGCTGAAGCGCGCAGGCCAAGATCGCGGATGTTCTCGATCAAGGCGATACGCAGCATCTGGGGAAGAGCCCAGAGCTCGCCAATGGCCAGCGGACCGCCGGACTGACAGGCATCGATAAACCCCGAGATGTTCTGTTTGTCAAGGCGTAGCTCCAAGTCAACAACGAGCTTGGAAGCAATATCATAGATACGTGGCAGACCGGCGAAAGGTCCGCCGGTGAGGATAGGAAGTCTCCGGCAGAATTGAATGGGGAGATTCACCTGGACGTCACGTGCATTGCCTTCGATAACGTATTCGTTGTCGAGAATCCACTCTGCCGTTGGTGGCGTTCCCTGCTCCAGCCTGCCGGCCTGGGAGAGATCCGTACAGACTTCGTGAATCTGGCAGCGGGCGTTCTGGAGCCGCGAGAATATCGGGCTTGGCATGTGGCCCTTGGGCAACGGACGCTTGGGATGTAGAACGAAGACAGCGGGCGGGATATCGCCGCCTTCCCGCAGCTGGGAAACGGCACCATGCAGGGTCCGAGCAGGCGCCTGGAGGATGAGGACCGTCTCGTCCGACACCAGCCATCGTCCAAGATCCTTGAGCAAACCCGCCTGGATGCCGCGCTTCGAACGTCGATTCAACATCCACCCAGCCAGCAGTCCGGCGGATCCGGCCGCTAGGCTCAGAGGCAATATCGGCCAATCCAGGATAAAGGACGCAGCAAGAGAGACTAGTGCAAAGAGAGCAGCTGCAAGAAGAGCCATGAGCGTGCGGTGCTGCAAGAATGGCTCTCTTGCATGGACCGTCCCGTTCGCTGCCTTGTACATCAGCGCGATTTGGCCAAAGCCCCGTCTCCTCAGCTTCCCGAGTGCGTCAACTGCCTCCTCTTGTTTGGCAAAGTAAGCTGTGAGAATGGCGGCTGGGGACACGTGACGTGGATTGCCTACCGGCGTATTTGGCCCCTCTGGATCGGAGGAGCGAAATGGTGCATGGGAGACGTTATGGATCTGATCACATATCATCATATACTATTTAGCGGATCAGTGAACACCGCCCTATGACGCTGGATGCAACGAAACTGCGGTGGGTGTACAATCGAAGTATTCGCTTGGGTTGCCTTGATGAACGCGCTCTTCAAGTCCCTGATGATCAGAGGCGACTGAGGACAACGTGCTTAGCGAATTGTCGACGAACTGTCAGGTAGAATGTGATGAATTGTTGCGCCAACGTAGAATCTGCTTATGAATGACCTTCCTGTCATCAAGTGGATAGAATCTGAGAAGCCTTTCTCCTTTCTCTGGAGGTCAGAAAGCGGCGTACGTCCGCCGGGACGTGTAGTGATTGCGGATGATAGTCTCAACGCGGATGCTGCCTATCGTCTCGCTGCCCGTGGCACGGCGATCCTGTGGCGCGGAGATTTCAACAACGCTCGCCAAATGCTACAGGCGCTTTCACGCCGTCTGGAACGCAGGCTGCGCAGCGCGGAACGTAGGATACCCGAGCCGATGCCATCGCTTGCCGAGGCGTTTCGTCTGCACCGTCAGAGGCAGGCGCGTAGAGCGCGCGTATTGGGCATGCTGCTGGTGACGCTGGACGGCGATTACCGCATGTCCCTGGAACATGCCCCCAACGTGCAACAAGCCTGCGTCGAGGCATATGGTCCCGGCGAGCAAGCTTTCGTTGTCTCGTTGCGTGAACTGCTGGGTTTGATTGGGGCTCACGAATGGCGCAAGAAAGGTGTACCAATCCCAGCGCTGCGCAATCGTATTCATCCGCATTATGGTGTCTTTTCTCCGGTTCGCGGCGAATATGTGACCCTGGTGGCCGAAGCGCCGTTGCAACCACTGGATTTGGCATTCGATATTGGCACAGGCACCGGCGTGCTTGCAGCCGTTTTGGCGCGACGCGGCGTGGCGCGTGTGATTGCGACTGATCAAGACGCGCGCGCACTTGTATGCGCCCGTGAAAACATTGCGACACTTGGGATGAGCGGGCAGGTGGAAATCATATACGCCGATCTGTTTCCAGAAGGCCGTGCACCGCTGATTGTCTGCAATCCGCCTTGGATACCGGCGCGGCCAAGTTCGCCGCTGGAACACGCAGTGTATGACCCTGAGAGCCGCATGTTGCTGGGCTTCATCAGTGGGCTATCTATGCATCTTGAGCCGCATGGGGCGGGCTGGTTGATCCTTTCCGACATCGCAGAGCGGCTTGGACTGCGTTCAAGAGAGCAGCTGTTGGCGGCCATCGACGAGGCTGGGCTGAAGGTTGCGGGCAAGCTGGATGTGCGTCCGCATCACCCCAAGTCGGTAGACCCTACGGACCCACTACACGTAGCGCGTGCAGCTGAAATTACCTCTTTGTGGCGGCTGGTGGTGCGATGAGCACTGGAAGCGATCGTCGTGCCGCCGAACCCGCAATAGATGATTGGCAGCGCGACGCTTTGCCTCTCTATCTCATCCGCCCATCGCCGCGCAGGCGGCAAAAAACATTTCTCACCAGTGAGAAAGATTGCTGAACCTTATTCTGTTCAGATCTCCTGCACGCTGTGCAGGAGGGAACGGTTGAAATCCTTTTCCTTCCAGCTGCGGTGCTCTTCTCTGCCTGAGCGCAGCCACTGCGGCATACTCAAGTTCTAATGATTCTGTTGCGACCGTCGGCCTTGTAAATACACTGGCAGGATCCGCGCCGCTGGGCGGCGGACAGCCAGAATAGCCTCATTCGTAGCACAACCCCTGACGGGGTTGTCAGGACTCTGGCGGGCTCCGCCGCAAGGCAACACCGTGGATGCCGCCGGACCCATGTGTATCGCCAATACAAACAACACCCTCACGGATTTCCTTGGATGGGGTGGTCACAACTCTGGCGGGGTCGGGGAGGCAAGGGCATGCGGATGGCGCGGGTGGCGCTGCGTCATTCAAGGTGCCCTTTGGCGGCCAGGTCACTGCGTTCCGGGATCGGGAGTTTGGGCAGGAGATCCGGCGTCGAAGCAGGCTTTGTCCCCAACTTCGGTATTGTAGCCGTGGTCGAAGGAGCGAGAGCACAGACAGTCTGGGAGGCGCTCCGCGATGCTGCGTAGAGAATGGAAACGGCGGAAACCAGCGCCGAGCGTCGCGAGACAAGACAGGAATTTGATGTTTGGAAACCACGACAGGCTGAGGCTCGATAGGCAACTGAAGTTCACAAACTTCGACTCTCCGGTCACTTTCCTGAGTTCCATGCTCAGCACGGAGGCCCGTCATCTCCTACCAATCGTTTGCTCTTGACACGCCTCAGTACGGATTGCGCCAAAGCTGATTCAGGATCGCCTTTTCGTAGTCGTGGTTGCCGTGCGGGGGACCGAACGGACCTGTGACGAATAGTCTCTGGCTCCAAGGTGGGAGACTGGCGCAACGGCCTTGTCGAGCCGATAATAGGGGATGGAGGTGAATCGGGTTGTTACGCCAGGAACTAATATCAGATGTCGAAACTCTTCTTGTGGTCAGCGGACCGCTCTATGGCGAGGCCGGGTTGGAGTTCGAGAAGAAGATTGAGACTTTACGTGAAAGTAGCTACGTCACAATCACCCTTGACCTCTCGATGGCTGTTGGGATTACCTCGTCCGCGATTGGCAAACTTGTGTCAGCTCACAGGCAGCTGCTTGCTCAAAACAGGTCTTTCAGGATAAACGGCTGCAGTGAGACGCTCTACAGCATCTTTCAGAAGATCAAACTTGACACACTGATCCAGATCACAAGGTGAGCGTTTGAATGATCGAGTAGCTTGCCCTTATGGGGCGTCCCCTCCTGTAACAAGCTGGTCGATGAGGGGCTGAGGGATCCCTAAAAGATTGCCCTCGGTGTCCATGCAGTAGCAGAAGTCCCCTGCGCCGGGAATCGTGTCTTTCTTTGTCACTTGCTTGCCGCTCTTTTTGACGAACTCATCCACCGAAGGAACGTCTACGGTATTAACAAAGGGAACCTTCTAGCATACCTCCTTAGCGCAATGAGGTGACCTGGATTTTGCGTGGTTCTATCTCATCACAGGTTGCAGGATTCCAAATAGGTTGCCCTCCGTGTCCGAGCAGTAGCAAAAATCTCCGATACCCGGTATCGCGTCTTTCTTCGTGACTTGCTTTCCACCAGCTTGCCTTATCTTAGCAACGAACTCGTCCACGCTCGGAACATCTATAGTGCAAACGAAGGATTTGTTCGCTGGTGCTTCCTTCTGGACAGTAGTGCCTTCCTTCCCCATGATTGCGCCGTTGATTCCTATACTTTTGTCTTCCCCCGTTGTAGCCAAGTAATACTCCATCGGCATCCCTGCGCTCTTGATTTCCCACCCGAAAACAGATTTGTAGAACGCAACTGCCCGGCTTGCCTTATCAGCGGGAATCTCAAAATGAACGACTCTTGGCATTTGGACCCTCCTATCCCGAGAATATAGAAAGGCACTTGTAAGAGAGTCAAACCTGGCCTCTGTTCAGAACGCTCCTTAGCCTTCAATATCAATTCATGCCCTCTCGTTCGATGGAACGCCGTTGAGGGCACTTCACATTCTCTCGAAGCAGCCCCGCCAATCCCTTGCCACGCAGAACAGGATTGCTTCCTATCGTCTGCGCGGTGATCGTAAGAGAAGCTAAGGGCTTTTCTTTCGCGCCAAGGAACCTAGAAAGGGATAGACGTTTTGGGGGCATGAAGTAGAAGCGTAAGCTTCCAACGAAGAAATGTGTTTCGCGTTTTCACAAAATGCGCTACCATTCAGTTGGTTTAGGGAGCGAGGGTGGGAGAAGCCAATGAGAATAACCGGAGCGCATTCAATCATCTACTCTAAACACCCGAAGAGGGACAGGGAGTTTTTTCGTGACGTTCTAAAGTTGCCGAATATAGACGTAGGGGACGGTTGGCTAATATTTGCTCTTCCTCCATCGGAGGTTGCGTTTCATCCATCAGAGAAGAACGACCTCCACGAGTTCTATCTCCTATGCGACAGCGTGAAACAGCTTGTGAGCCAACTGAAAAAGTCAGGAGTCAAGTGCGACAAGGTAGAACAGCAAGCGTGGGGCTATATGACCAATATCAAGCTGCCCGGTGGGGGCAAGCTTGGAATCTATCAGCCTCTTCACAAGAGACCCAAGACGGTTGGAACCAAGGTCTCAAAGAGAAGACCGCCTGCCCGGAATAGGCCACGGTCTAAGACTCCTAGGAGAAACTAATATGTCTCTTGGCAAAGCTGTGATTCTTGTTGTTCACGCTTTCATAGGATGGGCGCTGTGTGCTGCAACCATGGGCATAGGGATGGCACTTGCATCGCTGCAAACGGCTTTGGTCATCCACGCAATCGGAGCACCGATCTTTTTCGCGGTGATTTCCACCGTCTATTTCAATCGCTTCCACTTCACTTCTCCTATTCAGACAGCGCTCGTGTTTGTTGGTTTCGTAGTTGTAGTGGACTTCTTCGTCGTTGCCCTCCTGATAAACAAGAGTCTGGCGATGTTTGGCAGCTTACTCGGAACTTGGGTTCCGTTCGCCCTGATCTTTGGGTCAACGCTGGTTACGGGGATTATTGTCTTAGGGACACGAAAGTTGGACATGAACAGGACGTGACTCTGATCTCAGAGCTACGATGGTGATGGGGGCAGATGGCGCGAAGGACTCAAGAGAACGAGAGCCACAAAAGGGAACTTGAAAAGCGCATGGAGTTGGATGAAAAGAAGGATCACCTAAATGCTTTTGTAAGCCAATTAGCTTTCATGGAGGAATGCCTTTCCTTTGAGCCGACGAAAATTGACCCCGCCGGGCAAATGAAGGATTGCCTTTCCCGAGCGATTGACAATAAGGACGTGAGGAAAGAGTATCACAGGCTGTAAAAGGAACTTGCGAGCAATAAGGAAGCGCCAATGGTGGCGATCCACCGTCTCAAAGTTCAAATAGATTTTGCAAGACGATTCCCCAACGGTCGGGTTGACCGGCTCAAAGTAAGCGTTAACGGAACGGCACCTACCGCGACGGACTGAGGGCAGGCATCCTTGACCTAAATCGCGCCACGAGGAGGTCAGGGTTGCAGCGGGGCGACGAGAACTTGAAACTTGTTCTACCCTTATCTGTCAACGGTTTTCACAATTGTCTTTGCAGTGGCGCCCTTTCGATCTTTCCATGATGGCGCGGTTGATTCCTCCCAGCGTTCCTTCGTTGCCGGTCGTCGCTAGGTATTATTCCATGGGCATTTGCGTCTTTCTGGATGTCCCACCCGAAAACGGTCTTGTAGAACTGGACACCCCCAGCCGGTATTGTCCGGCGGGATTTCAAAGTGAACGACTCGCGGTATTCGATCCTCCCATCTGCGGCTCCTTCTCGACGACGTCAGTCAAAAATTTCTCGTATGCCGAGAAGACTTTGGGTTGATGTTCCAAGAACCATTCTGCATCCAGGCCGCTTCGCAGCGTGGCTCGAAACCTGATGAGTTTCTGTCGTTTTTCGAGCGGCACATTCCTTTGGATAAGTTTTATGGCTACATCGTCTATGCATTTCAAGAATGTTGCCCGAATGATCCGTGCTTGACGAACAACATCATTCGCGCCTCGAAACTCAGGCAAGTTCTTATTGCGAGTTTCGACCTGGCTCTCCGTGCAAGGCAGCGTGGTCGCCTCACCCGTCTTGATCCATTCCAAGTAGTCCGAGTCCCGCAACTCAATGAAGTAGGACGCTCGTTTTTCGGAAAGCATTGCTTTCCAGAGTTCTCTTGCTCGCTGCCATCGGCTTGTCGTGGATGCGTTCTGCGTGGAATCGTCAGGTCTAATAAACTTGTCAAATATGAGTTCTAGGATCTCATTTCTGGATTTCGAAGCAGCTTCACCTTCGTCTTTTGAGCTGCTTTGTAGAAAGGGGATATCTGAAGTTTCCCTTACAAATACCCTCCTCTTTTCATTTGACATCCACATGCCGATTTTCCATCTCCTGGACTCATTTTGAAGAGAACCGTCTGGCACGAGAGGCAGCAAGCCATCATGGGGTTCAGCGTTGCTCAAAGAGGGCCCCGTTGCCACGGAAAAGATAACACCCATTCGTAAGGTCGGCAAGGCAAGAACGACCTTGATCGGAGAGGCTAAACTGGCGTAAGACACTTCTGGATGTAAAGCTTTGAGCTCTCCTCCACCATGGGCGCGTTGCCGAGAAGATTCTTCTGCAGCGTCGTGTCAGCGACGTGCTTCCCTTTGAGAAAGGGGTCGAGCATCGATACCGCGTCATGCGGCAAAGGGAAAAAAGAGACCCGAGACCGCTACCGCACCGTGAACAAGACCCATCGGTAGCGTCTCGATGCGGATCATTCCCGCTTCGGCATGTTCTGAATCGCAGAAATAACGAAATCCTTCATGACCGCCACGCCTTCAGTAACGAGATCGAATGAAGCGTCCTCCACGCACCAGTCCAGGAAAATACCCCTCGCGGATCGGTTGAACAACTCAGCAAGGCGATCCGCATCCAAGTCCTTCCTGAACTCTCCGTTGCCCTGTCCCTCGAGCATTATTTTTTGAATGATCTTGTACCACTGACGTTCTCTCATCGTAATCATTTTAACGGACCCGTTCTGGGCCGCCTGATTCGCGTAAAGGATTTTTAGGTTGGCGTTTCCCACCACGTCCCGGACATACCTCATCTGGGCGCGAGTGAAAGCGAGGAGTTTTTCTTTCGCGCTCGTATAGTTGGGGAGGTGTTTCGAGGAATACGACTCATAGAATGCGTCGATATTCCAGAACTCTTCCACGATGATGTCGCTTTTCGTGGCAAAGTAGGTGTAGAAAGTACCCTTTGCCACCCCCGCTTTCTGGGTTATCTCTTCTATGGTCACCAGGTCATAACCGCGCTCGTTAAAAAGCGCCATGGCCGTTTCCAATAGTCGATTCTTCGTCCGTTGCGCAGTTCTTCCGAGTTTTGCCATGACCCATGATGTACCATGGGCACGGCCCTTTCAATACGCGACAGCAGCTTTACGAGCGAAGTCGGACTATCAGCATCGGTCCATCGGGCACAACGGCCCATGTGGCCTCGCGTCCATGTCGTTCCAACAGTTCGGCGACTGTTTGTTCGATGTTATGCGTTGGCCAAAGACCGTACCGTCGCTGCTCGTCATCCGGTATTCCCTCGGAAAACAAATGGATGGGATGGTCCTCCATCCACTTGAATATCTCCTGGGCGCACCATTGATCGGGATAGAAAAACTCGTGCGCGAGCGCCCGCCGCGTCCATTCTTTCGGGGTCGTAAACTCTCTGCACGCCGCCACGAACTCAGGACTTCCTAGACCTTCCTGGCAGCGCGATGCAACGATAATTTCTCCGCCCGTCTTGACTACGGGCGCCACCCCGGCAATGCCCTTTGATGTCTGGTACAGGCTCGCGTCCAGTGGCGCCCCCGCGTTCGTCGTGACCACGAAATCCAGTTTTCTGTCGATGAAGCGGGTGCAGCAAGGCTCCAACTCCTGCACCCCCCTGTAGTGAGCGTCGATCGGATGCCCGCAATAGACGCCTGTGACTTCTTTTGCCGAGTTCAGGGTCACGTTGACTATGTAGTCTGCGCCGACCTTCTCCATGACCTGGAGGCCTGCTTCGTGAAACGGATTTCCTTTCAGCTTGCCGTAGACGACATCGGGGTGCGCTATCATTTCAGGACCATGCATGAACTGCAGAGTTTTCAGACTGGAAATGCCCGGTAGGATGGATTTCCTTCCCCCCGAATATCCGGCCCACATGTGCGGCTCGATGAAGCCTGTGAGCACCTTGAGGTCCGCCCTGGCGTAGAGGCGGTTCACGTAGGCGGGGGTGCCTCCCATGATCGGGCCTGCGTAAACCATTTCGTCGTCTTTTTTCGAGAAATGGTTGACTATGCTGTAAGCCGCAGCGATGTCGGACCCTACCAAGCGAACGAGCTCCTCGCCCTCGTTGGGACGATGGATCCCTGTGGCAACCAATATCGTTATAGCATCACGCGCTATGCCGGCGGCTTCTAAGTCCTCGAGGATGGCCGGCAGGAGAAGCTTGTTGGGCGCGGGGCGCGTTTTGTCGCTGATGACAACCACGGCGTTTCGTCTTCCTCGCGCCGCTTCGCGCAGGGGAGGAGAGCCGATGGCCGTCCGAAGACCCTTGCGCACGGCCTCCGGCGGGTCTACAAGAGCCGGTTTCGACCTCGGTTCGAGAACGCCCAAGAAGTTGGGCGTGGAGGGAAGATTGATTCGGAGCCCTCCGGTCGAGTACTTCAGGGTTATTTCCGGCATGCGCGCCCCCTCATATGCCCAGGTCGAAAATCTTCCCGGGATTCATGACGTTGTTCGGATCCCATGCCAATTTTATCGCCCGCATAAGCTTTAATTCCACCGGATCGATCAACTCCTGAAAAAACGCCTTGCGTTTGATGCCGATGCCATGTTCTCCGGTGATTTTGCCGCCCAACTGGCTCGTTACCCTGTACAGCTCGCGCAGGCATTCGGCTTCACTCTTTTTCCAAACCTCTGCGCTCATCGGCGGGTTCTTCACCAGCGTGGCGTGCAGGTTCCCGTCTCCCGCGTGGCCATAACAAGGGATTTGCAGATCATATTTCTTGCCGAGCCTTTCGAGCTCAGGGATGACATCTGGTATTCGTGCAATAGGAACGACGATATCTTCAAGGCTCTGCGTGGGGCTGAAGACCTTGAACGCTTCGGCAATATTGCGGCGGACATTCCATATTCGCTCGATGTTGTTGCGGTCTTCAGCTACATAGACCTCCAGCGAGCCGTGTTGCTCGCACAGTTGACCAATCGCAATGAGGTCCATCTCGATCTGGTCAGCGTTGGTCCCGTCGAGCTCTATCAGCAGCATCGCTCCCGCATCCTCGTAGGGAAGGCTTTCATTGAGGTAGCGGCAGCTCGTTGTGATGGAGAGCTGGTCCATGAACTCGATGCTTGTCGGGGCGAGTCCTTTGGAAAGAATGACCGGGACTACGTCAATTGCGTCCTTGGGCGTCTTGAACAGCACGAGGAGATCGGCCCTTGCGCTCGGATAGCCGATCAATTTGATGATGGCTTTGGTCACTATTCCGAGGGTCCCTTCGGACCCGATGACCAGGGATTTCAGATCGTATCCAGTCACGTCCTTGGCCAGCTTGCCCCCGAGCCAGACCACATCTCCCGTCGGTGTCACCAGCTCCAATCCTTGGACATAACGCCCCGTTACCCCGTACTTAACGGCCTTGCCCCCGCCGGCATTTTCTGCGATGTTCCCGCCTATGAAACAGGTTTGTAGGCTCATCGGATAACCCGCAAAGAACAGGCCGCGTTCCTGGACCATGACAGCAAGATCGTTGGTAACAACACCAGCCTCGACCACCGCGACAAGATTGTCCACGTCCAATTCCAGTATCTTGTTCATCTTTTCAAGGGAGAGCACGATGCCCCCGAGTTGGGGTATTGCTCCACCCGAGAGTCCGGATCCGGCCCCCCGAGGAGTGACGGGGATGAGCTGCCGATTGGCCAGCTTCACAACCTCTGATACCTGTTCGGTGGCAGTCGGCAGAACAACAACCTCCGGCTTGTGACCAAACTCATCGGCATCGGTTTCGTCGTGGGAATAGGCTTCTCTCTTTTCCTCCTCCACCAGCACGTTCCTGGCCCCGACTATCCGGCACAGCTCCGCGAGTATTCCCTGAGTGACAGGGGCGTATCTCTTTGCCTGCGCGCCGGCCATGTTATCGCGCCTCCGTTCTGCGCCCATCCAAGCGACGCTGGATTTCCGGGACTATCTGGAACGCGTCACCAACGATTCCGAAATCGGCTATTTTGTGGAGATTGGCATCGGGATCTGAATTGATGGAAACGATGGTTTCACTCGTCTTTATCCCCGCCAGATGTTGAATGGATCCGGAAATGCCCACGCCGACGTACAGCTTGGGCGAGATTGTTTTGCCGCTGAGGCCTATCTGGTAGGGGTAAGCCACCCAGCCACGGTCAACGGCCTCGCGGCTTGCGCCTGCGACGCCGCCCAAGCTTGCGGCGAGCACCCGAATCATCGTGAAGTTCTCGCCCTTCTTCAGGCCTTTGCCTCCGGCGACCACCACGTCCGCTTCTTCCAGGTTTGCGAACTCCGTCGCGTCATGGCGGTACCCGAGGACCGAGACCCGACTGTCGAGCATATCGTCGGTGACGGGGACTGCTATGATCTTGCCGGTCCGGGATGGATCTTTCTCGAGAGGCCGACTCGATCTCGGACGGACCGTAGCCATTTGGGGCCGATGCGCGGGGGTCTTGATGGTCGCCATAATATTGCCGCCGATGGCTGGCCGTGTCTGCAGGAGATTGCCCGTTCCTTGCTCGATGTCCAGCTCGGTGCAGTCCGCTGTGAGCCCGGCGGTGACCTTGATCGCCACATAAGGCATCAAGGTGCGACCGGAAGAGGTCGCAGCCGCCAGGACGATGCTTGGTTGATAGGCCTTGATGAGCCTGCTGAGGACTTTGGCGTAGTTTTCGCAGACGAAGTGCTCAAGGCGCGAGTCCTGAATGGAATAGACTTCATCTGCTCCACGCTGAATGAGCTCTTCCAGGCTCGTTTCCTCGACCTGGTTGCCAATAAGCACAGACGCAAGCTTTGTGCCCAGTTTGTCAGCCAGCTTCCGCCCGCGAGAAAGCAATTCGAAGGAAACCGCCTTCAGACGGCCACCATGCTGTTCGGCTATTGTCCACACGAAACTCATCTTCATGATCTCCTCTTTAGACAATTCCCTTTGCCGCAAGGAAGCTCATCAACTGGTCGACGGCGGAAGCCACCTGTTCGTCGTCTTCCGCCCGGACAAGTCTGCCGCTGCGTGTGACCTTTGGCCTGTCGATTTTTACAACTTTGGTTGGCGAGCCCTTCAGCCCCAACGCAGTCGGTTCCAGCACCATATTTTCCGTGTTGAAAACCGGAATTTGCAATTGGCGGGAGTTCATCTTTCCACGAAGCGTCGGCAATCGAGGCGATGCAATCTCCTTGACGACCGTTATGAGGCATGGGAATGGCATCGAGAGGATCTGATAACCGTCTTCCACGAGACGCTCCAGAGTAATCCGAGAGTCGGAGATCGCCTCGATTTTCGCTACGTAGGTGGCGAGGGGGCAATCAAGCCAGGAAGCGATCCCCGGCCCGACCTGCGCGGTGTCACCGTCCGTCGCCCGTTCGCCGGCAACGATCAAATCAAAGGCACCGATTTTCTTTATCGCCTGCGCCAAAGTATACGAAGTGGCCCATGTATCCGATCCGCCGAACTTGCGATCCGACACGAGGACCGCTTGGTCACAGCCCATAGCCACTGCTTCCTTGAGCGCCCTTACGGCCTGGGGAGGCCCCATGGTCAGTACCGTTACCGATCCGCCGTGGCGTTCTTTCAGCCTAAGGGCCGTTTCCAGCGCGTACAGGTCCAAAGGGTTGACCACTGTCTCGATGCCGGTTCGAATCACTGTGCCTGTCTCAGGATCCATCCTGACGTTGCTGGTTTCCGGGACTTGCTTGATGGGTACGATAATCTTCAAGGGTGCATCCTCCCCCCACCCACAGTCTCTACTTGGCTCCCCAGGACGGGTTTGCCTTTGCAACCCCGCCCCGCGCGAGTACGATGGTGCTCAGCGCAAGAATGATGACAGCGGTGCCGAGAAGAATGAGAACTCCGCCCCTTGTCGCTGCAACAGCTGTCGTGGCGGCTCTTACTGCCACGGGAATGACACCCGGAAATACGTAGGCCTCGAGCAAGGCGATAATGCCCACTATCGCGGTTAAGAACAGACTGTGCGGAACGGTGAATCGGAAAAGGTCGCCCTCGCGGCCCACCAAACCGGTGGAGGCGCAGCCGACTGCGATGCTTTGGGGCGAAATCATTTTGGCCGCCACGCCGCCTGAGGAGTTGGTGGCCACGGTGAGGACCGGATTGATCCCCATGGACTCCGCGGTCACCTTCTGCATATTGGCGAACAGGGCGTTGGAGGAGGTATCGCTGCCGGTGATGAAGACACCCAGCCAACCGAGGAATGCCGAGATGAACGGGAACGCTGCTCCGACCACTGTAAAGGCCTTGCCCACCGTCGGGGTCATGCCCGACCAATTGGCCACGTATGCGAACCCCAGGACGCAGGCGATGGTGAACAGAGCAAATCGAAGGTCCTTGAGCGTTTGCCATAGGATTTGAAAAAATTGTCGGGGCCCGACTCGGATAATGAAAGCGGAAATAATAGCCGCTATGAGGATCGATGTGCCGGTAGCTGCAAGCACGTTGAAGTCAAAAATGACCGCCATCGGCTTTCCGCCAGCAACAATCAACTTGTCGAGGCCGGCGAGGGCGAACTTGATGTCGAGCTGGCTGATGATGGCTTTGACCGGATTTAGACCCCAGTCGGCAATCAATACCGTCAGAACGATGAAAGGAGTCCATGCCTTCAAGACCACCGCGGGGCCGTGATGCACGATGGCGAGTGTTGCCGCCGGCTCGTCTTTGAAGCGCCAGATGCTTTTCGGCTTCCAGATTCTCAAAAAGAGCACAAGGGAAATGATGGAAACAAGCGAAGACAAGATGTCTGGTAGCATGGGGCTCAGATAGTTCGACGAAAACCATTGCATGCCGGCGAAAGAGACACCACTTACCAGAATAGCAGGCAGCACTTCTTTGGTGTTTTTCCAGCCTGACATTATGAGTACAAGCCAGAACGGGATAAAGACAGAAAGGAAGGGCAATTGCCTGCCGACCATCTGGCTGATGGCCATGGCATCGATGCCTGTGATGCTTCCTGCGGTGATGATGGGAATGCCGATGGCGCCGAAAGCGACAGGAGCCGTATTGGCAATCAGGCAGAGCCCGGCGGCATACAGCGGGTTGAAGCCGAGGCCAACCAACATGGCCGCGGTGATAGCCACAGGGGTGCCGAAACCGGCCGCCCCCTCGAGGAAGGATCCGAAGGAAAAGGCGATCAAAAGCGCTTGTAGTCGGCGGTCTTCAGTGATAGCCGCGATGGAGTCCTTGATGACGCTGAATTGGCCAGTCTTCACGGTGAGATTATAGAGGAAGACAGCGGCCACAATGATCCAGCCGATCGGCCAGAGGCCGGTCATCATGCCATACAAAGTGGATAGAAGTGCATGCTGCACCGGCATGCCGTAGGCAATCACGGCCACCAGGACGGCTATCGCTACAGTGGCCAGCCCTGCGATGTGTCCCTTGATTCGCAGGCCCGCGAGTGCGATAAAAAGGAAAAAGATGGGAACTGCCGCGACCAAAGCAGAAAGACCGATGTTTCCGAGCGGATTGAATGCTTGCGTCCACTGCATAGATTTCTATTCCTCCTGCCAAAGAAGAAGTCCGGGTGCCGTGTCGCGATAGGTCTGTCTTCGAAGAGTAACGCATTATAGAGCTAAAATTGACTGCGGTCAAGTTTTATTTTTCCTTTTTTGACGGTGGAAAGAAAAGAATGCGACGCAGAAATCAACATAAAAATAAGGCAGCAAGGTGCCAGAGCCAAGCAGAGTCGCGAATTAACATCTGGAAAATACGCTGACCGCAGTCATGTTCTTCAATCCCTGGATGACGGTTAAGACTTTCGGCTTGGAAGTGAATCAAGCCGTTATTGAATGATCGGAGGCAAAGAGCTCGCTCCGGTGTGGATCCACAACGCCCCAGGGCGGGTCACAGAGGCTAAACCCGATGCCTTCTTGGCTTTGCCCGCACCAGGAAAGAAGCGAACTGGCGCCCCTATGAGCCGCGCACGGAGCAGGGTTCTCGCCTCAGTGCCTGCGCCTACTCCGTTGTCGGCGCTGTGATCGGGGAGACGGTCCGCGCGTACGACTATTTCATGGAAACAGCCTTGATCGACCTTTACGGAAGCTCCAGACGGTACGTTGGCCCTCTGTACGCCGATGGGACCCAGTCGGCGGCAAATGCTTTCAAGTGGAAAACGGTCGTCTCGGAATTTTGCAGGATACACTTCTCAGCGACCGGGATTCGGGTTGACCCCCGGCTCCCGCCGGCATGGGAGGGAGCGGAGGTTCCGCTGATCTATCGAGGCCACGATCTGGTTGTGGTCGTGCGGCGCGAGTCTGTAGAGATCCGCGCGCCGCTTCCTTTGCCAGAGGACGTCCCCATTGAGGTCGAACGCAGCGGGTGGTGGCTCGATAGCTGCGGCGCCGGGCCGCAAGGAAAAGCAGATTAGCGGCGAGGGGACTCGAACCCTTGACACTGCGGATATGAGCCGCATGCTCTACCATCTGAGCTACGCCGCCATGATCGCAAAGACGATCGGGACTATAGCAGCCGGCATTTTTGCTGTCAACCGACGCAAGCGAATTCTGTTGCGCCCCGTTGCCTTGACCCGACCATAGTTGATAAATAGAATAACCTATATGAAAGGGGATGCTGTGCCTGCCATCAAACAATCCGCGCACACCTGTTCCCTTTCCGTGCGTTCGTATGAGTGCGACTCGTACGGCCATGTGAACAATGCCGTCTACCTTCATTACCTCGAGTATGCTCGTCACCAGTACTTGCGTGACATCGGCGTCTCCATCCCCGAGTTGCGTGAGTTTGGGTACGGCCTCCTTGTGGCCAAGGTTTCCATAGAGTATCGGCGCCCCGCCGTTACGGATGACCTCCTCACCATAGGCACTTCCGCCATCCGACAGGCAATCGTCGGCGGAGTTCTGAGGCAGGTCGTCACGAAGGCGGATACGGCGGGTGCGAGCAGCTCCCCGCCTGTGGTGGTGGCTGAGGCGGAGGTCACTTGGGTGTGTGTGGATGCCCGTGGGCGCCCCGTGCGGCTGCCGGCCGCATTCCAACAAGAAAGTCCGCCCTCATGAAGATCCAGACCCGGCTCGCAACGCTTTTCGTTAGCGCGCTGTCCCAGTCGATGCCGGTGGATCTCATGGAAAAAGTCGCCCGCAAGGTCATTCCGGATTACGACATCTACGAGCGCTCGGGGTTCCCGCCCAGCGTCCCCATTCCCCGCGTGGACGCAGCCCGTCAGATTCTCCGTGACTTCGTTCGGGAAAACTTCTTTCTCAAGCTCATCGAGTCCCTTCTGGAGGTCCAGCAGCACGGCGATATGGGGAGGGAAATACGGATCCCGCTGCTGTCGAGAATCGTCGCGGAGATCGAAGACCAGGGCTACAGGTACAGCAGGCAGAAGGCCGTATTCGTCGATGAGACGAAGACCGGTCGCGGCCGTACCATGGGGTGGGGTACGTTGCGCGAGGGCCGCTCCTACGAGCTCGCCCTGCTGCGCATCGACACGGTCGGCAACTCAGATCTCGTTCGGCGGTACCCTCGCAACATCATTGACGCCACCTATGTCGCGGTGCGGGAGATCATTACGCGGCTCGTTGAAAAGCGGGACGGCCGGGTATGGAGTTGGGAAGGTGACGGAGGTCTCGCCGCCTTTTATTTCACCGACAAGACGATCCAAGCCACGCTGTGCGGCATGGAGATCCTCCACGAGCTCTTCCTGTTCAATCTCCTGAGTACGGCTCTGCCCGAGCCGCTGAGCGCGAGGCTTGCCGTTCACGCGGGTCCGTGCAAGTTCCTGGCGTCATCCAAGGAGTCCGAGGGGGATACCATTCGAAGGGTCGAGCTCCTTGAGTCCAGCTACACAAAGCCTGACTGCCTCACTGTATCGCCCGGAGTTTTCACGGACTTGGGCAGCAAGCTTTCTCCTTTGTTTGTCCCAGTCAACGGGCCGGAAAACAGCAGCATCTATTGCTACAGCCTGGAATGGCAAAGGCGATGAGGGTTCTGCTGTTCGGGAAGGATCGCAAGAGAAGGCCGGCGAAGGGAAAGGCGGCGAAAGGACCCGTCGTCGAAACCTATCCGCTCGCTGACCTCTCCGCCATGATCACCTTGTTGAACCAAGGTTCGCTCGTGTATTTCGACCTCGCGGGGCTGGGCAAAACGCAGAGAGAAAAGCTTCTCGCGCTGATTGAAGAAAACCCGCACCTTCTCTTCGGGGTAATCGACCCCACCAACGCCGTGACCGACGTCTCAGCGCTTTTCCACGCCGGCGCAGTCGATTATCTGGGGAAGAAAATGAAGGGCGCTCGTCTGGACGCGAAGCGCATCTCTCGGGTCCTTTCCTATGCGGACGGCGTTGGCGCGGAAGAGGAGGCTGAGGAGGAGGCTTCGCTGCAGCCGGCGCGGCCTCTCAACGAGGCTTCCACCGACGGTTGGGCTGGTATAGTTCCCGGCAAAGAGTACGAGTTTGCCATTCTTTTCGTGGAAGTCGACGGCACAGAGGAGCTGAAAAAGAGACACGAGCCGGACAACCTCACGGGGGCAATGGAGACATTCCGGGCGTATGTGGAGAGGATATGCTTGCAGCACGGCGGGCGGACGTGGATGTGGTCGCAGTTCGGCGGCCTGATCCTTTTCCCTCTGAAAAACGGCTCCGGTTCAGCTGCGATATGCGGCCTGCGCCTTCTCTTATTCCGAATATTCTATGACGTGGAGGAGTCCCCCCTGCCCGGCTATATTTCGTTCCACCTCGCACTTTCCATCGGAAGAACGGTGTACCGCGTCCGCGACACCGGGGAGATCATCTCCGAAAGCCTCAACTCCGTTTTTCACCTGGGCAAGAAGTTTACGCCGCCTTCGCAGTTTTTCCTCTCCGCGGAAGCCATGAAGCTCGTCCCGGAAAAGCTGAAGGGGCTTTGCGTTCCCGCAGGCAGCTACGAAGGTCGAAGGATTTTCCGCCTGATTCCTCCCCGCCCGCTCGTATCGTACAGGCAAGGTGATGGCGAATCCGGCGGCTGAAGCTGCCCCGTGCGAATGACGGAGGAAAATGCGCGCCACTATTGAGATCTGGACGGACGGAGGCTGCCAGGGGAACCCGGGGCCCGGGGCCTGGGCGTATGTGCTGCGAGCCGGAACATCGCTTGTCGATAAATCAGGGTTCGACCCGCAAACCACCAACAACAGGATGGAGCTGACCGCGGTGGCCGAGGCTTTGAGGGAGCTCGGCAGACACAAGGAGTGGAGAGCCCTTCCGATAGTCGTTACCACCGATTCCCAATACGTTCAGAAGGGCATCACGGCGTGGATCCATTCGTGGCAACGAAACTCCTGGCGAACAAGCGCCAACAAGCCGGTGAAGAATGTCGACCTTTGGTCGGCCTTGTGGGAGCTTGCAAAAAGCCTCTCCGTCTCGTGGGCGTGGGTCGAGGGGCATGCGGGCAACGAAATGAACGAGAGATGCCACCACATGGTCGAGCAGTCCATCGCCGGCGGCCGTCCGCGGTAATCGAGCTTTTCAGTCGACAGCGAAAAACACCTCGTATCATGAACTGGAGGTGGGAAGGCCACGCCTGCCGTCATCTCCAGCCATGCCACAGGGGCCGTTTGCAATGCCTATTTGCAGACCGCGGGGATGGCTTTTTGTCGATCTTCCCGATAGCCCGTGGCGATGGTTGCATATCACGGGATACAGTCGTAAAGAGGCAAGAAGACTCCCAAGGAGCCTTTCTCTCGTCGATAAGTCTATTTTCCTACCCTTTCTGCGGGATTAATGACACCTTTGCCCCTCTCGCTGAACTATGCGGCGCCGCGCTAGGATGGCCCGGCCTCCGCCTTTGAGCTGCAGCCTTCTCCTCTCATTGCCGGCCCAACGACGATTCTGGTATTATCTGCAAGAGAGGGGAAATAATGAAACTGTATGGCAGGAGACAGGTAGCCGTACTCTGCGCGGTGACGGCACTGGTCGCGCTCGCGGCGGGTGGACTCATAACGGCCTACGTCATCGTTCCTCGGGCGGCCTCAGGGCCTGCATTCCGTTCCTTCACTCCTCCTTTGCCGATGATACCCGTTCAGTTCACCAGCTCTTCCACCCGGTCTGACGGCCTCCTCGAAGACGAGCAGAACAACATCGATATCTACGACCACACCAACAAGGCAGTTGTGTACATCACCACCGTGACCATGCAGTACACGTGGTTCTACGAAGCGGTGCCGCAGGAAGGAACCGGGTCCGGAGTGATTATCGACCAGCAGGGCCACGTGCTCACCAACTATCACGTCGTCAGAGGCGCGGACAAGATCAGCATCACCCTCGCGGACGGAACGGAGGTCGAGGGCCGAATAGCGGGCACGGATCCTGAGAATGACCTGGCGGTCGTCCAGTTTGACCCGCATGGGAAGGCCCTGATAACCATTCCTTTTGGCAATTCGTCGACCCTGAAGGTCGGGATGAAGGTTCTCGCCATCGGGAACCCTTTCGGACTTGATCGGACGCTGACGCGCGGAGTCGTTTCCGGATTGGCCAGGCCTCTACAGACCGAGGACGGGTACCTCATCCGTGAGACCATCCAGACCGATGCCGCCATCAACCCAGGCAACTCGGGAGGTCCGCTCCTGAACTCTCACGGCGAGCTGATCGGCATCAACTCGGCAATTAAGTCGCCCTCCGGAGCCTCGGCGGGGATCGGGTTCGCCATCCCCGTGAACACGGCGCGCCGCGTTGCGGACGAGTTGATCCGCTACGGGGCGGTCCGGCGCGGCTGGATAGACATAGACCCTGTGCAGCTTTTCCCTGCGCTCGTTAACTACTTTCGCCTGCCCGTGGACAAGGGGATTCTCGTGAACACGGCGGGCCCGGCGGCCCGGCAAGCCGGCCTGCGTGGCGGGGATACGAGCAGGGGGGTAAGCGGCGGTAGAGCGACGTTCTATCCTGGCGGTGACATCATCACCGCGGTCAACGGCATCCCTGTGGAAACCTATTCCGACTACCTGAACGCCCTTGAGGACACCAAACCGGGCGAGGTTGTCGAGGTGAAGGTGCTGAGAAACGGACAGGAGAGGACTGTTCGGGTCAAGCTGGTTCAAGCGCCTACCTCAGGGCAGTAGAGAGTTATCACCATGCCAAAGTTCGAGGTCGTGGCCCCATTCGTCCCCGCGGGGGACCAGAGGACTGCCATCGCAACGCTGAGCGCCGGAGTTTCGGCCGGCCACCGTTTTCAGACCCTGAAAGGCGTGACCGGCTCCGGCAAGACCTACACGATGGCGAAAATCATCGAGGAGGCGCAGCTTCCCACACTCGTTCTTTCGCACAACAAGACGCTTGCCGCTCAGCTGTATAGGGAGTTCAAAGACTTCTTCCCGAACAACGCCGTGGAGTACTTCGTTTCCTACTATGATTACTATCAACCCGAAGCCTACGTGCCGGGCAAGGACCTGTACATCGAGAAAGATGCCTCGATCAACCAGGAGATCGAGAGGATGAGGTTGTCCGCCACGACCTCCCTTATGGAGAGGAGAGATGTCGTTGTGGTGGCAACCGTGTCCTGCATCTACGGCCTGGGCAATCCAGAGGACTACCGCGACATGCGAATCGAGCTGAAAAAAGGCGATACCTCGGACATGCGCGAGCTCATGCGGCGTCTGGTGGCGTTGCAATATGAAAGAAACGACGCAGTCTTTGAGAGGTCGCGCTTTCGGGTGCGCGGGGACGTTCTCGAAATCTTTCCCTCGTACGCTAAGGAGGCTGTGCGCGTGGAGTTCTTCGGCGACGAAATCGAGCGCATTCGCAGAATCGACCCGCTTTCCGGCGCTACGGTTGAGGAGATGGAGTTTGCAACCGTCTACCCCGCCAAGTATTTCGTTATGCCGCAGGAGCGCCTGCGAAACGCTCTCCAACTCATCCGCGACGAGTTGGACCTCAGGTACCGAAAGTTCAGTGACGAGGGCAAGGTCCTGGAGGCGGAGCGCATCAAGACGCGCACCGAGTATGACCTGGAGATGCTGGAACAGATGGGGTATTGCTCCGGGATAGAGAACTATTCCCGTCACCTAAGTGGAAGGAGGGAAGGGGAGAGACCGGCCGTTCTCCTGGACTTTTTCCCGGACAAGTTTCTGGCGTTCATAGACGAGTCCCACGTCTCGCTGCCGCAGGTGCGCGGGATGTTCGAGGGTGATCGGGCCCGAAAGCTCTCCCTCGTGAAGTACGGCTTTCGTCTCCCTTCGGCGCTGGACAACCGTCCCCTGCACTACAACGAGTTCGAGACGATGCTGGACAAGGTCATCTACGTCTCCGCCACTCCGGGGGAGGAAGAGGCGGCCAAGGCCCGCCAGACCGCTGAGCAGGTTATTCGCCCCACGGGGCTCCTGGATCCGACAGTCGAGGTACGGCCAACCGAAGGCCAGATGGAGGACTTGTACGCAGAGATCAAGTCCCAGGTGAGGCAGGGGGAAAGGACGCTCGTGACCACGCTCACCAAACGCATGGCGGAAGACCTTACCGACTACTTGAGCGAGTTGGGCCTGAAAGTGCGCTACCTACACTCGGAGATCGAGACTATCGAACGGGTGGAGATTCTGAGGGACCTCCGTGCGGGCACCTTCGACGTCTTGGTTGGGATCAACTTGCTCCGCGAGGGGCTGGATCTTCCCGAGGTGTCCTTGATCGCCATTCTGGACGCGGACAAGATCGGATTTCTGAGGTCCGCAACGTCGCTGATCCAGACGATCGGCCGCGCCGCGCGCAACGTCAACGGCCGCGTGATCATGTACGCGGACCGCACCTCGGAGGCCATGCGGCTGGCCATCGATGAGACGCGCCGTCGGCGCATCATTCAGGAGCGCTACAACTCGGAAAATGGGATCACCCCGAAATCCATTTCTAAGTCCATCCAGGATATCCTCGTTCGCAAACGGGAGGAGAAGCGCCGAACCGAGGAGCTGAACATCGACGTGCTCAGCCGAAGCTACAACGTCCTGGTTCCCAAGGAAAAGAAGGCCCTCATCCGCGCGCTGGAGGAGGAGATGTTCGAGCTGGCAAAAAACCTCGAGTTCGAGCGTGCGGCCGTTGTCAGGGACGAGATCAAGAAGATCAAGGAAATGTCCCCCACCTAAGCTCGAAGGAGACCCTGGGGCTGGCCGGAGGGTCACCAAAGCACGAAGTCGATTGGCCCGCCGGAAATCCGTGGCTCGAAGGTCCAGCCGTTTGCCTGGACGGTGCTGTTGGAGTTCCAGTCCGACTCGATCCCCGCCTTGACGAGGGAAAAAGCCTCTGCCACCGTCACATGACCGTCGTGATTCAGATCACCTGATTGCGGCGCTTGGAGAAGGTAATACGTCATAACTCCGTGGAAATACGGGGCCGATGCCTCGTAGCAGGACTCATCCCGGCCTGCTGCGGAGAGCACCATGGCGCCCCCATAGGGGGAGAGTCCGGGTGTGGAGGCGGGGAAACTCAAGAAATTGCTCAGCGCCTGCGCAAGAGCTTGGAGAGAAATACCGCCGCTTGAGCCTAAAGACACTGCTGGGATAGAGTCTGCTTCGAGGCTATTCCCGATAAAGCCGCCGGAATTGCAGGTATCAAGGATCACTACCTTGCGGTTGGACGAAATGGGGGCGAGCATGGCACCAAACTCGGAATCGCTTATAGAAAGAGACTCCGAACCACCACCACCGCTATTGACCGCCCCTTCGGGGACAAAGTATTCCACCGGAGGGGATTGGCCCGTGTCTTGCATCCCGTGGCCCGAAAAGTAGAAGACAAAGACATCGTTTGATCCGACGACGTTTCCCATTGCACTTAAATCAGCTGCGATATTTGCCTTGGTGGGAGCATAGGTGTAATTCGTCAAGTCGCCGGAGAGCGGACCCTTGTCTTGTCCGTTCAGCCACTCTTCGCCGTTGGAGTCGATCCATTTGCTCTTCACCGCATAGCCCTCTGCCGCGAGCATGGCGGCAACTGCGCTCGCATCAGAGCCCGGATAGTTCAGATTCGGATAGACGCCTGCAGAGGAAGTGGCGTCATAGATCGTTACCCCGTATACCAGCGCGTAATGATTGGAGACGATGTTGGAGTAGTTGAAAAGCGTGAGAGAGCACGAGCCCATAAGCGCCGTGCCCACAAGAAAGAGCAACGGAAGAATCCGCCTCATGGGCTCCCTCCGAAGGAGTAGTTGGCGCCCAGGCTGATGGCAGCAAGAAACGAGTAGTCCAGGTCCCGCCGGAACTGAAACCGGAAGGGAAGTGCAAGCCTGATCTGGAGGGCCTTAAGCGCCGCCAACCGCATGCCGATGAAAGCCTCTGTCATGAGTTCGGGATAAAAAAAGAACAGGTTCGTGTACTGGTAGGCCGCCCAATCCGCATTTGCACCGATTTGTCCGCCCGCCTCAAACGTCCCGACCCGTTTCCAGGTTCCGATTGACCCGGCAACTTCCAAAAAAATGCCAAGAGCGCCTGTGCCATATCCACGATACAAAAACCCGCCCGTGGTGTCCGAAGGGAGCGTTTCATAAAGGCCAAAAGAGCCGCCCACGCGCATCCATGGGGCCAAGGGAATGAGCATATACAGGTCACCGCCTCCGCCGCCTTGCTCCTTAGGACCGAACCCCTGGCCGCTCGCGATCTGAAAAGTGTCGTCTCCCGAAAGCCCTATCGAAAAAGCCGAAACGCACCCTGTTGTCCAGGCCAGGAAAATGATGGATACTGCTGCGCGTGAAAGGGAACCACCTCCCATCCTGGACACAGTATATGTCCCAGATGAAAGGAAAATCAATCGTGACGGGTGGACGCCTTGTCGTGTCCATGGCCGTGATCCTGATGGTCTTGTCGATCGCCTCCTGCAACAGGTCGTCAGGGACGGAGCGGGTCATCCTTCCCCCCACGCCAGTGTTGAGCATCCGCTCGACATGGGCGGTCGTGAAGTCACCTCTCCTCAGAGTGCGCGACCAACCCTCGGGTCAGGCCACCGTGCTTGCCCACATCCGTATGGGAGCTGTTGTCGAAATCATCGGCAAGTCGGACAAACAGGATACGGTGGAGAACGACACTTCCTTCTGGTATCGAGTGAACTATGACGGCTTGAAAGGGTGGGTCTTCGGCTCCTATATCTCGATCTTCGATACCAGGACCAAAGCTGACACGTTTGCCGCCTCCCTCAAATGAGCTCTTCGTCCGTGGCGGCAGCGTTCGCGTGGGCGGTTCCGCCCCTCATGGGCGCCCTCTTAGGATTTGCAACCGCTCTGCCTGTGGCGCGGCTCTTTTTGAAGCGCGCGCTCGTTCGCGGCCGAATCCAGGAGTTTGTACAGGAAGCCCTCAGGCGCTTTGTCGCGACGCCGTCGTTCCTTCATGAAACCCGTCAGTCGATAGCGAAAGCCGTCTCGAACGCCTGCTCACTTCGCATGACGGACGTTCTGGTGAAGCTCAAAGCAAAGCCACTCCTTGTTGATACTATCCTTCCAGCGTTGGCCAGGGCGGAAACCGGGGCGGCCCTCGCACACGCAGCGGGCGAAGCGGTTCGCGAGCGCGAGCAGCCCCTCTTGTCCGAACGCCTTCTGGACAACGTATCAGAAATCCTGGGGCAGGAGCTGCCCGTTGTGGTCGAACGCCTCATCGAATGGATTGAGTCTCCCGAGATGCGGGAAACCATGGCAGCTCGAGGAAGAGAGCTGCTTCCCCAGATACTGGAGAAACTCAACGTCATGCAGCGGTTCCTGCTCAGCGCCGGGCAGTTCGACAAGCGGCTCGACGAGAAGATGCCCGAGATCGTGGAAGCAACGCTGCAGTCACTCGAGCGGGTCCTTCGAGAACCCACCCAGCAGCATGCCATGCGGGACAGGATACTCCTGGCTGTGCGGGATTGGCGGGACGGAAAGACCGCAAAGACTGACACTGCCACCTTGGTAACACAATTAGTCCAAGGGTACGTCGAAGGACTACAGCAACCAGAAGCGAGAGAAGGCGTGTATGGATCCCTGGAAGGGTTCCTGACTAGCGGCGGCCAGTCCCTCGGCGCTTTTCTGAGAAGGCACGCCGGGCTCAGTGAAGTTGAGGTGGCAGAATCCTTCGCAAACTCAGTCCTCCGGTGGTTTTCGCGGCCGCAGACCGCTACGTTGTTGTCCTCGAGAATCGCGACAAACGGCGAGCAATTTTTCGCTCCTTTGCGGGCGCGGCTGCCTGTGATAGCCGGCGCCTTTGGCGCCGCTCTCGGGCTGGCCCTCGGCCTCGTGG
>Ga0326727_10008751_pt1 | contig 25440 bp, 15 predicted proteins | sample MB2enrmetagenome_FD_207643 | JGI IMG/M metagenome (GOLD analysis project Ga0326727, IMG submission 207643) | Lab enriched peat soil microbial communities from McLean, Ithaca, NY, United States - MB29MY | ecosystem: Environmental > Terrestrial > Soil > Wetlands > Peat | place: USA: New York... | reverse complement strand
ATGCCACCGCTTGTCAGTCCTCTCGCAGGTAAAACCACCGACGGGAGAGCCGGATGCGGGAGATCCGCCCGTCCGGTTCGGAGGGAGGGGGACTCGAATTCAATCGATTCTCCCTACCCCTATCAACGTAGGGGCACGCCATGGCGTGCCCGTACGGCTGGGCGGGCATCCGGAGGGTTGCCCCGACAAAAAACGTGGCTACCTCCCCATGTCCACGCTGAGGCCGCAGAGTGACGCGGGGCCGTTCAGCGGTTTCAGGGTCAGGTGAAGCTTGCCGCCCGTGACCTGCGCGTCTGACGCGTCCACGCGGGCGCCCGGCGGGACTTCCAGGGTGACGCGCGCCGACCCGTCGGGAAGCGGTTCTCCACCCATCCCAAACAGCTCCAGCGTGATCGCGTGGTCCACCTTCAACCCGCCGGAGCAGGGCGTTCCATCACTGCCGGCTTCAACGTCCCCGCCGGTTTCGGCCGACCCCAGGACCAGCCACAGGCGCTGCTTCGCGTCGAATGCGTAGGTGAATCGGCCGGGGGACTGCGCGAGGGCTTCCGGCGCGGTGGGCGCAAAGCGGATGCGCAGGGGCTCCATGCCCAGCGTTTGCCGTTGGGCGGCGAAGTAGGGCAACCAGCGCAGGTTGAGCGAAACCAGAATGCCTTTCTCACCGCGCGATGCGCCTCCGTGCGTGATCGTTCGCGCATACTGCTCCACCGCCGCCTCCGGATGCGCGGAGGAAATCTCGCGGCGCGCGCTTTCCAAATCACCGCCTGCGGATGCTTCCCAGGAGCGCTGCAGCGCGCCCTGCGCAGTGTAAAATGCTTGTACGAAGCGTTCCCGATCCTCGAAATACTCTACCCAGCTCTTCGCTTGCTCAGAGGGCGCCTGCGGCTCGAGCGCGCGCAAGATTTGGAGTCTGCGGTTGCTCCCTGCGAGCGCCGGCGCCTCCCGTAGGTACTGGTCAATGAACCTGTCCGTGGTCTCGCGGCCGAACTGGGGCGCGTCCTGGATCCAGGCCAGCAGGTAACGCTTGGCGGTGTCACCCGCCGCCGCGCCAAAGGTGCGTTCGGCCATGCGCTCGCAGGTGGTGTCGAGAGTCTCGTTCTCGCTGGCGCGCCAAACCTGCTCGGCGAGGCTCTTGAAGTAAAGGTCCAAGGGCCGTGTGGTCCAGTGAATGATGCCGTAACCGGGGCTGCCGCTCGACCGGAGCAGGGAAGCAAATCCCGGGAACGGCAGGTACGGTCTTCCGGCAAAGCTGCGGTCGTCGTGCTGCGCCCAGACGATGGGGATAACCGGCCGGTGGCGGCTTACCGCACGGATCGCATCCTGCACCGGATCACTCGGAAACTGGTAGGAATAATCAAGTGGGATGAGGCACGTTTTGGGCGGCATGAACACGTCCGCAGCGGCGAGGAAATCGAAACGCCAGCTTCCGGTTGCGAGGAGCACATCTTTATGTCCACTTTCGTCGAGGATCTGGCGATAGGCGGCAGCAATCTTGCCGATTGCGAACATGCTTGGCGCGTCGGCATCCGCCCGCAGGGCCGGGCGCGACGCGATGGCGAGCTCGTACTCGCGCCGCCAGTTTGCGGGGAAATCTTCAGGTGTCAATCCCCGCCATGGGCTGTTCTTTCCGCCGCGAAACCACACGGCGAGCTGGGTAATCTGCGGGTAGGTCTGGAGTAGCTGCTCGATCTGGCTGCGATAGTAAGCGTAGCCTTCCGGGGTCTCCGGATTGACTACCTGGATGCCGCCGGCAGCGAATCGGGCGCCGGCGGGCAGGGTGGCGATGATGTTTTGCGGATTCGCGGAAACCGTGTCGACATCGAGCGCGAACGTCACCCCCATTCCACGGTCTGCCGCGAACTGGAACACCTTCTGCATAAGCGCCGTGGCGGCTTGATGGGTTTGCCCTTCGGCGGCCAGGGCGGCGGTGGCGCCGAAGACGGGCGAATCGAAAAGGCCGTCCGCTCCGATCATCCTCCGCACATCCAGGACGTGCTCCGTGCCCCAGTCGCGTCCTCGCGCGGTGGTGCTGAGGTACCCCGTCGGTTTTTCCAGGCCATGGTGCGTGAAGGCGAACACGGGGTTATTTCCATAGGCATGAACCATGATGGTGTTAAAGCGCATGCGCGCCGACTGGGTGATCCACTTCTGCCAATCGGCGAGGTCCCAGGTGGAGCATCCGCTCAGGAAGTTGTGCCAGTTGAACACCAGGCGAGTTGCCACCAGCGGGCGGTCCGCGAGCTCCCAGCCGACAAACGAGAAAGGCCCGGTGCGCGCGGGCGGATGCGCCGTGTAAGAAAGATAGAATCCGAAACCCAGCTTCTCCAGCAGGGCGTAAACGCCGTACAGGACGCCGCGCGGACCGGCGCCCGCGATGACGGCCGTGGAGGCGCGGCTGGTTATGATAAAACTCTCCGGCGCTGCGAGCGATCCGGCATCGACATAGCGAGCGAGTTGCGGCGAACTTGCCAGCGTTCCCACCAGCACCGCCGGCTGGTTTGCGCTTTGGTTCTCGGCAATGGCGAAGCGAACCTGGGGGTAAAGCATTGCGAGATGGCTCGAGAGCTCGGATGCCGCAAACTTCTCAAGGGCAGTCGCTCTCGGCGAGACGACAATGGCCACCTCACTCTGCGCGGGCAACGCCGTGGGAATGAAGATGAGGGCAATCAGCGTAAGGATAAGACGATGGCGCCCGACGCAGCGCGCTGGGGATGTTAGGGTTGGTCGGTTTCTGCTTAAAGGAAAGGTTTTCATTGCGGGGATCGCCACGGCGGGACCTTTGCGGAGTGGGGTTTGGAAAACGGCGTCGCTCGCCGCGAAGACGGAATGGTGCAGGCCAAGGTGACACCTTGGCCGTCCATCCGGAAGCGGAATGACGCGGACCTATAATACAGGTTCGCGCTACTTTGGGTCTACACTACTCCGCACGGGGGTCGGATGCTTGCGGAGGAAGGCCAAGGCGGCAATTCCCAAAAGCAGCAGCAAGTAAGTGGAAGGCTCGGGCACGCCGTGCGGCAAAGAATAATCTTCTGAACCTGTCAACATCACCTCGATAGTGCCGCCGGTGAAGGAGATGCTCCAGGTATCATTGCCCGGCAGGGGCGGCAGGCCCACCACATTCAAGGAACCCGTAATGCCCTCTGTTGCCGTCAGCAGGTCAAAGCTTTCGCCCGGCGTTATGACCACGCTGGAGCCGGGTACCAGGTCCAGGTCAAGCGTCCCACCATCCAGAGCCGCTGTCCCAGTCACAGCCAGGTGGCTATAGATGGGGTCGAGCGTCGTGCCTCCCAGAAAGGCTTCCAGAATGCCGCTCGTCTGCGTGTAGTTGCCGTTGATGGTCAGGGTATCGGGAGTGCCGGGGTCAGAGGCGGAGACGGTGCCCCCCGCATTCACGACGTTGCCCACGATCGTGCCGCTGCCGGAAATCATCCCGCCGGTGTAATTGGTGAGGGTGTTCGTCGCCCCGGAACCCACCGTGAGCGTGCTGTGCGCTCCCGTCAAAGCTCCCACCTTCAACGAACCGGAGTTGGAGAGATTTCCCGGCGTGCTCAGGTTATTGCCGTTTTCGATGGTAAGGCTGGCATTGGCGCTGATGCTGGAAAGAGCCAGTGCACTCAGGGCCGTATAGCTAGGGCCAATGACAATACTGCCGTCAGTAACCAAGGCGGAAGCCCCATTCAGGGTGAGGCTGGTAGGCGCGACGCCGTTACCCAGCGCGGTGATCTCCCGGCCGTAGTAACCCAAGTCGTAGATTTCGAGGGTTCCGGAGTTCACAACATAGTTGCCGCCAGCCAGCGTGCCGACATAGTTAGGGTTGCTCACCGCGTCGCCGTTGGTGGTGAAGTTGGTGAACGAATTATAATTATACAGTTCCAGCGTGGCGCCGGGATTCACCTGGAGCGTGCCGTTGTTGGTCACCGTTCCGCCGGAGATCTCTAGCGTGGTCGCCAGCCCCACGCCCGTGTTGGCGATGATTTTTCCGTTCGCCTCATTGATCAGGCTTCCAGGAGCGTTTTGGATCATGCCCTGTCCCTGGATGGTGTTATTGACGTTGTCCAAGGTGTAGGCGCCGCCCTGGGAGATATTGGAGTTGGACGAGCCCGTGGGGGTCGTCAAGGTGATCGTGCCCCCACCCTCCAGCGTCGTATTGCCGCCCGTGTACAAGGTACCGCCGACGAGGCTGCCAGGCAAGCCAGTGCTGTTCAGCAGGATGGTGCCCTGGTTGTTGATGGTGCCCAACATCCAGGCACTACCATATATACCCGGACCATGCACACCTGTTTCAGCCACGCCATCAATTTCGAAGGTGCTGCCGGAGCTTATCGTCACCGCGCCATACGCCGGGCTCCCATCCAGCCTGGTTTCGCCATACCCATCGGTAGCGCTTACCATCGTGCCGCCGTTGAGGGTATTCAGCGTCCCGCCCTGGATGGTCGTATCCATGATATCCACAATCGCGCCACTGCCGTTGGCCGTGATGTTCCCCCCGGCGTTGTTGATCGTGTTGGCATAGAGCAACAGGTTGCCGCTGTTGGTGGCTTCCATTAAACCGCTGTTGGTGAGGTTGTGTGCGTCCTCAATTTCCAGTATCGTAGTGCAGGCGCCGGCGCAGCCCGTCGAGTTGGCGTTGATGATTCCGGTCGACGAATTGGTTATGCCCGGACTATTCCCGCCCGTGATAACCCCATCTCCCTGGATCGTGTCGTCGTTGGTGAGGGTGCTGGTGGACACCGTGATGGTGGCGCTGCTGGTGCCGACGGGGGTGCTCAAGGTCACCGTGCCCCCGGGCGAGGGACTTCCGGGCTGAGCGTCCAGCGTGGTATTACCGTTCAGATACAAGTCCGAACTATTCACCTGGAAGTTGCCATAGTTGACGATGGTGCCCAAAAGTGCGGTCTGGTTGCCGCCGGCCGTCAGGAAGGTGCTGCCCGCGCTTAACGTCACCGCGCCATTCGCCGTGCTCCCATCCAGGATATTAGAGTCCACGGAGGTCATCGTCCCGCCGTTGAGAGTATTCAGCGTCCCGCCCCGAATGGTCGAATACACCAGTTCCACCGTTGAGCCAGAGCCGTTGGCCGTGATGTTCCCCCCATTGTTGTTGATCGTGGAGGAAAACAATTCCAGTTGGCCGCCAGTAGTGGCTTCCAGGAGACCCTGGTTGGTCAGAGTCGCATTATTATTATCAAAATAAATGGTGCCAGAGGCCACGTTGGCGTTGATGATTCCAAGCGATTGATTGACCATGCTTCCGCCAGTGTAGTCGTTAATGATATAGCCCTCTCCCTGGATGGTGTTATTCTGGTTGGTCAGGGTGTAGGCACCGAGTGTGTTCTCCAGATAGGCTTCATTGGAGATTCCGCTGGGGTTCAAGGATATCGTGCCCGCGCCCGACAGCGTCACATTATTCTCCATGATCAGAGCCTGGTTATAGCTGCTTCCACTGTTCAGGTTTATCGTGCCAGCATTGATGATCTGCGTCCCGTATACATAAACCACCCCGTTCCCCGAGACATTTCCGTTTATATTCAGGGTGTCGTAACTACTGCCAAGCTGCAGATTGAGGACATTGTAGTTGTAGGTCCCATTGGGCGTTTCCTGCGTCACGACCGTGGGACTACCCGAACTGCCGTTGCCGATGCAGGCGCTTGTGGTGGCGTTGGGAACTCCCCCGTTCCAACTCGGGCCGTTATTCCATAAACCGTTGGCGCCAGCCGCACTCCAAGTCGTCACGGTGCCGGTCAGCGTACACTGGCCCAGGGCGGTCGGGGTGGAAAAACCAAACACCACGAGCAGGGTCACGATCATTCCGGCCCAGCGGGATGCGCTCCTTCCGAGTTTCTTTTCAGCCGACAGAACATTTGTCATCAACATAGCGTTACCCTCTCCCCTTTTTCAGTTATCGCCCTGCTAGCCATGGCCCAAGCGGGCCATCCCAACTCTCCAACCCCAACGCCATCGATTAACGGAGAACAAGACACTTTAACTTAACAATAAAAACAATAAAACGTAAGTAACGATGAGAAATATTGCGATATAAGGCGAATCCTTTTCTCGCCTAAAACTCGATTGCAATCAATAGCATGGGAACAGGAGTGATAAACTATTGCACAGATGCCCCGTGTGGGGACTTGGCCCGTCTCCCAGCCTTAGTCGTAAGATATAGAAATGAAGGTGCTTAGATACTTGAACCCCAAGTGACACTTTGTCTTAGGCAATCACCCTGCCAAAGTTCGGGAGTTTTGTCATTTGCGAGACACGAGTGCTGGAGGGCGCCACATGCTGGGCTGAGGCTTGGCGCTACCTGTACCTCCGGGAAACGCGCTACAGGTTCAGAGCACGGCGCACGAGGTCGGAGGAGATAGTGGCGTCGGCGTTGCGAATGACCTCGGTGAACTTGTCGACCCCCACGCGATCGACGGCGCGGAAGAAAGCCACCATCCACTCCCCGCACTCCGTCGCTGCGCGCACGCCGTCTTCGCGATAGGGGAAAATATCGAGGGTCAGCCAGCCTTTGTAGCCAAGCCGCTTGAGCCAATAGGCGAGCTCGAGGTATTCCACCAGATGCACCGACCCCACCATCATATCGTCGTCCCAGCTTCGATAGTTGTCGTTCAGGTGCAGGTAATCGAGCTTGCCGTGGCTGGCCAACAGGGCGGCGGCCTCCGCGGCATTTTCCCCGGCGGCGAGAGCATGACCGACGTCGAGCAGCACGCCCACCTTGTCAAGCCCTTGCAGCAGCAGGAGCACCTTGGCGGCGTTGGTTACAAAGCAGTGCGTGCGAGGCTCCTTGAGCTTGTATTCCACCAGCACCCGCACACGGTCCGTATGCTTCTCGCAAGCCGCGAGGCCGTCGCGCAGCCATTTCCAGGCCTCGACGTAATCGGCCTGGAAGCAATAGTCGTATCCATCCTGGCCGGGCCACACATCCACATAGGTGCAGCCCAGTTCCGCCGCCCAGTCCATGACCTTGCGGACTTCATCCACCGCGGCCTGGCGCGTCTGGGCATCAGGCGCGGCGAGGCTGCCCCGGCCCCATTTGGCCTGCGTCCACAGGTCAGGGACGAGCATGCAAATCTTCAAGCCACGGTCCTGGAACATGCGGGCCACCTCGCGGATATTTTCATCATTCACGTGCCAATTGCCCACCAATTCCAGGCCGTCGAGACCTTTGACCGTGGTCGCGAGGTCCAGCATTTCCTGCATGTTCTTACCGCCCCCGCCGTAGCCGCTGAGGCAGTAACGGTCCGCACAGTTTCCGAATGTCGGCAAGCATGCCCCGAACAGATGATCTGCAATCATGGATTCACCTCCCCAAGTTTTCTGCCCCGTTACGGCTGGGGGTCTCGCGTGCAAATGCGTCCTGGCCAGACTAGGACTTTAAGGTCTTCCTTGTTCCACGAGCCGGAGATACTTCCCGTATTGGTCCTGCCAGCGCTCGCACTCCTGCGGCTGGTATTCAACCAGTGGGAACGAGGAGCGAACGACTTGGCGTATTTCTCGATCCGAAGCGAGGGCGCCCACGGCCACCGCCTGCACCAGCAGGTTCCCGATGACGGTGGCCTCCGCCGGGCCGGCCAAAACCGCAAGCCCGGTGGCATTGGCGGCGAATTGGCACAGCAGCGGGTTGCGGGATCCGCCACCGACCACGTGCAAATTCCGGAAGCGGCGGCCTAGAATCCGCGCCATCTGGTCCAGCCGGTACTTGTAACAAACCCCCAGGCTGGCGAGGATGCACCGCGTCATTTCTGCGGGCTTTTCCGGCGACGGCTGCCCGGTGCGGGCGCAAAACTCACGGATCGCCACGGTCATGTCCGCCGGTGCGTAGAAAGTGGGATCATCGGGATCAAGCAGCGCCGTGCATTCGGGCGCCTCCTCCGCCAGCTTCACCAACTCTTCGTAAGAGTATTCCTCACCTTTTTGCCGCCACGCCGCGCGCACACCTTGGAGCAGCCATAGGCCCATGATGTTGCGGCAGAGGAAGGAGCTATGGAGCGTCAATTCGTTGCACAGCCCAGCCGAGAACGCTTCCGGGGAAGTAACGGCTTGGTTGGTGAGCGCGCCCACCACCGACCAAGTGCCGGAGCTCAGGAAAGCGCTATCCTCGCCCGTCAGCGGCACGGCCGCCACAGCCGAGGCGGTGTCATGCGTGCAGGGAGCGATGGCCACGCCGCGCTTCAGCCCCACGGCGCGCCCCACCGGTTCGCGCAACTCGCCCACCACCGTACCGGGATCCACCAACTCCGGCATGATGGAGAGGGGCAAATCCAGCTTGCGCAAGACGTCCTCACACCAGCCGCGCTGCCGCGGATTGTAGAGTTGCGTGGAGCTGGCGTTGGTGCGTTCCGTTTTCGCCTGACCGGTGAGGAAGTAGTGAAACAGGTCGGGCATCATGAGGAGCGTCGCGGCGGAGTCGAGCAACGCACTCTGCCGGGTGCGCAGGGCGAGGAGCTGGAGGGAAGTGTTAACCGGAGAGAGGGGGACGCCCGTACATGAAAACAGCGTTGCGGCGGGAATTCGGCGGCACGCTTCCTCCATCATCCCTTGGGTTCGCGCGTCGCGGTAATGAACGGGGTTCTGGAGCAGCTTGCCATCGCGGCCGAGCAAGCCAAAATCCACACCCCAAGTGTCCACGCCCACGCCGTCCACCGCCTCTCCGTAGCGGGCGACGTACTGGCGCAAGCCCTTCAACAGTTGGTTGTAGAGAGCGAGAACATCCCAGAAGAGCGTGCCGCAGACTTCCACCGGCTCATTCGGGAAGCGGTGAATTTCCTCCAGGGCGAGCTGATCGCCCTGGAGGGTGCCGGCGACGCCGCGCCCGCTCTCTGCTCCGAGATCGAAGGCCAGGAAGCGGTGACGATCCACGATCGAAACCTCGCGCGCTAATCCAAACGCATGGGTTTGGGCTGATACTTGGGAGACACACGCAGCCACGGGGTCTTGGGACGCTCGAAATAACCCCACTTCTCGATGGCGCGGCGCAGTTCCTTGTTTTCAGGCTTCTTCGCAAACGTCAGGAAGTCCTCACCCGAGAGCGTGCCGGCAATGGCCTGCTGCCACGACTTGGCGCCCGCGGTGTAGCCGTCCGGATGTCCCAACATGCCGCCACCGGAGGGAATCACGATGTCCGTACCGTATTCCCCAATCAGGATGGGCGTCAGTCCTGGGTATACGCCCGCGCAGGGCATGGGGAACATGGGCTTGATGTGCCCCATGGGCGCCAGCTTGACCTGCGCCGTGCGCAGCCCTTCCTCCAGACTGACCATGGGAATGCTCGACCAATACGTGGGCGTCAGCATCAGGTCTCCACCGCACAGGCGCACCAGCTTGGCGAAGACCGGCCAGGAAATCCGTGGCTGGGCCGCAATCATGTGCGAGCCGTGAAGGAGGATGGGAACTTTGATCTGCGGATCTTCGGCCAACTGGCGAAGCACCGGCAGTCCGGCGGAGTAGCAAACCAACAGGCCGCGCGCCCCCAGTTCCACGGCCCGGGCCGCCTTGTCGAAGATGCGGCGGGGTTCGTCGGTGATGCTCACAAAGTAGATGGTGTGCTTCCCGGTCTTGGCCTCGGCCTTTTCCTGCGCTTCGCGCACGGCTTTCACGCGATCCTCATACTTGCTGTTGTAGACGTCGCTGGTCATCTCATCGTCTTTCATCATGTCCGCCCCGCCCATGGCCGTCTGATAGCACTGGTCGGCAACCTGCTGCGGCGTCATGCCCATCTTGGGCTTGATGATATGCAGCGAGAGCGGGCGGGTGGGCACCTTCAGAAGTTCGCGAATTCCCGGGACGCCGAACTTCGGCCCCTGGAACTTGGCCAGCAGATTCTCCGGCATAAAAACGTCCAGCAGACGGAGCTTGGGGCTGAAGGCGAAACAGTTTCCCGCGATGCTGAGCAGCATCATGGGGACGTTATCAATCCAGGCGTCGATGGGGAAGGCCAGTTGCACAACCGCGGCGCGGCGGCAGGCACTGCCCGTGGGAATTTCAAAGTAGCCCACCATTTTCCCGCTCAGCTTGCGGCGGACTTCATCGGTTTCCTCCGCTACCTTCTGCCAGGTGCCGGTGGAGCCTTCCACCGCCATCGATTGAATCAGGGAAAAATGGTCGATGAAATCCTCGCCGGGCAGCTCGTCGTCCATGAAATAGGTGGCAACGATATGGTTGGTTCGGTCGATACCCTCAAAACAATGGTTAAAGATCTCCGGATCGTAATACCTCGTGGTCATGCGGCTTCTCCTCTATGGGTTATTTCCTCTTGCTGGTCATTCGCTCGCGCCAAAGCTTTTTTCCTCAGCTTCGGCGGCCCGGATACTTTACCCTATTTCCTTTCGTTCCGAGCCCTCCAAATGGAAGGAGTAGTTGCCGAGAAGGAACTGGTTCGCATACCACTTCATGGCGTCATGGCTGCTCATATACAAATCAAGCTGCGAGCTGCACGCCAACAGCCGGCCGAGGATGTCAAGATTTATCGCGGTGTCCTCAGCGGGCGCGCGCTTGAACCACGCATTCACCAGGTCTCCCCGGCGGTCCACCACAAAGCCGTAGTGTAGGAGGCAAGCTTCCAAAAAGCAGGCGCGCAGGCTGCGTCGCTGGCGGGGAGCGCCGCCTCCCGTAAAGCGGAAGGAGATGTAGTTGTTGGAAGGCGTGTCGGAGAGACAGGCATCCACCAGCGAAAAGTGGTAGGCGAGGCGGGAGTTCAGGTTCATGTATTCGTCTGCCACCAACAGGTAGCTGCGGTCACCCAGGGCCCGAACCTCGCTGCTGGGAGAGGAAAGCGACCCGGTAATCAGGGAGGCAAAGTCACGGAAGCTCGCGGGCATTTGGCGAGTCCAACTGACCGCCGGGTGGGTGATTCCTTTCCAGAGGGCCCGAAACGGCCGCGACACGATCTCGCCGGGCTCGATTTCGTCCCCCACACTCTCGGGCGCCAACCCGCCACCCAAGTCCAGGACGAACAGATTTATCGGAACAGTCGCCAGAAGCTTTCGGGAGCTGTGCCCGTGGAGCTCCAACTCCTGGTCTTGAAGAGCGAACATGGCTTCCACGGCTTTCTCGTGGCAGAACCTGAGCACGTCGTGGGCGGATTTGCAGCTTCCGGGCCGGAAGTTGAAAGCGCTCGGGTCAAGCAAATTAAGTGCGAGCAGCCCCCGGCTCATCACATCCCCGGCTCTCGCCCGATAGCGTTCGGCCAGGCTGACGAGTTCGGTGGGCGGCGGCCAGAGAAGGCCAGGGTAGATGCCAGGCTGCACCGCATCAAGACTTATGACGTCTCCCGATTTGAGGCGATCGAAAACGCCGGGCATTTGCAAAACCGAGGGAACTTTGAACTCGCGCAGGAGCGTGGCGGCATGCCCGGCGATATTTCCCCGCTCGGCCACCAGTCCGGCGATGTGGGGCAGCACCTCAACGATTTCCGGCGACGTGCGCCGAATGATGACAATGGCCCCCTCGGGAGTCTTCCGCAGGGACGGACAGTCTTCCGCCAGGTAAGCCTGCCCGGAGACTCGTCCGGGGTATACGGTAAGGCCGCCGGAGAGCAGGGCTGCGCCATGGGCTTTGGATTTCGATCTGGTCCGCCCCACCAAAGCCAGGGGGCGGGACTGGAGGACCCAGATTTTTCCACCTTCGTCCAACGCCCATTCCACATCCTGGGGGCTTCCGAAGTGCGCTTCGAGTTGGGCGCCCAACTCAGCCAGGGCACGCAGGTGCTCCGGCTCCAAACTGGGGCGAGCCCCCTCGGCGGGGTCGAGCGGCCGGTAAGTGACGCCCTCGTTTTCCCCGAGAACGATCGTTTTCTCTTTCAGGGATATCTGCGATTCGACCAGGGGATAGGGTCGATGGCGGGACACGATGAACAGGTCCGGGGTCATCTGCCCGCCGGCGATGTCGAGTCCCAGCCCGCAGGTGGAGGTGACCCAACAAACCTCTCGCTTCCGATCCCGCGGGTCGCGTGTGTAGAGAACTCCGGAGGCTCGCGCTTTGATCACTGGCAGGAAAAGCACGGCCATGGGGCTTTCGATTTCCGGCAGCCCCGTCGAGAGGCGGTAGGAAAGGGCCTGCTCGCTGAAGCGTCCGGCCACCACGCGCTTGTAAGCGTCCACCGCTTGATCGGGAGGGACGTTAATCAAGCTCAGGAACTGGCCGGCGAACGTCCTTACGCCGCCTTCGCCGACCGCGCTCGAGCGCACGGCCAGGCCCCACTCACCTTTTTCCAGGATGCGGGCGCGTTCGGTGATGGCCACCTCCACAGCTCTCGGAACGGGGGCGGCCATGACCATTTCGGTCAACCGATTGGAGATCGCATTCAACCCTTCGAGGTCAGCCATGTCACTGTTGTGGAGTTCGTCGCGGATCGACGACCACATGGGAATACCACAGAACTGGCGATAGGCTTCAGTGGTCAGCACAAATCCGTCGGGGACCGGCAGCCCGAGCCGATTCTTGATTTCACCCAGCGCCGCAGCTTTTCCTCCCACTTCCAGGGCGGCGCTCGACCCGACCTCGGACAGCGACGCGGCCAGTCGGGGGATGGCCTGTTCTTGTTGGGTGGCAATGTAAGTCTCGACGGCCTGCTGTTGCTCGTCGAGCACTCGGGTCAGAGCAGGCTCCTTTTTGCCCGTGAGCATGAAGAGCTCTTCAACGATGCCGTGCGCTTTTTGGAAGATGGCAGCCACGCGTTCGCCCGCCACTTCCCGGCGAGGGGAAATGAATTGCAAGTCCTCCTGCAAACTCGCCATCAGTTCCAGGCATTCATTGTTGAGGGAGAGGAGCCGGCGAAAAGTGTTGTACTTGTGCCGCAGCCTGATTTCGGCAGAGGCTGCTGCGGGGCCTTGCTCCATTTTTCGCCGCCACCAGAACATAAAGGCCTGCCGTTTGGGCCCGGGGGGGCCCAAGTCTACACGCTCATTTTAGCCCTTCAATGGGCAGCCACTTTCCGCCTGAAAATGTGGAAGACGAGGAAGTCGATGCCAAACCCCGCCACCATGGCGATGATGATCGAGATGATTCCGTAGAGGGAGGCCCGTTCTTTCGCCAGCCGGGCAATCAATGCTGGAAAGCCGATTTCCACCACCTCCAGGTCAACATCCGACTTGGTGGTGACTTCGCCGTTTCGACATTCGAGCACGCTGACCTGGTATTTTCCGGGTGTCGCGGCCCGGGGCATTTCGAAGTCCACGCTGAAGGGAAGCCCGCCTTGATCCGGCACCGTCATTTGCACGCTGCGGGGAATGATCCCGTAAGTTCCCTGGTGAGCTTTGAAGGCCAGGAAGTCGTCGGCGACGCGGTCGCGGTCCGGCGCCTTGGTTTCGATCAGCATGTGCTTCTTGAGAGACCCCAGGTCGAGCTGATACTGGTCTATGGCGGCGGAAATGAGGAAGGTGTTGACAGGCTCGGAGCTGAAGATCAATAGCAACGAGGGAGCGGCAGAGATGGTGACCTTTCCCGTGTTCACCCATATCGGTCCAACGCGGCCGAGCTTGTTGAAGACCTCGGTGGCCGATGGACCGCGCACCACGACAATGATCTTGCAGCCTGCGCCCGCCATCCCCGCGACGTGCATCCTGGCGCCACCGTAAAATGTCCCCAACTCCACGGTCGAGGGAGTGATTTGCAGTTTGGCGGGCTCGAGTGCCGCAGCCGTTGGGGCAAATAGCGGGAGAAGCAGCAATGGGAAGCTGAGGAGCGAGAGGCTGCGGGGTTTCATCATCAGTGCCCCCCGGCGGGCGTGATTTGCAAGCTGGGAGTCATGAGCAGGCCCAAAGCCATTTTAACCATGACCACCAACACCACCGTCGCCAACAGGATTTTCAGTTGGTCACCGCGCAACTGGCGACTAACACGGGCGCCGATTTGCGCACCAATCGTGGACCCCGCCGCCAGGAGAATCGCCAGCATCAAGTCGACCGTATGATTGGTGGTGGCCTGCAAGAACGTCACCCCGGCGGAGGTGAAGAGAATCTGGAAGAGGCTGGTTCCCACCGCTTTGTGCATGGGCATGCGCAGCAGATAAACCATCATGGGAAGCATAATGAACCCGCCGCCCACACCCATGATGGCGGCCAGGATTCCCACAATTCCGCCCAGCACGAAGGGGACGAAAACCGAATGGCGAACTTGCGAGAGCGGGAAATTCATTTGGAGCGGCAGGCGGCTGAGAAGGCCTTGCTCGGCGGGACCGCGGCGCGACTTGGGGACCAGCGCCCCGCGCCGCAGATTCTGAAGGCTCTCGAAGAACATGTACCCGCCGATGGTGCCCAGCACGACTACATAGGTCAAAGTAATAGCGAAGTCGGCGCTGCCCAGAGCGCGGAGGACCTTGATGATGCGCACACCCACCGCGGCCCCTGCCAATCCGCCCAGAAGCAGCACCGAACCTATCTTGACGTCAACGTTCCCGAGCCGGAAATGGGCGGCTGCTCCCGAGGACGATCCCGCCACAATCTGGCAGGAGTCTGAGGCGGCAGCCACGGTGGGCGGTATGCCGATCATCATGAGGATGGGCGTGAGCAGGAACCCTCCGCTGACTCCAAACATGCCGGAAAGGAACCCGACCAGAGCACCCACTCCCACCAAAACCGGGAGCCGGATGCTCATACCAGCTACCGGAAGAAGTATCCACATGATGGCCTCAAAACCGCAGATTCATGCCGGGCAGCATCGGCGGGGATCACACACGGGTGGGGGGGATGAGTTCGTCCAGGTTCAATCCCGTCACGCCAGGAACCGCCATGGCGACCCTTCTGACCACATCCAATTCACCGGTTTCCGTCACCTTGCCGCGGATGGAAACGTGCCCGCCTTTCGCGCTCGCCTCCACCTCGAGATGCGAGGTGCTGGGATTCATCGCCAGGGCGGCTCGCACGCGGCTGGCGAGCGCCAGGTCTTCCAACTCGGCTCGGCATTCCGGAGAAAGCTCGAAGCACCTCCGGGTTTGTGCGAGGGCGCCAATGGCCTCGCATGCTTCCTCGATGTCCATATGCTCCAGGTTGACCACCAGATCATAAAGAGCGGGATCTTCCCAGTTGACGCCATAGAGAAACTGCGTCCACCTCTTCCTGCCCTCGTCCATTTTCCGGATGTAGTCGAGCGCTTCGTTGCCGCTGAGCTTCAGCCTCTCTTGCACCATCGCCAGCCGCATTTCGAGGGGAGCGATGATCCTGACCCTCAATACGGCGGGCATACCTTTCAACAGCAGATGCCCGGCATTCCCGTGGTAGACCACGTGCCCGGTCTTTACCTCTTCGGCCAAGGCGGCTTGGAACAGCGTCAGATATTGGTACCGCTTATGCTGGAAGCGTTCCAAAAACCCCGGGGGGTTGAGCAAGGCGGCGAGCAATTCCTCGTGCGAAACGCCACTCGCCGCGGCGCGCTCCACGATGGTTTCCCGTCCGACGCAGCGGTAACCCAGTTTTACCGCCAGACACTCCGCGAGGGTCTTCCCGCCGCTGAACGAACCGCGCGAAATCGTGATCACGGACATAGGGCCTCCGTTCGGGCAGCAAAATTAGCCTCACAGCATCCCAAAGTCAAATCGTTCTTTGGTTGCCCCTGGGAGAGTTGCGCGGAGTACGTGGGCGGCACGGAGAGAACGGGGGGAAGAGCCTGCGGGGACCCGGGTCACTTCCTCAGCCATTTTGTCGGACTCTCAAAAGATGTTCGGACATTAAGAGTCAAAGCAGATAAAAAACTCTTGTGTTGAAAATTAACAGGGCTAACATTCTACTTGGTTACGAGATCGGATCTGGATGGAGACAGGAAATGGGCGAAATTGCGATCGAAACTCTGGCGGAAGATATGTACCAAATGGTTGCCGAGTATGCGGGGAAGAGGAACTTGAAGGCCGGCGACCTGACGAAGGCCATGATTGCCAAGCATGGCGAGGGAACTTGCGACAAAGAGGACTGTAAGAAGGCCATCCGCCTGCTGATTGATTCCGGCCGCTGCGTGTACAGTTACCTCGGGGGATCGTACATCCAATTGCCTCCCCAGCCGGACGCTGCGCCTTGATTCCGGCCCTGGTGGCCTGTGGCCAACGTGAATGCACCTGGTACAATGCCGCGCCTTGTCATCGCCGGACTTAGCGGTGGAGCGGGGAAGACGCTCGTCTCGTTGGGCCTGCTGATGTCTGCCCAGCGGCGCGGGGTGAGGGTGGGTGCGTTCAAAAAAGGCCCCGATTACATCGACGCGGCCTGGTTGTCCTGGGCGGCGGGTAGCCCTGCCCACAATCTCGACAGCTTCCTGATGGGGCTCGACGGGGTCGTTGCTTCGTTCACTTTGAATTGCTTGCCGGGCGCGCTGAATGTTATCGAAGGCAACCGCGGCCTGTACGATGGTTTTGATGCCCGAGGCACCCACAGCACGGCGGAATTGGCCAAGGCACTCGGAGCCCCCGTGGTGCTGGTGCTCGACGCCACCAAGGTGACGCGCACCGCGGCGGCCATGGTGCTGGGCTGCCAGCGCCTGGACCCTGGCGTCAAGATGGTGGGGGTGATTCTCAATCAAGTGAGCGGTCCGCGGCACGAGAAGGTGTTGCGCGAGGCGATTGAAACCACCTGCGAAATTCCGGTGCTTGGCGCCATCCCCAGAATTTCCAACACCATACTTCCGGAGCGCCATCTGGGGCTCGTGGTGCCGGAGGATTACCCGGGCAGGGAAGCCTTGCGGGCCACCCTGGAGGAGTTGGTCGAGGGCCGGTTGGAGTTTGAAAAGATCTGGAGTTTGTCCTGCGAGGCTCCCAACCTTGAGCTTCCCGCGAAGCCCCGCCCAGGCCTGTCCGATGGGATGGGGCTGAAGATCGGCTATCTCCGCGACTCCGCATTTACCTTCTACTACCCGGAGAATCTGGATGCGCTGAGCGTGGCCGGCGCGGAACTGGTCCCGATTTCTGCGCTCTCCGCGACCTCTCTGCCGGAAGACCTTGACGCGCTTTACATGGGCGGTGGTTTCCCGGAGATGCACGGTGAAGTTCTGGCGGCCAACACGACCTTCCTTGCATCTGTCCGGCGTGCTGCGGAACGAGGCCTGCCGATTTATGCGGAATGTGGAGGCTTGATGCTCCTTGCCCGAGCGATCCTCTGGCAGGGACGGCGTTACTCGATGGCGGGAGTGCTCCCCCTCGAAGTGGAGGTTTCAGCAAGTCCGCAGGGGCACGGTTATACCGAACTCTGCGTGGACACAGAAAACGCCTTTTTCCCCGTGGGATCGATCCTGCGTGGCCACGAATTTCACTATTCGGGGATTCTGCCGGGAACCGAGTTGCCCAGGGCGGCTTGTGGGGTCCGACGCGGGGTCGGCTGCGGCGGAGGCCGCGACGGCATGGTGGTGGGGAACGTTTGGGCCAGCTATACGCACTTGCATGCGCTGGCCACTCCCGAGTGGGCGGCGGGAGTACTCCACGCTGCGCGGAGCTTTGCGCTCCGTGGCGTGGGCGCACTCCGCTCGTAATCGCCAATCGCTTTGCCGCGGCGATGCTGGTGATCACTAAAGTTTTGAAGCGCACGATCATTGCCCCCGTTTAAGGCGGAGGTTTTGACGAAGAGAAAATACAATTCCAATTGGAGACATGAATGAGCAACCTGATTTTTCCGCACGGAAGTAAAGAACTCAAACCGCTTCTTCTGGAAGGGGCGTTGTTGGAGCAGGAAAGCAAGAAGGCGCAAAGCCTGAAAAAGGTCCCGATGACCAGTCGGGAAACCAGCGATCTCATCATGATGGGAATCGGAGCGTTCACGCCGCTGGATGGGTTTATGGGCAAGGACGACTGGCAAGGCGTTTGTGATACCTACAGCATGCCCAGCAAGAAAGGCCTCTTCTGGCCCATACCCATTACCCTCTCGGCCGAGCAGAACCTCGCTGATTCGATTGCCATCGGCGAGGAGGTGGCGCTCTGGGACACGGAAACCGAGTCCATCATGGGTACTATGAAGGTCACGGAGAAGTACACCATCGACAAAGAGCACGAGTGCCAACAGGTTTTTCGCACCAAGGACCCTGCTCACCCCGGTGTGCAAAAGGTCATGGAGCAGGGACCGGTGAATCTTGCGGGGCCCGTTAAAGTCATTTCGGAATCTTATTACCCCGAGGAGTTCAAGGGCATCTACCAGCGACCCGCCGACGCCCGCAAGCTGTTTGCGGAGCGCGGGTGGAACACGGTGGCCGCCCTGCAGCTTCGCAACCCCATGCACGGCTCCCACGCCTACCTGGCCTGGGTGGCGATTGAGGTTTGCGATGGTGTGTATATTCACCAACTGGTGGGCAAACTCAAACCGGGCGACATCCCGGCGGAAGTGCGGGTGAAGGCGATCGATGCATTGGTCAACAAGTATTTTCGCAGGGACCGCGTCATCCAGGGCGGCTACCCGATGGAGATGCGCTACGCGGGGCCTCGTGAGGCTCTTCTCCACGCCGTGTTCCGCCAGAATTATGGTTGCACGCACCTGATTGTGGGACGCGACCACGCCGGCGTGGGCGATTACTATGGGCCCTTCGACGCTCAGAAAATCTTCCATGAGATTCATGCTGACGCCCTCCTGTTGCGCCCATTGTGCATGGATTGGACCTTCTATTGCTACGAGTGTGGGAGTATGGCGTCAATGAAAACCTGCCCCCACGAAAGCAAGGCCGTGATTGATGAAAACGGCAACTACAAGGGCGGAGCGCGTCTGCTGCTCTCCGGCACCTTGCTCCGCAAACTGATGAGCGAGGGGAAACCGGTTCCGGCGGAATTCTCCAAGCCGGAGGTCATCGCCATTCTGAAGGCGTACTACGACACTCTTGAGGAGAAGGTGGAGGTGAAGTTGCACCGCGCCGCCACCGGGGAAACAAAGAAGTGATGACTACAGTCCTTCTGTACGGCCTCATGTACATTGCGGCGCTCGTCTTTCTCATTGCTTGCGCGGTGCGGGCGATTTACTTCGCCCGCTTGCCGCTTCACTTGCGATGGGAACTGTATCCTGTCCCCCACGAAGCCGCCGCGCAGGCGGAACACGGCGGGTCATATTTTGAGGTGACGGACTGGTGGAAGAAGTCTGTGCATTCCAGCCTGATCGGGGAGTGGAAATTCATGCTCCCCGAGATGCTTTTTCAAAAAGCCCTGTGGGAATTTAACCGGACCCTCTGGTTTTTCTCGTTCCCATTCCATTTCGGTCTTTACCTGATCATCGGCGCGACGGGCCTTCTCGGAGTGCGTGCTCTATTCGCCTTTTGGGCTCCGAATTTAATGTCGGGGCAGATCGGCATGGGGCTCCACTACGGGTGCGAGTTGGGGTGGCTGGGCGGGGCCGCGCTGGCGGCAATTGGGGCATTTTGTCTGCTCATTCGCCGCCTGACCGACTCGAACCTCAAGACTTACACTACGCCGGGGGACATTTTCAACCTGCTTTTCTTTATCGTCACCCTGAGCTGCCAAGTGGCGGGTTTCCTGTTTCGGCCGGCGGGATCGCCGCACGCCCTGGCGCTTGCGCAGGGCGTTTTGACCTTCAACACCACGCTGCGTTTCGAGCCCCTCCTGGCCGTGGGACTGGTCCTGAGCGCCCTCTTGACTGCCTACATCCCGATGACGCACATGTCGCACTTTATTGCCAAATATTTCACTTATCACACCGTGCGCTGGGACGATCGTCCCAACCTGCGAGGCAGCGATTTGGCGAGGAGGTTTGCCGAGTATCTGACTTTTCGTCCGCGCTGGGCGGCTCCGCACGTGGGCGCGGACGGTGTCAAAACCTGGGCTGAAATCGCCTCCCTCAATCCCGCGCCGGGGGGCAAGAAATGAAGAAGCAAAACGTCCGCCTTGCCGACATGTCGAAAGCGGACAAAAAGCCCCTGGCACATCTGGAAAACTCCGACCTGATGCCCTTGCCCCCGCCCCTCGACGGCGTCTCCAAAGACCACAGTTGGAAGCCTTTATCCCCGCAAGCGCTGGAAAAATATGAATGTGGTCTGGATGACACCTGCGCGCTGAGCATTCCCCAGCCGAAAACCCGCGAGGAGGAGCAGGAACTGGTGAGGAAATTTCTCTCCGGGCTGGAAAAGCTTTTCACCAGGGAGAACAACTGGACTTTCCTTGAGCCGCTCATTCTCACCATGGAGCACTGCGCCAAGTGCCAGACGTGCTCCGAGGCGTGTCACATATTCGAGGCCAGCGGGCGGAGCGAAATCTATCGCCCCACGTATCGTTCCGAAATCGTCCGCCGCCTCTATTTCAAATACGTCAAGCGCGGCGGCCTGGTTTCCGCCTGGCAGCACGGCGACATCCAGGTGAACTGGCCGCTGGTGGCCAGGCTCATCGAACTTGCCTATCGTTGCAACCTCTGCCGGCGGTGCGCGCAGACTTGCCCCATCGGCGCGGACAACGGCTTGGTGGCCCACGAGTTGCGCAAGGTATTCAGCCAGGAAATGGGCATCGCCCCCCGGGAGATTCACGATAACGGCTCGATGTTGCAGCTCAAGGTGGGCTCCTCCACGGGCATGAATGCGGCCGCCGTGAAGGACAACATCGCGTTCATCGACGAAGACATCAGTGAGAAGACGGGCGTGGAGGTGAAGACTCCATGGGACGTCGAGGGCGCGGACGTTCTGCTGATCCACAACGCCGGCGAAATCATGGCCTGGCCGGAGAACCCCGGAGCCTTCGCCCTGGTCCTCAACGCCGCCGGAGTTTCCTGGACCCTGTCCTCCGAGCTGGCGGGCTACGATGCCATCAACTACGGGCTCTGGTATGACGACGCGCAGTTTGCGCGCGTGGCGCTGAAGCACGCGGAAGCCGCCCGCAAGCTGAAGGTCAAGAAAATCGTTCTGGGCGAGTGTGGCCACGCCCACAAGGCCCTTTCGGTGATTGCCGACCGCATTCTGGGCGGCGACCTGAACATTCCGCGGGAGAGTTCCATGACCCTCCTCCGCGAAATCGTGATGAGCGGGCGCCTGAAGCTGGATCCCAGCCGCAACAACTTTCCGGTAACCCTCCACGACCCCTGCAATCTGGTGCGGCTGATGGGCGTGGTGGAGCCGCAACGCGAGATCGTCCGCAAGCTGTGCCCCCAGTTCCGGGAAATGGAACCCCACGGTGTGGACAACTATTGTTGCGGCGGCGGCAGCGGCTTTGCCATCATGAGCGGCCACAACTTCCCCGACTGGCGCTTCCACGTATCGGGGCGCAAAAAGCTGGAACAGATTCTCAACGCCTTCCACGATTGCCTGGAACCTTCCATCCCCAAGTACATCTGCGCGCCTTGCAGCAATTGCAAGGGGCAGTTCCGCGACATGCTGGCTTACTACGACCTCTGGAAAAAGAACACCATTCTCTATGGGGGTCTGGTGGAGCTGATTGTCAACGCCATGACCGACGTGAAGCCCGGCTTCATCGAATGGGAGTGGCGGTGAAGGTCGATTAGGCGCAGTCCCTGTTATTTTGCCCCGACCGGCGAACCCCTCTGGTCCATTTCGATTCCAAGGCAGTGTGGCGTTCCGACACTTTCTGATGTCGGCAAATGCGTTCATGTTCTCACCGAAAACCGTCGATAAGCGAAGCGGGGAAGTGCGGGCGGCCCGGTTGATCGTGAATGTGCACGGTTGCCCGAATCCCCCCCGCTTTTCTCCTTTCGGACCCTCCACCCTCTCGGATTGCGCAGAGCGCAGCTCTGTGAATCGGCAACCTCGAATCCACGGCGAAGCCGCAACTGCTTTTGCAATTTGGTTCATCCGCTCATTGCAAACTGTCGATAAGCGATGCGGGGGAGTGTGTCACGGGGGCGGGGAGTAGCACGGCCATCCTGGCCGTGCCCCCGAAAGGGCGATCTTCTTTACCGCCACTGTCGTGGAAGGGCGTTCGGGCACAATCCTCATGGGGTTGTGCGGAGGGCGACTTTCGTTGACTCTAAACGCAGAAGTTACCTTCCGCCATACGTCGGGCCGCAGCCTACTGCTCGCTGAAATCTACGGAATATAAAATACGTTCGGGCTCAAGGTTTCTCATCGGATGCCCCCCAATCCAGGTGGAGAATTAAATATCGTTAAGGTTTCACGCCCAATTTGCGCAGGAAGGTCATCATCGGGCACCAGTTCGTAAAGGCCGACTGGAGCAGATTGAGGCCCACGAAAGCTGTAAAGAGATACCATTTCGGGCTCACCCAGTAACCCAAGGCCAGGGAAGCCAGCACAAAAGCTCCTGCAATCATCCGTAACCATCGATTCAAATCCATGCTGTTTCCTCCTCAGTGTTATTTGAAAGCGGGCAACTGTTGCCACCGCCGATCACGGCGCCGCACTTTCGCCGGCAGATTTCTTCTCTTCGTTGCGCGCGTTCAGGTAATAGAGCACCGGCACCGCCATGCGCGAGAGGAATGTCGATGCCACCTCGCCCGCCATCAGAGAAATCGCCAGCCCCTGAAAGATCGGATCAAAGAGGATGACGAAAGCCCCGGCCACCACCGCCGCCGCGGTTAACAGCATGGGCCGGAAGCGGATGGCGCCGGCGTCCACCACGGCTTCCGCGAGCGCCATCCCTTGTTTGCGGCGTAGTTCGATGAAGTCCACCAGGATGATGGAATTACGCACGATGATTCCCGCGCCAGCAATGAAGCCGATAATCGTGGTCGCCGTCAGAAACGCGCCCATCAAGGCGTGCGCAGGAATGATTCCGATAAGTGTAAGCGGGATCGGCGCCATGATGACCAGGGGTATTCGGAAGGATTGGAACCACGCCACCACGATGACGTAGATCAGCACGAGGACGACGGCGAAGGCGAAGCCCAGGTCGCGGAATACTTCGTAGGTGATTTGCCACTCCCCGTCCCACTTCATGCTGACCTGGTCGGTAAGGAACGGCAGGTGTGTGGCGTAGCGCTCAATCGAGTAGCCGCCGGGGCCGTGGATATTATCGAGCGACTTGGAGAGGCTGAGAATCGCATACACCGGACTTTCCTCTTTCCCCGCCACGTCGCCCGTTACGTACACGACGCGCTTCAGATTCTTGTGATAGATGGAGGTTTCGATGGTGCCGGTCTCAACATGGGTCAACTCGCTGAGCGGCACGAGGGCGCCGGTGGTAGACGCCACACGAATCTCATCGAGGCCAGCCGGGCTGCTGCGGTCCGCCCGGGGGACTTCCAGCACGATGTCCACGTCTTCTTTCTCTTTGGGCTGATGCGCCAGGCCGACGACGGCGCCGCTTACGGCCAGGCGCAGCGTTTGCGCGATCTGGTCAGCAGAGACGCCCGCCAGCGCCGCCTTCTCTTTATCCAGCACAAAGCGGTATTGCGGCTGAGGCGCCTCCACGGTCCAATCCACGTCCACCACGCCCGGAGTTTTCTTGAATTCGTCGCGAATTTGACGCGCGATATCGATCTGTTGGCCATACTCGGGGCCATAGACTTCCGCCACCAGGGTCTGATACACCGGCGGGCCAGGGGGAATCTCCGCCACTTTCAGTTTGGCGCCGTACTTCTCCCCGATGGGCACAATGGCATCACGCACGCGCTTGGAGATGTCGTGGCTTTGCGCAGAGCGCTCTTCCTTGGGGAGCAGGTTCACCTGAATGTCCGCCTCGTTTGCTCCTTGCCGCAAGAAATAGTGACGCACCAATCCATTGAAGTTATAAGGACTGGCCGTGCCCGCATACACCTGGTAATTCACCACCTCCGGTTCCTCGGCCACGCGCCGTGCCACCTCGCGCGCCACGCGCGTGGTCTGTTCGAGCGTTGTTCCCTCAGGCATGTCGATGATCACCTGGAACTCGCTCTTGTTATCAAACGGAAGCATTTTTACGCGGACGATCTTCAACAGGGGGAGGGTAAATACGGAGAGCAGAAGCAGCACCACGCCCACCAGAAACATCGCGCGCTTGCGAGCATCGAGGAGCAGGGGCATCATCAGCCGCCGGTACAGGCGGGTTGTCCAGCCCTCCTGGGTTTCTCCCCCTTCCGCCTGTAGGGGCGCATCGCGATGCGCCCCTACGTTCCCACGACCCAGCATGCGCAGCGCCGCCCAAGGAGAAATCACGAACGCAATGAAAAGCGAGAACAACATGGCGAGCGATGCGCCCACGGGAATGGGCCGCATGTACGGCCCCATCAATCCGCCCACAAAAGCCATGGGCAGGATGGCGGCGATAACGGTCCAGGTGGCGAGCGTGGTGGGGTTGCCAACTTCATCCACTGCCTCCACCGCCACGTCGGCCAGGGGACGCCCTTTATTTTCCGGGAGGTGGAAGTGCCGCGTGATGTTCTCCACCACCACAATGGCGTCGTCCACCAGGATGCCAATGGAAAAGATCAGCGCGAAAAGGGTGACGCGGTTAAGCGTGTAGCCATGGATGAAATAGATGAACAAGGTCAGTGCCAGGGTGACGGGCACGGCAGCGAGCACCACCATCGAAGACCGCCATCCGAGCGCCAGGGCGATCAGCAGGGTTACGGACAGGGTGGCGAGCAGAAGGTGCTTTAATAATTCGTTGGATTTTTCCTGGGCTGTCAAGCCGTAATTCCGCGTGATCGTCACTTCCACACCCGAGGGAATCAAAGTCCCTTTCAGGCTTTGCACTTTTTCGATGGCGCGCTCGGCAACTTCCACAGCGTTCTTACCCTGTCGCTTGGAAACGGTGAGGGTGACGGCCGGCGACTCTCCCAGGGGGCTGGACGAAAGGTCGGCATTCTGTAGCGGCGGTGTCCCCACCGCCGTCCGGCGGTCGGAGACGGGGATTGTAGCGTCGATCTCCGATCGACGACGGCGGTCGGAGACCGCCGCTACATTGGCGCCGGAACCGTAGCCGAAGAGGACGTAGTTGGCGGGCTCTTCGGGACCATCACGAATTTCGGCCACATCGCGCAGATAGACGGGGCGGCCGGAAGATGCACCCACCACCACGCCCCCCACGTCGTCGGCGTTGCGGAGGAAGTCGCCGGTTTCCACGTTGTACTCTTGATTCGCCGCCGCGAACTCTCCGACCTGAAGGCGCTGGTTGGCTCGGGCGATCGTACCCATGAGCGCGGCGGGAGCAACGCCGAAACCAGCCATCCGAGTGGGATTGAGCAGCACGCGAATCTGCCGCCGTTCACCACCGATCACCTTTGTTTCCGAGACATCATCAATGCTCTTGATTTCGCGATCCACTTCGCTGGCCACGCGGCGCAGCGTGTAGCTGCCGTAGCGGTTGCTCCAGAAAGTGAGCGCCAGAATAGGCACGTCATCGATGGAGCGGGGCTTGATGATCGGCTTCGATGCGCCGGGGGGAATCAGGTCGAAGTGTGAATAGAGTTTGTTGTAGAGCTTGATGATGGAGTCTTCTTCTTTTTCGCCCACTTTGAAGCGAACGATGGCCATGCCGAGCCCCGGCCGCGTTGTCGAGTAGATGTACTCGACGCCGGGGATTTCCCAAATGAGCTTTTCCATCGGCGTGGTGACGCGCTGCTCCACTTCCTGCGCGGTCGAGCCCGGCATCTCCACGAAGAC